>Ga0335397_10007068_pt1 | contig 14383 bp, 12 predicted proteins | sample MAT04_FD_205740 | JGI IMG/M metagenome (GOLD analysis project Ga0335397, IMG submission 205740) | Freshwater microbial communities from Lake Fryxell liftoff mats and glacier meltwater in Antarctica - MAT-04 (spades assembly) (version 2) ...
CTTGGGTTTGGTCCGCACAAACAACGACTTGTGTTTCGACATGCCCGACTCCTTTCTGGGAGTTCGGTAGTCTACTCAACCCTCCCAGATTGCGCCAGGGGTCAGCGCATGGCGCTCTAAAGCTTGGACTCCAACGAAGAAGCATCATGCGGGTAGCAGTGTTTCGGCGAGCCGTGCGAAATAACTGGCACCGATGGGCAGAATTTCGTCGTTGAAGTCGTAACGGGGATTGTGCAATAGCCGGTCGTTCTCGGCCGACCCGTTGCCAATCCAGACGTAGCAGCCCGGCCGTTCCTGGAGCATGAACGAGAAATCCTCGCCCCCCATGCAAGGCTGCGGATTGAGGTTTACGTTCTGCGCGCCGGCAACTTCCTGAGCAATACTTGCCGACCATTCCGTTTCTCGCGGCGTGTTGACTGTCGCGGGATAGCGACGTTCATAACGCAGGGTTCCCACGGCTCCGAATGAAGCGCTGATCTGTTCGACCAGTCGCCGCATGCCGTTCTCGGCCATGTCCTGCACGTCTTTGCAAAATGTGCGGACGGTGCCACGAAGCATCGCCGTGGGCGGGATCACGTTCCAGGTATCGCCGGCATGAAACTGGGTGACGCTGACCACCAGTTGTTCGAGCGGGTCGACATTGCGGCTGACGAGTGTTTGCAAAGCGGTGACGATTTGCGACGTGATCACAATGGGATCGACACCGAGATGCGGCATCGCGGCATGCGTCCCCTTACCGGTGACGATGATCTCGAACACATCGAAGGCGGCCATCAGCGGGCCGGATTTGAGGGCAAACTTTCCGACATCCATGCCGGGCCAATTGTGCATGCCGAACACGATATCGCAGGGGAATTTGTCGAACAGGCCTTCCTCGACCATCACGCGGCCGCCCCCTTCGTTCTCCTCGGCAGGTTGAAAGATGAATTGTACGGTTCCGGCGAAGTTGCGGGTCTCGGCGAGATACTTCGCGGCACCAAGCAGCATGGTCGTATGGCCGTCATGTCCGCAGGCGTGCATCTTACCGGGATTTTGCGACTTGTACGGCAGGTCGTTGGCTTCGGTGATGTCGAGGGCGTCGATATCGGCTCGCAGGCCGATGGCTTGGAGCTTGCCGTTCGGCGGATGCTTTCCCCGCAATGTGCCAACCACTCCGGTCTTCGCCAGTCCCCGATGGACAGCGATTCCCATGGCCGTCAGTTCACGGGCAATGAGATCGGACGCGTAGGTTTCCTCGAAGGCCGTCTGCGGATGGGCATGCAGATTGCGACGCCAGGCCGTCAGTTCGGAATGGAGTTGCTGCAAGCGGGGAATGAGTTGCATCGCGGATCTCTGGGGTGGCCACACATCTGGCATCAAGTCGGCACATGGAGTCAAGCAGTATACAGCACACTTGTAGTTTGCTCACCCGAACAAACGGGCCGGGACGATTTGGGGCGAGAACACTTTCACATGCAAGCGATTTGGGTGGCTGGGGCGCTCTCACGCTTCACAAGAATCATCGACGGACATGGCCCCAGAATGAGCCAGAAACTGGGGCCATGTCTGTCGATGACAATGGTCAGCTTCAGAGCGCCCCAGCCACCCAGTCGCAGCAGCGTCAGTTTCTCGTCGGCGAGGCGGACAACCCGCAGGCTTGCCGCACGCGGGCCAGTACTGCCTGACCTTTCGTGCGGGCTGTTTTCGCGCCGGCGATCAGAATGTCTTCCACGGTGCTGGGATCAGCGGCGAGTTTTTCGCGGCGTTCTCGGGCGGCGGCGAAATAATCCGTCGCCGCATCGTACAACGCCTGCTTTGCCTCGCCGTAACCCATGCCCCCCGCGCGATATCGTTCCGCCAGGTTGGCCTGTTGTTCTGCGCTGGCGAACAATTGATAAAGCGTGAAGATCGAGCAGGTGTCGGGGTTTTTCGGGGCTTCCATAGGCGTGGAGTCGGTCTTGATCGACATGATCTTCTTGCGCATGGCCTTCGGGGCTTCGAAGATTTCGATCGTGTTGCCATAGCTTTTGGACATCTTCTCGCCGTCGATGCCGGGGACTTTCGCCGTGGAGTCCAGCACGCGCGCTTCGGGCAGGTGGAGAAATTCACCGCCGTAAGTGCTGTTGAACCGCTGGGCGATGTCGCGTGTGACTTCGATGTGCTGAATCTGATCGGCCCCGACCGGCACGAGGTCGCTGTCGTACAGCAGGATGTCGGCCGCCATCAACACCGGGTAGGTGAACAGCCCGGCATCGGCGGCAATGCCCTTCGCCAGCTTGTCTTTGTAGGCATGGCATTTTTCCAAAAGGCTCATCTGGGTGACGGTCATCAACAACCACATCAGCTCATTCACTTCCGGCACGTCCGACTGGCGGAACAGGGTCGCCTGGCTCGGATCCAGTCCCAGTGCCAGCAAGTCGAGCGCCGCATCGCGCGTGAATCCGGCGAGAACTTTCGGATCGCGAACCGTGGTCAGGGCGTGCAGATCGGCAATGAAGTAGTAGGACTGTTCGTTTCCCTGTAAAGCGACATACTGCCGGATGGCACCGAAGTAGTTGCCCCAATGAAATCGCCCGGTGGGCTGAATGCCGGAGAGGATGCGCATATTCGCCGTGAATTCCGTAGGGTGGGTCGAGTCCGCGTGGCCCACCGATTCGTGCTGTTCAAATAACGGGTCGTGCTGGAACGCTGCGACCTACCCTACATGACTAATGAGGTTTCGCCAAGACGGCGGCCGGTTTGATTGTTCCGACGACTTCGCTGACCGACGCGCACCCCAGTTCGGACAATGCCGCGTCCAACTGGTTCACCAGTCGGGTGGCGAGGCCGGGATCGTAGAAGTTCGCGGTGCCGATCTGGACGGCTGATGCGCCGCAGACGAGGAATTCCATGACATCGTCCAAACACTGGATGCCGCCGACGCCGATGATCGGGACATCGACCTTTTGGGCGACTTGCCAGACGATTCGGAGTGCCAGGGGTTTGATGGCCGGGCCGCTCAAACCACCGATACCGTTTCCCAGAATTGGTTTACGGCGACGCCAGTCGACGGCCAGACCTTGAAACGTATTGACTAGCGAGAGGGCGTCGGCACCGGCATCCGCGGCGGCGCTGGCAATCTGTACAATGTCGGCCGGCGACACATTCGGCGTCAGCTTGGCGATGATCGGAAACGGACATGCGGCCCGAACTTCGCGAACAACTTCCGCCGTCTTGGCCGGATCGGTCCCATAATCAATACCGCCGGAGACGTTCGGGCAGGAGATGTTTAACTCCAGCGCGGCGATGTCGGGAAAGTCGGCAAGCTGGCGGGCCATCCGTACGAACTCGGCAGTGTCTTTGCCGGCGATGTTGACGATGACCGGCGTGCCGAGTTGCAGTAAGTGCGGCAAGTGCTTGGAGATGAACGCATCGAGGCCGTCGTTATCGAGGCCGATGGAGTTCAGCAGGCCGGAAGCGGTTTCGACGGTTCGCGGCGTGGGATTGCCGATGCGGGGAGTGGGGGTCACCGTCTTCGGGATGACGGCCCCCAGGCGGCCAAAATCGGCGTAGGCCTGCATCTCGCGGGCATAGCCGAACGTGCCTGAAGCCACGAGAATCGGGTTGGCGAGTTTCAAACGGCGAAGCGAGACACCCAGTTCAGGCACGAGGTCCACCCGGTCGGGACAAGGATAACGGACGATCTTCTGGAAATCGTACCGGTCAACCGACCGAGGGACAACGAACGATGAAATCTGAGTCCAGCGTAAGCAGCGGGCAAACGCCAGTCCAGTCGGCCAACGCCGAGTCTGGACTCGTGTCACACGACTCTCGGCTCGGCCTAGATCACGCCGCCGTGGGTCCGGTAGGGTGTCATCAGGTCGGGCATATCGAGAAACCAGACACGTTCCCAGACTTCGGGAATGTGGCGATAGCCTTCCGAGGTGAAGATGAGCTGCTTGGCCCGCACGTCCGGGGAGGACGAGAAGATCGGCATAATGCAGCCCACCTGAGTGATGGCGGCCGACAACATCAGCATTCCCAACAGTGCCTGTTTACGCATGATCTCCTCCCTGAGATTCTCAAGGTGTCAGGCAGGGCCGGACAGCTTGAACCAGATTCACCGCCCTCATCGCGATTCGCTTCGACAGATCCACAGGGTGAGGTTGGTGGCGGTAATCGCTGGCACAAGCTGTTGCGTAAATTGTCCACCGAACAGGATTAACGATCAGGCAGGTGTCTCGCCGACGGGGGGAGACGGTGCTGCCAGGCCATTCTGTTCGACTTGTGCTTGCGCTTGCTGTGCTTTGCGAGCCGCTTCTTCCTCGAGCTGTCGGACCTTTTCTTCCATCTCCTTGCCCGGCTTGAACGTCACTACAAACTTTTCCGGGACAAAGACTTTATCGCCTGTACGAGGGTTGCGGGCCTTGCGTGCGGCACGTTTCTTCACTTCGAAGACGCCGAAATTCCGCAGTTCGATCCGCTTATCCTCGACCAATGTTTTGACAATTGCGTCAAATGTCTTTTGAACGATTTCCTTGGTCCGGAGTTGCGTCAGACCAATCTCGTCCGAAATCTCTTTTACGATCTCTTTCTTGGTCACAACTGTGGTCTCCCGAGAAGGGTCTGCACCGCGGAAAGGCACGGCGGATTCGCCGCAGCGGAAGACTCAAGTGTAATTGCAAAAGAGACTTACTGTCAAGTACCCTCCCAAGAACATCGCCCAGTCAGCCCATTTCCTGTGAACTGTAAATTGCCACTTACGGAAACTCTCATCGTCCCAAGTGGCAATTTCACAATTTGCTGATGACCGTCGGCTGACACTTTCGTCAGCCGTTCATCACACTAACCGCATCCCCGAAGAGACACACTCTTAGGAATCGGCATCCCAGCGGCCAGACTTGTGTTAAATCCGGAAAATTCGGAGTAGTCGACCTAGTCGCCGCAGACATCCCAAACAGGTTGAGCACGTTCTTCAGGAAAAGAAGTCGCAAATCCATGTCGGGTCAAAGGATGCGAACTAGACATCAAAGCGAGCGGCTTGAGCCTGAATCTGCTCAATGGGAACAAATGTTCCAGTTCCCGCTCCGGGGCAGCGGGCTTGGGCCTCCTGCCATGTCTCGCGAGATTCCAGAATCGAGTTCCAGAATGGCCAAGTCCGGCATTGGACGGGGCGAACAGGGTAAATTGTGCAGCGGCGGGTTTGACCGTCGAAATAGATGCAGTCGCCATTGGCATGTTCTCGCAGCGAGATCCCGTTGCCGACCGGCCGAGACTCCTGATATCGGACGTCCCCATAGGTCACGCCGCGATACTCGGCGATTGCCCTGATTTCGGCGTCGTCGACCCAGACCACCCCCGGCGACCCTGTGCAACAGTTACCGCATTGTGTGCAGGTAAATTTCAGCCCGGGAGCGTACCAAAGCGAATCGGGTGATGCTGGTGAGGTATCAGTGGGCATGGCAGGCTTCCGCGTGCGACGGCAGGGGATCCGACGGATTCTATCGTCTGCCGCCGCGTCCGTCGAACTGAAGCGAGCGGCTTGAACTCGTCAAGCTGAAGGCCAGTTTTGATAATGTAGAGCACTTGCTCCGCAAGTGCTTGTTTTTTGCACTTGCGGAGCAAGTGCTCTACATTCCAGTGCTCCACATTCCGGACTCTGTCATTACTGTGGTTTCGCTGTGGCTGGATTCGTGCGGCGGCTATGATCGAACTGCGAGATTTCTGGACTTTGAATTTCCCGTGTGAAACCGTTTATGCAGAACGCCGCCATTGCCGCCTTGTTTGATGAATTGGCCGATCTGCTCGAATTGCAGGGGGCCAATCCGTTCCGCGTGCGTGCGTACCGAAATGCGTCACGGACAATCGGTGACCTGTCCGAATCGATTGTTGAACTCGTCAATGCGCCGGAGGGCGATCTCACGCAACTGGCCGGCATCGGCAAGGACCTCGCGGCGAAGATTGAAACCGTTGTCACCACGGGCAAACTGCCGCAATTGGAAGAACTACGCACGCAATTTTCGCCGGACATGGTTCGCATGCTGCGTATACCGGGACTTGGCCCGAAAAAAGTCGCCGTGCTGATCGATGAGTTGGAATTGAAAACCCTGGCCGATCTGCAGGCCGCGGCCGAGCAGGGGCGCATTGCACCGTTGAAGGGCTTCGGCAAGAAGACCGAACAGACGATCCTCGAAGGTTTGAAGCAGATTGAACAGGCGGGGCAGCGGGTGCTGCTGTCGACGGCGAAAGCCGCGGCCGACCGGATTGTCGCCGATCTTGCGAAAGTCCCCGGCGTCTCGCAGATTACCGCCGCAGGGAGTTGTCGGCGGCGCAAGGAAACGTGTGGTGATCTCGACATCCTCGCGGTGGCCGATGATTCCGCCGCGATTATGGACCAGCTCGCGGCTCATCCGTCCGTACAAAAAGTCGTCGCACGGGGGGAGACGAAACAGACTGTGATTCTCGCCGGCGGATTGCAGCTCGATCTCCGGGTTGTTCCCTCGGAATCGTACGGCGCGGCGATGCAATACTTCACCGGTTCCAAAGAGCACAACATCGTCATCCGCCGACGCGCGCAAGAGCGCGGGCTGAAACTGAATGAATATGGCGTGTATCGCGGCGAGACCTATGTTGCGGGCCAGACGGAACAAGATGTCTACGCCGCGGTCGATTTGCCCTGGATTCCGCCGGAACTGCGCGAGAACCGTGGCGAGATTGAACTGGCCGAGAAACACCAACTGCCGACGCTGATCGAACTGGATGACATTCAGGGCGATCTGCACATGCACACCACGGCGACCGATGGCACCGCGAGCATTCTCGAAATGGCCGAGGCGGCGAAGGCCCGCGGCTTGAAATATATCGCCATCACCGATCACTCCAAACGGGTCAGCATGGCGCATGGCCTGGATGCGGAGCGGTTGCGGGCCCACTGGAAAGAAATCGACAAAGTCCGCGGGCAGATTCAAGGGATTGAAATTCTATGCGGGATCGAATGCGACATCCTCGAAGATGCGACGATGGACCTCGACGACGAAGTCCTCTCCGAAGCCGACTGGGTGATTGCGGTCTTACATTACGGTTTGAAGCAGCCGAGGGAACAGATTCAGAAACGGTTGCTGAACGCGATCCGCAATCCGCATGTCGATGTGATTGGTCATCCCACTGGACGCATGATTGGCCATCGTCCGGGAGCCGATATTCACTTCCCGGAGATTTTCAAAGCCGCCGCCGAGCATGGTGTGATGCTGGAAATCAACGCGAATCCCGTGCGGCTCGATCTCGACGACATCCACGCCGCCGCCGCGAAAGACCACGTCATTCCGATCGTGATCAATACCGATTCGCACGCGACCAATGGCTTCGAGATTCTGGAGTTCGGCGTCTATCAAGCCCGCCGCGCCGGTCTGACGAAAGCGGATGTCGCTAATACGAAAAGTTTTGCAGAGTTTCAAAAGCTGATTGATCGGAAAAGATAAAACTTTTTTCAACGCAGAGACGCAGAGGACGCGAAGAGATGTAGACATTGAAATGTTATGTGGCTGAATCGAGATTCACATAATCTGCGTCCATCTGCGAAATCTGTGGTCCTCCTCTTCAATATTTAGTGAGTCGACATGATTCCCACGCAGCGTGATTGCTGGAACTTTTATTCCGCCGGGCGGTTGGTGTTCGGCACCGGTGCCGTCTCGCGGTTAGGCTGGTTGCTGCAGCCTTGGAATTGCAGAAAGTTGTTGCTGGTTTCGGATCGCGTGCTCGAACGGGCTGGAGTTGTTGAGCAGGTGTTGCGCTCACTCGCCGGGAGCGGCATGGACGTGGCGACGTTTCTCGAAGGTGAGCCGGAACCGAGTTACGCCACCGCCCAAGCCGCGATTGATGCGGCCCGCCGCATTCAACCCGATGTTGTCATCGGATTAGGTGGCGGCAGCAATATGGATCTCGCGAAGGTTGTCGCCGCAGCACTGGCGAATCCTGGTCCTCTCGCCGATTTCGCGGGTTACGAGCGGTTTCCCAACCCACCAATTCCGCTGGTGTGCATCCCCACGACAGCGGGGACGGGGAGCGAAGTCTCGCATGCCGCCGTGCTGACCGATACGGCGAACCAGCTCAAGGTGAGTTTTCAAAGCCAGTCGCTGCGGCCGAAACTGGCGGTGGTCGATCCGCAGTTGATGATCAGTTGCCCGGCGAAGCCGACGGCTGACAGTGGAATTGACGCGTTGACGCATGCCATTGAAGCCTACACCTGCGTCGACTTCGACAAGCTGGCCGTCCCCGCCGCCGAGCCGTTCCCCTACGAGGGCAAGAATCCGCTGGGAGACTGCCTGGCGGAACGGGCGATTGAATTGATCGGCCGGCATCTCATCACGGCCGTGAAAGAGCCGCAAAATCTCGCCGCGCGCGAGGGGATGGCGCTGGCCGCCACGCTGGCTGGTTTGGCGTTCTCGAATTGCGCGGTCGCCGCCGTGCATGCGCTCGAGTATCCACTCGGCGGCACATTGCACTGTTCGCATGGTGCGGGCAACGGCCTGCTGTTGCCCCATGTCATGCGATTCAATCTGCCAGTGCGATCCAAAGATCTCGCGCGGGTCGCCGCGCTGCTGGGCGAGAATGTTAGCGGACTGGATGACACCTCGGCGGCTGAACGCTCCATCGTCGCGGTCGAACGGTTGAGTCAGGCGATTGGCATTCCGCAGCGGATTCGGGAACTCGGCGGAACACGCGACCAATTGCCCGAGTTCGCCCGCAAGGCATTCCAGATCAAACGCCTGATGCTGCTCAATGGTCGGCCGACGACAGAGGCCGACTTGCTGGGCATTTTGGAAGCCGCCTTTTGAGACGCTTGCCAGATTGGTCCCGGCGTTGCCAACGCCGGGCTTTCGTCACGTTGGAAACGTGACCCGCGTTTTTTTCAACGGGGTGCTAACGTTCCGTGGCGAGTTCCGCGCGGGCTTTCCACAGGGAGTTCAGTACGGCGTCGATGTACTGTTCCTCGGCGAATGGACTCAAAATGTACGACTTCAACGCGACTATCGGCTCGCCGTACTCTGTCTCGCGATAGCAGTCGGTCATCGAGATCACCACGCCGTCACCATGCAGCGCCTCGGCCTGCACCAACTGGAAGATGCGGCGGTTGTAGTCATTGTGCTTGCGCAACTCGTCACGCTGGCGTGGATCGTGCATTTCTTTTTCAGAGATACTGAAGGTGTCGACACCTTCCGGGTAGACGCGGAACAACGTGACCGGCCCGAAATTCCCTTTATTGACCACGGTTGTCGCCGCGTGGCCATCGAGTTGTTCGCGCAATTCTTCAGCCATTGAAACGATGTGGCCCAGCAGTGAACGGAGTCCGTTCTTGCCGAACAGACGGAGATTCGCCAGGGCCGCCATCGGTCCGTTGCCGGAGCGTGTGGTCTCCAGTGTGTAACGGCCGGGGTGATAGTGACCGTCGTGAAACAGGTAGGGTGTCTCGGTGGGATCGCGGCTGATCAGTTCCAGATCGGTCGCATCGCGCGCGAGAAACAGACTCGACACATAGGGCGTATATCCGGTTTTGTGAAAGTCGATCCCGACGGAATCAGCGAGCGATAGATGGCTGATCCGGCGGCGTGTGCCTGCCAGAGCACGGACCGTGCGATGCCGGAACCCGAGCGGGTTCTGATCGAAGTCGTAATCGTTGAACACGCTCCAGGCCCAGCCGATAACGGCGTCGGCATGGATGTGCGGGCAGTATTCGAGTCCGAATTCCTCGATCAGCTTCTCCCGGATGTCGAACAATGTTTTCAGATCATCCAGACCGAAGTGGTCGGTGGTTCCCATCGTGGCGACAATCGCCGCAATTTTTCGCCCCTGCTGCAACACATCGCGGGCCATCGTCTCGAACAAACAGGTCCGGATCTCATTCTCGGGCGTGCAGGGAACCTGGATCACGTTCTCCTGCCCCAGTCCCAGCCAGTTCGCCACGCTGAGGCACGCGTAATGGGCACGTTCGGAGCACAGAATCACGGGCCGTTCGGTTAAACCATGTTGTCGCGTTCCTGGACAGGCTTTTTCCAGGCCGAGTTTCACGCCATATAATAAGGTGCCCGTGCCGCCGAATGTGAACAGGCCCGCCGAGTGTTCAGGATCGTAACCGAGCAGATCGGCCGTCATCGCCGAGACTTCTACTTCCGCCGCGGCTACTTGCCGGGATGACTCTTCGCTGACGAGATTCGGGTTGTAGATCGAAGGCAGCAAGCCGCCGATCACGCTGGGGATTGTCGGGTTCGGCACGACATTGATCTGTGCCCGGGGATGCCCCCAGATGAACATCCCGGAGAGATGTTCGACAAGGAGTTGCGTGACCTGCTCCAGCGACTGCGGTTCCAGTTCGACACGCTGCGCGCGGGCCGTTTCGTAATTGAGTTGAGCCGGCGACCCCAGCAGGGGGGATGCCGATTTCATGCTGTCGAGTTGATCGAGAGCCCGCAGAAACGAGAAGACGAAATAGGAATCATGCACGCGATCGGAGACCGGTTGCGGAAACGACTGGCGCAGTTGCGAGACAATATTCTGGTAGGGGGGCGACATGCTGCCTCGGCGTGGAGTACTCGAAAGTGTGTCACAGGAATTTTAGCCAGGGCCGCCGGATTCGGCGCGGGCGACTTGAGGAACGTCGGGAAAATCTCAAGAATAGGGGGATTGGTGGGCCTCGCGGACTCGACCCACCCTACAAGAATACAACTCATCCAGGATTTCTCACCATGCGTTGCAGTTATTTGTGGATTGCCGCGGTGCTGTCGTTTTCGACACTGGCCCAAGCCGCCGTGCAGACGAAAGTGATCAAGTACAAACACGGCACGCAGGAATGCATCGGCATGCTGGCGTGGGATGACGCCGTCGAAGGGAAACGGCCCGGCGTGCTGGTCGTGCATGAATGGTGGGGCTTGAACGAATACGCGAAGAATCGCGCCAAGAAGCTGGCTGAGTTGGGCTATGTCGCGTTCTGCGCGGATATGTATGGCGACGGCAAAGTGGTGGAGCATCCGAAAGATGCGGGTGAAATGGCAGGCAAAGTTCGCATGAATGTCGATGACTGGCGGAAGCGCGCCCAGGAAGCCTTGGCGGTTCTCAAAGAGCAGCCGCAATGCGATGCCGATCAAATCGCCGCGATCGGTTACTGCTTCGGCGGTTCGACGTGCCTGCAACTCGCCTACACCGGGGCCGACTTGAAAGCCGTCGCGACCTTTCATGCCGCGTTGCCCGCAGCGACAGCCGACGAAGCCAAACAGATCAAGCCGCGGATCGTGATTTGTCATGGAGCGGATGACAAGTTCATTCCGGACGAGGCGATTAAATCCTTTCGCGGCGCTTTGGACACCGCCAAGACGGATTACGAATTCATCGCTTATCCGGGAGCAGTTCACAGCTTCACGGTGCCCGACGCCGAAAAGCATGGGAATCCCGGCTTGAAATATCAGAAAGCCGCGGACGAAGCCTCGTGGCAGAAATTGCAGGAACTGCTCGCCGAAACGCTGAAGTAATTTCGAGGAAGCCCAAGGGTTGCAACCCCGGGGCTGCTTACTACGTTGCCACTTCTTCCAGCACGCTGTCTTCCACAAAGATCGGCAGGAAGGGTTGGTAATGGACGGCGAGTGCGATCGCATCGCTGGGACGGCTGTCGATTTCGAGCAGATCGTCATCCCTGCGGACGCGGATGGTGGCGAAGTAGGTGTGATCCTGCAAATTGTTGATCACCACATCCTGGGCCACGCCTCCCATTTGCTCGATGGTGTTCTTGAGCAGATCATGCGTGAGGGGCCGATGGGGGACTTCCCCCTTCACCCGGCGGTCGATACTGGTGGCCTCGAACAGGCCGATCAGAATCGGAAACGCGCGCGAGCCGTCGATTTCCCGCAGGAAGATCACCTGCTGATCGTTAATCTCGCTGATGATAATCCGCACCAGCTCCATCTGCACAAGCACGATGTTCGTCTCCTGAACCGCACAAAATCCGCCGCGCGCAGTATAACGCGGTCCGATTTCGCACAGCAAGCCGCGCGAATAATTCAGCAACGATGCAGAAATTGAAATTCAGCGGGCATTGCGGAATCAATATTCCGGGACTTGCTCGCCACCGTCGAACGTTGCCAGTGCTTTGAGGACGGTGGGATCAGTTTTTTCGCTGATATAGCGCACGGAGCCGTCGCCAAATAAAACATGCGCTCCGCCGAGATGATAGGACGAAATCAGCCCGCGTGACCGGCCCGGTTGATCACCGGGAAGATTGATGCCCAATGTGTCGTCGGAGAAGTCGACATCTTTCGGCTCGGTCCAGAGAATTTCGCGTCCGCAGGCTTCGACGACGAGCAGTGTATTCGACGTGCCGTCACGGATCGTTTTGTAGGAAACACCCGCCGAGCCATCGCTGCCGACTGTGCCGGGTCCGCGCAACATGGCGTAGGATGTCAATCGTTTGTCGGTCGGATGCGATCGGCAGCGGTAGATGTCGGGGCGTTTCTCTTGGAGCGTCGCATTGTGTGGCGAGTTCCAAGGTTCGTCGGCGTGGTATTCACTGAACAACCGCCGTTCGGCGTCATCGATGTAGGGCAGCAGCGTGATCCGCCAACTCGGAATCGTGGTTTTTTCGGCGATCATCACTCCAGCAGACGGAAATGATCGGTGGACGTCGTGATAGTTGTGCATCGCCAGGCCGATTTGTTTCAGATGGTTTTTGCACTCTGATCGGTGCCACGCTTCCTGGGGTGTGGAGTAAGTCGGTTCAAGCACGAACATCACCGCGGACCAGACAGTGATGCCAAGGGCAATCCTGACTGGCCAATGTTTGGCAAGGCGGAATGCCGTGATTGTCATGGCAGCAAACGGACCAAGTAGCATCCAAAAGCGATAAGGAGCAATCGGTTGTTGGATCTCTGGATATGAGGCCCACAGCCAGATGAAAAACCAGTATTCCGCGATGATCAAGGCGATCCAACCGGCCAACCTTCGGGGCGAAGGAGGGCGAAAGCATTGCCAAAAAGCAATGACAATCGACGCTGCGAGCATGACGGCAAACAGAAATTGGATCGCAACGATCCACTCAAGCGGATCGAACGCGGTGGTGAGCCGTCCCGAAGGGAAATCATACTCCAGCATGTCGAATTTCCTGTTTGCCCCATTCCATCATGCCGCGTGGCGTGCCGAACACAAAAGCAGAAATTTCAGATTTCAGTTCAACCCTTGAAGTACCCAGTCTGAATCATGCAGCGCGGGGTTGAATCTTTGTCTGTTGCTTGCGAATCCGGTAGCGGGCGACTTAATGTGGATGTCGCGGAAGCGTTCGTCTCACCGATCAGCAGGAGAATGAAAATGCAGCGCCATAACGATTGTAATCAACCCGAATTGAATCATTGGACGCGACGTCAATTTGTGCAAACTGCGGGAGCCGCGGCGGCCATTGTCGCTGTGCCGAAGTTCTTGCCGGCCGCCGAGGACGAGCAGCGGAAACCTGAAACGTTGGTGAAGACGCTGTATGACTCGCTCTCGCCCGAGCAGAAGGCGAAGATGTGTCATGCCTGGGATTACACCGATGAACGCGGGTTGCTCCGCGCGCACGTCAACAACAACTGGCAGATCAACGACATTCGCGTTGCCAGCGATTTCTACACTAAAGACCAGCAGGACATGATCGAGGCGATTTTCTGGGGGCTGTATCAGCCCGACTGGAAAGATCGCATCAAGAAACAATTGCAAGACGACGCCGGCGAGTATGGCAAGCACCAGTCCATCGCCTTGTTCGGTGAACCGGGCACGGGGAAATTCGAGTTCGTGATGACGGGCCGGCATCTCACGATTCGCTGCGACGGCGACAGCACCGAGCATTTCGCCTTCGGCGGGCCGATTTTCTATGGCCATGCCGCCCAGGGATTCAACGAGCAGCCCGATCATCCCGGCAACGTCTTCTGGTATCAGGCGCAGAAGGCGAACGATCTGTACAAGATGCTCGATGGCAAGCAGCGTACACTGGCGTTGGTGCCGAGTGCGCTCGAAGAAAGTGCCGTGCAGTTTCGCACGGGCGATATCAAACCAATTGGCCTGCCGCTGAGCGAATTGTCGAAGGATCAGCAGGAGCATGCGCAGAAAGTTTTGCAGGCGCTGATCGAGCCGTATCGCAAAGTCGATCAGGAAGAAGTGCGGAAATGTCTTTCAGCGCAGGGTGGCCTGGAGAAATGCAAGATCGCGTTCTTCGCCGATAGCGATCTGGGTAACGATCAGGTCTGGGATGTGTGGCGGATTGAAGGTCCGTCGTTCGTGTGGCATTACCGCGGTGCGCCGCACGTGCATGTGTGGGCGAATGTCGCCGATGATTCGTCGGTGAAAATTTCTCTGCCTGGTTGATCAACGCGCAGAGCGCCCGGTGTTGATTCAGCACCGGGCTTTTTTTGTTGCG
>Ga0335397_10007071_pt1 | contig 14380 bp, 13 predicted proteins | sample MAT04_FD_205740 | JGI IMG/M metagenome (GOLD analysis project Ga0335397, IMG submission 205740) | Freshwater microbial communities from Lake Fryxell liftoff mats and glacier meltwater in Antarctica - MAT-04 (spades assembly) (version 2) ...
GGTAAGCCGTGTGCGGGAAATTCGCATGCACGGTTTGATAGGGGGTCGCGAGCCAACCTTCCGCATCCTTGCGGAAGAGAGGTAAGGATCTACCAATGGTCTCCCTTCCTGCCCGCCCGACGAGCCGCGCGTCTCGGCGCTGGCTAGGAGTCGCCGTCGTCCTCCTCGTCGTCCTGCTCCAGGCCGCGACCGAGCTCCTCGGGGGACACACGCGGCCGCGCGTGCTCTTGCGACTCGGTGTGGCCGCACTGCAGATGCCGCTCCTGATGCTCACGCTCTCGGCCTCGTTCGAGTGGGCGAAGCGGCGGAGGCTCGGATCGGTCTCGACGCTCGTGGTCGGCGCGAGCATCGCGGGAGTGCTCGGCGTGCTCTTCGGACTCCTCTTCTGGAAGATCGGCGACGTCTACCCCGCGTTCCGCCTCCGTCCCGACGCGGTCGTGCCGTGGCGCTCGGCCGCGTGGGGCTTTCTCTTCGGGCAGTTCCATTTCGGGATCTGGGCGCTCGCGTTCGTGTATCCGTTCGCCGTCGAGGACGCGCGACTCCGCGCTCTCGAGGCCGAGCGACTGAAGAGCGACGCGGACCTCGCGCGCCTCCGAGCGCACCTCGAGCCGCACTTCCTCCTCAACACGCTCAACGCGATCGCCGGTCTCGTCACCGAGGACCCGCGCGCTGCACGCCGCCTCCTCGCAGCACTCGGCGATCTCCTCCGCGACGCCACCCGCGAGGGTGAGATGCAAGCGGTCGGCGCCGAGGTCGAGTGGCTCCAGCGCTACGCGGCGATCCTCGAGGCACGGTACGACGGGGCCATCGCGTTCAAGTGGGACGTCGACCCGCGCGCCGAGGCCCTCGAGGTCCCTCGGCTCCTCCTCCAGCCGCTCGTCGAGAACGCGGTCAAGCACGGCGCGCTCGTCAGGGGCGAAGGCGGTGAGGTGAGCGTCAGCGTGCACCTCGAGGGCGGCGACCACGTGCTCCGCTGCACGATCTCCGACAACGGTCCCGGCATCGGTGACGCGCCCGCGCGCTCCGGAGCGTTCGGCCTCGACGCCGTTCGCCGCCGCCTGTCCTTGAAGGATCCGCGCGCGAGCCTCGCCATCGACTCGTCGCCTGCCGGGACGCGCGCCACCGTCGCGTGGCCGGTCGACGCGGTGGTCTCTTGAACGGCTCGGCGCAGCCCCGCCTGCGCGCGCTCGTCGTCGAGGACGAGTGGCCGGCGCGCAACTTCCTCGTCGAGCTCCTCGACGGCTCCGGTCTCGCCGAGGTGGTCGGTGCCGTCGGAACGGCCGACGAGGCGCATCAGGCGCTCACGTCGCCCGACCGCGTGCATCTCGACGTGGTCTTCCTCGACGTCCAGCTCGCCGCCGGCGACCGCGCCGGTCTCGAGATCGTTCGCTCGCTCGCGAAGGAGCCCGACGCTCCGCTCGTGGTGCTCGCGACCGCGTCACGCGAGCACGCGCTCGAGGCATTCGAGCTCGGCGTCCTCGACTATCTGCTCAAGCCGTTCAGCGACGAGCGCGTCGACCATTGCCTTCGTCGCATCGCCGAGCGCAGGCCGAAGCGAGAGGCGAGCACCGCCGCTCCCCAGCGGATCGTCGCGCGAAGGAAGAAGAGCCTCGTCTTCCTCGACGCCGACGAGGTCTGGGCCTTCGAGGCGTCGCATCGCCTCACGTTCGTCCACACGCCGCATGGCACCTTCGACCTCGACCTCTCCCTCTCGGCGATCGAGGCGTCGTTCGGTCGCAAGCTGACGCGCGTGCACCGGAGCTGGCTCGTGAACCCGATGTTCGTGAAGGAGCTCGAACGCGACGGAAGCGACACGCGGCTCCTCGTCGGTGCGGCCGTCGGGCAGCCTGGCGTGCATGTTCCCGTCGCACGCGAGCGCGCCCAGGAGCTGAAGGACCTTCTCCTCGCGAACGCGACGGGCCTGCGGCGCGGCTGACCTCTGTTCGCGTCGTACCCTGAAACAGACGGTTCGTGCCCCAAGCAGCCGGGCTTCGTCGGATCGCGACTCGGCGACCTGGCGGGCCTGGCATCGATGCCCCAGTGGACTTGAAGCCCGTTCGACGAACCTGGTCTCTCTCGCTGCCGGTCCTGGCGCTTGCGACGGCCTTCGCCACGCGCGCCGGCGCCCAGCAGGTCAAGCCGCTGGACCCGGCCGCCCCCACGGCGACCACCCCGGTTCGCGTTCCTGCCGCCGAGGCCCTGCCCCCCGCGCCTCCTCCTCCTCCCGTCGACGACCCGATGCTCGTCGTGCCGCTCCCCGCGACGCGCGAGCTCGCCTCGTGGGGTGACGCGGTGACGCTTTCGCGGGCGCGGTCGACCGACCTCGCTACGGCCGTCGCCGAGGTTCGGCGCGCGGAGGCTCAGACCCGGACCGCGCTCGCCGCCGTTCTTCCGCAGCTCGCCGGAAGCGTCTCGTACCCGCACCAGTTCATCACGAAGGACACGAGCATCCTCGGCGCGCCGGGCGACCCGCCCCGCACGATCACCTCCCCGCAGAGCGACTACGTGAACGGCAGCGTCGTGCTCACCCAGTCGCTCATCAACCTGCAGGCGTGGCACTCGATCAAGACGGGCAAGGAGAACGAGAAGGCCCAGCGACTGTCGGTGGAGGACTCGCAGCGCATCGTGACGCTCACCGTCGCGACCGCGATCGTCGCCGTGGTCGCCGCGGAGCGCGTCGCAGAGCTCAATCGAATCGGCCTTCGGTCGGCGCTCGAGCGCCGCGAGCTCACCGCCAGGAAGCGCATGCTCGGCGTCGGGACCGGCCTCGACGTGCTCCGGGCGGATCAGGACGTCTCCGCGTCGCGCGCCGCCATCGTGAGCGGCGACGAAGCGCTCCGCAAGGTGCGCGAGGCGCTCGGTCTCGCCGTCGGCCTGCCGGAGCAAGTCGGTGTGGCGCGCGCGATCAACCTCGACGCCATCACGGCCGAGGCCGAGCGGACGTGCCCTCGCATCAAGGACCTCGGTGAGCGCGCCGACATCGCCGCCGCTCAGCAGCGTGCCGTCGTCGCGGAGCGCAATGTCGCGAACGTGGAGCGCTCGTTCTTGCCCACGCTCGCGGCGCAGAGCACGCTCGCGTCGACGACCGCGCAGATCGGCAGCGGAACACCGCGCACGACGTGGAACGTCTCCGCGGTCCTCAGCATCCCGATCTGGGATGGCGGCACGCGGTACGGAGCGCTCCGCAGCGCACGCGCGCTCCGCGAGGAGGCGACGCTCCAGGTCGAGTCGGCGCGACGAGGCGCGACCGTTGGCGTCGAGCAAGCGCGTCGCAGCATTTCCGTCGCGGAGGCGGCGCTCGACGTCGCCCGCGAGGCCCGGAAGCTCGCGTCCGGCGTCGACCAGCTCACACAGACGGCGTACCGTGCAGGGCAGGGGACGAGCCTCGAGCTCGTCATCGCCGCCTCGGCCCTCAGGCAAGCCGAGGTGGAGCTCGCGCTTCGGGAGTTCGAGGTCGTTCGAGCCCGCCTGGAAGCCCTGTTCTCCCTCGCACGTTGCGATAGCGCCTCATCGACCGCGCAATGAAGAAGAAGCTCATCATCTGGACGCTGGTGGTCGCCGCGCTCGCCGCGCTCGGCTACGCAGGGTGGCGCTATCAGAAGGCCCACGCCGCGCCGGAGATCGCATGGAAGGCGTCGCCGATCGAGAAGCGGAAGATCTCCGCGAAGGTCGCGGCCAGCGGCACGCTCCAGGCGACCGTCACTGTCCAGATCGGCGCGCAGGTCAGCGGGCGCATCCAGAAGCTCAACGCCGACTTCAACACGACGGTGAAGAAGGGGCAGCTCCTCGCGAAGCTCGACCCTCAGCTCTTCCAGGCCGCGGTGGAGCAGGCGAACGCCAACTATCTCTCTGCGAAGGCGAGTGTCGCGAAGGCCGAGGCTCAACAGAAGGACGCGGAGCTCGTCCTCGCGCGTACGAAGATGCTCTCCGAGCAGGCGCTCGCCTCCGCCGCCGATCTGCAGACGGCCGACACGAACGTGGCGGTCGCGAAGGCCGCGACGGACGTCGCGAAGGCATCGCGCGCACAGTCGAGCGCCTCGCTCCACCAGGCGCAGGTCAACATGTCGTACACGGAGATCTACTCGCCGATCGACGGCACGGTGATCTCGCGCGCGGTCGACGTCGGCCAGACGGTCGCCTCTTCGCTCCAGGCGCCCGTCCTCTTCACCATCGCCGAGGACCTGCACAAGATGCAGGTGCACACGAGCGTTGCCGAGGGCGACGTCGGGCGTCTCCAGCCCGGGATGGATGCGACCTTCACGGTCGACGCGTTCCAGGGGCAGACGTTCAAGGGCAAGGTCGGCCAGATCCGCAACGCGGCCCAGACGCTCCAGAACGTCGTCACCTACGACGCCGTGATCGACGTCGAGAACGTCGACCTGAAGCTTCGCCCCGGCATGACGGCCACGGTGACGATCGTGTTCGCCGAGAAGGAGGACGTCGTGGCGATCGCGAACGCCGCGCTGCGCTTCCGTCCGCCGCCGGAGGTCGCCTCTGCGATCGCCCCTGATCCCGCGGCTTCGGCGGCGGGCTCGGCCGTCGCGCCCGCGGGCTCTACCGGACGGCGCAACCGGCCGCCTGGCGAGAAGGCGGGCTCTCGCGAGTCCTCGAAGCACACGGTCTACGTGCTCCGAGGCGGCAATCCGGAAGCGGTCTCCATCGTGACGGGCCTCTCCGACGGCACCGTGACGGAAGTGATTCGCGGCCTGAACGCCGGCGATCAGGTCGTTCTCGACGTGACGATCAGCGGCAAGCCGGCCGGGTCCGGGACACCTGGCGCCGCTCCGCGCATGGGCCGCATGTTCTGACATGGCCGGCGAAGCGCTCATCGTCGTGGACGACGTCTGGAAGGTCTACAAGACCGGCGACGTCGAGGTGCACGCGCTCGCGGGCGTGTCGCTCGAGATCACCTCGGGTGAGTTCGTCGCCATCATGGGGTCGTCCGGCTCCGGCAAGTCGACGCTCATGAACATCCTGGGCTGCCTCGACCGTCCGACCAAGGGCACGTACACGCTGGCCGGCCGCCAGGTCGCGAAGATGGACCGCGCCGAGCTCGCGGAGACGCGGAACGAGGTCCTCGGCTTCGTCTTTCAGAGCTTCAACCTGCTCGCGCGCACGAGCGCCCTCGAGAACGTCGAGCTCCCGCTCGTGTATCGCGGGGTCGGCACGAAGGAGCGCGTCCGCCGTGCGACCAAGGCGCTCGACCGGGTGGGCCTCACCGGTCGCCTCGACCACACACCGGCGCAGCTCTCGGGCGGTCAGCAGCAGCGCGTCGCCATCGCGCGCGCGCTGGTGGGCGACCCGAAGGTCATCCTCGCCGACGAACCGACCGGCAACCTCGACTCGAGGACGAGCATGGAGGTGATGGGGCTCTTCCAGGAGCTCGGTCGCGCGGGGATCACGGTGGTCCTGGTCACCCATGAGTCCGACATCGCGGAGTACGCGACGCGGGTCATCGTCGTGAAGGACGGCAAGATCCAGTCGGACACTCGTCAGGAAGCACGCGTCGCATGAACCCCTTCGTCACGCTGCGCATCGCCCTCCGGGCCATCCTCCGCAACCTGATGCGTTCGTTCCTCACGACGCTCGGCATCATCATCGGCGTCGCGGCCGTCATCGCGATGATGGCCATCGGCGCCGGCGCCAAGGCGCAGGTCGAGCAGGCCTTCGCGGCCATGGGGACGAACCTCCTCATCGTCCTGCCCGGCTCGACCACGGCGGGCGGCTCGTTCGGCGGCTTCGGCTCGATGCCGACGCTCACGTGGGATGACCTCGCCGCGATCAAGAACGAGGTCACCACCGTCAAGGCCATCGCGCCGTCCATGCGCTCGAACCAGTCGCTCGTCAGCGACGAGATGAACTGGACGACGAGCGTGACGGGCACGACGCCCGAGTACTTCGACATCCGCAACTGGCCCGTCGCACAGGGCGAGCTCTTCACGCAGGGCGACGTCGACGGCGGGGCGAAGGTGATCGTGCTCGGGCAGACGGTCGTGTCGCGCCTCTACGGTGCGACCGCCAATCCCGTCGGTCTGACAGTTCGCGTCGGCAATACGCCGTTCACCGTCGTCGGCGTGGCTGCGAAGAAGGGCCAGTCGGCGAACGGCCAGGACTACGACGACGCCGCGTTCATTCCGTCGACGACGTTCGCGCATCGCATCCAGGGCGGCCTCGGCAAGTTCCTCACCGGCCAGATGTACGTGCAGGCCACGAGCTCCGAGACGACGCAGCGAGCGCTGGAGGACGTTCGCGCGCTGCTCCGCGATCGGCATCACATCCCCCCCGGAGCCGATGACGACTTCTCGATCCGGAACCTCTCCGAGATCGCCGGCGCCCAGGCGCAAGGGACCGACACGATGACGACGCTCCTCGCGAGCGTCGCGGCGGTGTCGCTCCTCGTCGGCGGCATCGGCATCATGAACATCATGCTGGTGAGCGTCACCGAGCGGACGCGCGAGATCGGCATCCGCATGGCCATCGGCGCGAAGCCCGCGAGCATCCTCCTGCAGTTCTTGATCGAGGCGCTCGTCCTCTCGCTTGCCGGAGGGTTGATAGGCGTCGCGCTCGGCGTGGGGGTCGCGACCTATCTCGCCGGCAAGTTCCACTGGCCGATGCAGATCCAGGTCGACGTCATCTCCGTGTCCGTGGGCTTCAGCGCCCTCGTCGGCGTGGTGTTCGGGCTCTACCCGGCACAGAAGGCCTCGCAGCTCGACCCGATCGACGCCCTCCGTTACGAGTGACGCGCTCGATGCCCGACCACGATTCGGAGGCGAATCGAGCTCGGCCACGATTCTGTCCCAGAATCCTTGCCGGGCATTTACGGTGCTCGCGATGGCCAAGGGCAGCGACGTCTTCAGCGCGGAGTACTACGGCAAATACTACGGGAGCGCCCGCACGCGGGTCCACGGAGCGAAGGAGATCGCCCGGCTCTGCACGGCGATCACCTCGATGCTCGACTGGTGGGGCGTTCCGGTCGACAGCGTTCTCGACGTCGGCGCCGGCGTCGGCCTCTGGCGTGATTGGTTCAAGAAGCACCGACCGAAGGCCGCGTATCGCTCGACCGAGGTGAGCCGCTACGCGTGCGCCCAGTACGGGCACGAGCAGCGCGACATCACCCGGTGGCGCGCAGACGATGCGTTCGACCTCGTCGTATGCCAGGGCGTCCTGCCCTACCTCGACGACGCGGGCTGCGCGAAGGCGATCGAGAACCTCGGCGCGATGACGGCGGGGTTTCTCTATCTCGAGGCGATCACGAAGAAGGACATTCGCGACGTCATCGACAACGCCAAGACCGACGTGAAGGTCTACGAGCGCACGGCCGCGTGGTACCGCACGCACCTGCGGAAGCACTACACCGAGGTCGGCTGTGGCCTGTGGGCGAAGCTCGACGCGCCGGTGCTCTTCTACGAGCTCGAGAGGCGCTAAATCACCGAGTGCGATTCGAGGGACGAGAATCGCGCTCGGCCATTTAGCCCTCACACCTCGAGGAGGAAGTCGGCGACGGGGGCGAACACGCGCTCCTGCGCGCCCGTGAAGAGGAACAGATCGGCGTGCGCGATCGGCTGCTCGGGGTCGCCCACGATGAGGAGGCGCTTCTTCTCCGAGCCGATGACGTCGTAGGTGTGGCGCGACGTGGCGGGCAGGACGATGCCGTCGTCGTTGGCCACGACGCAGAAGAAGGGATTCGTGAGCGCCGGGAGCTTCTTCGAGACGTTCACGCCGCGAACGACGAGGTCGCCGCGCTTGATCCACTCCGCGATCTCCCGGTTGATGATCGGGTGCGGGTCCTCGACCGTCTGCACGAGCCTCGAGGCCTGCGTGAGGTCGGTGGAGCGCTCGTTCAGGTAGACCGAGAGCAGGGAAGGGGCGACCCTCGTGAGCAGCGGCAAGGCGACGCGTGCGAGCTGGCGCGTGTTGCGGATGCGCATGAGGCCCACGAGGAACGGCGAGCCAAACGCGAAGCGCACGAGCGGGTTCACGCCCCTCCACGTGACGAGGCCGGCCATCGAGACGAGCGCGTGCACGGGCGCGCCGGGCACGGACGCGACGTGCGCGAAGGCGAGGGCCGTCCCGAGGCTGCAGCCGATGATGTCGAGCGAGGTCGCCCCGGTCTTCGTGTTCGCGAGAACGTGCGCGATGGCGGTGCCGAGGTCCTCGATCGCGAGGTCGGCGAGCCCGTAGCGGTTGTTGCCGCGCGCGCGGATCGAGCGACCCTGGCCACGGAGGTCGACCGTCCAGACCTCGAGGCCGCGCGCGGAGAGGCAGTCGATCATCGACGGACCACGCGGGTGGAAGCCGAAGATGTACGAGTTCATCCCGTATCCCGGCACGATGAGCACGGGGCGCGCGGCGGGCTGGGCATCTCCGGCGGGCCGCCGGCGCGACATCGAGAGGCGCCAGCCGGCGTGGTTGTCGACGAGGTACTGTTCGAGCGGCATGCGGTCGGTTGCGACGGGGTTGGCGGTCAGGCCAGGAGCGCGAGCTTCAGGTAGCGCCCCTCGGGGAAGCTCGGCAGGGTCGGGTGATCAGGGGGAGGACCGTACAGATCGAGGAGGCGGAGATCGCTTCGTCCGAGGGCGATGTCGTCGAGCGTCGTGAGAAAGTCCTCTGCCGACACGTGGCTCGAGCACGACGCGGCGACGAGCGTGCCGCCCGGAGCGAGCACCTCGGCGCACGCGCGATGCAGCGCGCGGTAGGCACTGATGGCGTTCGGCTTCGCGCGTTCGCTCGGCGCGAAGCTCGGAGGGTCGCTGATGACGACGTCCCAGCGCTTCTCTTTCTTCTTCTGCTCGGCGAGCCAGGCGAACGCGTCGGCGCTGACGAACGAGTGGGGCGAGAGATCGATGCCCGCGAGCTTGAAGCTCTCCTGCGCGGTGCCGTGAGCCTTCGCGGCGACGTCGACGCTCGTGACGACCCCGCCCGCGAGCGCTGCGCGCTGCGAGAAGCCGCCGGTGTACGAGAACAGGTTGAGCACGCGGATGCCGAGACCGGCCCGCTTGCGGCGGGCGACGAGCTCGCCGACACGCCGGCGGTTCTCGCGCTGATCGAGGAAGGCGCCCGTCTTCTGGCCGCGCATGACGTCGACGACGAACGGAACGCCGTGCTCGGTCACACGAACGTTCTGCTCCGGCTCGGTGCCGAAGCGCACGGCGACGCTCTTCGGCTCGTCCTTGTCGGTCCGCTTCGACGTGCGCTCGAGGAGCGTCGAGATCCCTGCCTGGCGCAGGATCGGCTCGATGTCGCGCAGGAGCTGTGTCCCGACCGTGCGTGCGGCGTCGCCGTCGATGCGGAGGACGGCGATGTCGTCATAGCGGTCGATGACGAAGCCCGGCGTGCGGTCGCCTTCGCCGTTGAGGAGCCGGTAGGCCGTCGTCGCGCCGTCCGCGAAGAGCTCCTTGCGAAGCGCGATGGCGCGGATCAGGCGATCGGAGAAGACCGAAGCATCGAGTCGCACCTCTGAGGAGGTGCCCCAGACGCGGACCGCGATCGGTGAGTCAGGGTCCGACACCCCGCAGCCGACGATCTCGTCCTGCTCCGAAACGATCGCGACGACACGAGCATCGGGGTATCGCGGCGACGCGTGGGCCACGGCCGATCGGAAGATCCAAGGGTGTCCGCGCCGAACTGCTTCCACGCCGTGACGGTTGACGACGACCTTGGCCATCCCCCTGTCAGTGACGTTTCGCGCAGTCGCGGCCGCGTGGTGCCGGGGTTCGGCAGGCGGCGCCGCATCCGGGCGGCCTCGGGGGCGTCGCGTACGTGTATTCACAGGTGGGACGCCACCCTTTAGCCCGCGGCGCAACGTGGCGCAACGTGTGACCAAAATACGATCGAGGTGTCGTGCACTCGTTGACGGTTGGGCGTTCGAGGCGTCCAATGTCCGGGCTCTGGAAGCGTCGTTTTCGTGGCGGCCTGTTTCGACCCCCGCGCGCACGACCTTTGCACTCGCTCGCAGAACTTTGCACTCGCGCTTCCAACCCCGCTTCGACCGCAGCTCCGCATCCGTATTCGAGGGCTCATGAGGAAGGGACGCTCACAGAGGAAGGCACGTGCATCGCTCCCGCCGCGTAGCTTGCGGGAGAAGCCCTCGCACGCGGACGTGGGGTCCGATCCGGCACCGCAGGTGGTCATCGGCGTGACGGGTCCGCGCCCCGAAGGCCGCGACTCCGAGGTCGAATCGCACACGCGCGCCGAGCACGGCGCCGGCTTGAACGGCGGCCGCGTGACCCTCAAGCCGACGCTGGAGATGCTCGCCGAGCCCACCCTCGAGCTGATACGCGAGGCCGAACGTCTTGAGCTCGTTCGCGAGCCCTCGAGCCCCGACATCGCCGCAACGCTCGCCGAGGCCGAGCCCTTGCGGAGCGAGCTGCCGGAGGTCGCGACCGCCATGCCCGCGGCGGCGGAGCTCGTGAAGCTCGAGAGCGCCGCGCATGTGGAGGCACAGGCTCGAGCCGCACAGCCCGCGCCCGACGACGAGGTGAGCATCCCGCCCGCGGGCGACCTCTCCGTCGAGCCGATCGCCGACCGGTTCTTCTCCGAGGGCGAGGTCGTCGCGGCGCATGGCGCCGCCGGCGAGCACGAGCACGAGCACGAGTGGGCCGAGGTCGTCGCCCGCCAGTCGCGCAAGAGTCTTCCCGAGGTCGTCGAGCGACGCGCGCGGCTGTCGAAGTACGTCCGCTGGGCGGTCGGCGGTGCAGCGGTGCTCTGTCTGGCCGCGCTCGGCCGCACGCTCGTCGCTCCCGCCCCCCATGCGTCCACGCCGCCCGGCTCCGCGGTCCGCGAGCTCGCGGCGGTCTCCGCCGTGGCCCGCGTCGAGGCGCCCGAGCCCAAGGCCGCCGCGGTTGCCGTCGCGGTCGCTCCGCCAGCCTCTGCTGCTGCCGCCGAGCCGACTGTCGCTCCCGAGGTCGAGAAGACGGCAGAGGCCCTCGCCGCGGCCTCCGCGGTCGCGCCTGCCGCTTCCGCCGCGCCCGCGGTCGAGCCCGCGGAACCGGCGCGCGTCGAGGCGCCCAAGGTCGATATCCCCAAGGCCGAGGCTCCTGCAGTCCCTGCCGAAGGCGAGAAGACCGCGCTCCAGGAGAAGAACGACGCGCGGCGCGCGCTTGAGCGCGGCAAGGCCGCGGACGCGATTGCCGCGGGCGAGCGCTCGGTTGCTCTCGATCCGACCGACGGCGAAGCGTGGCTCCTTCTCGGCGCCGCCTACCAGGAGAAGGGCAAGATGTCCGAGGCCCGGCGCGCCTACACGGCGTGCACGAAAGAGGGCAAGCGCGGTCCGGTCGGCGAGTGCCGCGCGATGCTCCGCTGACTCGCATTCGCGGGTCACGTACGATTTCGAGCCGCCTTTCTCCGCGACGAGAGTGATTCGTTCGCAAAGTGCGAGCCGCGTCCGTTGACACGTCGGTAGCTGGCTACTAGACCACGCGCAGTCGAAACCTCGTTTTTCTCGGCTCACGGAGAGAGGTGGCTCGCGGTGTTCAAGAAGGTCTGCCTCTTTTCCGGCAACGCCAACCCCGAGCTAGCGCGCGACATCGCCGCCTACCTCGAGACGCCCCTCGGCAAGATCAAGGTCCAGCGCTTCAGCGATGGCGAGACCTTCGTCGAGATCAACGAGAACGTCCGCGGAGTGGATGCGTTCGTCATCCAGCCGACGTCCAGCCCCGTGAACGATCACGTGATGGAGCTGCTCATCATCGCGGACACGCTTCGGCGTGCCTCCGCGGCGACGGTCACCGCGGTCATCCCGTACTACGGCTACGCTCGCCAGGACCGCAAGGTTGCGCCGCGCACGCCCATCTCGGCCAAGCTCGTCGCCGACTTGATCGAGTCGTCGGGCGTCGATCGCGTCGTGTCGATCGACCTGCATGCCGGGCAGATCCAGGGGTTCTTCAACATCCCCTTCGATCACCTCTACGGCATGCCCGTGATGCTCGAGGACTACCTGAAGAAGAACTTCGATTCCTCCGCGGTCGTCGTCTCGCCCGACGCCGGCGGCGTCGAGCGCGCGCGCGCGTACTCGAAGCGCCTCAACTCGAGCCTCGCGATCATCGACAAGCGACGCGAGCGCGCCAACGTCTCGGAGGTCATGCACCTCATCGGCGACGTGAAGGGCAAGCAGTGCATCATCGTCGACGACATGATCGACACGGCGGGCACGCTCGCCGGCGCCGCGAAGGCGCTGATGGAGCACGGCGCGACGAAGGTCGTGGCGTGCGCGACGCACGGCGTCCTCTCGGGCCCGGCCATCCAGCGCATCATGGAGTCGCCCCTCGACGAGGTCATCGTCTCGGACACGATTCCGCTGTCGCCGCTCGCCAAGACCTGCCCCAAGATCAAGCAGGTCAGCATGGCGCGCCTCCTCGGCGAGGCCATCAAGCGCATCCACAGCTCGGACTCCGTCAGCTCGCTCTTCGCGTAAATGCCCGACCGCGATTCGAAGACGAATCGGGGTCGGCCCTTCACTTTCTACCCAAGTGGGGCCGGAGGCTCCGGAGGCCCCCTCGTCGCTCCGCGACGATCCTCCCCCATCGCCTGCGGCGAAACGTGCTCCGCACGACCGTGGGAAGACTAGATACAAGGCTCGTCGGCGCGGTCGATGAGGGGGACGGAACGCTAAATCCCTGGAACACCAGGCGGCGCTCTGCTAAGTCCTCGCGCCCCAGGTTCTAACCCTCGTTAAAGCCGCAGGGTTTTGTCGTCAGTCTTCGTTCTCAGGAGCTCGCCCCATGTCCGCCGCCATCCTCAACGTCGCCGCCACCCCCCGCACCACCCGCGGAAAGGGCGCAGCGCGCCGCCTTCGCAACGGCGGCCAGATCCCCGCGGTCGCGTACGGCAAGGGCCTGGCGCAGGCGATGCCCCTCGCGGTCACCCCGAAGGACATCATCGCCGTCATCAAGAGCGAGCGCGGTCCGAACAGCGTTCTCTCGATGAAGGTCGCCGGCGCGCCGGACCTCCTCGTGATGATCAAGGACTACACGCTCCACCCCGTGCTCCGCACGCTGGAGCACGTCGACTTCGTCGAGGTGAAGCTCGATCGCGCCGTCGACGTCGAGATCCCGCTCGTCGCGCTGGGCAAGCCGATCGGTCTCGCGAGCGGCGGTATCGTCCGTCAGGTCTACCGCACCGTGCCGGTGCGCTGCCTCCCGGACCGCATCCCGCTCAAGATCGAGGTCGACATCTCGGCCCTCGACATCCACGAGTCGATGCCGACGAGCGCGCTTCCGCTCCCCGAGGGCGTCGAAGTTCGCCTGGCTCCCGAGCAGACGGTCATCGCCGTCGTCGCGCCGGAGAAGGATCGCTCCGAGGAAGAGGCTGCAGCGGCTCCGGGCGCGGCGGCTGGTGTGCCGGCTGCGGCTGCTGCCGCGGGCGGCAAGGCTCCGGCGGCGGGTGCGGCTCCGGCCGCGGGCGCCAAGGATGCGAAGAAGGACGACAAGAAGGACGACAAGAAGAAGAAGTAACGTCGGGCTCCGGCTCCGCCAGGTCCGCCTTCTCTCTTTTTCTAGGCCGTGCACCTCGTCGTCGGGCTCGGGAATCCGGGCAAGAAGTACGAAAAGAACCGCCACAACGTCGGCTTCATGGTCGTCGAGCATCTCGCGCGCACGCACGGGATGCCCGACTTCAAGGAGAAGTTCAGCGGCGTGTGGACGAAGGGCGATCTCAGCGTCGGCAGCACCCGCTTCCCGGTCGCGCTGCTGAAGCCCGGTACGTTCATGAACCTCTCGGGCGACTGCGTGCAGCCGGCCGCCGCGTTCCTGAAGGTCGAGCCGAGGAACGTCATCGTCGTCCACGACGAGCTCGATCTCCCGTGGCGGGAGGTGAAGCTCAAGCTGGGGGGCGGTCACGCCGGCCACAACGGCCTGCGCAGCCTCATCGACCGCCTCGGCGTGCCGGACTTCGTCCGCGTGCGCGTCGGGGTCGGGCGTCCGCCGGCGGGCTTCAAGGGCGATGTCGCAGACTTCGTCCTGCAGAACTTCGACACCATGGAGTCGGTCGAGCTGCCCGAGGTCATCGATCGGGCGTGTGCGGCGGTCGAGGCGGTGGTCGCGAAGGGCGCCCAGGCGGCGATGAACGCGCTGAACGCCTCGGCCCCCCGCAAATAACGCGACATTTCGCTCTCGCGCCGGCCGAGTGCGTGCTAGAAACCGCGCCCCGCTGATAGTCAGCGGGAATCCTTGCTCGTGGGAGTGTTCCCACGGGCTCCCTGCTTCCGAAGCAGGTGACCCGTAAGGAGACCGTGATGCCCGAAGTTCAGATTCTCAAGTTCAAAGAGTACGAGACGATCTACGTCCTCCGTTCCGACGTCGACGCGGACACGGCCGAGAAGGTCCAGGCGCGCGTCGCCGAGGTCGTCGGTCGCGACAGCGGCAAGCTCGTCAAGGTCGAGGCC
>Ga0335397_10007076_pt1 | contig 14371 bp, 10 predicted proteins | sample MAT04_FD_205740 | JGI IMG/M metagenome (GOLD analysis project Ga0335397, IMG submission 205740) | Freshwater microbial communities from Lake Fryxell liftoff mats and glacier meltwater in Antarctica - MAT-04 (spades assembly) (version 2) ...
CGCCAGGACCGGCTCGACGATCCGCCACGACTCCTCAGCCTCGTCTCCCCGGATGGACAGAACGGCGTTGCCGTCGAACACGTCCAGTAGCAGCCGGGCGTAGGCCGACAACCCCTGCGGGGCGAGTTCGGCGGCGAGGGTGGCCGGGTCGAGGGCGAACGGGTCGCCGGGGCCGTTGATGTTCACCCCGAGTTCCATCCGGTCGGGGTTCAGCCGCAACCGCAGCACGTTGGCTAACGGTGCCGCCTGCTCGAACGGCAGGTGCGGCACCGGGCGGAAGTGGACGACGATCTCGTTGCGGTCTCGCCCCAGCGCCTTGCCCGTGCGGAGGACGAACGGCACACCGGCCCACCGCCAGTTGTCGATGAACAGCGTGACCTCGGCGAACGTCTCCGTCTGCCGACTCGGTTCTACGCCGGGTTCGTCCACATAGTTCGGAACGTCCCGGTCGCCGACCCGCCCGGCCGTGTACCGGGCGCGGACGGTGTGCCGGCTCGCCTCGTCCGCCGAGAACCGTCGCACGGCCCGCAGCACGTCCGCCTTGCGGTCGCGGAAGTCCCGCTCGTCGAACGACACCGGGGCTTCCATCGCCACCACGCACAGCAGTTGCAGTAGGTGGTTCTGCACCATGTCCCGCAGCGCCCCGGAATGGCCGTAGTACCCGGCCCGGCCTTCGAGGGCAACGGTTTCATCCCAGACGATCTCGACACGTTCGATGTGGTCGCGGTTCCAAAGGTACTCGAACACGCGGTTGGCGAATCGCAGCCCGAGGACGTTCTGCACCGTCTGCTTGCCGAGGAAGTGGTCGATGCGGAAGACCGACCGTTCGGGGAACGCGGGCCAGATCAGTTCGTTCAACGTCCGGGCCGATGCGAGGTCGTGGCCGAACGGCTTCTCGATCACCACCCGGCTGTCGGCCGGCAGCTTCGACGCGGCCAGCGCCCGCAGGACCGGCTCGAAGACGACTGGCGGCAGTGCAAGATAGACAGCGACCGGCTCGCCGGTCACGCCGATGGCCGCACGGAGTTGGTCGGCATCGGTCACATCCGCCCGGCGGTACTCCAGGGCGTTGACGACGCTTTCTCGGACAGCGGCGGGGATGTTCGGGCGGTGCTGGGCGAGGCGGTCGGTGATGTGCTGGCGGAAACTGGTCGTATCCCAATTGTCTTGGCCGACGCCGAGGATCGTGCCGTTCGGGAGTAATTTCTGCTGTCGCAGTTCGGTCAGGGCGGGGACCAGATAGCGGGCCGTCAGGTCGCCCGTCGCACCGAGAATGATGAACTGTGTCGGCATGGCCGATCCTCTGCTTGCATCGTCGTGGCCGGTGGCTGTTCCGTGCGACCCACCGAGCAGAGCGATTCGGTGGCCGCTTCGGGAGGTAGAACTTACTATTACTCTATTCGACCGTCGCGTTTCCGGCGATGACCGACACGACATGACCCAGCCATCAACAATAATGGAGCCGTGAGCCGACGCCGTTCGGCCCGGCCGAACAGCGTGAGGATTGTCATGGCTTCAAGTATCGAAGGTTACGCCCTGATCGGCGACTGTCAGACAGCCGCCCTCGTCGGCCGCGACGGGTCGATTGACTGGCTGTGCTTCCCCCGATTCGACTCTCCCGCTTGCTTCGCCGCGTTGCTGGGGACCGCCGATCACGGGCGGTGGCAGGTTGCCCCCGTCGGTCCGGTTCGCAAAACCACCCGCTCCTATCGCGGCGACACACTCGTTCTCGACACCACCTTCGAGACGGACGACGGCACCGTCACCCTGACCGACTGTATGCCGATCCGTTCCGGCCAGCCGGACCTCGTGCGGGTGGTCCGGGGTGTGCGCGGCCGGGTGCGCATGCGGTCGGAACTGGTCGCCCGGTTCGACTACGGCAGCGTCACCCCGTGGGTCCGCCCGGAGGCCGGTGGGGTGTACGCCATCGGCGGGCCGGACACAATTCACCTCCGCACGACCGTCCCGTTGGCCGTCGAAGGGTGGGCGGCGACCGGCGAGTTCGAGGTGGCGGAAGGCGAAGAAATCTCCTTCGTGCTGAACTGGCACCCGTCGCACCTCGACCCGCCCCCGCCGATTGATGTTCCCGCCGCCGTCCAAGCCACCGTGGACTGGTGGCAAGCGTGGGCGGCGAAATGCACCTATCAGGGCGAGTGGCGGGACGCCGTGGTCCGTTCGCTCGTCACCCTCAAGGCGCTCACCTACGCCCCGACCGGGGGCATCGTCGCCGCCCCCACCACCTCGCTGCCCGAACACATCGGCGGGCAGCGGAACTGGGACTACCGCTACTGCTGGCTGCGGGACGCCACCTTCACCCTGACGGCCCTCATCCAGTGCGGGTACAAGGACGAGGCGGCGGCGTGGCGGGAGTGGCTGATCCGGGCGGTCGCCGGCAAGGGGTCCGAACTGCACATCATGTACGGGTTGGCCGGGGAACGGCGGTTGCCCGAGATGGAACTGCCGTGGCTACCGGGGTACGAGAACTCGAAGCCGGTTCGCATCGGCAACGGTGCCTACGATCAATTCCAACTCGACGTGTTCGGCGAGGTCATGGACTGCCTGCACCTCGCCCGCCACTACGGGTTGGAAAAGCCGAGTGGCGGCTGGCGGGTCGAGCGGGAGTTGCTGGCACGGCTGGAAGAGGTGTGGCAGCAACCGGACGAGGGCATCTGGGAGGTGCGTGGCCCGCAGCGGCACTTCACCCACTCGAAGCTGATGGCGTGGGTGGCGTTCGACCGGGCGATCAAGGACGCCGAGCGGTTCGGGCTTGAAGGCCCGGTGCAGCGGTGGAAGACGCTGCGGGACAAACTGCACGCCGAGATCTGCGACCGTGGGTTCAACCCGAAGCGGAACGCCTTCACCCAGTTCTACGGCAGCGACGAAGTGGACGCGGCGATCCTGGTGATGCCGGCCGTCGGCTTCCTGCCGGCGACCGACCCCCGCATCGTCGGCACGGTCGCCGCCGTCGAGAGCGATCTGGTCCGGGGCGGGTTCGTGGACCGTTACCGCACTGAGAGCGGGGTGGACGGGCTGCCGAAGGGCGAGGGGGCGTTCCTGCTCTGCACCTTCTGGTTGGCCGACGCCTACGCCCTGATGGGCCGTACCGCCGACGCCCGGCGGGTGTTCGAGAACCTGCTGGCGATCCGCAACGACGTGGGGTTGCTGGCCGAGGAGTACGACCCCACGGCCAAGCGGCAACTCGGCAACTTCCCGCAGGCGTTCTCCCACCTCGGCCTCATCAACACGGCCCGCAACCTGACCCAGCGGGAGAAGCCGGCCGAAGTGCGGGGGAAGGCGTGAGAAGCCGTAGGTGAGTATGAAAATTCGGGAGGGGCTGGCGTGGTCATCATCCTGATGGGCGTCTCGGGGACCGGAAAAACGACAGTTGGCCAACTTCTGGCCACTTCGCTGGGCTGGACCTTCGTTGAGGCCGACGATTTCCACCCGCCCGCGAACGTGGCGAAGATGCAAGGCGGCACGCCGCTCGACGACGACGACCGGCGGCCGTGGCTCGCGGCACTGCGTGACCGCATCGACGCAGCTTGTGGCCGAAGTGAGAGTTTGGTCATGGCTTGCTCGGCGCTCAAGCAGCAATACCGGGACGAGTTGGAACAAGGCTGCCCCGGAACCATCCGGTTCGTGTACCTGACCGGGAGCGAGGAGTTGATCCGCAGCCGTCTGGATGCGCGGGAGGGACACTACATGGACCCGGCGCTGCTGCGGAGCCAGTTCGACGCGCTCGAACCGCCCGAGGAGGCGATCCGGGTCGATGTCGGCCGCTCGCCCGAACAGATCGCGGCCGACATCCGCCGCCGGCTCGACTTCCGAAGAATTGAGGATCAATAGATGAACGCACACCATCGAACGGACGACAGGCCCGAGGGCCGTCGTGTCGAGGAGTCGGCCGCCGATCCTTACGGCTGGAAGTTATGGGGGCCGTTCCTGTCCGAGCGGCAGTGGGGAACGGTGCGGGAGGACTACTCCGACAACGGCGACTGCTGGCGGTCGTTCCCGCACGACCACGCCCGCAGCCGGGCCTACCGCTGGGGCGAGGACGGGCTGCTCGGCGTCACCGACCGGGAGTGTCGGTTAGGCTTCGCCCTCGCCCTCTGGAACGGCGTCGATCCCATTTTGAAAGAGCGGCTGTTCGGGCTGACCAACCCCGAGGGCAATCACGGCGAGGACGTGAAGGAACTGTACTACTACCTCGACGCCAGCCCGACCGCCAGCTACCTCAAGGCGCTGTACAAGTACCCGCTGGCCGAGTTTCCCTACGCCGAACTGACCCGCCGCAACGCCGAGCGCGGGTTCCACGACGCCGAGTTTGAAATCACCGACACCGGGGTGTTCGACGCCGGCCATGCCGACGTAACGGCCGAGTACGCCAAAGCCGGCCCGACCGACCTCCTGATCCGCGTCACGCTCACGAACCGCTCCCCGAACCCGACCACGCTGCACGTCCTGCCGACCCTCTGGTTCCGCAACACCTGGAGTTGGGGCGGCGGGTACGAGGCCGACTGGGGGAAGCCGGAACTGTGGCGGGACGGCGACGGCGTGACGGCCGAACACCCGACCCTCGGCCGCTACCGGCTGGACGCCGACGGGCCGCGACAGTGGGTGTTCACCGACAACGAGACGAACGCCGCCCGGCTTTTCGGCTCCACCAACCCCGCCCCGTTCGTCAAGGACGCCTTCCACGACTGGCTGATCGGCGGCCGGGCCGACGCCGTGAACCCGGACGAGCGAGGGACGAAGGCGGCGGCCGTGTACAAGGTCGATCTGTCGCCCGGCCAGTCGGTCACGATCCGCCTGCGGCTGCGGGCGGCGGACCTCACCGGCCCGGCGTTCGGGAAGGATTTCGAGAAGGTGTTCGCCGCCCGCATCGCCGAGGCCGACGACTTCTACCACCGGCTCGCCCCGAAGCTCTCCGACGCCGAGCGGCCGATGTTCCGGCAGGCGAGCGCCGGGCTGGTGTGGTCGCAGCAGTTCTTCTACTACCACGTCCGCGACTGGCTCACCGGCGACCCGGCACAACCGGCCCCGCCCGCCCACCGCGCCCACCCGAACCAGGACTGGCCGCACTTGTTCGCCCGCGACATCCTGTCGATGCCGGACAAGTGGGAGTTCCCGTGGTTCGCCGTCTGGGACACGGCGTTCCACATGATCCCGCACGGCGACCTCGACCCGGCGTTCGCCAAAGACCAACTACTCCGCTTCCTGCGTGACTGGTATCAGCACCCGAACGGGCAGATACCGGCCTACGAGTTCAACTTCGCCGACGTGAACCCGCCGGTCCATGCGTGGGCCTGTCGCCGGGTGTACGAGCGGGACGGGCGGCGGGACAAGGTGTTCTTGAAGCGGGCGTTCCAGAAACTCGCCCTGAATTTCACTTGGTGGGTGAACCGCAAGGACATGACCGGCCGGCACCTGTTCGCCGGCGGGTTCCTGGGGCTGGACAACATCGGGGTGTTCGACCGCTCCCACGCCCTGCCGACCGGCGGGCATCTGGAGCAGGCCGACGGGACGGCGTGGATGGCCTTCTTCTGCGCCGAGATGCTGGTCATCGCCCTCGAACTGGCGAAGGACGACCCGGCCTACGAGGACATGGCGAGCAAGTTCCTCGAACACTACGTCTCCATCGCCCAGGCCATCAACACGCTCGACGGCACCGGCCTGTGGGACGACGGCGACGGGTTCTACTACGACCACCTGCACCTGGACGGGCGGATGATCCCGCTCAAGGTGCGGTCGATGGTCGGGCTGATCCCGCTGTTCGCCGTCGAACTGATCTCTCGGGAGGTGCTGGAGAAGTTGCCCGACTTCCGCCGCCGGCTCGGGTGGTTCGCCCGCCACCGCTCGGACGTGCTGGGCCACCTCGAACTCCCCGGCCCGGACGTTCCCCTCGACCGCCCGAACTTCTTGCTCTCCCTGCCGTCCCGCCAGCAACTCGAACGGTTGCTGCGGTACGTCTTCGACGAGGGCGAGTTCCTGTCGCCGTTCGGCGTCCGCTCGCTGTCCCGCACCCACGCCGACAACCCGTATGTGTTCCGGGCGGGGAACGCCGACCACACCGTCGCCTACGTCCCCGGCGAGGCGGACAGCGGGTTGTTCGGCGGGAACTCGAACTGGCGCGGGCCGGTCTGGTTCCCGGTGAACTTCCTGCTGGTCGAGGCGTTGCGGCGGTACGGGGCTTACTATGGGGACGAGTTCCGGGTCGAATGCCCAACTGGTTCGGGGAACATGCGGACGCTCACCGAGGCGGCGGACGAGGTGTCGGCACGGCTCGTGCGGCTGTTCACCCCGGACCCCGATGGGCGGCGACCGTGCCACGGCGACACGCGACGGTACGCCGCCGACCCTCACTGGCGCGACCTGATCCTCTTCTACGAGTATTACCACGGCGACACCGGCCGGGGGTGCGGGGCGAGCCACCAGACCGGCTGGTCCGCCCTCGCCGCGAGCCTACTTCGTGACCGAAAGGAGTCGTAATGGCGAACGAGACGACCGCAGCCAATAACGGTTTGCCCTCACCCCCGGTCGAGCGATGGCTGACGCCAATTCGCCGGTTCCTCCACATCCAGTCGGCCAGCGGGGTTGTTTTGCTCGCCTGCACGGTGGTGGCGCTGGTGCTTGCCAACTCCCCGCTGGCCGGGTGGTTCGCCTCAATCTGGAAGACGAAGATCGAATTGAACGTCGGCGGGTTCCAACTGGCCGGCGACCTCGGCCACCTCGTCATCAACGACGGGCTGATGGCGATCTTCTTCTTCGTCATCGGGCTGGAGATCAAGCGGGAGATCGTCGCCGGGGAACTCCGCGAGGTGCGGAAGGCGCTGCTGCCGGTCTTCGCCGCCATCGGCGGGATGGTCGTCCCGGCCGGCGTGTACCTCGCCTTGCAATGGGGCCAGCCGGGGCAACGGGGGTGGGCGATCCCGATGGCCACGGACATCGCGTTCGTGGTCGGGTTCCTCGCCCTGTTCGGGAGGCGGGTGCCGTTCTCCCTGAAAATCCTGCTGCTGTCCGTCGCCATCGTGGACGACCTCGGGGCGGTGCTGGTCATCGCCTTCGTGTATACCGGGTCGCTGGCGTGGGGCTGGCTCGCCGCAGCCGCCGTCGGGATCGGCCTGACCTATGGGCTGAACCGGGTCGGCGTGCGGTCGGTCGGGGTGTACGTCCTTCTCGGGGCGGTCGTCTGGGTGGCGGTATACAAGTCGGGCATCCACCCCACGGTGGCGGGTGTGCTGCTCGGTCTGCTCACCCCGGCGAGTGCCTGGGTGGGCGACAAGACGTTCCTTGCGGTCGTCGGCGGACTCTGGGAGCGGTTACGGGGGTATGACCCGAAAGACGAGCAGCGGTATGCCGACCTCGACCAACTCCAGTTCGCCGCCCGAGAAGCCGTGTCCCCGCTGCACCGGCTAGAAACCGCCCTGCACCCGTGGGTCGGGTTCGTCATCATGCCGGTGTTTGCTCTCGCCAACGCCGGAGTGCCGCTCGAAGCGTCCGGGGTGTCCGATCCGGTCGCAGTCGCCATTGCCGCTGGTCTGGCGGTCGGGAAGCCGGTCGGCATCCTCCTGTTCTGCTGGCTGGCGATTCGACTCGGCCTGACGGCATTACCCGAAGGGGTCAGTTGGCCGATGCTCGTCGGCGGGGCGTGCCTCGCCGGGATCGGGTTCACGATGGCGCTGTTCATCAACGGACTGGCGTTCCCCGTCGCCGACTTCCCGGTGAAGGAGGCGGCCGGAAAAATAGGGACACTGCTCGGATCGCTGGTCAGCGCCGTGTTGGGTGCAGGACTTCTACTCTGGAGTTTGCGAAGTGGCCCGACGAGGGCTGCATGAGGAGTACACCGAACTGAGCGGTCGTGGTTGTGTGGTGGCAGCGGCCCCGCGCCGAACCGTGGACCCATCGCTTGCTTACGCCACAGTTGGGCGTGGTTCCCACAACTCGCCCACGAACTCCGCAACCCGCCGACTCCGCAACCCGCCGACTCGTCGATGACCTCCTCGACGTGAGCCGGATCACGCGCGGGAAACTCGAACTCCGCAAGGGGCGGGTCGAACTCCGCGAGGGCATCAACGCCGCCGTCGAAACCGCCCGCCCGCATATCAAGCAGGCGGACCCGAACTGACGAGCCGCGCGCCGGGCGAGCCGATCCAGGTAGACGGGGACGCGGCCCGGCTCGCCCAGGTCGTGTCGAACTTGCTGACCAACTCGGCCAAGTACACACTGTGGCGGCCACATCCGGCTGGAGGTCGGACCGGACGGCGGGACGGCCGTGGTGTCGGTGGCGGACGACGGGGTCGGCATCCCGCCCACCATGCTCGGGCGGGTGTTCGAGATGATCACCCAGGCGGACCGGACGCTGGAGAAGACGACCGGCGGGCTGGGCATCGGGTTGTCCTCGTCAAAGGGCTGGTCGGGATGCACGGCGTGACCATCGAGGCCCGCTGCAAGGGCGAGGGCCGGGGCAGCGAGTTCGTGGTCCGACTGCCGGTGATGGCCCCACCTCTGCCCTGATGAAACTGCTGGCCGACCTGAATACGCCCGCGGATTGATCGGCGGTCGATGGCGTCGTCAGTCGATGCGAGGTATTAAGTGGCGAGGCACCACTTCGCGGACGGTCGGGCGGAACCAGTCAACCCCCTTCGCCTTCTTGCCCGCGATCCGCTGCCGGCGCGCGTTCGTGAACGGCGTGGCGTTGACCCGCGAGAGCCACGGTCTGGGGGCGCGGTCTGGGGCCAGAACGCCTTCGACAAATTCTTTGAATGTCAGCATCGGAGATATGTAGTTCGCGGCACATCGACACTGGAAAGAAAACCCCGGAGAGGGAAGCCGCATGGAGGTCGATGGAACCAAGTTCTACCGGAAATGTGTGCGATGCCGGGCTTTGATGGTTTTGTAACACCAATAGGAGTTACGCAGTTGGGGTCCGAACGCATCGCTTTCGCCGGGCGAAGGCTATTTGCTAGGACAGATCCTGTCATTCATGCACAGTGTCCTGTTGCCTGATGGCCAGAGATCGGCAGTTCCAGCCTCAACTGCGTAACTCCTAACCAACTGGGGTGGGACGCGATGTCGCATAGACGAGCGGTGAGTGTGTTATTCATAGTTATCAAGGGGCCAGCAAGACACCCCTCTCCAAACCCGCCTATTCTTCTCCCACTTTTCCGCTCAGGGTGGCTATTACCTCGCACGCGGATCGTGGACTGTTCGCGCCTAATACGCGGGTAAGCAATGATTTGTGCCTATTGACGTTCTTATGAGCCGGGCTGCTATGGCGGCCCCCGGCGTGGATACACAATTCGGTCGCACGGGCCGTCTCTTCCAGAAGGGCGTCGGCCTATTAACCCCCTGGCACGCTCCACCCGCCGACGTGCTATTACCCACGGCCGGCCCGTCGCACGCTCGGCGGCCATTGCCCTTGATGACGGGGTCGAATCGGTCCTCGTCGTTCAGCCGGCGGGCGTGGCCACGTCGCACCCGCGTTTCTTATTTCCGGAACCGAGCAATCGCTTCCGGGCGAGGTCGGCGAACCGCGCAGACCGCTCGACGCCGAGAAAATCCCGGCCTTCCAGCATCGCCCCCAGGCAGACGGCCCCGGTGCCGGCAAACGGGTCGAGGACGAGCGACCCCGGAAGCGTGAACCTCTTGACCACTTCGCGGCACTCCTCTCAGCACTCTGTCACTCCTCGGCGCAGCTGATCCGGAAGCGTGAACCTCTTGACCACTTCGCGGCACTCCCCGACCGACCTCACGCAGGGGTGCAGCCGGGCGTAGGGGTCGTGGGCCTTGCCGCCTTGTGAGCCGACGAACCAGCCGGTCGGCCCGTGGTGTCGAACCAGGGGGGTGCCGGGCTTCTGCCAGCAGATGATCGGCTCCCAAAAGGTGCGACCGCGCATCATCTGGCAGTCGGCGACGATACCTGCGCTCGGGAACCACTCCCGCAGGTGCGCGAAGCGCTGTTGGGACTGCCACAGCAGGATCGAGCCGCCCGGCATCAGGATGCGCTGCATCTCCACCCAGAACGGCCGCATCCACCGCCAGTAAGCTTCGGGAGTGTCCGACTCGGTCCAGCCGTCGTAGGTCAGGCCGATGCCGTAGGGCGGGTCGGAAATAATGAACGGGATCGAGTCGGGCTTCTGGCTGGCCATCCACTCACACGAATCCCCCGTCACGATCTTGCGCTCCTGGGTCGGCACCACGCCCTCTGCCAGTTCGTCGGCCTGCTCTTGGCGGTCGGTCCTACGACCGGCACGCAGCAGCGTCAGCACCGCGCCGATTCCCAAATGTCCGGCCTGCCGGACATTTGGTGCCTTCGCAATCACGATGTAGTCGTGGGCGGTTTTCCGGTTCAGGCCCAACTTCGTGAGCCAGGGCAGGTATCCGCCGTGCGGCAGCCGGGACTTCGCCGCCAGCAGCAAAGCGCCGATCCGCTTGGCCCTTTCGACGGTCCCCCGCACGTTGATGGCGTTGTGGAGCGTCAGCACTTCCTGTTCGATCTCGCGCAGTGATTCGTCCACGATAACTACTCATGGTGACTTGGCAGCAACACTACTGTCAATTTAGGTTCGGCCGCTGCGAACTGTAAAGTGAACTCGATGGGATTGGCACGACGACGAAAAACTTGGTCGGCCAACTTTACATTGAGCAATAGTTGCCGATACTGACGGCAGCCGACGCGAACATCGGCTGGATGGCGAGGACGCAACGGCTTCCTCACACACCTCCACCAGATGCAACACTAATCCTGACGGCCCGCCACGGCCCGCACGGCATCCGAGCCGTGTCAGAGGGGATGCCATGCGCACCGACTTCACCTCATCCAACGCCGCGCGATCCCGTGGCGGCCGGCCGGCACGCCGCACAGTCACGGGACACACCGCGCGGTATCCGAGCCAGACCGGGTTCGGGCGTGTAGCCAGGGGTCGCTCACGTCGCGGTCGAGAGGCAACGGCAGCTATGAACCTCTGGGACACGTTCGCCACCGTCTGCGGCTACGAGGTGGTCGGGGACCAGTTGCGGCTTTACCTCGACTCGCCGACACCGGCGCGGAGCTATACCCGCGAGCGCGGCGTGCGGTCGCACCTGTTCAGGTTGTTGGCGGCCGATGACGCCCGCGCGGCCCTGGCGTGGCTGGACCGAAACAAGGCGTGGCAGTGCCTGCGCGTCCCCCCACCGCTCACACCGGAGCGTGCCGTCCGCGCGGTGCTGCTGGCCGACAACTGGCACGCCGGGGAGCGGTCGGGCCTGCTGCGGCTCGCCCGTACCCGCGTGGTCGCAGATGACGCCCACCGCGAAGAACTTCGCCGCGAAGTCCGGCTGCTGATCGGCATGGTGCTGGAAAACCCCGTTCGGAGTGGGGAGCTACAGGAACTTCGACTGGTCGAAGACGTGACCAACACCGCCCCGCTCGGCGTGGAGTTGTGCGGCACCGCCCAGGTCGTGGACGCCTTCTTCGGCACGGCCGGCGGCAGTCTCGCGGACGGGGCTTGAAGTCTCATGAGACTGCGACGAGGGCTACAAGTCTCATGAGACTTCAAGCGGGAGTAACACCATGAAGGGGAAGACGATGAAGCGGAACACGCGCCGCCGGGCGGCCCGCAACGGCACCGCCAGTAAGCCGCCCGAGCCGGTGGTGCTGACCGCCCTGGAGGAGCGGCAAGCCTTGCTCGCGCACCACGTCAGGATGGTGGCGCGGAGGGTGACGAACGGCCTGTTCGTGGTCGGCCCCGGCGGACTCGGTAAGAGCCGCGTGATCTCGCAGACGCTGGCCGAGGAGGGCGTCGTCCCGGTCGTGTTGAACAGCCACTGCACCCCGCTCGGCCTGTACACGACCATGTTCCAGCACCGCAAGGACGCCGTGCTGTGGCTGGACGACGCCGACGCCTGCTACGTCAACCTGCCGATCCTCGGCCTGCTGCGGAGTGCGCTGTGGGGCCAGGGCCAGCGGGTCGTCACCTATACCAGCAGTCAGCTTCAGGGCGTGCCATCGAGCTTCGAGTTCACGTCCCGCATCGTCTGCACGGCGAACGTAGTACCGAAGCGGAACGAGCCGTTCCGGGCGGTCCTCAGCCGGGTGGACGTGTTCGAGTTGACCGCGTCGAACGAGGACGTGCTGCAACTCATGCGGACGATGGCCGAGAAGGGGTTCGAGGACTTGTCGGCCGCGACGTGCCGCGAAGTCGTTGAGTTCGTCGCGCGGGTCGGCGGCACCCGGCAGTTGTCGATGCGGCTGTACGAGGCGTCGCTGCGGAAGGTGATCTACGCCCTCTCGACCGACACCGCCGACTGGCAAGACTTGGTCCGCAGCCAACTCGATCAACTCGGCCAGCCGGACGCACTCCGGCCGCTCGACACGAAGGCGCACGACCTCAAGAGCATGGCCATCGCCGTCGAGCGGCACCCTGCGAGCGTCAAGCTCCAGCAGGAGGTCTGGCAGGACATGACGGCGAAGAGTCGCGCGTCGTTCTTTCGGACGAAGCGGGAGTACGAAGACCAGCTTCAGGCGGCCGACTCCTGACGGTTCGGGCGACCGCCGCGATGCGCGGGCCGGCGGGGCGGAACAACTCACCCTTAATGCGACCAACTGGTTCGCCAGAGTCTGCCAATCGTCCGAGTGTTTTAGCACTCAGTTTTGTAAGTCGAGCTGCTTCGGCCTGGTCGATGGTGAGCGATTCTGATTGCTGGTGGTCGGTGACGAGCTTATCCACGGCTCACCACCTTCCGTTTTGCGGGTCGGGGGAGATCGTTCGCGAACGAGATGCGGATGCCAACTTCCGCGAGTCGCCGGGAGACGAGGCGTTCGAGTACGAAGTCACCCGAACGATGTGCAGAGAACATGGTCGCGAGCAGAAAGGTGGGACTGTCGAACGGGTCAGGCTTGGCGCCCGGCTTTGAAGTGGTCATCGTGAACCCCGCAGTCGTTTTCGGAGTGTCTCAGGTGCACTCCTCAATAATTGCAGGCGTTCACGGGTCCGAAGTGTGATCAGCTAGGATTTCATGGGAAAAATGAGTTCAGGGCGATCATGATCGCCGTGGACGTTCACGGCCCGCTCGCCGTGGATCGGCATCATCGTCGAGTTCCTGTTCACGGATCAGGTCGGCTAGTTCTGCCTCGCGGTCTGACGCTGCGTGAACAGGAGCAACTGCGAGCATCGCATCGGTGAGAGGAACGGTGCGAAGTGTGCCAGAACGTCGCTTCGTTCGCTCGGCCTGAAACGCCTTCCATGCGGCAGTCCCACCGACACCGCCCACCGAAACGCCAGTAGCCTCGTGAACGGCTCTCGTGGTCGAGGCTACCCCATGTTTCAGGAGGTACTCGCGAACGAGTACCTCGGCCTCGGCCATCGGAATCTTCGCAGCTGATTTCGTATCGGCTCGCACCGTGCCGCTCGCACCGTCCGCGCTCCCATCGAGTCCATCGTCGAGAACCTCGTCGAGTTCCTCCAGGTCGAGCACCTCGTCAAACCTGCCAACCGCAAACTCTCTGCCGTTGAGTAGCCGGTCGAGAACAAGCGCGGCAGAATTCGTGAGTCGCGACTTGTGATCCATGTGCCATTGCTCGATGCGGTGCAGGTCGAGATCGAGTCGCTGTACTTCGGCACGGAAGCGGCTTGTCAAATCGGTGGCGTGCAGCTCGCACCAAACGGCGAGTAGCTGTTCTCCAGCACGAGCAAACCCAGTCCGCACACCAGGCAGTAGCTCGGCGTGTTCTTCGTGCAAGCGGGCGAGGAGGTCGGCAAGCGTCTGCTTGCTCACGGCAGCGTCGAGCAGGGCAAGCGCGACGCTCATTTCGGTGCCAACGGGATTCGGAATTGCGGATCGAGCGGCATTCATTCGATGAACCTCGGCGACGAGTCCAGCGTCACGGACAGCCGCACCCACGGCATCGAGCCGAACAGCCAGTTCGTGCGGGCCATAGCCCAAATCGGCAACGAACAGCAGGTCGCTGATCGCACGCTCCAGCGGCTCGCGTCGGTCGCGGAGTTGATGTGTCAGGTCTTCAATGAGGGATTCGAGTTTTCGAAGTGCTGATGGGACTGCAAACGGGTCTGTCGGCATGTTGAGCACCTTGGCGTCGGGCCGGCCACTGGTGCTCCGCAGGTGCGGCGGGAACACCAGTGGCCGCGTCGGACGAGCGGGGATCAACCGCTCGTCACCCGAACGGACGCGATTGTACACAACCGGCCATAGCCTGCCAAGGGGACCCCCCTCTAGTTTCGTTTTGAAACCCGCGCGAATATATGCTTCCCCACGCACACGGTTCACAGACTGTCAGTGTCTAAAATATCTTGGGATACCCCCCTGTCTGTCCCTGCGATCGCCTTAGATCAGACAGTTGTCATTCGCTTTTCACCGGCACGCTTCGGCCGTT
>Ga0335397_10007084_pt1 | contig 14359 bp, 10 predicted proteins | sample MAT04_FD_205740 | JGI IMG/M metagenome (GOLD analysis project Ga0335397, IMG submission 205740) | Freshwater microbial communities from Lake Fryxell liftoff mats and glacier meltwater in Antarctica - MAT-04 (spades assembly) (version 2) ...
AAGGAAGAGACCCCTGAAGAACTGGAAACACTTGCTCCTGAAAAACAATTCCTGAAAGTTTCGCTTGATAGCAAAAAACGCGCAGGGAAACTTGTTACGTTGGTTACGGGTTTCGTTGGCAAACAGCACGATCTTGAAACTCTTGGCAAAACATTAAAAACAAAATGCGGCACTGGCGGTTCAGCTAAAGAAGGACAGATCATTATACAAGGTGATTATAAATTGAAAGTCGTACAATTCCTGCAGCAGTTAAAGTATCATGTTAAATCTTAATCTTATTTACAAAATGACTCATTCAATAAAAAACGCGATTCTCTTTGTATTCTTTATCCTTAGTATAGCCTGCAACAAAGAAGAAAAATATGATGGAGACTCCATGATCAATTACCCAGACATGGAACTGATCCTGAAGGAAAATCTTGAACCTTACCAGAAGACTCCTTATACATTTAAGCTGATGACCATTGAGAACGGGAAAAAGGATTCTGTTTTTTTAAAGGCATCAGAAGTTGCTTGGAAAGAACTGAAAGCACCTTTTCTGAAAGCAAACCTATACCAGAAAAAACTGGACAAACATTATGACATCAATGTGTTTACGGATACCTTATATGGAAAAATGACGATGTTGCTTACATCCATTGATCCGAAAGCAATCACTTCTAAACTGAGTATCACCGCAAAATCCGGAACCAATAATATCATGACTATTTATGCAGAAACACATGATGCTGGTTTTTTCATTACAAAGGAATATAAGCTGTTGTATGTAGTCGGGAAAACGTTGCAAGTGCAAGAAGCTAAGAAGTACCCTTTTATGGATGTGAAGAAAACGATTAAGACGCTGAGTTTCTTGAACTAAAGAGTAGCGTTAAAAACTACATATTGATATGTTCAACGTAAATTCGAGATGAGAAGAATATTTTATTACGAGCACTGCGGCAACGATTGGAGAGAAAATCCTTTGCCGTCGATTTGTCTGTTCATCGTGTAAAATTTGAAGGCAAAGATTGGAACGGAAAGCGTGTCTGCCGCCCAAAAGATCTTCACTAAAAAGTTGTTTAGCCATTCATATTCTAGAATTTCACGTTCGAAAAATAAAGTATTTTCGCACACGTGACAAAAGAAGAATTTGTACATATTGTTCCTTCCATACCGCTTAAACCCGGCATTTACAAATATTTCAATGCCGAGGATAAGATTATATATGTTGGCAAAGCCAAGCATTTACGCAAACGTGTCAGTTCGTATTTTCTAAAGAATATTGATTATTTCAAAACGAGGCGCCTGGTTTCTGAGATCGCGCGAATGGAATTTACGATCGTTGATTCGGAACAGGATGCCTTGCTGTTGGAGAATTCACTCATCAAACAATACCAGCCAAAGTATAATCTTGCGTTGAAAGATGATCGGAGTTATCCGTATATCGTGATCAAAAACGAAGAATATCCAAGGATCTTTCTCACGAGACGAATGATTAAAGATGGCTCAGAATATCTCGGCCCTTTTACGTCGGTCGATAAGGTTCGATCTATCATGCAGTTGATCAAACAAACCATTCCTATCCGCTCCTGCAACTTACCATTGACAGAAAAAAAAATCACACAGGGAAAATTCAAAGAATGTCTTGAATATCATATCGGGAATTGCAAAGCACCTTGTGTGGGCTTTCAAACAAAAGAGGAATACCGCTGGCATGTAGACCAGGTGAAAGAAGTATTGAAAGGAAAGATGGGCGAGATCACTAAATATTATAAAAAAGAAATGAATGAACTTGCCGCCAACTTGGAATTCGAGAAAGCTGAGATCGTTAAAAAGAAGATCGAATACATCAGTAATTACCAGAGCAAGTCCATCATCGTCAATAGTAAGATCGATCATGTAGATGTATGCAGCGTGGTGTCGAATGAAGATTACGCTTGTGTGAATTATATGATCATCGTTCAGGGTACCATCACACAAACCCATAGTGTGAAGATCGAAAAGAAACTCCAGGAAACGGATGAAGAAATCATCACCCATGCGTTACTTCAGTTGAGAGAACGATTCGGAAGTACGTCCAAAGAAATTGTGACACAGTATCCAATTGATTTTTCGGAGAATATACTGATCACAGTTCCGCGACTTGGAGATAAGAAAAAGCTGCTGGAACTTTCCTTGCAGAATGCCAATTATTTCATCCAGGAACAAAAGCGAAAAGACAGTCTACTTACAGTCACTAATTCTGAAAGTGGCCGAATGGATTTATTAAAACAACTTCAAATAGATCTTCATCTGAAGGAGTTGCCTTCGCATATTGAATGTTTCGACAATTCTAATTTTCAGGGCGCGTATCCTGTTTCTGCCATGGTTTGTTATAAAGATGCCGAGCCTTTTAAAAAAGAGTATCGCCATTTTCATATCAAAACAGTAGAAGGTATCGATGATTTTGCAAGTATGAAGGAAACGGTGTTCAGAAGATATAAACGGGTCTTGGAAGAAGATAAACCTATTCCGCAGCTTATCATCATTGATGGAGGAAAGGGGCAATTAAGTTCGGCGATGGAAAGCATTCGCGAATTGGGCCTTCTTGGCAAAACTACGGTTATCGGACTAGCAAAAAATATTGAGGAGATCTTTTATCCAGGCGACAAAGAATCATTGAAATTACCATTTAACGGCGCATCGCTGAATTTTGTAAAACGAGTCAGGGATGAAGTGCATCGGTTCGGTATTACCTTCCACCGTAAAACAAGAAGTAGCGGTATTATTAAAAATGGCCTGGAGGAAATCGAGGGTATTGGCGAGAAAACTGCGGTTCAGTTATTGACAAAATTCAGGTCGGTGACAAAGATCCAAAACAGTTCTAAAGAAGAGATCGCCGCAGTGATAGGCAAGGCAAAAGCGGAACTGGTTTACAGTCATTTTCATGGTGGAAATGATTCTTCAGCCAAATAATGAAGTGGCTCCCTGTCCTGTTATCAGGATATTTACTTTACATTTGCACACATTTTTAAAAGGAATATGTATCAAGAGATAGTAAACAAAGAAGCAAAGATTGCTGTTATCGGATTGGGTTATGTTGGATTGCCACTGGCCCTCGAATTTGCGAAACATATCAATGTGATAGGTTTTGATATCAACGAGAAACGGGTGGAGATGATGCGAAACAAGAAAGATCCGAGTAATGAATTGGAACGTAATGCGTTTGAAAATTGCTCCATCGAGTTTACCAGCGACATTGAAAAATTACGCGAAGCCACTGTCTACGTGGTAGCGGTTCCTACACCGGTCGACTCGCATAATGTACCTGACCTTACGCCTGTGACGCGCGCCAGCGAAACAGTTGGAAAGGTGATCAAACAAGGCGATTATGTAATCTATGAATCCACTGTTTATCCGGGTTGTACGGAGGAGGATTGTCTTCCGATAATAAATAAACTTGCAGGTTTGAAGGGTGGTGTCGATTATAAATATGGCTATTCGCCTGAACGTATCAATCCGGGCGACAAAGTGCATACCCTGACGAATACTGTGAAGATCGTTTCTGGAAATGATACAAATGCACTTGAAGAAATCGCAAAATTATACGAACTCATTATTACTGCCGGGGTTCACAGAGCACCTTCGGTAAAAGTAGCGGAGGCTGGTAAAATTATAGAGAACATTCAACGTGATTTAAATATCGCCTTGATGAATGAATTGGCGATTATTTTCGATAGACTGAAAATAAATACATACGACGTACTTGAAGCTGCAGGAACGAAGTGGAATTTTCATAAATATTCTCCGGGCCTTGTGGGCGGACATTGTATAGGCGTAGATCCCTATTACCTCATCTATAAGGCCAACCAGCTTGGTTTTCAGTCGAGGGTTATTTTATCCGGACGAAGTATTAATGACGGGATGTCTAGCTGGATCGCAACACGAACAGCACAACATATTATTAAATCAGGCAAAGAAATTTCTAAGTCCAGGATATTGGTATTAGGTGCTACTTTTAAAGAGAATGTGTCTGATATCCGGAATTCAAAAGTCGTAGACCTTGTGAATGAACTGAAAGGATTTAATGCCACCGTCGAAGTGGTGGATCCGAATGCAGACCCTGAAGAATTCACTCATGAATATAACTTGGAACTAACACCCGTGATAGGAACTCAATATGATGCAGTGATCCTCGCTGTGAATCACAAAGAATATGATGACCTGGACGAAAATTATTTCCAGTCTATCTGCACAGATAATGGTGTGATCATTGATATCAAAGGTGTTCTGAGAGGAAAGATAAAGGAAATGAAGTATTGGTGTATTTAAATGTTGCGGGTTGCGTGTTAATTTGTTAGGGAGTTAAAGGGTTAGCGGGTTAAGGTGTTAATGAGTTAGCGTGTTGCGGGTTAATTTGTTAGCGGGTTAAGGTGTTAATGAGTTAGCGGGTTACGGGTTGATTTGTTAGCGTGTTGCGGGTTTGAGCTTAGTTGTTTTTATACCAATCAAATGCTAAACGCAATCCTTCTTTGACAGAAATAGCCGGGTTATAATCAAGCAATTTTCTGGCTTTATCAATATTCGCCAAGCTATGAGGAATATCACCTTTTCTAAAATCGCCGAATGTTGGCTCGAGAGATGAACCCGCAATGTCTCGGATAGTATGATATAATTCCAACAACGTTGTGCTTTCGCCGAAGGCAATATTATATACCTGATTCATTGCTTGAGGATTTTCTGTAAACAACGCCTTCATATTTGCCTGCACCACATTATCAACGAAGGTAAAATCTCGACTATAGCTACCATCGCCATTTATAACAGGCGCTTCATTCTTAATAACAGCCTCCATGAATAATGGAATGACGGCCGCATAAGCGCCTGTGGGACTTTGATGAGGACCAAAGACATTAAAATAACGAAGGCCAATAAATTCCATATCGTAAGTTCTTGCAAATACATCGGCGTATAATTCCATCACATACTTGGTAACCGCATACGGTGATAGCGGCCTTCCGATAATATCTTCTACTTTGGGTAAGGCTTCACTGTCTCCATAAGTCGAAGAAGAAGCTGCATATACTACCCGTTTTACACCTGAATTTTTAGCCGCAGTATACATATTCAACGTACCAGTAATGTTTGCATTATTCGTTCCCAGAGGATCTGCAATACTTCTTGGCACTGAACCTAAAGCAGCTTGATGGCTGACAAGTTGCATATCCTTCATGGCGGATTCACAGGTAGAAAAGTCTGTAATATCACCTTCTATGAATTCGAATTTCGGATGAGAAAGCAAGTCGACAATATTCTGACGAAACCCGGTTGAAAGATTATCGAGAACCCTTAGCCTAGAGACCTTTTCATGTGTCAGCAATGCCTTTGCGAGATTAGACCCAATAAAACCAGCGCCTCCTGTAAGTAGTATATTCATATTTCAGGGGGCCAAAATACGCCTCTTTACCCTAAAAAAATTATCAAATTTCTTCATAGAATAAGTTTGTAGATTTGCGGATTATTTTTGTTATGATATTAGTTACCGGCTGTGCAGGTTTTATAGGGTCCCATTTATGCGAACGGTTGCTTTCTGACGGACAGAAAGTAGTTGGATTGGACAATTTTGATGCATTTTATCCTAAATCGGTGAAGTTGAAAAATATGGACGGTTTGTTTGCAAATCCCCACTTCACGTTTTATGAAGGCGATATTTGTGATCAGGCAATATGGAAAAAACTTAAAGTGCATCCGATCACCTGCGTTGTTCATCTCGCTGCGAGAGCCGGTGTATTGCCCTCTCTTGCCAATCCTGGTAACTATATTGAGACTAATATCAACGGGACATACCATCTGCTTGAATATATGAAGAAGAATGAAATTCGAAATCTCGTGTTTGCTTCCTCGTCTTCTGTCTATGGGAATAATACAAAAATTCCCTTTCAAGAATCAGATAGTGTGGATCATCCAATTTCGCCCTATGCATTCACGAAGAAATCCTGTGAACTCATGATACATTCATGGTATCATCTGTACAAAATAAATGCGATCTGCCTGCGATTCTTCACTGTGTTTGGGCCTCGTCAACGACCTGATCTTGCGATTAGAAAATTCGTCACAAAAATTATACAGAATGAACCTATTGAAATGTATGGTGATGGAAATACAGCAAGAGATTACACCTATATTGATGATATAGTGGATGGGATTATAAGTTCGATAAACTACTGTTGCACTAAGGAGGAAGTTTATGAAATTATTAATCTTGGGAACCATCACCCGGTTACATTACAAAATCTTATTTCAACGATCTATCTTGCTCTAAAGAAACCTGAGCAAGTTATTAAAGTGCCTATGAAACCCGGTGATGTCTGTTTTACGTATGCCGATATTTCAAAAGCTTCATCATTATTAAACTACGCCCCTAAAATTTCGTTAGAGAGCGGTTTACACAATTTTATAGAATGGTATCAATCTAATGATAAATAATTCCCGAGTTGCCATAATATCAAATACCTCATGGAGTATTTACAATTTTCGCAGAGAATTAATAGTAAGTCTTCAAGGTGCAGGGTACACTGTTATTTGTATAGCACCTATAGACCAATTCACAGAAAAGATTAGTGCAGAATTAAATTGTGAATTTTTTCCTCTCCACCATTTAGAGGCAAAAGGATCGAATCTATTTCAGGATCTGAAATTGATCGCTGAATTCAGATCCCTTTTTAAACGGACCAGAATACATGTTGTAGTCAGCTATACCGCCAAACCAAATATATATGGAAATCTGGGTGCCTTAGGTTTGCCAATAACTATTATTAATACGGTGAATGGTCTTGGAGAAGGCTTGGCCAAAAATAACTGGCTAAGTAAATTGCTTCGATTTTTATATAGAATGGCGTTTAAGAAATCGACGTTTGTATTTTTTCAAAATCCAGATGACAAAAATTACTTTTTGACGTATGGTATTCTAAAAGCCGGTAAAACTACCCTAGTAAATGGCTCGGGTGTCGACCTCGAAAGATTCTCTGAAAAACAACATGATCACAGAGAGCATTCTCAATTAGTTTTTTTAATGAGTGCCCGTTTGGTTAAAGAAAAAGGCCTGATCGAATTTATGGAAGCCGCTATTTCTATTAAAAAGAAATATCCTGAGGTGACATTTCTTATCAGTGGTATAAAAAGTCAGGGGTCTGGCGATTTGGAAAAACAACTAAGTTCATGTGATGCAATTACTTATTTGGGGCCCGAACACAACATGAATTCATTGCTCGAGAGAACAGATGTGTTGTTATTGCCTTCGTATTACAGAGAGGGTATTCCAAGAGTTTTATTGGAAGGTTTAAGTAAAGGCATTCCTATTATTACAACTGACAATGTTGGATGTAAAGAAACTGTGAGGGAAGGTTGGAATGGGTATTGTATTCCTGTCAGAAATGTTGAAAGCCTTATACACGCTATTTTAAAAATAATAGAATCTCCGAATGAACAACGGATTCAAATGGGGAAGAACAGTAGAAAATTGGCAGAAAAAAAATTTGATGTCCATGCCATTAACGCAGTTTATCTACGCCATATAAATCAATGCAATGAGTCTATCTGTCACTGAAGCAAATGAATTTACCAAAGCCGTATCCGAATACGGGTATAAGGAACTTTATTTCTTAAAAGATTTGGTATTGGTTCCTCTTGTACTTTTAGTTATTTTCTTTTTTATGAAAAGATTGAGGGAGAAACAGCCTGAAGAACTAAAGCGCTTTTTTCTTCCTGGATTCTTCATCAAACTAATTGCTATTCCACTTTTCCTTTTTCACCATACGCTAATATATAAGGGTGGCGTTGACCAATTTACCTACTACTGGGCCTCCAATGATATCATTCAATTGTTCTATATAAAACCTTCGATGGCCATCTCGGTGGTATTCACCTCATTCGATAGCTTTAACCAGATTATCGGTGTGGATATCTCGCAATTCATATTTGCCCGGAATGAATCGTTGGTGATCAAATTAACTAGTGTAGTCAGTTTTTTTACGGGTAATAGTTTTTGGGTAACGTCTATTTTGTTATCCTTATTTTCTTATTTTGGCTATTGGAAATTGCTTATCATTTTTAATCGCTTTTATCCCGGTAGACCCAAATTATTTGCATGGTCAACCATCTTTATTCCATCCTTGATATTCTGGACTTGCGTTATTTCGAAAGAGGTCTTTTGTATTGGTGCAATGGGCTACTTATTTTATTACCTCTTGGAATTTTTCTATTATAAACGATTCTCTGTTCTGAACGCTATCATTATTATCCTGATGTCGTACTTATTATACCGGATTAAAATTTACATACTCATTTCCTTATTGGCTGCATTCTTCTTCTTTTTAATGTACTCAAAATTAGAATTGATCCGTAGCAAACTCCTGAGAGTGACGATAATTCCTATTGTGATTGTCATACTTTCGTTTACATTATTTATGGTATTGAATTTATTCTCAGACCAACTTCAACAATTCGCATTATCAAATCTTTTAGAAACCGTGAAGACAAACTATGACTATCTAAGTCAGGAAGGCCTTTCTTCAAGCAGATATACATTTGAGGAAGTAGAACCCACGATAAGCAGCATTCTATCATTGGCGCCCGCATCTGTAAATGTTACATTATTCCGACCCTATTTATGGGAAGCGAATAAACCTATTACACTTCTCGCTTCTATCGAAAGTTTGTTGACCCTTCTGTTGACGATCTATGTTTTTTTTAAAGTAGGGTTCAAAAGTTTTAGGCTTATTTTCTCTGAAAAGACACTTCTATTATGCTTTCTTTTCGCAATCATATTTAGCATTTTGGTCGGGCTCACAAGTGGAAACTTTGGCACCTTAATGCGTTATAAAATTCCCATGATGCCATTTTATTTTTCAGGATTAGTTATTCTTCTGAGAAGTAAAGAAAACAAACTTCAGGAAATTCATTCATTATGACAAGATCGCTTTCCAATGTTGAAGGGTTGTTTTCAGGCTATAGCGCTCACTGATATGCTGATGTGTTGACAGGGATATCTTTTGCAAAGAATTCTCTCTTGTAAGAAATTCCAGAATCGTTTTTATCCATAATTCCTCGATTGTATTTAAGACGAGTATGTCTTCGTGGTCTGTAGGATCAAATGCTTTGATGAGATATCCCAAGGGCGACTCCTCTACATCACGCAGCTCTTTTGATTCAATTTTTTCAGGTAGCATAATTTCTCTTGGCCCAGAATTACAGTCTGCGCTCACAGCCGACAATCTGCATAAAAATGATTCAATTAACGCATTGGGCAAGCCTTCGTATAATGATGGGAATAAAAACAATGTGGCATGTGTATAGAAAAAATAAGGATTTGATTGAAAACCCAGAAAGTAAACATCATAATTCAGGTGAAATGAATCACTGCTTTCATAGACAAATGTCTTCAACCCCAATGTTCTGGCTTGTGCGGATAGTTCTTCTTTAAGAACACCGGTTCCAACTATAATTAATTTAACATCACGTGATTCTGTTGTATTCTTCACTCCCTTAAAAATACGGAGTAAATGCCTATGTCCCTTCTCTGCCGAAAGTCTGCCTACCGATAGCAAGCAATCGTATTTTGTTAAGAGATCGACATAGTGCGGAACAGGTTTCATCGCCTTCATTTGAATCTCCTCAAGGTTGTAACCATTGGAAACCGGAATGACAGTCTGACCTTTTTTGAGAAAAGACCTGAGCTGAGTGGCCGTAGAAATTGAATTCGGAACAATCAGATCAACCCGGTTTAATAAGTATTTTAGAAGTGCCAACGGAATACTTCTATCCTTACTTGTTTCATTAAATCCAAATGGATTATACCTGATGCTTATGGTGACCTTACAGCGAAATAAAAATTTGCAGATGTTGCCAATGATAAAAGGAAGTTGCAAGAAACATAGCAGGTGTGTATGCCTGTTTACACCTAACTTTTTTAACGCAATGACAGTCGTAACGATCTGTTTTAATTTGCCAATTACACTTCCTGTTGCCTTAGTATCTGTTAGGAATTTTATTTTTTCCGGAGGAATATCATAGACGTTTTCACGTTCAATACACAATAGCAAATCTATTTCCGAAATCTGATAGATAGAGCTTACCTGTCTTTCCGCGCCTCCACCTCCCATAGATGTAATAAGCAGATAGGTTTTATCAGATTGGGCATTAGGCATGATCCGCAAGTATATAAAAGTAATTGATTAAATTTTTATCCATTTCTCATACCACATTTGAAACATTAACAGATACCATATTTTTTCTGCACGTTCTTTTTTCCCGGTATAAAATGCATGCACAATGCCAAGCACTTCAGGGGTATTGAACAATTGTTGCATTTCAAGATAATCAGAAGAAAGATAATGATCCACAAGCGGTTTCAACTGCCCATCAAGCCAGGTGGCAACAGGAATTGCAAACCCCATTTTTGGTCTCTCCATCATTTCCTTAGGAAGATACTTATGTGTGATCTGCCGAAGAATATATTTTTTGACACCCTTGTTATATTTATACTCCATCGGAAGTGTAGCAGCCCATTCGATCACCCGATGATCCAGAAAGGGTTCACGACCTTCAAGGCTGTGAGACATTGCTGCCCTGTCTACTTTTTGCATGATATCATCCGCCAGGTAGGTCTGATAATCGATGGCCATGACATAGGATAACGTATCGTAATTTTCCGGCTTAAGTTCCTTGCTGTCGAATGCCGTTAGCAGTCTTGACACAGGAAGTTTCAGTAGGGATGTAACCTCATTTTCGGAGAATTGTTTACTCAAAACCAGGTTCATTTTATAATCATCGGGTTCAAGCAGAAACTGTTTCACTTTTTCATATCTGCTATGAAATAAATATTGATTTCGCAGGACAGGAATGGAATCTGCCGATACCTTATTCATCACGGATGCAATAGAACGACGTATTAAAGGTGGTAACGATTTAACTTTCCCTCCAAACTTACTCAGATAGTCATACCGGTTATATCCGGCAAATACCTCATCACCCGCATCTGCGCTCAAGGCAACCGTAACATGCTGTCGCGCAATTTTACTGACAAGGGTTGTTGGAATAGCACTGCTGTCTGCAAACGGCTCATCAAAAAAATAAGGAAGATCAGGAATAATATCAAGCGCTTCTTTTTCTGTACAATAATGCTCTATATGATCTGTACCGAGATACTCAGCTACTTTTTTAGCATATGGGGCTTCATTGACTGACGCTTCTGTAAAGCCAATTGTAAATGTTTTTATCTTTTTAGTGGAATCTTTTTGCAACAACGCTGTTACCGTTGAGCTGTCATAACCTCCACTTAGAAAAATCCCAACCGGCACATCGCTGACCATCCTATACTTGCAGGCACTGGTAAGAAGCCGTTCTGTTTCTTCGAGACATTCGTCAAATCCTATCTTCAGCTTGGGCTTGTTATATGCATCATATACATTCCAATATTGCTCTGTTTTTATAGTATTCAATCGAATAGTTAAACGAAGAAAATGCCCCGGACTTAATTTATTTGTATTCTTATAAATACAATGTGGATGCGGCACATATCCGAATTGCAGAAAGGCACCCACTGCATCTTTGTTCAATTCTTTTAAGAATGCTGGATGTGCAACGATGGCTTTTAGTTCAGAGGCAAACAAAAAAATCTCAGCGGTATGATAATAAAAAAAAGGTTTCACGCCTGCCCTGTCCCGACAACAAAACAACTCACGATCCTTGCTGTTGAAAATGACAAAAGCAAACATTCCGATGAACTTGTTTACAACAGCTGCTCCCCATTCCATAAACCCGTGAAGAATAACTTCCGTGTCGGAATGAGATGTAAATGAATGACCCTTCTGAATGAGCTCTTCTTTTATTTCTTGGTAATTATAAATCTCTCCGTTATAGGTGATTGAAAGATGCTCATAATGCATGGGTTGTTTTCCCCCTTCAGACAAATCAATGATGCTCAAACGGCGATGGGCAAGTCCTACATTCGCATTCTCCAGTTCATAGAGATGATAACCTTCTCCATCCGGCCCTCTGTGAACAATCGTATTGCTCATCATCTTTAATTGTACTTCAGAAGACTTTTTAGAAAAATCTACAAATCCGGAAATGCCACACATAGTTTTAGGAAAATGAATTAGAAAGTTACAAGAGGTCTATTTTTCCGTGCAAATATATGGTTTAATCGTATTTATATGAGGCCTTAAGAAACCTGCTTTCATTTTCTGATTCATGATCTCGCGTGATAATGACTGAACCTTGCTATTCTTATTGACTGCTACGCCAAGATTAATGCTGACCTTTTCTGTGTATAAAACAGTACAGTTTTCAAATTGCATTCCGTTTACAGAGGCATGGCTGTTTGATACATTATTGGTCATAATTGTTGTGTTTGATATACTACTTTCCAGCCCGGGACGCCCGTCGTTATTGCTGTGCCAGAGAAAACCAATACCATACGATGATATGCTACAATTATTCATCCGAACCTTTATACTATTAAAATCCAGTAAAAAAGGAGATAATGGTTTCGTTAGTGCGCCCTTGTATACATTACTGAAAACACATTTCTCAAACAAGGTAATATCTTCCGGCGATTTGACATCAGCAGAGAGGACCAGGTTTGTGCAATGCCCGTAAATTTTGCAATTCTCAAACCTGAAGCGGGTACCCCTTGCCCATATTGCCCAACTGTCGTGTCCAAGGAAAGTACAACCTTTGAAAACCATATCAACGGCGAGATATGAATTCCGGTCATTGACAAGCCCACACCCGGCATTATACATAAATTCACAATTATTGAATACTCCATGGGTAATATTTGCTTTGCTCTCGGGCTCGATATCCATTCCTGCTCCCGGTGAAGAACATATCCGGGAGTTGCCGCTATAGTTAAATTTACTGTCGCTAATTTCAAGACCGTTTCCGGCAGTCCATGAAAGGCCTTGTCTTCCATTGTAAGTGGATATCAGGTTTTTTATGGTAGTTTTCTCACAACCTGTTACCTCCACACCATCAAGCCCCATATGATGAACGTAAATATTTGAAAGCGAAATATTTGCAGAATTAGCGAGATAAAAACCGCGGTGATTAAGTTGCTTTCCCCGGTCACCATAGTTTCCGCCCAAGACCATGCCATTTTGATTCCCATCAATTTCGATCGATGATATCTTAACCTTGCTGCAATTGAGCAACGTGAAACAGTTTCCGATAAAGGCGCATGTTTTTCTATTATAATAATCTTTATCAGGAACACATTTCGGTTTCAGTTTTCCTTTCAGGGGATTTCCTTCGAAGGATCCGAAATATAATCCATCCTTGTATCTTAATTTTGGGTATTTCCCATTTTTAGGTTCTCCTACAATCTCAATAGAACGACAATCCTTGAGAAATATTAAATCGTCCCCATTCAACAGCCATTCTTGTCCCGGAACCTGATTTCCAACAATATAGATTCCAAAAGGTATAACCAATGTAACATCGTGGCCGGCACGATTTATATACTCAGCAGCCTGCTGGAAGGCTATATGATCATTTGTTTTTCCATCCCCTTTAGCACCAAATTTTTTAATAGAGATGGTTTCAATAGAAAATACAAGATGCGGAACAAGAAGCATGATCGCACACAGAACAATTTTTGTTTTCATATTTGCCAGTTTAGTCATGATCATATTATCAACGTATGGGGATCAAAGATATTAAACGCCTCTTGATATAAACAAGTGTGGTGATCATGCTCGCTTTTGCAATCCATGCAAACATTCCTTTGTAACCAAACCTGGCGGTATATTCCTTAAAGAGATCCATATAAAGCATTGTATTGCGAAGCTGATCCCCGAGAGAAATATTTTTACTTGCATTCTGATCAGCCAGAATCCAATTACCGGAAACGTCATTGGTAAGGAGAACCTTCATCTGATGAAACATAATACACGCCTTCAATGTTGAATAAATATCGGCAGATATCACGTCCTTATTATAAAAATCTGCCGCAAGCATACAGTTTCTGTTAAAGAGTGTAGACAGGTGTGAAAAGTGTTTATTTCTGAAGAAGTTAAGAAAATACTCTTGTGCGTTAATTACCTCATCATTCTTAAAAAAGGCATGACCCACTATTTTCTCTGCTTTGCCCGACTCAATAATTCGATGTGCACCCTGTAAAAAGAGCACATCTCCGGCAGCCAATATTTTGTCGATGGAGGACGAAATAAAACGCTTATTGGTGAGATAATCATCACCGTCTACATTCAGGAGCCAATCGCCCGTTGCATATTCGAAAAGTGACTTACGATAATTCTTCACCCTTCCTGTATTTGTTTCATTCCTGAAATACCGAACTCTTGGATCGGACAGATATTTAGCAGCAACCTCGCGTGTATTG
>Ga0335397_10007086_pt1 | contig 14356 bp, 10 predicted proteins | sample MAT04_FD_205740 | JGI IMG/M metagenome (GOLD analysis project Ga0335397, IMG submission 205740) | Freshwater microbial communities from Lake Fryxell liftoff mats and glacier meltwater in Antarctica - MAT-04 (spades assembly) (version 2) ...
GCCTTCGCCGACTGCGAAGACGCATCGTTAAAGCGCGGTGCAACAGGCGGCTTGTCGTTCATGCCGACAGCCCCTTGTGGAGGTCACGGACATCACGCACCTGATCCTTCCAGGGCGCGACCGTGTAGTAAGGCACCGCGTCTGCAATCAGTAGATGTGGCTGAGAGGCCACGCGAATGACGTGGCGGTTCGGGCCGAGGCCGATGACATCTCCAGCCTGAAGCACAGGCCGCTTTGTCTCTGATAGATTTGCATTTGCGGATTGCACCACGCCGCCGGCGTAGCTGACACCGCCTTGCAGGATCGTCTGCGTGCCCGACCAAAGCTCAATATCCTTGAGCAGGTCAGGCTCCCATACAGACTTCATCGTGAGGATGCCAACTTGATCCTCAATGTCTTTGACCTGTTCGCGGCTCCATTGGCTTGTCAGCGCGTGGCGCCCCTGGCTGAAGAACCAATAGGACACGCCGAGACCGCGATAGAGGCGCAGCGACCGCAGGATGCTGGGCACACGCGGCAGGTTGGCGAATTCATCGACGATGAACGTCGTGCGGATTGGCCCGCGCGCCGCTGCGATGGTTTCGGTCATCATCCCGATCAGCATCGACACCCACGGTGCCGCGACATCGATGCGATTGGCAGGCAGCATCACATAGATGGTCAGCTTCTCCCGCTTGGCACGCGTCAGATCAAAGTCATGTGACGCGCAGGCCTTGGCAAGTGACTTGCCAGGTTCCCACGCACTGAACGCCGTCGCGGCTTCAGAGCGGATGGCCTCCCACTGTTTTGGTGCGTCGAAACGCATCTGATCGAAGGCTTGCGAGCGGCGTTCGATGGATTCAACGCCGCACGTTGCCATCAACGAAAACGTCATTTTGAAATGTTCTTCGTTGCCGTTGAAGAAACACCACACCGCCGGCAGCGTGCAGTCGTCGGGCGAGAACGTCGCAAGATATTCGGCATAGGCCGATGCAATCTGAATTGCACCTTTGCGCACCCAACTGTTTTCAGATTCACGCGGCGGTGCCGGCATGGCGATCGAGCAGATCGCTTCGGCTTCGCCATCTGGCGATTGCCCTTCGCGGACAACTTCAATCAGGCGATAGAGCGGATTGATGTTGGTGTTGGGCAGCCCGTGCAGACCGTAAGGATTGAGGTATATGACTGACGTGCTGATCACCGCTTCGCGGTGGGCTGCCGATGAAAAGGCAAGCTCGCCGTCCTTGATATCTACGACGATCAATGACCGATCCCGCGAATGGGCAAGGTTGGGCTGGATCAGCGTTGTGCCTTTACCGCCCCCAGCGCGATTATAGGTCAGCAGGCTTTCGTCGCCGTTGTGGAACAGGAAATGTCCGTGTTCGCCGAATGCCCCGATGAACAAGCCTTCGCTGTTCAGCATACCGGCCGCAGCGCAATCTTCGAGATTGCCAAGGCGGCCATCACCAAGCGCACCGGATGGTTTGGCGACCTCCATCGATTCCTCAAGTTCAAGCGCCCGTGCCCGCGCATCGGCCGCGTGATCCGCTTCAGACATTTGACGTTGGAGCGCCGCGAGGCGCTCCAACCAGTTCAAGAAATTACTCGTCCGCATGTCACTTCGCCCCCGAGCTGAAGCGCGGCGGTGGTGGGATATCCATCGCCGGCACACTATTCAGCGCCTTTGCGATTTCATCGGGGTTAGGCAGTTGCGCGACATAAGGCGCAACATCGACCCGCGCGCTTTGCTTTGCGGTTGTTTGCATACGGTCTGATGCAATCTCGCGCTGCTCATCGGCAGCCCGCAGAGCCGCATCGCCCGTGCCAGGTGCGAAGATGTTCAACGATTGGCCGATCATCTCGGCCATCGAGGCGATGCCGAGATTGGCGCTATTGACCTGTGCAGCCTGGCTCATTTCCTGACCGACATAGGCACTGCGCAGCGCATTGTTGGCCTCAACCTGGGATCGGTTCAGATCATAAGACGCGGTGTAGGCGCGGATGATTCCTTCGGTGACGGCGCGCATACGGTTGTTCTGCTGTTCCGCCGCGATCCTCAGTTGCGCGTTGTACGCCTCCAACTGCGCCTGAATATCGGTTTCCTTGGCTTTCACGTCGGCGGCAACGTCGCTGACATAAGCGCCCGTGAAATCCTGCGGACGCCAACCCTTCGGCGCGTAGGCGACAGCGCCGAAAAACACCGCACCGCAAACGCCAACCGTTAGCGCAGTCTGCACAGAGCTGGGCAGCTTGCGACGGCGGCGCGCACCCCCACCTTTGTTCACCTGCGGCGCGGCTGTGCCGCCCGCCTTGGTAATTTCAGTACCGACTTGGCGGGCTCCGTTTTCGTCGTATTCGAGCTTGTATTGAGTGGCCATGAAAAAGCCTCCCGCCGGTTGATTCCGACGTGGAGGCTTCAAATCACTCCCGCAGCGTTTGCGTGGGGAGAACTCAGGGGTTAGCGCAGCACGTTGCGTGCGGCAGCCCGATCGTGAACCGCAAGCGCGATCCACAGTAGGCGCAGCCGCGCTGTCACCTTCGGCGCGGCGGACAGCTTGCGCGGGCGCAGCCGACCACCGAGGAAATCGCCGGCCCACGAGGCCGAGGCATCATCTCCGAAGATGCCATCGATATCCGTCCGATGCAGATCGATCTCGATGCCGTCATAGTCGATCACGACCGCTTCGGTTTGCATGAGCCGGTCATACACCCAGTCGATCAGCCGGCGGCGCGAAATGCGCGGCGTGATGCCCGCATAGGCGACAGCCAAGTTGAAAATCGTCATCGCCTCACGCAGCACCCGCTCAGGTGGTACGTAGATAATGGCCGAGACATGCCGGACATTTTGCTCCGGCGCGCTGTGCCGGTTGTGGTGGAATGAATTGCGAATTTGCATCACCCATGCTCCTCATTTTCGGTGGGGAGCGGCCGCGCTTGGTTTCGCCAAGCCCTGATCAGTGATGCGAAAATGCCAGCGCGGTTTGATGCAGTCGTCCGGAGTGTGTCAGGAGAATCTCCGGAGCGCGGAGTGTGGGGTTCCGGATAAAGGAGTTGCGGCGCAGCTGCCGCTTCCCAACAGCAGCAGCGATGGCTAGTCCTCTTGTCGAGCGGGGCACAGCGATATGGACTACAACAATTTCAAGAAACTCGCGGACGAGCTGAGAGCGCAGCTGAAGCTTGCCAAAAAGCGAGGTGCGCTTGAGGAGGCGCACCTATTTCAGATCGTAAAAAACTTCCAAAATCAGGCTGCTATTGAACGTCCAAGATACACCACCTTTATTGCTTTTTCCCGCGAAGTTTCAGATATTTATAAGTATGAGCCGCACGGAAAAAGCGTGTCGCTAGCTCGTGAAATCGGACAAAAATGTGAAGATGCAAAGGATGGCTTTGCGCCTGATTTTGTTGCCACGTTGTTGTTCTATGAATGGCTATATAATCGAGAGAAGTTTGACGAATTTCTAGAGAGAGCTAGTACAGATGTGGCTCATGCGATTTATTTTCTACAAGGCAATGCTGGTAAAAGAGCGTCCACAAAAAAAGGTATGATGCGACAAGTTGATATCAATTCACGTCTCGGAGTGAAATTAATTGACTGGGAGGTCGCTAATCGTCGCTTTCGCACGATGCGTAATAGCGGATCAAATACGCTACTACTTTTCAACTTGTTAATTGACTCTTTGTCAGAGCAGATGATGCACTGTCCCGAGCTAGAACAACTCGATATACATTCAACGCTGATTACAACTCTCAAGCCGTTGTCTAACTTAAAAAATCTTGTTGTCATCGACCTCAGCTATAATCAGATCGACAGCCTCGACGGCCTTCATGTCCAAAATCTTGTACGGCTTTACTGCGGCGTGACGTCGATTGCATCGATCGAACCACTTGAAAATGCGCCTAACCTGCGACAGGTTTTTTGCGGTAGCAGCTATATTGCCGATCTCACTCCGCTACGACATTGTCCTCACCTTCAACTTCTATGCTGCGACGACAGCAACGTTGCTTCGCTAGAAGGTCTAGAAGCCTGCACCAAAATTGAGCATTTGGATTGTTCCGACACCTATGTCAGCAACCTCGATCCGATTTGCGAGCTGTCTGATCTCAGAGACGTCGTCCTCAACGGCTGTCACATTGATGGTTCGTTGGAGCGGCTGTGCAGCCTGCCGGCGTTGAACAGCGTCATCTTTTTCCAAGGGTCTGCTCACGGCATTCCTGCCGAAACACTTAGCCGCGAGTCCTACGAGGACTGCCTCCCGCGTTTGCGGGAGTTTTATCGCCAAAGGGCCAAGCGGGCAGAGGCTACGACCTAACCCGCAACGGCGCCATTGCCACCATTGCAAAATTACATTCTCAACCAGGCGCATATCGTCTCCCGACACTTTGCCGGTTCACAATCGCGTGGCTGAATCGTGTCGACCTTTGCACCCGTCCGCTTTGCTCCTGCCCGCAAGCCCCAGCCCGCACCACTCAACTTCGTTGACCGTGTAGGGGCGTTGCGCGCGCAAATCGGCGTGCGCCGCCTGTCTCCATCAGCTGCGCGAATGGTTGTGCGGCATAACGTTAGGAGACCATCATGGGACTTGATATGTATGCACATTCCTTGCCGAAGGACGATCAACGGCCGCCCGTCGATTTCGACGTCAACGGCCTCGATAAATGCCCGCGCATCCACTTCTGGCGCAAACACCCCAACCTGCACGGCTGGATGGCAGAGCTCTATTATTCGAAAGGCGGCACCGATCCCGACTTCAACGTGAACACGGTCGAGATCACCGCAGACGACCTCGACGCGCTGGAACAGGCCATCAGCGCTAGCCAACTCCCCGACACGTCCGGCTTCTTCTTCGGTGAAACCAACGGCGAGGAACGCGACGATGATTTCGATTTCATCCGCAAGGCGCGCGCTGAAATCGCTCAGGGTCGAGCCGTTGCCTACTACGCATGGTGGTGATGCAAAACGGGCGGCGATGTTGCCATCGCCGCCCGTCCTTTGCTCAGCTAGTCGGGTCAGATTTTCGTCTTGCGCGGTCGGCCGCGCCGTGGCGCGCTAGCACGCGCTGCCGGCTCGGACGGTGCCGGTGACGGCATGTTGCCCGTGCGACCGCGCACGCTGCGGCCCGCCTCTTGCGACATGATGGCGAAGCCGATCAGAATGGCTCCAAGCGGGATCAGTTCGATGCACACCCCGATCGCCAGCGCGCCGACCGTCGCTTTTGGATAAAGGGTCAGGTACTCCATCGACGAGACTGCCGCGACGCTAGGCGGCGTTTCGTTCTTCAGAGCCGCGATGTCATCGAGGCCTTCGCGCAATGCCTCAGCCAGGCCCGCAAAGTTCTGCGTGATGGCGGCCGCTCCGCGCGGCGGAAGACCCGCCGCGTACCAGTCGCGAAGCATGGCGTCCGAAACGCCTTGCGGCACTTCCACCGCCAGCGCGTCGTTCACGGCGCGCGTGAGACGCTGATACTCTTCCCCGAGCTTCCGAACGGCGATGAGCTTGGCATCGCTGTCGATGTCGGACTCGATCACCCGCCGCATGTCGATCAACCGGCGGTCAAGCCGATCGAACAGACGCACCATCTGCGCACGATTGGCATAGAGCGCATCGCGTGCCGTCGAGCAGCCCTTGGCAATGTTTGACAGCGTGATTGCCACGCGGCCCACATCGCCACCCTCACGGCTGAAGGCGCCAGTGGCGGCCTCCTGCCTGCTCATCGCTGACGCCGTATCGATGCACTCCAGCAGCGCAGGCGCGCGGTTGACGATCGATGCGAAAGCACGACGACGATCTTCGGTCGCCGTGCGCATCGCTGCCAGCGACGCTTCCATGTGCGCGCGCTCACCGGCAGTCGCGGCAAGTGCCGACGATGCCGCGACCGCCAGTACAACAGCCAGCGCAGAATAGGCGGCGATGAACGCGACGATGGCACCGCGCCGCAGCGACGGCGGCAGTACCGGCAGGAAGCGCAGAGCCAGGAAGGAGCCATAGGTCAGGCCGGCGGCGACCGCCGAAGCAGACAACAGAACCTCAATCCAGTTCAGTGCCGTCAAAGCACCTTGCGGCGCGACCAATCGAGCAACCCAGATGGCGGCGAAGATCGCCGACACCAAGTGCAAGACCGCATTGAATCCCAGAAGGGTACGAACGCTTCCAGGCAGTGTAACAGGCTTCGTCATGATGCCTCTCCTTTCGAGGCATCGTTTGGCAGAAGGGCGGTTCTAGCCTGGGGCAAAGTCGGCGTGTATAGTGTCGACAAGGCTGAACGATCACGCCCGCGAAGAATGTGTGCCAACCCTTCGAGCGACAATTCCAACACGTCGGTTCTATCCGACTCCGCTCAGGCAAAACAGGCGCGCTAGCGCCGACTGCAAGTAGTGTGCGTAACTACAAGCTGCGCTTGCATTCCACACTCCTTGGCAAGGGAGATGCTGCGCTCTCCCGTTGCATCCCTCTGGCCGCTGGCAACACTCCGAACCCCATGCACCCGAGGATCTGCTCGCACAGATCAGGGGCAGGGCGGATGTTGCCAATGCATCGTTCGGCCGATGCATCACCATTCAGGGGAGCGTGCCTGCCTCCCCCAAAACCCCCAAGCCGATTTCATCGAGACCAAGCCTACGCGGATTGGATGCCGTCAACCGTCCGCCGGTTGAATCCCGTCAGGGCTGTCACGCCCTGAACCACGACCATCGGAGATATCGCTCTCCCCTGGACCCCATCGAGCATGGGCGCGCCTGCCCCTTGCAACCCGGCCCGGAAGACAAGGTCATTGGTGAAGCAAGTCTTTGTCTGGTAGGGGATAACCAGGGGGAAGCGCGTGACAATCGCGATAAGATTGTTGTACGCTCATTCCCAAAGAATCTAGCAATGGGAATGAGTTAGCGTATGCTGATAGGTGAAGTTCGAAATCAGGTCGATCAAATTTGGAACGCCTTTTGGTCAGGGGGCGTCTCCAACCCTTTGTCGGTTATCGAACAGATCACCTATCTGCTATTCATCAAGCGCCTTGATGACATGCACACGCTGGAGGAAAACAAGTCCGCCAATCTCGGCATCCCGATGGAACGGCGCATCTTCCCCGAGGGCAATGACGATCAGGGCCGGCCATGGTCCGATCTGCGCTGGTCGCGATTCAAGAACTTCGAAGCGCGTGCGATGATGGATGTGGTGGCGGAACGCGTGTTCCCGTTCCTGCGTGCCATGGGCGAAGAAGGTTCATCGTTCGGCCAGCACATGAAGGATGCGCGGCTGGGCTTCAGCAATGCCGCGCTGTTGGCGAAGACGGTCGACATGCTCGACAAGATTCCGATGGATGATCGCGATACCAAAGGCGATCTCTACGAATATATGCTCGGTAAGATTGCCAGCGCCGGCACCAATGGCCAGTTCCGCACGCCGCGCCACATCATCCGCCTGATGGTGGAGATGACACGGCCCACGCCCGACGATGTCATCTGCGATCCTGCTGCTGGCACCTGCGGCTTTCTGGTGGTTGCGGGAGAATATCTGCGGGACAATCACCCAGCACTTTTCCGCGATGAGAAGCAGCGCAAGCACTTCCACAACGGCGCGTTTCACGGCTTCGATTTCGACCCGACCATGCTGCGCATTGGCAGCATGAACATGACGCTGCACGGCGTCGACAATCCCGACATCAGCTATCGTGACAGCCTGGCACAGGAGCATGATGCGGATGCCGGCCGCTATTCGCTCATCCTCGCCAATCCGCCCTTTGCCGGATCGCTGGATTATGAGGTGACGGCAAAAGACCTGCAGCAGATCGTCAAGACGAAAAAGACCGAGCTGCTGTTCGTCGCGCTGTTCCTGCGCCTGCTGAAAACCGGCGGGCGCGCGGCGGTAGTGGTGCCCGATGGCGTGCTGTTCGGGTCATCGAACGCGCACCAGGAATTGCGCAAGCTACTGGTGGAAAAACACAAGCTCGAAGGCGTGCTGAAACTGCCGTCCGGCGTGTTCCGCCCCTATGCCGGCGTGTCCACCGCCATCCTGTTCTTCACCAAGACGGGCGTTGGCGGCACCGATCACGTCTGGTTCTACGATATGCAGGCCGATGGCTATTCGCTCGATGACAAGCGCAACGCGCTGCTGCCGGATGATCGCCAGGGCGTGCTGCCGCAACCGCCGCTCAGCGATGCGGAGCACGCCAAGAACAATCTGCCCGATGTGCTGGCGCGCTGGTTGCAACGTGTCGAGGGCGAGCGCGAAAATCCGCGCACGGCGCAAAGCTTCAGCGTGCCCAAGGCCGAGATCGCCGCGACCGGCACCTATGACCTGTCGCTCAACCGCTACAAGCAGGTCGAACACGCCGAGCAGACGCATGACAGGCCGGCAGACATCATCGCCGAGCTTCGCCAGCTGGAAACCGAGATCGGCGAAGCTCTCACCAAACTGGAAGCGATGCTGGCATGAACTTTGTGCAAATGGGTGAAATCGTCGAGATCAGGAAAGGCAAAAAGCCTTCGAACGTCCTTGACCTATACGAGGCAGGTAGCCACCCTTGTATTTTAATCGACGAACTCCGCGGTAAAGCACCGACTGTTTTCACCCTAGATCAAAAAGGGGTTGAAGCTCACGCTAGTGACATGTGCATTGTCTGGGATGGAGCAAACGCTGGCACTGTCGGATTTGGTGTCGAGGGATACCTCGGCAGCACCATCGCGCGGCTTCGTATTAAAAATAGCAAGCGTTGGGACACGGGGTTTCTCGGACGTTTGCTACAAGGCCAGTTCGGCGCAATTAATGCTGCTGCTCACGGTAAAGGTGCCACTATCCCGCATGTCGACAAGCGGCATCTCGAGGAGCTTCAGCTTCCGACATACCCGATCGACGAGCAGAAACGGATTGCGGCGATCCTTGATCAGGCGGACGAACTGCGCCGCAAGCGCCAGCGCGCTATCGACCGCCTCAACCAACTTGGCCAAGCCATCTTTTATGAGATGTTCGGTGACGCAACGACCAACCCAATGGGATGGCGAACGGCCCAGCTCGGTGACATTGTTAGATCAGGAGACAAGATAAATTATGGCGTTGTTCAGCCTGGCGAGGATGTTGAGGAAGGAGTTCCGCTTGTCCGCGTCGGTGATTTGCTCTCGGGTTATATCGACCCAAGAAAAGTCAAACAGATCGATGCTAGCATAGAAGCAAGCTATAAGCGTTCTCGATTGGTCGGGAACGAAATTCTTATTGGGTGCGTCGGATCTATTGGCACCGTTGCTCTAGCACACGAGGGCTTGCGCGGCGCAAATATCGCGCGGGCTGTTGCCCGCGTACCTGTTGAACCTAGTATTGCTATGAGAGATTTCATAGCTGAGCAGATCAAGTCCCCCATGGTTCAGCGTTATTTCACTTCTGAAACTCGGACGGTTGCGCAGCCGACATTGAACATTGGGCTGATTGTCAGTGCTCCGATAATTTTGCCACCTATGCCCGAACAGAAAAAGTTTGCGGAGCTGATCGCGGGTGCGCGAGGCACTCTCAAGAACTTCATCGATCACGGCTCGAAAGAAGACGAGCTGTTTTTGTCCCTCCAACATCGAGCCTTCCGAGGGGAGCTATAACCATGCGCGGCGAACTCCTCAATGTGTGGGACAAGATATGGTCAGACGTTTTCGTGAAGCTTTCGAAGCATAAGGACGCGCCGACCGAACTTTTCTCGGAGCTGTATGCGGCGGTTATTCCTAAGCCAATTGCACCAAAAGAGCCCGCCGAACCGACGCAATATGATCAGAACGGCGCTCTAACCGACCCCAACGAAATTGCTGCGGAAGAATCATACAAAATAGCTCTCGACGCCTTCAATTCAGCCCGTTTGCATCACGAACAAGCCGTTTCGGGGAATGCCAAGGCGCGCCGCTGGCTTCGAACTGAACTGCCTCAGCACGTCACCAGCGAGAGCAAAGCTCTTTCAGCCTTGGCCGATATTCATGCAAAGGTTAGAGACATCAGTGGTGACGCGCTGACCAATAAATACTTTCAGTTGGTCGAAGCCTTCATCGACAAATATAGCCTGCGTTATGACTTGCGCAGGCCGTTTTCGTTACACCCAACACTGCCCGGGATATTTGCGAGGATGGTGCGTAGCCTTAAGATCGCTGCCCAGACAGACGCCCATCTGGCATCATCGTTTCATGAGTTTGAAGACGCGTTGCGGGACCTGACTGCCGAGCAAACGCCAAACCGGATCAAGACCTGCATATCGAAGCAGACAAATTTCTTGGAGGCGATTGGTCAACTAGCGCCGAACGTCACGGGCAACACTCTGGGAGCAATTTGCAATCAAGTCGGCACTTGGCCGCATGAAAAACTTAAAGAATCAGTGAAAGGGATTTACGGTTTCGCTTCCGATTACCCCGGGATTCGGCACGGGGGAACGCCAGCCAATCAGCTTCGCGAGATCGAAATGCGTGATCTTGTCTCTGTCTGTATAGTGATGTTCGGCTTCGCCCCGTATCTCACCGATCAACTCAATTCTGAAGATATCTACGCCATCCGGGAGGTCGCATGAGCCAGTTCGCCTTCCTTCAAGCAGAATTTGCGCCGGTCTATGACCTGGCACGGAAGGCGGAGACGGCTGCGCTCACCGACCCGCGTAGCGCTTGCTTCCATGCGCGCCTCGCGTTGGAGAGCGCGATCAAGTGGATGTATGCGAACGACCGCAGCTTGCGCTCCCCCTATGACACAGCGCTGTCCGCTCTGATTCACGAAGGCACCTTCCGCGTGCTTGTCGGCAATGCGCTCGTCACCAAGGCGCAGATCATCAAAGACTACGGCAACAAGGCGGTTCATGAGACCCGCCCCGTGCCGGCGCAGAATGCCATCATCTGTGTGCGCGAGCTGTTCCATTTCAGTTATTGGCTGGTGCACACCTATGGGCGCGGTGTGCGCCCCGCCGCCGGTTTGGTGTTCAATGCCGATGCGTTGCCGCGTGCGGTGCAGGTGGAAGCCTCCACCCTCGCCAAATTGCAGGCGATCGCCAAGGCGCAGGACGAGGCCGCCAAGGCGCTTGCCGACGAACAGGCGGCACGGCTGCGCAGTGAGGATGATCGCATCGCGCTTGATGCCGAGGTCAAACGACTTCAGGCCGAGATTGCAGCGGTCAAGGCCGCCAACCAGGCGACGCCAGACGCGCATGATTATAACGAAGAGGCGACGCGCGACGCCTTCATCGATCTGTTGCTCGCAGAAGCCGGCTGGCCGCTCGATCAGCCGCGTGATCGCGAATTTCCTGTCAAAGGCATGCCGAGCACATCGGGCGATGGCTTTGCTGATTATGTGCTGTGGGGCGATGACGGCTTGCCGCTCGCCGTGATCGAAGCCAAGCGCACCAAGCGCGACGCGCGGGTGGGGCAGCAGCAGGCCAAGCTGTATGCCGATTGCCTAGAGGCGATGTATGGCCGGCGCCCGCTGATATTCTACACCAACGGCTATGAGCATTGGCTGTGGGATGATGGACGCTATCCGCCGCGGTTGGTGCATGGATTTTTGAAGAAGGACGAGTTGATGCTCTGGCATCAGCGCAAGTCCGATCGCCGGCAGCTTTCGACGACGAGCATCGATGGCGGCATCGTTGAACGCTATTACCAGACCCGCGCCATCCGCCGCATTGGTGAGGTGTTCGAGAAGGATCAACAGCGCAAAGCGTTGCTGGTGATGGCGACGGGATCGGGCAAGACCCGCACCGTCATCGCTTTGATCGATCAGTTAATGCGAGCAAACTGGTGCAAGCGGGTGTTGTTCCTTGCCGACCGCGTGGCGCTGGTTCGGCAGGCGCACAACAATTTCAAGGCGCATCTGCCGAGCGCGCCGAGCGCCAATCTGATCGAAAAGCACGACCCAAAAAAGAACGACCACAATGGCGCGCGGGTATGCGTCGCGACCTACCCGACGATGATGAACCTGATCGACGAGATGCAGAATGGCCAGCGCCGCTATGGCCCAGGACATTTCGACCTGATCGTCATCGATGAGGCGCACCGCTCCATCTATCGCAAGTATCGCGCGATCTTCGATTATTTCGACTGCCTGCTGGTGGGCCTGACCGCGACGCCGCGCGATGAGATCGACCGCGACACCTATTCGCTGTTCGAGCTGGAACGCGGCGTGCCAACGGATTCCTATGACCTCGACGAAGCTGTTGCCGATGGCTTCCTTGTGCCACCGACCGCCGTATCGGTGCCGCTGAAATTTCAGCGCGAAGGCATAAAATATGACGAGCTGTCCGATGAGGACAAGGCGAAGTGGGACTTGCTGGAGTGGGAGGATAAGCTCCCCATCGGCGACATCGACGCCAACGCCGTCAACAAGTGGCTGTTCAACACCGACACCGTGGACAAGGTGCTGGAGCATCTGATGACGCGCGGCCTGAAAGTCGCCGAGGGCGACCGGCTGGGTAAGACGATCGTCTTTGCCAAAAACCACGACCATGCGATGTTCATCGCCCGGCGTTTCGATGCGAATTATCCGCACCTTGCAGGGCAGTTTGCGCGGGTGATCGACTTCAAGACCGAATGTGCCCAGTCGCTTATCGACGATTTTTCGATCGTCGACAAAGCCCCGCACATCGCCATCTCGGTCGACATGCTCGACACCGGCATCGATGTGCCCGAGGTGGTGAACCTCGTGTTCTTCAAGATCGTGCGATCGAAGACCAAGTTCTGGCAGATGATTGGACGCGGCACCCGCCTATCGCCCAACCTGTTCGGCCCAGGGCGGCACAAGGACCAGTTCCTGATTTTCGATTTCTGCCAGAATTTCGAGTTCTTCAACCAGAACCCCAATGTGGTTGACGGCGCGGTTGGCCGGTCGCTGGGGCAGCGGCTATTTGTCGATCGTGTGCAGTTGGCAGGCTTGATTGAAGACCTGCCTGAGGCCGAGCAGACAGATGGGCTTCGCACCTTGAATCGAGATTTGCGCGCACGGCTGTTCGACGAGGTCAGCGGCATGACGCTCGACAATTTCCTTGTCCGCGCCAAGCGACGCTACGTCGAGCCGTTCCAGGTGCGTGACGCATGGGCTGCGCTGTCACCTGCCGATCGCGACACGCTAATCGCCGAGATCGCCGGCTTGCCCTCATCACTTCAAGACGACGATATCGCCGCCAAGCAATTCGACTTCATCGTTTTGTCGGGACAGCTTGCTCTGCTCCAGCAGACGGCAGCGATGCTTCAGTGCAAAGAGAAGGTCATGGCACTGGCAGCCAAGCTAGAAGAGCTTGGTAATGTGCCGATGGTCGCATCCGAGATGGCGTTGATCCTGGAAGTGCAGACCGATGAGTATTGGACCGATGTTGACGCATGGACGCTGGAGCAAATGCGCCGCCGGTTGCGTGGGTTGATCAAACTCATCGAAGGCGACGAACGCAATATCGTCTATACCGATTTTGAAGACGAGATTGGTGAAGGCACCGCCATCGCTTTGCCAGACGGCGCGGTCGGCACAGACAAGGCGCGCTTCCAGATGAAGGTGCGGCATTTCCTGAAACAGCACGCGGACCACATCACGATTCAAAAACTTCGCCGCAATGAGCAACTCACGCCCCAAGATTTGGCCGAGCTTGAGCGGATCATGATTGAGCAGGCCGTCGCGTCAAACGACGATATCGCAGGCCTTCAGCCAGAAGGCGGTTTGGGTTTGTTTGTGCGATCTCTTGTTGGTTTGGAGCGCGACGCGGCAAAGGAAGCCTTCGCCGGATTCATGGCCAGCAAGAACCTGAATGGAAACCAGATCGAGTTCATCAATCTCGTGATCGACCATCTCACAGAGCGCGGCGCGATGGACCCTCGCCGCTTGTATGAGAGCCCCTTCACCGACTTCGACGACCAAGGCGTTAGTGGCGTGTTTCCGCAGGCCGATGTGCAGCGCATCGTGCAGGTCCTGAACAATGTGCGTGAGAGGGCGGCGGCATGATTTCTGAAAGTGACCTGAAACCAATTGTGCCGACCGGAGCGGCTTCGAATGCTTCGGCGAGCCACGTTTCAAGCGGGCTTCCAATCCCTGCGGCCTTGCGCGTTCAGGTTTTTTCTCCTGACGATTGGGAAATGTTCACCGAAGAATACGCGTCTTCGCTTGAGGCGGCCTACGCCAAAGTTCGTCGGTTCGGTGGGGCTGGCGACATGGGTATTGACGTCGCATGCTTTCACACGGAACAGGGCTTTGCGGGCGGTTGGGATAACTACCAATGCAAACGATATGACCACGCCCTTCGACCAAGTGACATCTGGGTCGAATTTGGGAAGATCATCTACTATTCGTTTTGCGGTGAATATCACGTGCCGCAGAGGCACTATTTTTGCGCGTCGCAGGGGATAGGGACGACCCTCGAAAAGCTGCTGAATGACACGGCGAAGTTGAAGGCAAAATGCC
>Ga0335397_10007087_pt1 | contig 14355 bp, 14 predicted proteins | sample MAT04_FD_205740 | JGI IMG/M metagenome (GOLD analysis project Ga0335397, IMG submission 205740) | Freshwater microbial communities from Lake Fryxell liftoff mats and glacier meltwater in Antarctica - MAT-04 (spades assembly) (version 2) ...
CGAGGGAAAGTTGAATCTCCGGGCACAAAACCTGATGCTTTTCCTTCAGCTGGCAGACGGCGTCGATGATGCAACCTGGAGTCACCATCTCCTGCAGCGGGACTATTCGCAGTGGTTTCGTGGATCGCTGAAAGACGAAAAGCTGGCTGCCGCTGCTGAAGAGATCGAGAGTTTGCAGACCACTCCTCAGGAAAGCCGAGCGATGATAAGAGCCGCTGTTGAGAAAGCCTACACATTGCCAGCTGCTCCGTCCATGCCGGTGGCTGGCGCGAGTTAGAATCTCATGCCGTTTGATGCTCGCACGGTGCGCGCATGTTTTAGGCAAGCGAACAACGTGGGCGACTTCGAAGCTCGAACCGTGAGGTTCCTTTCGGTCAAGCGTTATCCGCCAGTCACTTGGTATCACAAGTTGCTGCGTCGATAGGCACCCGTCGATGAATACAATAAACCCTCCACTCGGCGACGCGACGAGCTGGCATGAAGTGAACCTCTTGAATACCTTATGCACGATTCCTGCCACCACCATTTCCGGAACGATCTCTAATCGTTAAACGTGACGCTATGCCCGACAAAGTTGATGAGTTCTGCAACCACGTCCATTCAAAGCTCGAAACTCTCCAGGGACGCATGGAGTCTCTGAAATTAAACATTGGAACGAACTGGCATCTGCTGCAGGAAAAGCTGACAGACGTTCGCCAGCGTGCCGAAGCGGCCATTCCGGCAGTCAATGACGCACGACTGCAGATTGAGCAGTGGCTTCAACAGAAAAGTGGCGAAGCCAAAAGTACGGTCGATCATTGGGTCGAACGTGGTGCCAGCGATTGCCTGAACAAGCGAGCAGAGCTCGCGGAGGTGGCTGCGATGCTGGCCATCAGGGTGGCAGAGTCCGGCATCGATGATGCCGAACGAATGATTCTGGAAGCCATTGCCGCCCGACGAGAGGCTGAGGCTGTCACTGGCTGCGCATCGAAAGAGTTTGCATCGGAGAATCTCAGGCCCGGAGCAACTGAGCCGCGTGTGTAATTCGCCCGATGACGATGAAACCTCTTACAAAAGATTCTATATTTAAGCTGGCTTACGGCTGCTGACGAATCTCTCCCCGGCACAAATCTCTGGATTCAATATCGCAGCAAGGCATCTGCATGTCAGCAATTCAGCCGAGCAACATTCACAACGGCATGGGATCGATTCCGCATGAGTCCGGTGTGGCATTTCGAGTCTGGGCTCCCCATGCCAGTGCTGTATTTGTGAGTGGTGAATTCAATCAATGGTCAGCGGATACCAATGCCATGTCCAATGAAGGCAATGGCTACTGGTACACAGATATCGCCGGCGCGGCCGTTGGCCATCAGTATCGTTTTCGCATCGTGAACGGTGACAGACAACTGCTGCGAATCGATCCCTATGCGCGTCAGGTCACCAACTCCGTCGGAAATGCGATGGTTCATGACCCGCACTTTGACTGGGAGGGTGATGACTTCCACATGCCTCCGATCAACGAAATGGTCATTTATGAATTGCACCTGGGAACATTTCACGACAAGGAAGATGGGAAGTCGGATAAGTTTGAGGAGGCGGTCCAGAAGCTGGACCACTTGCAGCGACTGGGCGTGAATGTCATCGAAGTCATGCCCCTCGCAGAATTCGCTGGTGAGTCTTCCTGGGGATACAATCCCTCCTGCATTTTTGCGGTGGAAGCAGACTATGGTGGCCCAGCGGGCCTTAAGCGTTTTGTGAAAGCAGTCCACAAGGCGGGTCTTGGAGTGATTCTGGATGTCGTTTACAACCACTTCGGCCCAGGCGATCTGGATCTCTGGCAATTTGATGGTTGGAGTGAGAACGGACAGGGAGGCATTTACTTTTACAATGACTGGCGGGCTGAGACTCCGTGGGGAACCACTCGCCCCGACTATGGACGCCAGGAAGTGCGTCAATTCATTTTCGACAATGCAATGATGTGGCTCGAAGAATACCACATCGACGGCCTGCGGTTTGATTCCACCCCCTGGATCTACAATGTGCGCGGAGGTGGTGACCCGGGCTGCGATCTCCCCGATGGCTGGAGTCTCGCCCAGCGGATCAATCAGGAAGTTAATCAGCGATATCCGGGACGCATCACAATTGCCGAGGATCTGCACGACAACGACCGAGTCACTGATCCAGTCGATCAGGGTGGAGCGGGGTTTACTGCACAATGGGGTGCGTGCTTTGTGCATCCCGTGCGTGCTGCCGTAATTACTTCCAGTGACGAAAATCGGTCACTCGACAGCGTTCGGATGGCGATCGAGGGCGGATACAACGGAGACCCGTTTCACCGAGTGATCTACAGTGAGTCGCATGACGAAGTCGCGAACGGAAGTGCGCGCGTCGCTTCAGAAATCGATCCGAAGGATCCGGGCAGCTGGTTTGCACAAAAACGCACAACGCTGGCGGCGGCGCTCGTCCTCACCGCGCCTGGGATCCCGATGCTGTTTCAGGGTCAGGAATTTCTTGAGGATGGCTGGTTTCAGGATTCGGTTCCACTGGACTGGCACAAGTCGCTTGAGTTCATTGGTCTGGTGCGAATGTATCGGGACCTGATTCAACTTCGTCTGAACAAGACAGGCTGTACACGGGGGCTCACGGGATCCGGCCTCAATACATTTCATCAGAATCAGGCCGAAAATTTGATGGCCTATCATCGCTGGTACCAGGGCGGCCCGGGCGACGACGTCGTCGTCGTTGTGAATCTTTCGCACTTGGCTCATGAGAACTACCAACTGGGATTTCCGTCACCCGGCTTATGGCGTTTGCGACTCAACAGCGATTGGAACGGTTACAGCCAGTGCTTTGGGAATCAAGCCAGCTCCGATGTGGTTGCTGGTGTGGAACCCCATGCAGAGCCGCGAGCGGCAGCAGTGCCAGAACGCGACGGTTTTCCGGCTGCCGGAACAATCAATATTGGCGCGTACACCGTGCTTGTGTTTTCACAGGACAGCATGCCGTTCACGGTCGTAAACTGACACACTCAGAACACAAAAAACGCATGCAGCCAAAAGATGAGTCAGGCGATTCACCGGCTCTTGGAAGCCGGGAATCGAGTATACATCAATGTCGTCCATTCAATTCCGACCATCACTGAGGCTGGTTAAACCGGACGTCGCCCTTGGATAACACGGATCAGTACCACCACAATGGCAACGATCAACAGCAGATGAATGAATCCACCGAGAGTCGTCGACGTCACCATTCCCAGCAGCCACAGGATCAGAAGTATCACAAAGATCGTCCAAAGCATTTGCACTTCTCCTCGAATGAATTGAGTTTATCAGGGGCCGCGATGTATGCGGTAAATCACTATTCAATAAGACTCTTACAGTATTCTTACTTCAATGCCTTTTTCACAGCGTCCTTCGTCTTTTCTACAGTGCCCTTGACCTTATCAGCAACCTTATCGACAGCCTCTTTGACTTCGCCGACTGCCTGGTCTGTCCTGCCTTCTTCCCGAAGCGCGTCGTTTCCGGTCAATGCACCAGCCGCTTCCTTGATTCGGCCCTTGACGACATCGATTTTTCCATCCATTGCTATGACTCCCGATTTCAAAAGTAAAATGTAATCCAGACAAACACGTGATCCGTTAAAATTCGCTGGATGTTTCCTGGAGCCCATTGTCCAGATCATCCCATAGCGACCGAGCACCTTTCTGAAGATTCTTCCATGCCTCTTCACTGCATCAGATGCGTCCCATCACCAACAGGATAATGATAATCAATACCACCAGTCCCAAACCGCCGCTCGGACCATAGCCCCAGCTTCTGCTGTGCGGCCATGCTGGAATTGCACCCAAGAGCATCAGTATCAAAAGAATAAGCAGAACGGTTCCAAGCATCTGAGCGACCCTTTTCTTAGAGGCAAACGCTCACGCAGTTTTCTCGTGAAGTCAGTTTCAGCCCGCGTGATTCAATTTCCTTCGTGATTATTAGAAAGCAATTGACATGCCAATGCACTACGCCGCACGACAGCCCACTGATGCACTAACCGTTGCGAGCGACAGTGCATTCCCATAATACTGCGAAAAGGCTGGAGTTGCAGGCAAATCTCCTGCTGTCAATTCCACTGAGCGAAGAGAGGCGAGCGGGCACGGACTGATCATCGCTGCACAGCATTGTGCATATCCGCACACACTCGCGAATAGCATCGACTTAATCGCTCGATCCCGGCCCTGTGCCGGTGGAAGCAGAATTGATCGGCGACGAGGATTGCAATGGTTCTTGTTGTGTGGGCAGAGACGCATGCGGCGCGGTCAACGTGGAAATCTCTTTTTGTGCGTCCGCCAGGGTCGAAACCAGAATCGCGCCGCAGCCGATGCGATCCCGCGCTCTGGTCATTTCGCCTGTGGCTCCCCACAATCCTACAACCAGCTTCACTCCGGGGAATCGAACACTGAGTCGCCTGCAAAGGTAACGAGCATGCATGACTGCGGCGGGAGGCGTGGCAGAGACACACACCACATCGGCGGTTTTTTGGCCGACAATATCGACGATCTCATTCGCCAGCGACGTCACGGACACAGCTTGTACATCGAGGTCTGCTGCCTCAAGAACCTGAGCCAGCATCATGGCCGTAATTTCATCAGCCTCCGTGCGAGCAGGCAGGCAAAGAATTCTCGCTCGCGGGGTTGGAACGATCTCGGCACCAGCGGAGGCTTCCGCACTATCGGGTGTGGCCGGGATCACCTCTTTCGCCAGTTTCTCCTGCCGACGGTCGCTGTAGTCCTGAATCATCTCCTTCAGGCTCTGCACGATAAACTTGTGCTTGACGTCATTCAACTCTCCGAGATGCCAGTGCATTTCCCCCATTGCCAAAGCTGGAATAAGCACCGAGTCGTAAACATCGACCAGCGATTTGTCCTGAAGGCTGTCGGAAAATAACTCAGCAGCCTGTTCGACGTCGCCTGCGAGCAGCCGCTGATAAATCTGCTTCTTAGGCTCAAACACCGGCTCTGTTCCCAGCAGGACATTTAGAAACGAAAGCTGGGGAACATGCTTGCCAACCACTAAGACACATACAGTCAGCGGTGTTGCCAGCAGCAGTCCCATCGGTCCCCACAACCACGTCCAGAAGACAGCGGCTACGATGACGGCTGCCGCCGAGACACCGGTACTCGTCCCATAAAGCCAGGGTTCAAGCAGGTTGTTGTTCAACAACTCCAGTACCACGAACAGTAAGACGGTCAGGATTATCGGTCCCCAACCGGGGGAAATCGCCATCGACAGAACAATCGGCATCGACGCGGCAATCCAGGGGCCAAGGTATGGGATGAACCTCAATGCCGCAGCGAGAATGCCCCACAGGATGGCATTGGGGATCCCGATCAGGAAAAGACCGATGCCAATCGAAATTCCGAAAGTCACGTTCAGGAGGGAAAAAACTAAGAGATAGCGGCTGACCCTCGCACTGGCATCTTCGAGCATCTGCGTGGTCACAGTCACCTGGCCGCGTCCCGCGAGGCGAATAAATCGATCACGCAGTTCTTCTCGGCCAATCAGGAAGAAGATTACAAAGACGATCACGACTCCGATCGTGCCCAGCACTTCAAGCAACGTACCAAACATTCCCCCAACGATTTCGAGGGGACTCGTGGGTGAAGTCAGTACGCGAACGGAAAACGGCAGCTTCTCCGTTCCGCGCGGCTCGCTTGCCGCGTCCGAAGGCGCAAGTTCTTGCTGCACTTCCCGGCCTGCTTTGGTCATTTGACTCAACGCGACAATGGCATACTCGTTGACGGCGTTCAGCTTCGCCTCCACGTTGTCCCTGTACTCGGGAATCTTCGGAGCCAGGTAACTGACCTGAAGGGCCGCGGTCCAGATCACAGCTCCCAGGATACCAAAGCCGACTGTCGCGGTTACCAAAACCGCAGGGATTCGCCCGAGTCTCCAGCGCTCCAGCCAGTCACACACAGGGCTCAGCAGAAAGCTCAGTAGAATCGCCAGCGCACAAGGGACGAGGATGCCTTTGGCGAGGTAGACCCCCGCGATAATGACGGCGATCGATGCCGGCATCTGGATCCACGAGAAACTGGAAAGCCTAACCGGGGGGCTCATGGATTCTCCTCCCTGTCGCCGCCTCCCGGCCGCGAGTGTGCATCGTTAAATCCGTTGGAACGAGTTAAACACAAAACCTCGGTTTTCGAGAAACCTGGTCTGACAATGGAACAGCATTCGCCTTGTTTGAATCGCCTACCACGGCTTCAGTTTCCACCCGAGTACGATACCAATTCCAAGGCACCAGAGTGCGACAACTTCGGGCTTCTCCCTCGCATACTCGCGCATGTATTCGGTAACGTCATGAACTGGTTTCAGCGGCTGGCCCGGCTGATGGATCCCTGAAACAGTGTGTGTTGCAAAAATACGTTGTTTGCCGTTCATTTTATCAATCTCCGGGATTTATGAATAGAAGTTCGTGCAAATCATTCAGCGAGGCTACGGCCGATCACTTTCTTGATCCATCGCAAATTGCGGGCCAGTTCGTGCTGAGAACGTTTCAGGACAGCCATTCGCTTGCCAACCCGACGCCAGCCAATGATGCTCACGAGAGTGCCCAAAATGGCTCCCACAAGGAACGCGATCAGAAATCCTGTGGCATAGGTTGTATTGAAGAACTGAATCAGACACAGCGCGAAAGCCGCCAGCCCGATAGGAAAACATGCCAAGGTGATGGCAAATCCACTGAGCAGCAACAGGACGGGCACCGTCATCCGCGCGCGACATTCCCTGACGTCGATGGCCAGCAACTGCGCCTGCAGTTCGGCAAGTGTCAGAACGTCTTGAGCGAAGTTACCCGCGCCGGTTGCGAAGCCTCGCGATGCGCTCTGCTGAGCGCCCTTCGGATTGTCTGCTTTCGTTTGATCATCCACGCCAGAAACACCCCTGTACAAAATGCCGTACCGTTAGTCACCACGGCGTGGTCGCTGATATACGGCACTGATGTCCCGCTCACTGCTTCGTTGAAAATTCGACTGTTTATGGATGATCTTTTGAGGCTGAACTTGCGCCCCTCGCGGGCAAAAGCCTGTCAATATGTTGCACTGCGTAGGCAGTCAGCCCCCGCATCACCAGATTGCCCACAAAACCCAAAACTTTGCCGGTGGCGTCAAACTTCGCTGGTGAAGGCGCAGCAGGCGAGGTGTGCGGGGCAGCTGGCACATCGGCAGTACTGTGGTTTTGCTGCACCCCGAGTCCTAGCCGCGACATTATCAAATATCCCGCGACAAATGAGGCTGCGAGCACAGTCCATGGATACGTCTTCACGTAATAGGTCCAGTCGCCGATATCATGAGCGTCTTTCACCATTCCCTGAAATCCGACATCCAGATCACCACGCACCTCTTCCATGCGCTGGCGGATGACTCTCGATTCTGGCGAATTTTCCATCACGATTTCCACGGTATGTTTGTCAGATTTGTTACTTCCGCTGCAGTAGCAGCGAGAGGACAACTCCTGTGACTAAACCCGCACCAAAGCATGCGAGTATCGACTCGGCTGGTCGCTTCCGCACGATGGCTTCGACGTCGGCATAACTTTCGCGTACCGCAGCAGCGGCATTGTGAGACACTGCCTGGGCGGAATCGACCGCGTGGTGGGCACCAGCGCGGGCCGACTCGCCAGCCTCGCTCACCGCAGCAGCGCCGCCTGCAACAATCTGTCCCAGAAAATGTTCGATGTTCTCGCGTGCCTCGCCCGTTTTTCGCTGAATGGCCCCCAGCAACTGCTCAACATTCCCATTAAACACCGCAACATCGTCATCGGTGAGGGCACCCCACTTGCTCCGAATTTTGCCTTTGATTTCGTTCCAGTTTCCCTGAATCGCTTGAGCGCTGAACATAGTCTTTCCCTTTGGGCGTAAACAAATATCATCAAATGCTTCGTCGGCGAAGGAGGTTCAACGCCCGTGCCGTGCAAAAGCTAAAGTGCATCAATTGTGCCGCCCGTGATGATGGGCATGCGGGCGGGCGATAGCCAGTATTTTTTGTTTCAAAAGTAAAAATGATCGCCAGGAATCGCACAATCTGCGCGAGCGGTGGTCCATTTTGGCGCGCTCTTGCTGGGGAGTCGCGATGAATTCCCTGCACGACATCCACTGAGTAGTGTCTCTTGAAGCGTAAAATACGGCAGCACAGGAGACCTGAGCGTGCTCACGTCTTGCCGACGCCAGTTACACGTGCGTCCTCGCGAGCGTAGAAATACTTCTTCGCCAACTCTGCGACGACGACATACAGCACCGTCAGTCCGATCATCAGCAACATCAGCGGTGCGGGCAACGGGACAAAACCCATCAGCGAATTGAACGGAAGATAAGGCAGCACGAGGGTCATGCCGATCACGACGATGGTGCTCGCCAGCAACAGCTTGCCCGGACGACTGCGAAAGAACACACGACGGGTCCGTACCACAATCGCGATCACCAATTCCGTCAGCAGAGACTCGATGAACCACCCAGTGCGGAATTCCTCCGGTGATGCATGAAATATGTATAACAGCGTCCCGAAAGTCAGGATATCAAAAATTGAGCTGACCAGACCGAAGACGATCATGTAACGGCTGATAAATCGAGTATCCCAGCGGCGCGGCCTGGCTACCATTTCCGGGTCCACATTGTCGCCCGCGATTGCCATGCCTGGAATGTCGGACAGGAAGTTGTTGAGCAGGATCTGCGAGGCTAGCAGCGGCAGAAACGGAAGGAACATCGAAGCCACAGCCATGCTGAACATATTGCCAAAATTCGCGCTGATCGTCGTCAGGACGTACTTAAGCGTGTTGGCAAAAGTCCTGCGGCCTTCATCAATTCCATCTCGCAGGATGTCCAGGCCCTTTTCGAGCAGCAACAGGTCAGCTGCGTCTTTGGCGACATCCACGGCGGTATTGACTGAGATCCCGACGTCAGCGGCATGCAGCGCAGGTGCGTCATTGATGCCGTCTCCCATGTAACCGACAACGTGCCCGGTCTTCTTCAAGGCCAGGATAATCCGTTCCTTCTGGTTGGGGTCCACTTCAGCGAAAATAGATGTTCGTTCGGCGGCGTGCCAGAGCGCCTCATCTCCCATGCCCTGCAGGTCGTTTCCGGTCAGCAATCCGCCGATCGGGAGATGCACGGCCTCTGCGACGTGCCGCGCCACCAGCTGGTTGTCGCCGGTGATGATCTTGAGCTGGACACCCCGTGCGGCGAGATCCGCGATCGTTTGGGCGACATCGGGCTTCGGGGGATCGAAGAACAACAAGAAGCCAGCGAACTGGAGTGCGTTTTCATCCTCGCGGGAATATGAGTCGGTGTGGGCCTCAGTTGGTTTTACGGCCACGCCGAGGACGCGGAAGCCCTCGCCGCTCCACTGATGAAATCGCTCCACGATCGATGCCCGTCTGGTATCGTCCAGTGGGCCGGTTCCACCGGCGATCTGAATCGAATTGCATGTCTGCAGCACATTGTCCAGCGCGCCTTTGGTGATCAGGGTACGCGATCCCTGCTGGTCGGCAATGACCACGCTCAATCGCTTCCGAATAAAATCGTAGGGGATCTCATCAACTTTTTTCTCAGTGCTGATGTCCAGACCGGCATGCTGTCCGAAGGTACTGATGGCGTCATCCAGAGGATTGCTCAGACCGGTCTGATTGTGGGCGTTGAGACAGGCGTAGCGAAGCACTGCGGCAGAGGTCTGCCCCTCGGCATCGACCGCCTTATCAAGGACCACAACACCCTCAGTCAGCGTGCCGGTCTTATCGGTACAAAGTACGTCCATGCTGCCAAAGTTCTCGATGGCGTTTAGTCGTCGCACGATGACGCCGCGTTTCGCCATCCGCTGCGCTCCGTGCGAAAGCGTGATGCTGATAATGACAGGCAGGAGTTCCGGTGTCAGACCCACTGCGAGCGCGAGCGCGAAGAGCAGTGACTCGAGCGCGGGCTTTGCACGCAGGATGTTGACCGCCAGAACGACGAAGACCATGACCAGCATGACTCGCGTAAGCAAATAGCCGAAACGCTGCACTCCACGTTCAAACTCTGTCTCTGGCGGACGCAACTTGAGTCGCTCGGCAATCTGTCCGAAGACTGTTTCTCTCGCGGTTTGCACAATCAGGACCCGCGCAGTTCCACTCCGCACGCTGGTGCCCATGAACACACTGTTGACACGCTGCATGAGGCTGGCATGGACATCCACCGTCTCCGGTTTCTTTTCCACCGGGAAGACTTCGCCGGTCAGCACTGCCTGACTGACAAACAGGTCATTGGCTTCCAGCACGATCCCGTCGGCAGGGATCAGGCTGCCCGCCGAAAGCAGTACCACGTCTCCCGGCACGATCTCTTCAGACAGCACCACGCGTGTCTGACCATCGCGTACCACGCTCGATTTGAGTGTCAGTCTGGAACGCAGTTTCGCGATGGCGTCGCTGGCCCGGTACTCCTGCACGAATCCCAGTGTCGTGCTGCCAAGCACGACGGCCAGCACGATCACCGCATCGGGCCATTCCTGTGCGAAGGCGGAGATAACGGCTGCAACGACCAGAATCAAAACCAGCGGACTTTTGAACTGGTTCAGCAGCAAACTCAGAGCGGTGTTCTGGCTCCCCGCTTTCAAGGCGTTCGGGCCGTATTGCTTCCGCCGCAACTCGACGTCGGCCTGGCTGAGGCCATTCAGAGTGCTGTGCAACTCGATCAGTAGTTGCTCGGGGGGCCGGCTCCAGTAAACATCCAGTGAGGTTCGATCTGTATGCTGCGTGGTTTTTGGATTACCGAAAAAGCGACTGGGCCAGGATGTCACGCATCATCTCCATTCACAATTGCCAGGCGAATCCGCACTCAGGTGGGGCAGGCTCTCCGCCTGATCAGCCTCCTACTGGGTATCATAGCGTCGCTCTTCAAAAAACAGTCTCGTATTTGTCGCTGGTGGCAGGGCGTGGTTGAATGAAAGGAAAAGATCCATGAGCAATAGTCCGCTAATCATCCTGATCGTCGTGTTGTTTCTGTTGTTTCGCCGGGGAGGAGGCTATTATTTGGAGACGCCGAAGAGGATAGTCCGTTGTCCACGGCGGATTGATGGGTCGCTGAACTGCCAGGAGTTCAGACGAGTTCCAGGTGTAACTGAACTCTTGCGACTTCAGCTACAGGAAGATTTCGATCAGTTCATCATGGACACAGCAGCAGGCTGCATTGGTTCACTGCAGGCAGGAGCTGCATCAACAGCGGTATTCAATGAAAAGGTTTTTCCGTGGATGGATCTCCCAGTCCAGCTGACCCGATGACCGATGTTCTGGCCAGGTACCGCAACCCGGAGAGATGCGATTTCGCCGACGCCTGGGTGGGCATGGAGCCGACCTTCCAGACGAAGAAATCCATCCGCCGCTGGGCGAAGATGAGTGAGACATCGGCGGGCGAAGATGCCTACTTTGAAGACCCGTACATGCTGAAGACCCAGAAAAAAGTCGCGAAGGCTATTCGTTCAAAGTACCTTGCCTGGCGTGAGGAGGGTACGCACGCCTGTTGCATGTTTGACGACGTCGAGCTTGAAAGTGACCGGGACCAATGGGACGTCCGGCGGCAGAACTTGCACTTCCGCTGGGCCGACCATGAATTGGAACCGTTCACGGTCCGCGTCTCCCTGGACCCCGAAACGTTCGAGTACAGCATTAAGCCCGTGCCGCTGGCCTGGCTGTATGATCCGCGTTTTGTCGAGTTTCTGCAGGAGTTCATTTGGCAGGTGCCGCTCGACCTAGGTCTGTCCTGCTCGATCGCTCACGGCGGTGCGCAGTTCTCACTCTCCGCCAAGACCTTTCTGGGTGGCAGCCTGCTGGCAGACGACATCGCCACCCGGCTGAATCACCCTGAGATTTCTACATGGGTGATGGACAACCCAAACAGCGACGACCGGGCCTTTCGGGCCACACGGTCACGTTTTGAGGCGTTCCGTCATGTCCTGGATCGCTACTGGGCTGGTGCCTTCCACCCCAAGGCCATCGGCACGCTTACCGTGGAAAATGCCTACTTCGACCGAGGCTTCGATCCGTCACCTTCGCCACCGAAAGGACTGATGAACAGCCGCAAAGGACCTGTCGGCACTGATCGCGAGGTGTTCCAGACCAACTTTGCCTTTGGCCAGGCGGTTCGCCTGCATGCCCAGAACATACACCCCGGTTATTGGCAGTCTGCTCACCCCGACGAGGATGGCTATCGGCCGGATCAGATCATGCGTTACAGCGAGGGCAACCTGAACCGGCTGCAAATCGTCGGCGAACTTCACGTCAAAAGCGGCAAAGTTCTCAACCCCGAGCGCGTCGTCGAGCTGAACACGCCTCTCGACCTGGGCCTTCTGTACGAAGAGTGCAGTTGGGAGAACCGGTCAGAGATGTCGCGAACGAGTGCCAGGGACTTTGTCGAGGCGGTGCTGCTTTATGTCCACCAAGCTCGCTACCTGCAGGAACATCCGCATGTAAAGGTGATTCCATCATTGCTGCAGGACCAACTGTTGATGGACGGTGAGAAGACACTGGAACGCTACGGCACGGCAAAGACGCTGAAGCGTTTGCGCGAGGAAGCCCGGGCCTTGAATTTCGAATGTTCTCGGCAGCGGATCAAGTCCGACTGGATCGAGCCGGAAACGCTGATGTGGGAGGCGTGGCGCGTGCTGCCGTCTCTGGAAAAAGCGTCGATCGCCCGCGAGATCGTGGCCGGGGTCGTGAAACGGGTGGAGCAAGCTGCCTCGGTCGATTCACGCCCCGATGCGAAAGACGATCCGATGGAGTGGCACCGCCACCGCGTTCATCCGCTGATCTGGAAGGCGCTCCAGGAAGAGCCAGGGGTGTTCGCCAAAAGAGATCCGGTGCGTCAGGAACTGCGGCGCTGGCAGGAGAGCCAGGAGAAGTACCTGGCTCGCCGCCCGGTCTACTCGGTCACTGGGATGAAGGCACCGTGGGAAGAGCCGGGTTACTAGTCCCTTGGCGAATTCCACGCTGAACAACGCGGTCCATCGCCAGTGCCGTCACCAGTGAGGTGACCGCCGTAACGGCTGCCGTCTCGTGGTCGGAAGGGTAGACCTGATGCAGTTGGTCAGAACGCTCGGCCAATTGCTGCACCAGTGTCCGGACACGTTCGGGGAAACAGCCCGTCCAGCGATAGACATTGGCGACGAGCTCCTGCTCGATCCGCCGAATGAGGGCGCTGGCGGCGAGGCGCGGAGACGTTGTGGACAGGTCCTCGCGATCGCCAAAGTCCTCGAAGATACCGTGCAGCGATGCGTTTAACGCGGGCGCGAATATCAGTCCGATGTCGGCAGTGGCGTCTTTCGACGCATCCTTCTCGCCCTCGCCCAGTTCGTAGTTGTCATAAAAATGTTGCAGGGTGCAGGTCAGTTGGCCCACCTCCTCGTCCATGTCCACCAGCGTCACGTCTGGGTCGCGCTGGTTGACTTCTTTCATGAGTCGGTCGCAGAATTCGAGCTTCGCGAGGGCTACAGGCCAGTCGGAATAGGCAGCGCGCCAGTCATAATCCGGTGTCATCCAGACGGCAAAGCACTCGGCCCAATCTTCATCCGGGTGCTTCTGGGCATACCAGCCAGGCAGGTTGCATACGTATTCGGGGGAGAAGGGCTGCAGCCGATATTCGTCCACATACTCGTCGTTGATTGAACCGTAGCACTTCGTCCAGTCGGGGCGATCGTAGAGGCGGTACGCGTAGTTGACGACGTGACCCACCTCGTGGCGGAGGTAGCGAAGGAAATCACTTCTGCCGCCCCCTTCCAGGAAGCCGACCTGTTGAACGTGCAGGGCAATCAGGTCGGTCCTGGCCAGGTAGAATGGGATGCCAACCGAGATGGTCCCGAATGGTACACCCCATTCCGTGGAGAGGTAGTATTGCGGCTGCAGTCGCATCATTCCCGCCCCAATCCGCTCCTTCTCGAACGCGACGATCAGCGGCTCCAGCCGACTGCCCGGAATCTTAAGGCCGAGATCGTGCAGCGGGGTTGCCAGCAGTCGCGGCCAATCAGGCGCAGAGCCTGGTGATGACATGGGACGACAATCCAGTGTTAGTGTGCAGTTTCGGACGCGGAGCCACCGATTTGATCTTACGTCGCGACGCAACGGAAGTATATGGAGTGCGGTCGGGCGAAAGCAGGTTTCTCCGGTAGCACGGAAGTTTCAACACGATGATCGCGGGCTGAAGTTTTGCAACATGAGTCCTGGCAAAACTGATAGCCTTTCGGAACAACTAAAACACCCGACTCGGATGACGTCTGCGTTTGATGTTTCGTGCCGACGAAGGATATCAGAATAATCTATCCGATAGACATGATCACCCGAAAGAATCAACACATATTTTGCCCGCGTCGGTGGC
>Ga0335397_10007088_pt1 | contig 14353 bp, 13 predicted proteins | sample MAT04_FD_205740 | JGI IMG/M metagenome (GOLD analysis project Ga0335397, IMG submission 205740) | Freshwater microbial communities from Lake Fryxell liftoff mats and glacier meltwater in Antarctica - MAT-04 (spades assembly) (version 2) ...
TAAGAGCTGGGGTTTTCGGACGCTGTTGGCGGCGTGGGTGATCACAACCGCGACCCACTCTCGCTTCACTGCGACCGCTCCGAAAGCCCCCTTGGAAAGGGGGCTTTCGGAGGGGGCGGAGCGGCGAGGCGCACGCCCGGGGAAGGCTCCTGCGCGGCTCTTATGGGCAGCCGGTGTGTAGCGGATCGGCGGACTCGCCGGGCTCGTTGGGGCAGATGTCTTCGTCGTCCATCGTGCCGTCGCCGTCGCGATCGCGCAGGGGGCAGCCGCGGTGCGCGGGATCGGGGTGCTCGCCCTCGGGCTCGCTGGTGCACTCGTCGACGCCGTCGTGCCAGCCGTCGTGATCGGCGTCGCGCTCGGGGCAGCCGCGGTTGGTCGCGCTCGGGTGCGAGCTGGTCATGTGCTCGCGCGGGCAGCGATCTTCGAAGTCGGCGACTCCGTCCTGATCTTGGTCGTCGACGCTGCGGCCGTGGCGCACGCCGGGGAGCAGGCCGATCGTTGCGCCGAAGGTGAGCAGCATCGGGTCGTTGCCGTTCGGATCGCTGCCGTAAGTGAGGCGCACGAACGGGCCGATGCTGACCTCGGGCGCGATGTGAAAGCCGAAGCCTGTGCCGGCGTCGAAGCCGTGGCGCGCGATGCCGCCGGAGGTGCCGAACGCGTGGTGCATGTCGATCCAGCCGTCGACGTCTTGCCATCCGAGCGCCTGCGTCCAGTGCAGGCGAATGCCGGCGCGTGAGCCGAGGTACGTCACCGTCGATAGGCCGCTGCTCGCGCTCGCGGGCAGCGCGTGCACGACGCCGCCGAGGTGAATGCCGACCAAGCGCGAGGCGACGATCTCGACGTGCGCCGCGGCGCCGCCGCCCCAGTTGAGATCGCGCGCGCCGCCGGTGTCGAGGTTGCGTGCGACGTGCAGCTCGCCGTCGGCGACGATCGGCTCTTGATCGCGGATCTCGTCGACGAGCGCGTTGTCCTGCAAGCTGCGCAGGAACGGGGACTCAGCCATGTGCTCGGCGACGTGCGTCTCTTCCTCGGCGTTCATCCGCAGCTGCTTCTTGAAGCGGCGCGTCGGCGGATCGACCTCGATGGAGACGCCGAACATCAGCACGATCGGATCGAAGCCGAGCGGGTCACTCGCCCACAGCAGCCGCGCGAACGGCCCGACCGCCATCAGATCGGCGACGCGGAAGTCGTAGCCGATGCCGATGTCGAAGCCGTGACGCGTGCTCGCGCCAGAGCGACCGAACGCGTCGTGGATGTCGATCCAGCCGTCGTTGCCGCGCAGGCCGAAGAGCGTCGTCCAGTGGAGGCGCAGGCCGGCGCGCAGTCCCCAATAGAACGCGCTCTGCACCGTATCGGTGCTCGGCAGCTGGAAGAACGTCATGCCCGCGTGGAGGCCGAGCCACTGCGTGAACATCAGCTCCATGTGCGCCGCGATGCCGAAGCCGAAGCCGAGCTCGTCGATCAGCGTCGCGTCGACGGCACGCGCCGCATAGAGCTCGAGATCCGGACCGCGAAACAGCTGCGCGCGCTCCGCGACCCAGTCGTACTCGTCGGGATCTTGCGAGCGATCCTCGAGCACCGGCGCCATGCCTTCGTGCGGCACGTCCGGTGTCGTGCTCGGCGCTGGCGTCGCGCTCTCGGGCGCGCTCCGCTCGAGCGCCGCTGGCGGTGGCTGATCGACGGGGACGGCGGATTCGAGCACCGAAGCCTCGGCCGGCGTCGGCTCGCTGGAAGTCTCAGTCGCGCCCGCATCGGGGACATCCTGCGCGCGCGCGCCCTGCGTCACGGCACACGCCGCGACCGCGAGGAGTGCGCCGCAGAACGTCGCGCCGAGCGCGCGCGCGTGGCTCACGGCGTGGCGCCAGGCGCACCGGACGCGGAGCGGACGCGCGGGACGAGCGTCGTCAGCGCGCGCGCCTGCGCGTCACTGAGCGAACGCGACAGCACCGGCACGGCGTTGGCGAAGTACGTGACGTCGGCGTAGACGGTGTCGATGCGCACGCCCCAGCGATCTTCGCCGCGCACGCGAATGGAGCTGTCTGATAGCGCCTCGATGGAGATTCCTTCGGCGTCCCACGTCTGCACGGCGGCGACCTCGGGCGGCGCGTCGGTGTCGACGACGTCGCCAGCCGGCGTCGCAGGTGGCGTCGGCAGTGGCGTATCGTTCGTGGTCGGTGGCGTCGGATTCTCGCGCGGTGCGTCGGCCGAGCGACCGCTGCCGCAGCCGGCGCCGAGGGCCGTGACGAGAAACGCGGCGGCGAAAACCTTCATCCAGCGGAGATGCGCGCGGGCTCGAGCCGCCGGGCGCGCCGCGGCGTCCGTCGCGCGAAGGGCGGTGCGATGAATCAGCATCGGGCCAAAGATAACATAAGAAAACGTCTCCTTTGGATCGCACGCGGGGCTCGACGCAGGCACGCGCAGGCTTCTTCGGCGCGCGCCACGCCCGTTCGACAACACATGGATGGCGCCCACGCACGCACCTAGACTACAATGCGACAGCATGTCGAGCGTATTCAGACAAGGCGCAGCGGCCTCGCAGCCGGTGCTCGCAGTTGGGCATCGCCCCGCGCAGGCAACGCTCGTCACCGAGCGCTCCATCAGCAAGCCGCGACTCGCGGCGATGCGCACGAGACTCGCTGCGCTGTGGGTGACGGCGCTGGTGTGGCTGGTGCCGACGGTCGCACTCGCTCATCCGCTGATCGACGAAGGCAAGCGCAAGTACGAGGAGGCAGATTTTCAGGGCGCTCTCGACGCATTCACGCGCGCGGAGCAAGCGACCGATCTGAGCCGCGACGATCTCGTGCAGCTCTACATCCGCCGCGCGATGGTCCACCACGCAATGCAGCACCCCGAGGACCTCGAGGCGGATTTGTTTCGCGTCGCGACGCTCGACCGGGCGCTCACGCTGCCACGCTCCGCGCCGCCGCCGGTGCGCCGCGCCTACGAAGCGGCGGTCGCACGCGTCACCGCGCCGCTTCGTCTCGACGTCGAGGTCCAGGCGATGCCTGGTGGGATCAAGCTGACCGCGCGCGTCACCGACGACAACGCCGCGCTGGTGCAGTCGCTGCGCGTTCGCGCGCGCACGCAGGATGGTAGCTGGCGAACGTCGGACCGCGCCTCGATGGAGGTGCCCGCGGCCGCTGGCGCGACAGTCGAATACGTCGCAGAGGCGATCGGCCCGGGTGGTGCCGTGATCGCGACCGCCGGCACTGTGGCGGAGCCGCTCACGACGACTGCAGGTGCGGCGGGCGCGCCCGGTCCGGGCCCAGGTCCGGGGCCGGGCCCAGGTCCGAGACCAGGCCCAGGTCCAGGTCCGGGGCCCGGTGATGGTAGCAGCGGCAGCGCGCTGCCGTGGATCCTCGGCATCGGCGGTGGTGTCGTCGTCGTCGCGGTCGTGATCGTGCTGATCGTCGTGCTGAGCCCGAGCGGAACCAATCAATCGACGGGTGCGATGGTCACCTTCTGATGAGCGCCCCGCAAAAGCCTGGAGCAGAGCAGTCGGCGGCGACGACCGAGACCGGACGTCTCGGCCGCTACCAGCTGCTGCAGAAGCTCGCTTCGGGCGGAATGGCGAGCGTGTATCTCGCGCGCGCGGCGGGACCGGCCGGCTTCGAGAAGGTCATCGCGCTCAAGCGCATTCATCCGCACCTCGCCGAAGAGAAGAACTTCGTCGACATGTTCCTCGACGAGGCGCGCATCGCGTCGCGCATCGATCACGCGAACGTCTGCAGCGTCTTCGACTTCGGCGAGGCCGACGGCACCTACTACATCGCGATGGAGTTCCTCGCGGGCGAGCCGTTCGCGCAGGTCGCGAAGCAGATGGCGCGCTCGGCGGAGCACCTCAAAGATCCGCGTCGCGCGCACTTCGTCGCGCGCATGATCGCGGATGCGTGCGAGGGCCTGCACGCCGCACACGAGCTGCGCAGCCGCGAGGGCGAGATGCTGAACGTCGTGCACCGCGACATCAGCCCGCAGAACCTGTTCCTCACCTACGACGGCGTGGTGAAGGTCGTCGACTTCGGCATCGCCAGCGCCACCGATCGCCTGCACCACACGCAGGGCAGCGAGGTGAAGGGCAAGTTCAGCTACATGGCGCCCGAGCAGGCGCGCGGCACCAAGGGCGCCCGTCTCGATCGCCGCGCCGACGTGTTCGCGCTCGGTATCGTGCTGTGGGAGATGCTCGCGCTGAAGCGCCTGTTCCGCCGCGACACGCCGGCCGAGACATTGATGGCGCTGGTGCACGACCCAATCCCCACGCCATCGTCGCAGCGGCCGGGGCTCACCACCGAGTTCGACGCGATCACGATGAAGGCGCTCGCTCGCAATCCCGACGAGCGCTACCCGACGGCGCGCGAGCTCGGCCGCGACCTCGGCAAGGCGATCGGCAAGGCTGGCGAGGTGATGGGCAACGTCGACCTCGCCGAGTGGATGGAGACGCTGGTACCGCACGCGCGCGAGAAGAGCCGCCGCCAGATCGAGGGCGCGCTGCAGGGCGAGGCGCAGCGCAACTCGCTCGCGCCGCCGGCTGAGGTCAGCGGCTCGGACATCATCGTCGTCGAGCAGTCGAACGTGCACGCGCGGATGCTCGCGGCGCGCGGCGCAGAAGCCGCGGAAGGAGACGAGCCTGCGGCGCAGGCGCGCTCGTCGCCGGGCATCACGCCGCCGCCAGGCCTCGGGCCATCGCTTCCGCAGCACCGCGTTTCGGCGCCGCCGATGCTGCCGCCGCGCCTGCCGCGCATGTCGGTGCCGCCGCCGCCGCCGCGAGCGCAACTGGAATCGCCGACCGGCCGTCACGAAGCCGTGCTGCTGCCGGAGTCGCGCTCGTCGGTACCGAAGCTCGCGTACATCGGTGGCGCGCTGGCGCTGCTGATCGGCTTCGCGGGCGTCGCGCTGGCGGTCGGCATGGGCGTCGGCCTCGGGCAGCGTGACGACCGCGATGCCGCGACCGCAACGAGCGCTCTGCCGGCGCAGCTCGGCGGAGGCGCGCGCACTGCGCCGAACCCCGGTGCTTCCCCCGGTGTGCTGCCGGTACCGCTCGCGCCGTCTACACCAGCGATTCCCGCAGTGACCGGGCCGACAGCAAATCCGCCAGATCCTGCTTTGGCCGGAAACACAGCGAATCCTCGGACGAATCCAATCGCCGCTGGCACGGACGTGCCCGAGCCGCCGACCACCCCGCCGAGCGGCCGAAATCCGCGTGGCGGCCGTGGTCCGCGCGGCCCACGCGGCGGCAGCACGGGCGGCGGCAGCGAAACGCCCCCGCCGCCGACGAGCGCCGAGGGCACGCTCATCGTGTCGACGCCGGGCGGGTGGGCCAACGTCTTCGACCGCGCCGGGCGCCTGCTCGGCCAGACACCGCTGCGCACGCAGCTGCCCGCCGGAACACACACGCTCTCGCTGCGCCCATTCGGCCAGCCGCCCGCGATCAGCGTCAGCGTGACCGTTCCGGCAGGTGGCACCGGCCGCGTCGTTCGCGCCGTCGAAGAGTGAGCGCCTCGCGACGCAGGCCGCCGCAGCGCCCACCGATTTCGCTCAGCGCGGAGGAGCGCTCGCGCTACCAAGCCCGCTGACTCACTCCCCGGTGAACACCGGGGCGCGCTTCATCATGAACGCCTGAATGGCCTCGGCGAGATCGTTCGACTGCAGAAACGCGGCGTTCCACGTCGCGACGTAGCGCAGCCCATCCGCGGTGCTCTTGCCCTCGCAGTAGTCGAGCACCTGCTTGATCCCGCTGGTGACCAGCGGTGACTGCGCGGCGATCTCCGCGGCGAGCGCGTCGGCGGCCGCGAACATTGCCTCGGGCGTTTCGAACACGTCGTTGACCAGACCGATGCGCTCTGCGCGCGCGGCGTCGATGTCCTTGCCGGTGTAGGCGAGCTCGCGCAGATGCCCCGCGCCAATGATGCGCGGCAGTCGCTGCAGCGAGCCGACGTCGGCGACAATCGCGAGGCGCACCTCACGCAGCGAGAATTTCGCGTGACGCGACGCCAAGCGAACGTCGCAAGCCGACACGAGGTCGAGCCCACCGCCGATGCACCAGCCGTGAATCGCGGCGATCACCGGGCGCTTGCACCGCGCGACACGATCACACGCCTGCTGCATGTCTTCGATCAGCCGCAGCAGCTTGGCGCGGCCCGCGGCGAGCGGCGCGCCCGCGATCAGCGGGCCGAGCTCCGACATCATGCCGACCAGGTCGAGGCCGTACGAGAAGTGATCGCCGCTGCCGCGGATCACGATCACACGCACCTGATCGTCGCGATCGAGCGCTGTGAAGAGCGCCGGCATCTCGCGCCAGAAGTCGGGGCCCATCGCGTTGCCCTTGCTCGGGCCGGTGAGCGTGACGGTGACGATCCCAGGCTCGCTCTTGGCGACGCGGAGGCTCTTCCAGCTCTGCTCCAGCCAGCTCATTTCTTTGCCTGATCTTTCTTGGCCTTCATCGTGGCGCGCAGCCGCGACGCATAGCCGAGCTTGTTCTCCTGCTTGGTGCGGCCGATCGCGAGCGCGTCGTCGGGCACGTCTTTAGTGACCGTCGTACCGGTCGCGACGTACGCGCCCTTGCCGACGGTCACGGGCGCGACCAGCTGCGAGTCGGAGCCGATGAACGCACCATCGAGGAGCCACGTCGTGTGCTTCTGAAAGCCGTCGTAGTTGCAGAAGATGGTGCCCGCGCCGACGTTCACGTCTTCACCGACGACACCGTCACCGAGATACGCGAGGTGGTTCGCCTTGCTGCGCGCGCCGAGCGAGGTCGCCTTCGTCTCGACGAAATTGCCGACGTGCACGTCCGGCCCGAGCGTCGACTTCGGCCGCAGGTGCGAGAACGGTCCGACCTGCGCGCGCTCGCCGATCGTGCTGTCGGCCGCGACGGTGTACGGCTTCAGCCGCGCGCCGGCGGCGACGATGACGTCGTCGAGCACGCAGCCGACATCGATGCGCGCGCCCGCGCCGATCTGCGTGCGCCCGCGCAGCACCACGCCAGGCTCGAGCGTCACTTCGGCGGCGAGCTCCACGTCGGCCTCGATGTACGTCGACGCTGGATCGCGCAGCGTCACGCCGCGCAGCCCATGCGCGCGATTGATGCGCTCGCGCAGCAGCGACTCGGCGCGCGCGAGGTCGTGGCGATCGTTGACGCCGTGCAGGTCCTCCATCGGCCAGGCGTGCGCGGCGACGCCCGCTGCGTCCTCTGCCGCGGCGCGCGCGACGACGTCGGTGAGGTACAGCTCGCCCTGCGCGTTCTTCGTGTCGAGCGCGGCGATCGAGCGCACGAGAAAGCCCTTCTCGACGGCGTAGACGCCTGGATTCATCTCGCGGATCGCGCGCTCTTCTGCGCTCGCGTCCTTGTGCTCGCGGATCGCTGTCACGCGTCCGTCGGCGCCGCGCACGATGCGTCCGTAGCCGGTCGGATCGTCGACGACGCCGGTGAGCATCGCGCACTTGTTGCCGCCCGCTGCGGCCTCGAGCAGCGCGCTCACGGCCTCGTGGCGAAGCAGCGGCGTGTCACCGCACAACACGACGACGTAGTCCGCATCGTCGACGTCGCTGAGCGCGGGCAGCGCCGAGCGCACGGCGTCTCCCGTGCCGAGCTGCTTCTCTTGTACGGCGGTGATCACGCGCCCATCGGCGCTGTGCTCTGGAAACCGCTGCGCGAGCGCGGCCTCGACCGCCTCACGGCCGTGACCGACGACGACGACGACGCGCGCCGCCCCTGCGTCGAGCGCTGCGCGCACCGGCCAGGCGACGAGCTCACGCCCGCAGAGCGGATGCAGCACCTTCGGAAGCGCGCTCTTCATGCGCGTCCCTTGGCCGGCCGCGAGCACTACTGCGACGAATCCACCGCGCGCGCGCATCGCTCACTCTCCTTCGACGACCTGCGCGCGCTCGGTGCCGACGAGGAAGCCGGCGACGCGAGCGAGCGAGCGCAGATCGTGGACATCCTCTTCGAACGCCGGCACCTCGACGTAGAGCACGTTCTTGCCGCCGCGCGCCTTGAGGCGCTCCGTCTCGATGCGATCGGCGATGGCGAGCAGACGCTCGTCGTCGAGCGCGCGGCGCATGCGCGAGACCGCGGACTTGGCGTCGATGTTCGCCGGCAGCGCGGCGCGCGCCGCCGCCTCGAGCTCAGCCGTGCCGACGTGTGGCTCGGCGTGCAGCGGATGAATCTGATTCACGATGTAGGCCTCGCAGCCCATCCCGCTCGAGCGGAGACGCTCACCGAGAAACAGGCTCTCGTCGACCGCGAGCGGCTTCGGGCTCGTCACCACGACGAAGGCGACCTCGGGGCTGCGCAGCGCGTCCGAGACCTCTTTCGCGCGCTCGCGAAAGCCGCCGAACAGCGCGTTCAGCTCCACGACGAAGTGTGCGACCTCGTCGAGGAACTCGGCGCCGGTGAAGTTCGACAGGCCGCGGATCAAGAACGACGCGCCCTTGCCGAGCAAGTTGAGCGAGAGCTTGCCGCTCGACTCGAACGCGGTCGCGAACCAGCGCATCGCCGGCGAGTCGATGGTGCTCGTCAGCTTCTCCGGCGCGTCGAGGAAGTCGAGCGCGTTCGAGGTCGGCGGTGTGTCGAGCACGATCAGGTCGTAGCGCGCGTCGGTGCGCACGGCGTGGAGCTTCTCCATCGCCATGTATTCTTGCGTGCCGGCGAGCGAGGTCGACACGTACTGATACAGCTTGTTCGAGAGGATCCGCTGCGCGCGCTCGGGCGTAGGCGCGAAGCGCACGACGATGTCGTCGAATGTCTGCTTCGTGTCGAGCATCATCGCCGAGAGCGACCCGGCGCACGTGAGCCCCTGCTCCGCGAAGACGGCCGGCGCGATCAGCTGCTCTTGCGTCGTCATCTCGCGCAGGCCGAGGCTGTTGGCGAGGCGCCGCGCGGGATCGATCGTCAGGCAGAGCACACGCTTGCCCGACATCGCGGCATGGAGCGCGAGCGCCGCGGCGCTGGTCGTCTTGCCGACGCCTCCGGAGCCCACACACACCACGACCCGATGGCTCGCCAGCACGTCCGAGAGGGTCATTGCGGAGGGCGAAGCTAGCACGGCCCCCGCGTTGCGTCCGGCCCTGACGCGTCTATGTTCCGCGCCGATGCGGACCATGACGCAGACACCGTCAGCGGAGGCGCTCGCGCAGTCGCGCAGCGTCGTGCTCGACCTCTCGCGACTGCCGCTGATCTTCACGCGCTGGCCCGTCGCCGGGCCCACGGAGCTCGAGCTCCAGCAGTACTGCGATGCGCTGAGCGAGGTCGTCCTGCGCGGCGAGCCGCACGTCTTTCTCGCCGATACCACCGGCTGCCGGCTGCCCTCGCCCCAGCAGGTGCGCATGTTGCTCGAGCTGCAGCGTCGCGTGGAGCCGCACTCGCGCTGCCTCGCGCAGGCCTTCGTCAGCGACTCGGCGGCGATGAACGCGGTGTTTCACTCGCTGCGCTGGCTGCACCTCACAAAGCAGGCGTGGTGCGTCTCGCCGACGGTCCCCGCCGCCGAAGACTGGCTGCGCGGCTATCTTCGATTCTGATCCGGCGCTCCGATCCTCGGTGTCACCCGCAGCTGCGCTCCCGATAGTGCATGGTCCGCCGCGCTCGCGACGCGATTCGTGATAAACGCAGACCGCAGCCGAGGCGCAGACACGAATCCGCATGGCCAAGCGCATCACACTGGTCGAAGCTCAGCAGGCGCCGCGCGACGCGACCTGCGCCGCATTGCGCGCGGCTGGCTTCGACGTCGACGCCCACGAGGCGGGCGAGTCGGCGCTCGAGGCGATGCGCGGCACGCCACCCGCGGCGCTCGTGACCGACTGCGTGCTCAGCGGCATTGCCGGCGCCGAGCTCGCGGCGCGCGCGCGGGCGCTCTGCCCCGGAGGACGATTGTTCGTCGTCGCGCTCGCCGAGCGCGGTGACGCAGCGCCGCCCTCGGCGTTCGACGAAGTTCTGCTCAAGCCAGTGGAGATCGCGCAGCTCATCGCACTGCTCCGCCGCTGACGCGCTCCGCGCGCTCGTCGCACGTCGCGAGACCGTCACCGCACCTTGACCGCGCCGTCGAGAGCGACTGCCACGCTTCGCGTATGTCGCCGTCGATCGAAGTCTCGGTCCAGCGTCCCGTCGCCGAAGCCGCCCACCGTGAGGTGACGCTCGCGCAGCGCCTGCGTTCGCTCGCGCTGCCTCTGCTGCTGGCGACCGGCGGCTGCGTGCTCGTCGCCGCGTTGATCCAGCACGTCGGCGTGGCGGCGCTCTACGCGCTGCTCGGCGCGGCGGCACCCTGGCTGCCGCTCGCGCTCGCGCTCGAGGCGGCGCGCATCGTCTGCGAGGCTCAGGCCGCGCGCTCCCTCTATCGCGGCGTCGCCGGGATCGGCGGCACCGTGCCACGCTGGTCTGCGCTGCTGCGCGTGCATCTGCTTAGCTATGGCGTGATCGCCTTCGCGCCGGCCGGCCGCGCGAGCGGCGAGGCGCTGCGGGCCACGTTACTCGCGCGATCCGTCGGTGGCGCGCGGGCCGCGGCCGTCGGCACCGTGAGTCAGGCGCTCGCGCTCGTCGCCGCGGGCCTGGTCTCGCTCCCTTGCGCGGTCGCTGCCAGGCTCGCGGGCGCGGACACGCTCGCCATTTCGTTGCTGCTGCAAGCAATCGCGCTGTCGGTGCTCGGCGCGCTGGTGCTCGTCGCGGCGCGGCGTCGCGAGGTCGGCTCGCTGCTGCGCCGATTTCGCAAAGTTGCCGATGCTGGCGACGTGTACGTCCAGGCGATGCACGCCCTGCCGCCAGTGCCGCTCGCCGCGCTCGCGCTGACGCTCGCGGGCCGCGGTGCACAGCTGCTCTTACTGACGACGTTGCTCGTCGCGGTGGGCGCCCACATCGATCTGCGTGGCGCGTTCGTCGCCCTCGGCGCGCTGCTCGTCGGCACCTCCGCCGGCGACCTCATTCCCGGGCAGCTCGGCGCCACCGACGGCGCCCTCGCGCTCTTTCACAACGCGATGCGCGCGACCGAAGCGCAAGCGGTCGGCGCCGCGCTGCTCGTCCACGTCGTTCAGCTCGCTTGGACGCTGGCCGCGACCGTGGGCAGCGCGTTGCAACACTCGGCGGCGGGCGCGGCTCGCGCGAGCGCCACGCGGCGCTCCGCCACGGTGTAGTGCGCGAAGCGCTGCGACCGGTGTAGTCCGGCGCTCTGCCAGCGGGCGCGTCGAAGGTGCGCCGTGGACCGCCAAGACTTCGACCCGCCGCAGCTGGGTCACAAACGTCTCCGACGAGACACGCGACCGTCACGCGTCTTTGCGAGTGTTCGCCGGCATGCCCGACCGGATCCTCGTCGCCGATGACGACGCGGCTTCTCGCGACACCATCGCCTCGCACCTCACCGAAGCCGGCTGGTCGGTGATGGCGGTCGCTGACGGAGCCGCCGCGCTCGGCGAGATCCGCGCGAATCGCCCCGCGCTCGTGGTGCTCGATCTGGCGCTCCCAGAGATCTCCGGGCTCGAGGTGTGCCGTCGCGTCCGGCGCGACACCGACACGGTGACACTGCCGCTCGTCGTCGTGAGCGCGCGCGCCTCGGAGCTCGACCGCGTGGTCGCATTCGAGGTGGGCGTCGACGACTTCGTCGAGAAGCCGTTCAGCGGCCGCGAGCTCGCGCTGCGCGTGCGCGCCGTGCTGCGTCGCTCTCTGCCGCCACCGACGCAACCGCTCCAGCGCGTCACCATCGGCGCGCTCGCGGTCGACGGCGCACGGCATCGGGTCACCGTCGGCGGTCGCGACGTCGCGCTGACCGCGCTCGAGCTCAAGCTGCTGATGTTCCTCGCCGCGAATCGTGAGCGCGTGCAATCGCGTGAAGCGCTGCTCGAGCGCGTCTGGGGCCTCGATCCGGAGATGGAGACGCGCACCGTCGACACCCACGTGAAGCGCCTCCGCGCGAAGCTCGGCGACGCGGGGGCGCTGATCGAGACGCTGCGTGGCGTCGGTTATCGGCTGCGCGAGCCAGCAGGCGGTCGACGTTAATCGTTGGCCGAGCGACGCTCCTGGCGGCGCAAACGACGACGCGACGCGGCCGTCGGGTAGACGAACCGCGCCGCGATATCTGCGTCGCTCGGCTCAGCTTGCTGAAGCCTCAGCTGACGTTTGCGGTTGCTGCCGTGCGGTTCAGCTGACGCTCGCCGACGTCGACCACTCGCGCATCGCCTGATCGCCCGGGCGATCGACGTGCACCTTGTCGTCGACCCGCGTGACCCACGCGAGCGGGATGTAGTGATGCGTGCCGCTCGCGTCTCGGTTGAGCTTCACCGTGTGCGCACCCTCCATGTGATCGATGACGGCGAACTGTCCGCCGTTCGAGCAAACGACGGGCATGTTCGGGCGAATCTGCTTCGCGATCGCGCTGACGTCGCCGTCGTCGCTGCGCGCGCTCGACGCGCCGGGGACGGACGCCTCGCCGACGGTCGCGATGTCGGTCGCGCCGCCTGCCTCGAGGATCGTCTTGGCCTTCTTGCGCCACTCGCCGTCGTCGACGTGCACCGACAGCAGGATGTTGCCGTCACGAACCTTCGCCTCGTACTGCTTGGCCTCGATCTCGGGAACGCCGAGACCGATCAGCCCGCCCGAGAGCCCGCCGAGCGCCGCGCCCGCAGCGAGGCCGCTCATCGCGGCCATGATCGGACCCGCGGCGATCAGCGGCCCGAGTCCGGGGATCGCCAGCGCGCCGATGCCCGCGAGGAGACCGAGCGTGCCGCCGACGAGGCCGCCGATGCTCGCGCCCGCGATCGCGCCCTCGGGCGCCTTGGTGTTCTTCTCGTGCGCGAAGTCGCGCGTGCCCTGCTTGTCGGGAAAGAGCGCCGAGATGTCGTCGTTGCGAAATCCCGCGCGCTTGAGCTCGCTGACGATCTTGTCGGCGTCGGCCGCGGTCGGGACGATGCCGAAGACCGCCTTGTTACCTGGCTTCTTCGTCGTGTGCGTATCTGGTTGAACGTTCATTGCGATGGCCTCCTGCGTTCGTGAGCGGTTGTTGGGGGCCGGTGGAGCAAGTGTCGGACCAACGCGTAGGACGACACCGATGTCGCCTCGACATGCCTGTGAACTGCGTGCGCAGCGGGAAATGCGCGCGCCGTGGCGCGGCTCTGGCAGCTGTGACGGTGTGTCGTTGGTGTCGAGCGTGGCGCGGTGTCACGTCGCAACCGAGCACAGACAAGCCGCGCGCTGTCGCGTTCGCGCGTCGCCTTGGTTCGGCACTCATCGTGCTTCTGTCTCACGCGCGCGGGTGACCCGGCGCGTGAGGCGAACCAATGACGAAGCGGTACAAGTGGGGGAGACGAATCGCCATTGGGTTCGCGGTGGTGCTCGGCATAGTCGCTTCGTTGGTGGTCGCGCTGATGATCGCCGCGCGGACCGACGCGGGCAGGCAGTGGATCGCGCGCGCGGTGCTCGATCGCATCAACGAGAAGCTACCTGGCTCGCTGACGCTCGACTCGCTCGACGAGGTCGGCCTCTCTTCGCTGCGCGGTCGCGGGCTGCGCATCCTCGCGCCGGGCGGGCACGAGGCGCTGCGCGCCGACGCCTTCACGATGGACTATTCGCTGAGCGCTGCGCTCTCGGGCGAGCTGCTGATCACCTCCGCAGAAGTGGTCGGTGGCCGCGTCGTGATCGAGGAGCTCCCAAACGGGCGCATTCGCCTCGAGGACGCCGTCGCGACCGCGAGCGCGGTGCGTACGCCGAGCGCACCGTTCGAGTTCCGTCGAATACAGTTTCGGGCGCTCCAGCTCATCGTGATGCCGTCTGGTGGTCCGGTGTTCCGCATGCGGGCGATGCACGGCGCGATCGCAATTCGTAAGCTGCCGATGAGCGCGGTGCGCCTCGACTTCATGGGCGTCGACGGGACTCTCCGCACACCGGCGTGGCCCGACGACATCGGCATCCGCGGAGCGCGTGGTCGCGTCGATGCAGATGCACGCCGCATGTTGGAGCTGCGCGGGAAGGCCGATATCGCCAGCGACGACGCGTGCGACTGGAGCCTCGCCTATGGACCGCATCCACAGCCGTGGCTGCGCTTCGGCTTCGAGCCACAGGGCATCGCCAGTGGGCTGCTGTCTGCGGAGCTGCACGTGTTCGCTACCATCAGCCCGCTGCTCGCGATGGAGTAGGCCGCGGCACGCGATGAGCGCGCGCTTGGTCGTGAGCGCAGAGCGCGCGCTTGGTCGCGAGCGCAGAGCGCGCGCTTGGTCGCGAGCGCAGAGCGCGCGCTTGGTCGTGAGCGCAGAGCGCGCGCTTGGTCCTGAGCGCAGAGCGCGTGCTTGGTCGCGAGCGCAGAGCGCGTTCAGCCGGCGCTCATATAGCGCCGGACGTGCTGCTCGATCGCCTCTGGTGTCACCGGCTTCTGCAGCACGAGCACGC
>Ga0335397_10007091_pt1 | contig 14348 bp, 11 predicted proteins | sample MAT04_FD_205740 | JGI IMG/M metagenome (GOLD analysis project Ga0335397, IMG submission 205740) | Freshwater microbial communities from Lake Fryxell liftoff mats and glacier meltwater in Antarctica - MAT-04 (spades assembly) (version 2) ...
CAGCGCTCGCGCGTGAGGCGTCGTAGGCCGCGGCCCTCGCTGCCGACGACGAGCACGAGGCCGCCGAGCTCGACCTCGAGGTCTTCGATCAGCAGGTCGCCGTCCATGTCGAGGCCGACGATCTCCAGGCCGCGCTCCGCCAACACGTCGAGCGTCTGCGCGAGGTTGGTGACGCGGGCGATCTGCGCGTGTTCGGTCGCGCCCGCGGACGCGCGCACGACGACGGGCGTGACCGGCGCGGCGCGGTGCTTCAGCGTGAGGATGCCGTCGGCGCCGAACGCGACTGCGCTGCGCACGATCGCGCCGAAGTTGTGCGGATCCGTCACCTCGTCGAGCGCGACGATCAGCGCGCGCTCGGCGGGGAGCTTGCGCAGCAGCGTGTCGAGATCGAGATACGAGAACTCGCCGGTGATCGCCACGGCGCCCTGATGGCGCAGGCCGGTCGCGAGCGCCTCGAGCTCCGCGCCATCGCGCTCTTCGACGCGCACGTCGCGCTTGCGCGCCTCGTCGTCGATCTCGCGCATCGCCGCCTTGTCCGCGGCGTCGAGGTAGATGACGGAGATGCTCTGCGGGCTGGCGCGCAGCGCCTCCAGCACAGGACGCCGGCCGACGAGGATTCGCTTCATCGCGCGTCCATGCTGGGAAGGGCGACGGAGTGCAGCGCCGCGTCGATCTCGCTCGCGATGGCGCGCGCCGCGGCGCATGGATCGGTGGCGTCGCGGATCGGTCGGCCGACGACGAGATAGTCCGCGCCGCTGCGCATCGCCTCGCTCGGCGTAGCGACGCGCTTCTGATCGTTCGCCGCCGCGCCTGCAGGTCGCACACCCGGCACCATCAGCACGGGGCCGCCATCGGCGCGTGCGCCAAGCGCCGCGCGCAGTGGCGCACACTCGTGCGGCGAGCACACCAGGCCGCGTACGCCCGCACCAACGGCCAGATGCGCGAGGCGCTCCACCGCGACCGCCGTCGAGCCAGCGAGGCCGAGCTCGGCGAGGTCCGCGTCCTCGAGGCTGGTCAGCACGGTCACGGCGAGCAGCGTCGTGCCTGTGTCGCGCGTCGCCGCGATCGCGCGGGTGAGCGCGCGTGAGCCGTTCGCGGCGTGCACCGTCAGGAAGCGGACGCCTATGCGTGCGCACGTCGCCACGCTGCGCGCGACCGTCTCGCCAATATCGTGAAGCTTCAGGTCGAGGAAACACTGCGCGCCCGCGTCGTGCACGAGCCGCACGGCGTCGGGTCCCGCGCTGGTGAACAGCTCGAGGCCCACCTTGAAGACGCCGACCTCGTCGCGCAGCAGCGTCACGAGCGCGCGCGCCTCGTCGAGCGACGCGACATCGAGCGGAAAAACGAGGCGGTCGCGACCCGTGTGGAGGCCGCGACCGTCCGGTTCCGAGGTGCCTGCCGCGGCAGGCTCTGTCTTCGACCCGATCACGGCGGCTCAGACCCGACGCGCGGCGACGTGCACCGCGCGTCGCGGAGATCGCTCAGAGATCGTCGAGCCCGCCCAACGGATCGTCGGAGTTGCCGCCGCCAGCGCCCGTATTGCCGCCTCCGGGGGGACGACGTGTGCCTCCTGGATGACGCGTGCCGCCGCCGGGACGTACTGCGCCCGTCGGCGTCTGCGGCTGCGCGGCCTGTGCCGCGAGCTCGTCTGCGCGACGCCGCGACGCGTCCGCCGCAGCGCGCGCTGCCACCTCGCGCTCGCGGATGTTCGCCGTCTCCGCGCGCGCCGCACGGGCTACCGCAGCCTCCTGCTCGGCGCGGCGCGTCGCTGCCGCGGTCTGTTCCGCCGCAGCCTCCTGCGACGGCCGGATCACGCCGAAGTAGACGCCGGCACTGACGCCGATGAGCAGGACGGCAGCGACCGCGAAGACGGCGGGGTGGATGCCGCCCTTCTTCTTGGTCGCCGCGATCGTGTGCATCTCGCGCTCATGCGTGAGCAGGCGCTCCTGCTCCGACTGACGCGCGCGCTGCTCGGCGTCGAGGCGAACGCGCAGCTCGCCCTCTTCCTTCTCACGCTGCTTGCGCTCGATCTCTTCGCGCTTGCGGCGCTCGTCGGACGCGCGGCTCTCCTCGGCAGCGCGGATCGTGGCCTCTTCGGCCTCGCGCTTGAGGCGCGCCTCGGTCTCGCGCTTGCGCTGCGCTTCTTCTTCGCTGCGCTTGCGGTCGTCATCCTCAGTCTTGATGCGGTCCTCTTCGAGGCTCATCAATTCTTTGAGGTTGAAGAGAACGGAGCTTTCCTTCTGCTCGGCCATCTCGTCGTTACTCCTGCTTGGAAATCAGCGTCGACCGACCATCCGCCTTGAAATCAGCATCGACCGACCATCTGCCTTGAAATCAGCATCGACCGACCATCTGCCTTGAGATCAGGGTCGACCGACCATCGCACCCGCTCGAACCCAGCGCGTCGAAAAAGCTCCGTATACGTAGCAGCTGCGCGCCTTGGATGTCAACGCGTGACGTCGGCTGAATCCCCCGACTTTTCCTCGCGTTGCTGCGTCGAGACCATGGTCTCGTCGACTCCGCGGCGGCGTCCGACCTTGGGTGCCGCGCGGAGCGATGGACGCGACGCCTACGGGTCGGCTACGCTCCGACTCGTGGCTTCGACTCCCTTCCGCTCGTCCCCGTCGCTTGTGAACGCGCTCGCTCGCGCTGCTGCTGGCGCGCTCGTCACGTTTTCGCTCGTCGCGTGCGCGGCACCGCAGACCAACCAGCCAGCCGGCTCGGCCTGCATCCGCTCGACCCAGTGCGCCCCCGGCCTCGCGTGCTCCGGCGGCATCTGCACCAACGACCTCTCGGCGCTGGCCGAAGCGGGGACGCTGCCGCCGCTCGACATGGGCGCAAACGACGGGGAGATCGTGATGGAGGACCTCGGTGAGCCCGTCGACATGGGCCCGCCGCCGCCGCCTGTCGACATGGGGCCGCCGGTCGACATGTTCGTGCCGCCTGTGGACATGTTCGTGCCGCCGGTCGACATGTTCGTGCCGCCCGTGGACATGTTCGTGCCGCCGGTCGACATGTTCGTGCCTCCGGATCCGGACCTCGGCGCTGACGACCTCGGCTGATACTGGCGTTCAGCGAACGCGCGCGCGGAACCAGTCGAGCGTCTCCGCGAGTCCCTCGGCGAGCGGCGTGACGGCACCGATGCTCGCTTCGAAGCGCGATGGATCGAGCACCGAGCGCTCGAGATCGCCGGCGCGCACTTCGCTCGGATCGAGGACAGACGACGAGCTCGCCGCGTCGCGCAGGCCGCGCGCCAGCTCGCCGGTCGTCGTCGCTGCGCCGCTGCCCACGTTGAGCACGCGCTCGCTGAGCGTGCCCTCGAGCGCCCCGAGGTTCGCGCGCACGACGTCGCGCACGTAAACGTAGTCGCGCACGCAGCCGTCGTCACCCTTGTTGCGGCGCGCGTTGATCTTCATCGCCGCGCCGCTCAGCGCGCGCTCGGCGAAGATCGCGACGACGCCGGCCTCGCCGTGCGGGTCTTGCCGCGGGCCGTAGACGTTGGCGTAGCGCAGCACCGTCGCGGCCACGCCGAAGTGATGCGAATAGGTCGGCAGATAACCCTCGATCGCGAGCTTCGCCGCGCCGTACGGGCTGAGCGGCCCTGCGGCAGTCTGCTCGTTGGCGCGCGTCCCTTCGGCGACCTCTCCGTAGATCGCGCCACCCGTGCTGGCGAAGACGAACCGCTTCGTGTTCGTCGCGCGGCACGCCTCGAGCACCGCGAGCCCGCCGAGCACGTTGACGTCGGCGTCGCGCACCGGCTCACGCATGCTGATGGCGACCGACGCCTGTGCGGCCTGGTGCGTCACCGCGTCGGGGCGAAAGCGCTCGAACACGGCGCGCACCTCTGCCGCGCGGCGCAGATCGAGCACCACCAGCTCGGCGGCTGCGGGGACGTTCTCGCGCCGTCCGGTCGAGAGGTCGTCGATCACCAGCACTTCGTGTCCGCGCGCGAGTGCCTGCTCTGCGATGTGACTGCCGATGAAGCCGGCGCCGCCGGTGATCAAAATGCGCATTTGGATCGAGCCTCGCTCCAGAGTTCGAACACCGAGTCGCGACGATCTAGCCCAGCCGGCGACATCGTGCCTAGGGATCCACTCGCGCCGATTGATTCACGGGTTGCGTCAGCGCGCCGCTGGCGCTTGCGCGTCGCCGTCGCTGCCGGCGCTCGGCGGCGGCGTTCTGCGGCGCAGCACGAGCACGGCCGCGCCGAGCGCGATCAGGACGTTCAGCGCGATCGAGCCGCCGAGCAGCATCTTCAGCGCGCCCGCTGATCCGCGCGTGACCGCGATCGGACCGAGCCGCACGAGCGCCGTCTGCGCACCGGTCGGCGCTGCGGCCGCTGGCATGCCGACGACGGCGACGTCGGTGGTCTCCATGCCTTGCACCGCGCCCGCGACGATCGCGCGCACGGCAGCGTCGTCGTAGGGGCGCACTGGTCCGCGGCGATATTTCAGCAGCACCGACGCGCGCGCGTGCGGCGGCTGCGCGTCGAGCGGCAGGTCGCGCGTGTCCGGCAGCGCGAGATGCACGCGAGCGTCGAGGACGCCGTCCATCGTCTCGAGCGAGCGTGCCAGCTCGCCCGAGAGCGCCGACGTGTAGCGGGCGCGCTCTTCGGTCGCGGTCGGCACCAGCCCACCGGCGCCGAACACCTCTTCGATGCCGCGCTCGCTGTGCCGCGGGAGGCCGCCGCTCTGCAGCGTGTGGAGCGCCCGGCCGACGTCTTCGCCGGACACCTCGACGCGGAATGTCGGCGTCTCTGTGACGCCGTCTTCTTTGTGCTTCAGCGCCGAGATCCCTTGGCCATCGAGCGCGACGACGATCTCGTTCGCTTGATCTTCGTCGAGACCACCGGCGATCGACGCATCGCACGCGGCGAGCATCACGACTGCACACAACATCAGCTTGGAGAGACGCATCAGTCCACCGAGAAGGAGTAGCGGGCGCCCATGCGCGGCGCGGGGAAGTTCGGGAAGCGGATGCCGCGCGCGCGGCTGCCGATGCAGGACTTGAACGCAGCGCTGCCCTGGCGTGAGGACGCGCCGAGCACCTGACCGCTGCCAGCGATCGCGAGATCGATCTGCACGTTGGAGAGCGAGCCGCCGCTGCGCAGCTCGGCGCTCACGCACGAGAACAGGCTGTTGAGGTTGCGGTTCATCACGCCGGCGACGTCTTGCGGCGTGAGCTGCCGCTCGCCGCCGCCGCCACCGCTCACGTCGCCGAGGTTGACCGCTTGGTTCATCGCCTCTTCGTAGGTCATTCCGCCGGGCCCGCCGCCTGATCGTGAGCCGCCGCCACGTCGCCCGGTGCCGCGCGGCGGTGGCGGGAGGATGCCGGCGGTGCCGGTGATGTTGATCTCGCCGCGCTCGTAGAGGTCGGCGAGGTTCGAGTCGGCGACGCGCTCATCGGTCTTGTTCTGCCGCGTCATGATGAAGATGCCGACGACGAGACCGACAACGCCGAGCACCGCGAGCGCGATGAGCAGCTTCGCGGCGTTGCCCGCCTTCTGCACGGTCTCCGAGCGATCGAGCGCGACCTTCTGCTCGGCCTCGACCTTGCGCAGCTTGTATTGCTCGAGGAACTCGATGAACTCGGGGAACTCGCGCACCTTGCGGCGCTCGCCGGTGTCCATGTTGAGCAGGCCGTGCGTGTCGAGCACCTCGCCCTTGAGGATCGACTGCACCAGCTCGCGGCCGGAGAACGGACCGTGATCGAGGTTGTCCTTCACCACCATCCAGCGTGCGGCGTCGTTCTCGGTGATCTTCGCCAGCAGCGAGCCGAGATCGACCTCGGCAGATTGCGCCGGCGGCGCGCCATTGGGCGTCGGCGCGGGCGAAGGTGCGGCCATCGGGCCCGGGAGCGACGCGCGAAATTGCTCGCCGGCGGCGACACGCTGGCCGACCTTCGGCCGCGCATCGGGCGGTGCTGGCGGCCCTGGCGCACGCGGCGGTGCAGGCCGCGCAGGCGCTGCGACTGGCGCGACCGGCGCCGGCGGATGAATCGAGCCGACCCCGATGTCGATGTCGAACTCGTGGCTGGCCGGCTCGGCGGCGTAGAAGTCGTCGGCCGCGGCGGGCGGCGCATCGGCGACCAAGCGCGCCAGCGTCGCGCGCACCTCTTCCGGCGTCGCGAAGCGATTCTGCGGATCCGGATCGAGGCAAGTGAGCAACACCTGATCGAGCGCCACGCTCGCGTCGGGATGCGCCTTCGAGGGCGCGACGAACTCTTCCGCGGGCGAGCGCCCGGTGAGCATCGCGTAGAGCAGCGCGCCGAGGCCGAACACGTCGCTCTTCGCGTCGGGCGGCGAGCCGCTGCGCACCTCGGGCGCGAACCACGCCTGCTCGGCCTCGCCGAACGCCGCAGCGCCCGCGCCCTTCAGCAACGCGCGCGTCACGCCGAGCTCGCCGAGCTTCACGCGGCCGTTCTTCGCGATCCACACCACGCTTGGGCGCACGCCGCCGTGCACCGTCTTCACGTGCGCCGCCGTGAGCGCCGCGCAGATCTGCAGCACGACCTCGACGGCGCCGCGCAGTGACGTCCCACCGAGATCGCTCGCGCGGCGCCGCGCGATGATCGCGGAGAGCTGGTCGCCATCGACCCACTCACCCGCGATGTACCAGCCGGCCCGCGGGTCTTGCCCCGCGCCGTACGCGGCTGCGAGGTTCTTGTGCGGCAGCGCCGCAGCGGTGCGCACCTCGGCGCGCAGAGCCTCTGCGGCGGCGGCACCTTCGAGCAGGCCCTTCGGCAACATGCGCAGCGAGATCGCCTTGCCGGTCTTCTGATCTTTGGCCGCGAGGACAGCGCCGAGCGCGTCTTCGCTCACCGCGCGCTCGATCTGGAAGCGGCCGCCAACGACTGCCCCAGCGGCAATCGCTGCGCCTCCAGTTCTCGCGGCGTCGGTCGGGAGCGTGGTCATATAACCGGGGAGGCTAGCGGACGGCACCGCCCACATTCAAGAGCGGCGGCGTGTGCGTCACAACCTCGACGCACGTCGCGCAGCCGGACGCTTCCGTGAAGAGAGCACTATCCACGCGAGCCGGTCGCGGTATGCTCCGCGCTCCCCGGGGCCCGATGCGCTCGGCGAACGCGCGATGACCCAGCTTTTCGGCAGGTACGAGCTCCTACGCAAGGTCGCCGCTGGCGGCATGGCCGAGATATTTCTCGCGCGGCAGTGGGGCGAGGGCGGCTTTTTCCGCGACGTCGTCATCAAGCGGATCTTTCGCAACCTCGCGGACGACGACAAGCAGCTCCGCATGTTTCAAGACGAGGCGCGCCTCCTCGCCGAGCTGTGCCACCCGAACATCCCGCAGGTCTTCGAGCTCGGCATCGAAGAGGGCCAGTGGTTCATCACGATGGAGTGGGTCGATGGGCACGACCTCTCCGACCTCGCCGTCGTCGGCACGCGCAGCCACCAGCCGATGCCGCTCTCGGTCGCGATCGGCATCGTGATGCAGGCGTGCGAGGCGCTCCATCACGCGCACGAGCGTCGCGACAAGGCCGGTCGCCCGCTGCGCATCGTGCATCGCGATGTCACGCCGCAGAACGTGATGGTGACGCGTGATGGCGTGGTGAAGCTGCTCGACTTCGGCATCGCGCGGACCTCCGCGCGTCGCGACACGGACGCCGGCGTCGTGAAGGGCACGTTCTCGTACATGGCGCCCGAGCAGGTGCGCGCGCGGCCGCTCGACAAGCGCGCCGACGTGTTCGCGCTCGGCGTCATTCTCTACGAGCTCACCACCGGCGCGCGGCTCTTTCGCGGCAACGACGTTCAGGTGATGACGCAGGTGGTCGAGCAAGACGCACCGCCTCCATCGGCGCGCATCGCGGATTTTCCGCCGGAGCTCGAGCGCATCGTGCTGAACGCGCTGCAGCGCGATCGCGGACAGCGAACGCCGAGCGCCTCGCATCTCGCGCTGGCGCTCGAGGAGTTCGCGACGACGAACGGCCTGCTCGTCGGGCCGCGCGCGGTCTCGCGCCACGTGCTCCAGGTTTTCCCATACGAGCGCCTCAACGAAGAGAACGCGGGCATCGTCGAGAGCAGCGCGCAGAGCGGCTGGCGCGAGCCCGCCGCGCAACCGACGCTCACCGGCCGCCCCGTCGCGCACGAGCTCGACGACGACTCGCTGTTCGACGATCTGCGCTTGCTGAGCGCTGCGCCGCCGGCGTTCGAAGGCGAAGAGGCCGACCCGCTCACGCTGCCGCCGCACGAGCGGCGCGGCGAATACGCGATCGACGACATCACCGACAGCGGCGCCGATCGCGACGTGACCGACGACACCGAGTTCGACGCGGACTCGCTGCTCGAGAGCATGCCGCCCGAGCCGCTCTCGCCGGCACGCTTCGATGACGTCCGCCGTATCGCCCCGACACGCTCTTCCTCGCCCGATGCGATGTCCGCAGCCGATCGCGCCGCGCGTTATCCGTCACTGCCGCCGGAGCTGTTCGAGCTCGACGACGCCGACGTCTCACGCAAGCCAGTGGTGCTGCTCGCCTCGCCGAAGCGCGCGCAGAGCGTGTCCCCGGGCGCCGGCGAGTACATGCGCGATCTGATGCGGCGCCTCGAGAAGGACGAAGACTCGGGCGACCGCTAGCGAATCGCCGAGAGCGAGTTTCGAGAGGGATCACGATGCTGACGTTTGCCGAGATCGAAGCCGCGCGAAAGCGCATCGGCGACGCCGTCTACCAGACGCCGTGCGCCTTCACCAAGACGCTGTCCGACCTCACCGGGACGCGTCTCTATCTGAAGCTCGAGAACCTGCAGATGACCGGCTCCTTCAAGGAGCGCGGCGCCGCGAACAAGCTGCTCTCGATGCCCGAGGACGAGCGGCAGCGCGGCGTCATCGCGGCGAGCGCTGGCAATCACGCGCAGGGCGTCGCCTATCACGCGAAGCGCCTCGGCGTGCGCGCGGTCATCGTGATGCCGCGCGCGACGCCGCTGGTGAAGGTCAGCGCGACGCGTGGCTTTGGCGCAGAGGTGATCCTGCACGGATCGAACTACGACGAGGCCTACGCGGAGGCGCGCCGCATCGAGGCGGTCGAGGCGCTGACGTTCATTCATCCGTTCGACGACGACGCAGTGATGGCGGGGCAGGGCACCATCGGTCTCGAGCTGGTCGAGCAGAATCCGTATCTCGACGCGGTGATCGTCGCCGTCGGCGGCGGCGGGCTCGCGGCAGGCGTCGCCACGGCGATCAAAGAGACGAACCCGCGCATCAAGGTCTACGGCGTCGAGCCGAAGGTGATGCCGTCGATGAAGATGGCGCTCGAGGCGGGCGCGCCGGTCACGGTCGACGCAGCGAAGACCATCGCCGACGGCGTCGCCGTCAAGACGGTGGGCGCGCGCACGTTCGAGGTGTGTCAGCGCTATCTCGACGACGTCGTGCTCGTCGACGAAGAGGAGATCGCGGAGGCGATCTTGCTGCTGCTCGAGCGTGAGAAGACCGTCGCCGAGGGCGCGGGTGCGGCGCCGCTCGCCGCGCTCGTGCATCAGCGACTGCCGCAGCTCGCGGGCAAGAAGGTCGCCGCGATCATCTGCGGCGGCAACATCGACGTGAACGTGATCTCGCGCATCATCGATCGCGGCTTGGTCAAGAGTGGCCGGCTGATGCGGATGCGCGTGCTGGTGCCGGATATCCCTGGCTCGCTCGGCGGCATGCTCAGCATCGTCGGCGCGCACGGTGCGAACGTGCTGCAGATCGTCCATGAGCGAACCGCCGCGCGCTACGAGCTCGGGCACGTCGCCGTCGAGCTGACGCTCGAGACGCGCGGGTTCGAGCACGCGGCCGAGATCGAGCAGGCGATCGCGGCGGGCGGGTTTCAGACGGGCTGACGCGAATCTCGGACAGACTAACCGCGCAGACGGACCCCTTGTGGAACCGACGGGCCTTCGATAGTGTCCGCTTCGCACCGGAGGTGCGCGATGACGCGTCGAGCCACAGTCGTTTGGGCGCTGTTCCTTGGGATAGTCGCTGGTTGTACGCCGGAGTCCGGCGGGGGCGCGCGCGATGACGCCAGTGTCCGCGGAACGCTGGCGACTGGTGCTGTGTGCACGGTGCACAACGACTGTGCGTCCGGCATCTGCATCGATGTCGGCCCGCACGCGGTCTGCACTCAGCGCTGTAGTGGCCCGGACGACTGCCCGAGCATCTCGAACTGGGGCTGTGTGAGCGCCGACGGCTTCGCGGCGACCGTTTGCGGCTGCACCGCGACGTCGGCCACGGAGCGATGTGGAAACGGAGTCGACGACGATTGCAGCGGGCGTGGCGATGACTGCCGCGTGTGCGACGGCGTGATGGTTCCAAATGACGACCCCAGCAATTGTGGCCGCTGTGGGAACGTGTGCGGCTCCGACGCGATGTGCACCGACGGCGAGTGCGTGTGTCCTGCCGGACAGATGCGCTGCGGTGGCCGCTGCGTCGATCTCACCCGCGACGAATCGCACTGCGGCACTTGCGGCAACGCATGCGGCGTCGGCGTCCGCTGCATCTCCTCGCGCTGCGGCTGCGCCAGCACACGCGACACGGTGTGTGGCGAGGAGTGCGTCGATCTCGCATCGAGCGACGCGCACTGCGGCGCGTGCGCCGCAGCCTGCGACGACGAGCAGTTGTGCTCGAGCAGTCGCTGCGTGTGCCCGAGCGGCTCGCGCGATTGCGGCTCAGGCTGCATCGACACGGTCAGCGATCGACTCAATTGCGGAGCGTGCGGCAATATCTGCCTCGCCGCCGAGACGTGCAGCGCTGGCTCCTGCCGGTGTCCGAGCGGGCAGATTCGCTGTGGCAGCGCCTGCGTCGACACGGACGTGAGCACCACGAACTGCGGAGCCTGTGGCAACGTCTGTCCGTCGGGTGCCGCGTGCGTGGATGGCGCCTGCGACTGCCCGGGCAGCGCCACGCTCTGCGGCTCGTCTTGCGTCGACACATCGTCGAACGTCAGCAACTGCGGCTCGTGCTCGAACGTCTGCCCGACGCTGTCCTCCTGCGTGGATGGCGGGTGTGTGTGCGCCGCCGGGAGGATGCGCTGCGGCGCGTTTTGCCTAGACACCAGCAGCGATGGGTTCAACTGCGGTGGTTGCGGCGTCACGTGTCCAACGGGCCAGTCGTGCAGCGCCGGTGTGTGTGGATGCCCCGCGACGAGCGCAACCTACTGCGGCGCCTATGGCGTCTGCGCGGATCTGACGACGAGCGCCTCACACTGTGGTGCATGCGGCACCGCATGCCCGACCTTCGCCGGCGCGTCTTGCGTTGGCGGCGCGTGTGCGTGCAGCGGGACGCAGACCTACTGCAGCGCGAGCGGGCGCTGCGTCGACACGACGACCGACGAGAGCAGCTGCGGCGCGTGCGGCGTCACGTGTGCGACGGGTGCCACGTGTCTCTCGGGGGCCTGCTACTGCCCCGGGACGCAGAGCGTCTGCGGCGGTCGCTGCGTCGACCGCACGCTCGACGAAGCGAACTGCGGTGCTTGTGGAACTACGTGCGCAGTCGGCGCCACTTGTACCGCGTCCGCGTGCGTGTGCCCGGGCAGCGCACCGACCGTGTGCGGCGGCAGCTGCGTCGCGACGCCGACCGACGAGGCTAACTGTGGGACGTGCGGCAACGTGTGTGCGCTCGGCGCGACCTGCACGGCGGGTGTCTGCAACTGTCCGCCCGCCCTGCCTGATGTCTGCTCGGCCACCTGCGTCGCGCGTCAGACCGACGAGCGCAACTGCGGGACCTGCGGGACCGTTTGTTCGAGCGTCTGCAGCGCCGGAACTTGCACGCGCGCCGTGAGCTTGGAAGGCAGCGTCTCCCGCACTTGCGCCATCATGGAGGGCAGCGTGCAGTGCTGGGGACTCCCGGCGACGAGCACTCCAGCGGTGCTCGCGGGCTCGACGGCCGGGTTCATCGACTTCGCGATCGGCGGCTCGCACGTTTGCTACGTTCTCACGACCGGTCAGGCGTACTGCTGGGGGACGAACACCTACGGCCAGATCGGCAACGGCGCGACGGGCGTCGTGACTTCGCCCGCAGCCGTCACGATGTTCTCCGACTTCGTCTCCGTCGACACCAGCCCGCTGACGACGAGCGCAGGCACGAGCTGCGGTGTGCACGTCGATGGACAGGTGTCTTGCTGGGGCTCGAATGACTCCGCCGAGCTCGGGACGGCGTCCACGGACACTTTCTCGCACGCGACACCGGCGCGCCTGACGACACTCTCCCTCGTCGCGGAGGTCGCGCTCGGCCAGGACCACATCTGCGCGCGTCGACTCGACGGGTCGGTATCGTGCTGGGGCTCCAACGTCTACGGACAGCTCGGCCGCGGCGTGATGGGCGCGGGGGTGTTCGCGCCGTCCGACGTGGTCCTTCCGCTGCCGGCGACCCGCGTCTTCGTCGGGCCGTACACGACCTGCGCGTTGCTGTCCGACGCGACGCTCTCGTGCTGGGGATACAACATCAGCGGCGGTCTCGGCGACGGCACCGCGACGAGTCGCGGCACGCCGCTCGTCGTGCCAGGGCTCGCGGCGGTGGTCTCCGCGTCGGTCGGCGACCAGCACACGTGCGTCGCGCTGAGCGGCGGCACGGTGCGCTGCTGGGGCGAGGGCACGAGCGGCCGCTTGGGAACGGGGACCACGACCGACGTGTACTGGGCCACCAGCGGTCCGACGCTCACCAACGCGATCGAGGTGCACGCGGGTGCGCAACACAGCTGCGCGCGACTCGCGGACTTCTCGATTCGCTGCTGGGGTGAAAACGGCTCCTATCAGATGGGCGACGGCACGATCACCGATCGCTACAGCCCCGTGACGCCGAGCTTCTGATGCAACCCAACACGCTCGCGCTCCTGACTGCAATCCCGCTGCTCGTGGGCCTCGCTGCATGCGGTGAGAACCGCCGCACCTCCTCTCCCGCGCTGCCGGACGGTCCGACGCTGATGTTCGATGCCGCGATGATCCCGGGCGTCGATGCCGGAACTCCGCCGGATCTCGGTCGTGACGCGGGCCCTCCCGATCTCGGCGCCGGGCTGCCGCCCGCGACCATCAACGCCGATGGCGTACTCACGCCGTATCCACATCTCCGCTTCGAGATCTCGCCGCCGGGCTTTCAGATCTTGAGCGCGAACTTCACGGTGACGGAGGACGGCGACTCACGTGGACCGCTGTTTCAGGGTTACCTCGAGATTCGTAACGTAGGCTCCACAGTTCGCTGCGGCTTCGTTCCAGAGATCTTCCTCGGATTCACCGAGTTGCTCGGGCTGATGGACGCGGATCCGTACTACGAGGTCCACGGCACGACAGTCTTCACCGCTACGTCGAAGTGCATCCCACCCGGAGGGGTCGGGGTGATCGACCCGCTGCAGCGCGGCGTCACGCTGGAGGAGCTCCGCAGCGCGGATCTGCTCACCGTCGACGTTCGACCGTTCGACTCTGAGTTCGTCGTGTACAGGCCGGCCACCACCGACGTCCGCATCACGCGCTCGGTCAGCGCCGTCGGCGACGGCTATGCGCTCGGCGGCACGGTCACGCCGCAGCGCACGATCTATAACTTCGCCCTATACGCGTATGCTCGCGACGATCGCGGCGTGCTCTTCGACAAGCTGAGGGCGTTCCCCGGCGAGCTCGAGACGCTGCCGGCGCTCGTCGCGCACCCGTACGAGACTGAGGCGACATCTCGACCGTTCACCGCAGACCTCACCTACTCCGGGTGGATCAACCGATGAGTGTCTTCGAAGGGAGACCGCTCGTCCGCGTGACCGCTCGCGTCGCGTTCACCATCGCATCGTTCGTGGTCGTGAACGCGCCGCTCGTCGGCTGCGGCACGGAGCGGCGCGCCACCGGCCCCGGGCTGCCGGACGGCGACGTGCTTCAGTTCGACGCTGCGATGATCCGCAGCGACGCGGGGCTTGCGCCGCGCGACCTCGGTTCGCCTCGCGATGCCGCAACGATGCGTGACGCACGCGCGGATGCCGGGCCGCTCGTCGTGCGTGACTCGTGCATCATCGACGCGGATTGCGACGATGGCATCGACTGTACGAGCGACGCGTGCACGAGCGAGGGCACCTGCTCACGTACACGAGTCGACGCTGAGTGTGCGCCCGGCCTCGCATGCCTCGCGCTGACTCGTGGCACCGGGTGCGTCCCAGGAGCTCGCTGCGATGCGAGCCCATGCGACGCGGTCGCGGGCTGCGGCTGCGCCTCTGGTCAGGCGTGCGTGTACGTCGAAGGGGAGCTGGAGTGTCGGCTCAGCGGCGGCGTCGTCGAGGGCGGCGCGTGCGGCAGCACGCTGCGCTGCGCGCCTGGGCTCGCGTGCCTCGCCGCGGGCACCAGCGTGGGTGTCTGCAGCCCGTACTGTCGGACCGGCGACGACAGCGCGTGCGCC
>Ga0335397_10007092_pt1 | contig 14347 bp, 15 predicted proteins | sample MAT04_FD_205740 | JGI IMG/M metagenome (GOLD analysis project Ga0335397, IMG submission 205740) | Freshwater microbial communities from Lake Fryxell liftoff mats and glacier meltwater in Antarctica - MAT-04 (spades assembly) (version 2) ...
AGCTGCATCGTCCCGATGACGTTGATCTCCTTCATGGCCGTCCGCCCGCCGGCCCCGAGGGGGGTGGCGATGACGTTCAGGTGGACGACGGTGTCGACGCCCGCCTGGGCGATGACCTTGGCGATCAGCGGGTTCCGGATGTCGGCGCGGACGAACTCCGTACGGCCCAGCGCCGCGGCCTGGTCGGCGCGTGGCGGGACGGTGTCGACACCGATGACCCGCTCGATCGACGGGTCGGCGGAGAGCACACCGGCCAGCCGACCGCCGAGGTAGCGGCTGACACCGGTGACGAGCACGACGCGAGGACCCACAGCTCCCACTCTACGGTCGGGACTTCCCCGCGCAGCATGCGAGGTCCGGCAGCAGGACCGGGCCCAGCCCCTCGCCGAGGGGCCGGGTCGACGGCCTACTTCTTGTTGCGACGCTGGACGCGGGTCTTCTTCAGCAGCTTGCGGTGCTTCTTCTTGGCCATCCGCTTGCGACGCTTCTTGATGACGGAACCCACGTGTGTACCCCTGACAGGTGTTGCGAGAAGTCGGAAGCATCCACCCTACCTGCGACCGCGCTCAGCCCGTCGAGCCGAACCCCACCTCGAGGTAGGCGTGGACCGCCCGCTCGGGGACGCGGAAGGACCGGCCCACCCGCACGGAGGCCAGCTCACCGCTGTGGATGAGCCGGTAGACGGTCATCTTGGACACGCGCATCACCGCGGCGACCTCGGCCACCGTCAGGAGCTTCATCTCGGAAAGGCTGGACATGCTGGTTCCACCGCCATCGGCACGCGTCGCGGTCCACGGCTTCCCCACCGCGGACATCGGACACGCACGTGCTGTGTGAGGGTAGCGGGACGGGAGTGATCGCGACAGAGCCCATTCGGCCCAGTCCTCACCCCGGACTAGCGGGAGAAGTCGGTCAGGAAGGCAGAGACCGGGTCGTAGAGGTGCGGCGCGACGTTGTCGTCGAGCGGCACTGTCACGATCGGCTTGCCCTCGTGCTCGGCCACGAACAGCGCCGGGTCGTTGCAGTCGGCCAGGCCCAGCGTCTCGATGCCGGCCTCGGCCGCCGCGCCCGCCCAGCCGTGGTCGGCGACGACCAGGTCCGGGCGGTCGTCGCCGAGCACGGCGAGGACCTGCTGCATCGGCTCCGGGTCGTGGGTGTGCAGCAGCTCGCCCCCGGAGGCCAGCAGGTGGACGCCGTTGATCACCCGGACGTGGCGGGGGCGGTAGCGGGCCCAGCCCGCCGTGTCCTGCGACGACGGCCACGGCCAGCGCCAGTCCAGAGCCGGCGTGAGCACCTCGCAGCCGGCGGCCCGCAGCACCGCCGCGACCTGCAGGTGGATCGCCAGGACCCCGGTCGGGTGACCGGTCGCGAGGAGCACCCGCTCCTGGCCCGCAGCGGCTTTGGCCAGGCGCACGCGCCAGCGCTCGAGCTGGGCCACCGTCAGGTCGGGGTCGATCCGGTCCTCGCCCTCGAGCAGGTCCGGGTCGTCGACGATCCCGCAGCGCTGGACCATCACCGCGACGACCTCGTCGGCGGTCCAGCGCCGCAGCGGCGTCAGGCCGAACGCGTACTTGTGCAGGCCCTGCGCCATCCGGAAGGCATTGCGCAGGTTGTCCTCGCGCGGGGTGTCGACAGCACCGGCGATGCGGCTGGCGACGAGGTGGTCCCGCAGGGAGCTGGGCACGGGCCCGGGTGAGGAGTCGGTGGGGACGTGGCTCACCCCTGCGCCGCCATGGGCTCGAGCCCCAGGTGGGGGAACACCGCCTCGCGCGTCTCGACGACGGCGCGGTCGGCCTTGTCGTCGGGGTCGCCCGTCCCGCCCTCCCACGGCACGAACACCCCGCTCTTGCCGTCCGTCAACGAGGTCGGCGCCAGCTCGTCGCCGCGCCGCGCCGCAAGGTCGCGCCAGTCACCCGGCGTCGCACCATCGACCGGTCCGCCGCCGACGACCTCGGCCAGCAGGTGGGTCCAGGCGCGCGGCACGACCTGCACCGGCTCGTAGCCCCCGCCGCCGACGGCGATCCACTTGCCGCCGCACAGCTCGTGCGCGAGCTCGTGCAACCGGCGGTAGGCGATCCGCTGCCCGTCGATGCTCATCATCAGGTGGGCCAGCGGGTCCAGGGCGTGGGTGTCGCACCCGTGCTGGGTCAGCATCACCTGCGGGCGGTAGGCGCGCAGCACCGACGGGACGACCGCGTCGAAGGCGCGCAGCCAGCCCGAGTCGCCCGTGCCCATCGGCAGCGCGACGTTGACGTTGGTGCCGACGCCCTCACCGACGCCGACCTGATCCGCCCAGCCGGTGCCGGGGAACAGCGTCCGGCCGCTCTCGTGCATCGAGATCGTCATGACCCGCGGGTCACCGTAGAACGCCGCCTCGACGCCGTCGCCGTGGTGCACGTCCACGTCGACGTACGCCACGCGCGTCGCGCCCTGCGACAGCAGCCAGGCGATCGCCACCGCCGGGTCGTCGTAGACGCAGAAGCCCGACGCCCGGTCGCGCATCGCGTGGTGCAGCCCGCCGGAGATGTTCACCGCGTGCTGCGCGGTGCCCTCCCAGACGGCGCGGGCCGCGTCCACGCTGGCTCCGGTGACCAGCGCCGCCGCCTCGTGCATCTGCGGGAAGATCGGGACGTCACCTGTGCCCAGGCCGTACTTCAGCGAGAGCCGACCGAGCAGGTCGTCCGGGGCGCGCTTGACCGACGCGACGTACATCGGGTCGTGGACCAGCTGGAGCAGGTCGTCGGGCGCGGCGGTCGGCGCACGCACCGTCACCCCGGGCCGGTCCAGCACCCCGAGCTGCCCGGCCAGCGCCATCGTCAGCTCGAGCCGCATCGGCCGCATGGGGTGGGAGGGTCCGAAGTCGTAGTGGGTGAAGACGTCGTCCCAGACCACCAGGGTGCTGTCGCTCATGCCTCATCCTCTACCCTCCCGCCGCCAGACCGGTACGCGGCTGGCCCAGGCTCACTCGGTCCGCAGCGCCACCACCGGATCCAGCCGCCCCGCGCGACGCGCCGGGACGACGCCGAAGAAGATGCCGACCGCCGCGCTGACGGTGAAGGCCAGCACCGGTGACCACCAGGTGACCACCGCGGGCAGCTGGTCGACCGTCGCCGCGAGCCCGTACGACGTGCCGATGCCGAGCAGGATGCCGATCATCCCGCCGATCGTCGTCAGCAGCACCGCCTCGAGCAGGAACTGCAGGGTGATGTCGCGGGTGCGCGCCCCGACCGCCTTGCGCAGGCCGATCTCGCGGGTCCGCTCGCGGACGCTGACCAGCATGATGTTGCTGACGCCGACGCCGCCGACCAGCAGGCTGATCCCGGCGATGGCGGCCAGCACGGTGGTGAGCAGTCCGAGGATGCGCCCGACCGTCCCCAGGATCTGGTCCTGGGTGACCGCGCTGAACTCCTCGTCGGGGTAGATGTCCTCGAGCACCGCCAGCGCGGTGCTGCGGGTCTGCTCGATCTGCTCGGTCGAGGGCGCCTTGAGGGCCATCGCGTCGATGCGGTCGTCGCCGAACAGCCGCTGGGCCGCGGTGATCGGGATGTGCACCTCGGAGTCGCGGTCGACACCCAGGCTGGAGCCGACGGTCTCAAAAACTCCGATGACGCGGAACCGGACGCCGCCGATCGCCATCGTCCGGCCGAGCGGGTCGGCCCCGTCGAACAGCTGGCGGGCCAGGGTGCTGCCGACGACGGCGACGCGCCGGCGGGTGTCGACGTCGCTGTCCCGGAGGTAGTCCCCGCGGGCGACCGGGCGCACGAGGACGTCCGGCACGGCGGGGTTGGTGCCGTTGACCGTCGCGAAGGCGCTGCGGCTGCCGAACCGGACCGTCTCTCCGCTGGTCGCGGTGACCGCCACCTCGCCGGGGGTGCCGAGCGCGCGGCCGATCCGCTCGGCGTCGTCGAGCTGCAGCCGGCTCCGGGTCGGCGCCGAGCCCAGCTCGAGCCGGCCCGGGACGATCAGCACCAGGTTGGCGCCGAGGCCGTTGACCTGCTCCTCGACCTCCTGCTTGGCGCCGGTGCCGATGGCGACGAGCACGACGACGGCGGCGACGCCGATGACGACGCCGAGCATGGTCAGCAGGCTCCGCAGCTGGTTGGCCCGCAGCGCCGTGACGGCCACCCGCCAGGCCTCCGCCAACCTCACGCCGAGGGCTCCAGCAGGCCGTCGCGGACCCGGATCTGGCGGCGCGCACGGGCGGCCACGTCGAGGTCGTGGGTGACCAGGACGACGGCCACCCCCTGCTCGGCGTTGAGCGCCTCCAGCAGCTCCATGACCTCCTGCCCGGTGCGGGTGTCCAGGTTGCCGGTCGGCTCGTCGGCCAGGAGCACCTGCGGGTCGCCGACCAGCGCCCGGGCGATCGCCACCCGCTGCTGCTCGCCACCGGACAGCTGGGCCGGCCGGTGGTCCAGGCGGTGCCCCATCCCGACCCGCTCGAGCGCCTCGCGGGCCCGCCGTCGTCGCTCGGAGCGCTTCTGCCCGCGGTAGACCAGCGGCATCGCGACGTTGTCGACCGCGCTGGTCCGCCCGAGCAGCTGGAAGGCCTGGAAGACGAAGCCGATGGTGGCGTTGCGGACCTCGGCGAGCTCGTCGGCGGACAGCGAGGCGATGTCGCGTCCACCGACCCGGAGCACGCCGGTGGTCGGCCGGTCGAGCCCCCCGAGCAGGTGCATCAGCGTCGACTTGCCCGACCCCGACGGCCCGACGACGGCGGCGTAGTCGCCGCGCTCCACCGTGAGCGACACGCCCCGAAGGGCCTGGACCGTGACGCCCTCCAGGACGTAGGACCGGGTCACGTCGACGGCCTCGAGCGCGGGCGCGCTCACGACGTGACGGCCTGCCCGTCGCTGAGCCGGTCGGCGTCGCGCACGACGACCGGGGTCCCCTCCTCGAGCCCCGCGACCACCTCGACCAGGTCCTCTCCCTGCGCGCCGAGACGGACCTCGCGGCGCACGGCCCGACCGTCCTGGACGACGAAGACGGCGTCGCGCGCGGCACCGCGCACGACCGCCGCCGCGGGCACGGCCAGGACGTCCTGCGAGGTGCGGACCCGGAGGTCGACGACCGCGCTCATCCCGGGCCGTGGGGGCGGAGCCGGCTCGTCGTCGGTGGTGAGCCCGGCGTCGAGCCGCAGGCGCACGCCGTACGACACCCCGCCGCGCGACGACGTCGTCGGCGCCAGGTCGACGGAGGTGACCGTCGCGGCGTAGACGGCGCCGGGCACGGCGTCGACCTCGACCTGCGCCGGTGTCCCGGGGGCCACCAGCAGCACGTCGGTCTCGTCGACCTCGGCCACGACCGTCAGCCGGCCGAGGTCGGTGACGGTTAGCAGCGCTGCGCCGGACCGGACGGCCCGACCGGCCGCGAGCCCGGCCGTCTCGGTCGCCGCACCGCCCGCCGAGGCGCCGAGTGCTGCAGAGGCCTGGCCCTGCACCGCGGCCGGGAGCTCGTCGAGCAGCCCACCGAGGTCCCCGGCGCCGGGCTGCTCGGCCCCGCCCCCGGCACCGAGGCTGACGACGCCGGTGATCGGAGCGAGGACGGTCAGGGCCTCGACCGTCGCCCGCGCCAGGTCGACCGCGGCCTGGGCCTGGAGCTCCTGGCTGCCGGCGACGGCGGCCAGCGCCCGTTCGAGGCTCTCCGCCCCGTCGCCGAGCTGACGGAGCGTGGCGCGGGCAGCGTTGCTCGCCGTGGCGTACTGCCGCTCGGACTGCGCGACCTCCTGCTCGGCGCGGTCGCGGGCCACCGGATCCAGCAGCTGCGCGGCCGCGGCGCGGGCGGCTGTGAAGGCCTGCTCCGCCGCCGCGTCGAGGGCGTCCTGGACGGGCTCGAGGTCGGAGCGCGGGACCTGCACCGCCGCACCGGCCGCCTGGTCGCGGGCGGCGACGGCCGTGCGGAGGCGCTCCTGCGCCGCGGGGCTCGCCAGGCGGACGAGGACCGCCCCCTGCTCGACCTGCGCCCGGTCCTGCACGAGCACCTCGGCCACGACCGCGTCGGTGGGCGCCGTGACGCTCGCGACGGCCCGCGCCGAGACGGTGCCGGGAGCATCGACGGTCTCGGCGACGGTGGCCCGCGCGACCGGCTCGACCGCGACCGCCGGGGGGCCGTCGCCGCTGCAGCCGGCCAGCGCCAGCACGAGCAGCAGGACTCCCAGGCGCTTCACGGTCCCAGCCTACGAAACCCGCACCGCTCCTGCAGATCTCGGCGGGGTGCCCTCGCCGTCACCGCAAGGGAGCCTGCCTCAGGCGTCGGCGGCCAGCTCGCGGGAGCGGTCGCGGGCGGCCTCGATCGCGGCCAGCATCGCGGCGCGCACGCCGTGGTCCTCCATCGTCCGGATCGCCGAGATCGTCGTGCCGCCGGGGCTGGTGACCGCCTCGCGCAGCAGGACCGGGTGCTCGCCGGACTCGCGCAGCATCCGGGCGCTGCCCACCGCCGTCTGCACGATCAGCTCGGCCGCCACCGTGCGCGGCAGGCCCAGCAGGATGCCGGCGTCGATCATCGCCTCGACGAGGAAGAAGAAGTACGCCGGGCCGCTGCCGGACAGGGCCGTGACGGCGTCCTGCTGCGACTCCGGCACGCGCACGACCTTGCCGACCGGGCGCAGCAGCTCCTCGACGAGCTGCAGGTGGCCGGCACCGGCGTGCGAGCCGGCGGACACCGCCGACATCGCCTCGTCGACGAACACCGGGGTGTTGGTCATGACGCGGACGACGTGGGTGCCGGCGGGCAGCAGCTCCTCGATGAGGGCGGTCGTGATGCCGGCCGCCACCGAGACGATCAGCGTCCCCGGTCGGACCTGGCCGCGGATCTCGCCGAGCAGGGCGCGCATGTCCTGGGGCTTGACCGCGAGCAGCACCACGTCGGCCTGCGCGACGGCCTCCTCCGGGGTCGGCGTCGCCACGCCGTAGCGCGCGGCGATCTCCGCGGCGCGGTCGACGTGCCGCTCCGCCGCCAGCATCGAGCCGGGCGGGCGGCCGGCGCGCAGCAGCCCGGACAGCAGCGCCTCGCCCAGCTTGCCGACGCCGAGCAGTGCGAGGACCGGTGTGCCCGCGGTCTCGTTGCCGGTCACGAGCGGCCGCCCAGGGCGGGCAGGAGCAGGAAGGGCAGGGCTCGGGGGCGTCGGCGCATGACACAGCCCTACCACCTGGCGGGGCAGGACGTCGCGCGAGCGGGCAAGATGGCGTCCCACCCGGGGCGGCAGGAGGCACCGTGCAGCACGTCGACGTGCTCGTCGCCGGTTGCGGGCCCGTGGGCGCGGTGCTGTCGGCCCGGCTCGGCGCGCTGGGTCTGCGCACGCTGGTCGCCGAGCGTGCCGCCGACGTCTATCCGCTGCCCCGCGCCGTCGCGGCCGACGACGAGGTCCAGGAGCTGCTGTCCCTGGTCGCGCCGGGTCTGCTCGACGGGGCACTGCCCGACGTCGGGGTCCGGTTCGCCGGCGCGGACCGCCGGCCGGTCGGCGCCCTGTCCTTCCCGGCCGGTCCCTCGGGCCGCAGCGGCCTGATGCTGTTCCACCAGCCGACCCTCGAGACCCGGTTGCGGGCCCAGCTGCAGGCCGAGCCGCGGGTCGAGCTGCGGCTCGGCGTCGGGCTGCGCGCCTTCCACCAGGACGACACCGGCGTGACCGGTGCGCTCGACGACGGCACGGTCGTGCGCGCCCGCTGGCTGGTCGGCTGCGACGGGGCCTCCTCCGCGGTCCGTCGCGGCGCCGGGATCGGCTGGGCCGGCCGCGACCTCGCCCGCCCGTGGCTGGTGGTCGACGTCGAGGGCGAGGTGGATCGGGAGGCCCTGACCTACACCTGCGACCCGCAGCGCCCCCAGGTGGACATGCCGCTGCCGGGCGGTCACCGCTGGGAGTGGCTGCTGGGCAACGACGAGCCTTCGCCCGACCCGGTGGCCCTGCTGGCCCGCGACATCGACCCGGAGACGGTGACGGTCGTCCGGGCGGTCACCTACCGCTACGGCGCCCGGCACGCCGCCGCGTGGCAGCGCGGCCGGGTGCTGCTGGCCGGGGACGCCGCGCACACCATGCCGCCGTTCGCCGGGCAGGGGCTCGGGGCGGGCGTCCGGGACGCCTGGGCGCTGGCCGCGCTGCTGGCCGACGGCGACCCGTCGGGCTACCAGCAGCTGCGCGCGCCGCACGTCGCGGCGATGACCCGGCTGTCGCTGCTGCTGGGCGCGGTCATCGAGACCCGCTCACCCCTGGCCGCAGGCGTACGGGATGCTCTCCTGCGCAGCGCCTTCCGGGCCCCGCGGCTCGGTCCGTGGCTGTCTCGCGGAGGGCCCCGGACGACGGCCAGCGGCGTGCTCTCGCTGCCGGGGGCCGACGCGGCGGCCTGAGCCCCTCAGCCCAACCAGGCCACCGCCGTCGCCCACGCCTGGCTGGCCGGGTCGATCAGGTCGCGGTGCCCGCCGCCGGACTCCACGAGCACCGCCCCGGTGGCCTGCGCGTAGGTCCTGCTCCGGGCGACCGGCACCGTCTGGTCCTCGGTGGGGTGCACGACGAGGACCGGCACGCCGGGCGCCCCGGCGCGCACGGGATCGGCCTGGGCCCACCGCTCGGGCTGCTCGGCGAGCGTCCCGCCGAGCAGCGCCTCGGCGTGCACCTTCGCGCGCAGCAGGTCGGTCACCGGCGCCAGCACCACCACCCGTTGCGCGACCACCTTCGGCGCCGCGCCGACGGCCCCGGCCGGCAGTGCGGGCCGCGAGGCCGCCCAGAGCGCGAGCTGCCCGCCGGCGGAGTGCCCGACCAGCGCGACCCGGGTCAGGTCCAGCGGGGCGTCGAGCCCGGCCAGCGCGTCGATCCCGTCGGCGACGTCGGCGAAGGTCATCGGCCAGCCCCCGCCGCCGCCCCGGCGGTCGCCGAGCCGGCGGTACTCCAGGTTCCAGACGGCGAAGCCCCTGGTCCGCAGGTCGCGGGCCAGCGGCCGGCAGACGAGCTTGCCGAACCGGGTCTGCCAGTAGCCCCCGTGGAGCAGCACCACGACCGGGTGCGGGCCGGCGCCGGCCGGCAGGTGCAGGTCCGCGACCTGGGACGGGTCTGGCCCGAACCGGTGCCGGGGCGGGTGAGCGCGGACAGGGCGACCTTGAGGGCCAGGCTCACGACCGGCGGCGGACCCAGTCGACGACGACCTGCGCCAGCTCGGGACCGCGGTCCTCCTGCACGAAGTGGCCGCCGCCCTCGATCGTCGTGTGCGGCTGGCCCTGAGCGCCGGGGATCTTGGCCATCAGCACCCGCTCGCCCCCGGCCGTGATCGGGTCCTTGTCGGAGAATGCGCACAGGAAGGGGATCTCGAGCCCGGACAGCACCTCCCACGCACGCTGGTTGTCCGGCGTCGCCGGGTTGTCCTCGCTCTGCGGGATGAGGTCGGGGAAGGCCCGCGCGCCGGCCTTGAAGGACGCGTCCGGGAACGGCGCGTCGTACGCCGCCTGCACCTCGGGCGCCATCGGCACCGCGCAGCCGGACGCGACCAGGAAGCCGATCGGCAGGTCCTCGGTCCGCATCACGAAGTCACGGAAGGCCCACCAGGCCTCGGGCAGCCGGTGCCGGCCGTCGGGCAGGCCGGTGTTGGCCGCGACGACCCCGGCGAACCGGTCCGGGTGCTCGGCCAGCAGGCGCAGCCCGAGCAGGCCGCCCCAGTCCTGGCACACCAGCGTGATGTCGGTGAGCTCGAGCCCGCCCTCGAGCAGCACCGACCGCAGCCACGCGACGTGCCGGCCGTAGGTGTAGTCCTCGACCTGCGCGGGCTTGTCGGAGCGCCCGAAGCCGATCAGGTCCGGTGCGACGACGCGGAAGCCGGCGTCGACCAGCACCGGGATCATCGTGCGGTAGAGATAGCTCCACGACGGCTCGCCGTGCAGCAGCAGGACGACCGGCCCGTCGCCCTCGTCGACATAGGCCATCCGCAGGCCGTCGGAGGTCTGGGCGTGGTGCGGGGCGTACGGGAAGCCAGGCAGGTCGGCGAAGCGGTTGTCGGGTGTGCGCAGGATCTCCATGGAACGCACCGTATGACCCGCCGCCGGGGTCGATGCAGCCGGGTCAGCGCAGGAACGCGCTGGTGTCGACCTCAGCCGGCGCGGCCAGGTTGAGGCGCGTGAAGGCGAGCGCCTCGGCCAGGTCCGCCTCGCGCTCGGCCCGGTCCTCGGCCTTGCGGGTGTTGACCTCGACCACGACCAGGCCCGAGAACCCCTTCACCGCGAGGCTCTCGAGCAGCTCGGCGCAGGGCTGCTCGCCGCGGCCGGGCACGAGGTGCTCGTCGCGCGCGGTCCCGGTGCCGTCGGCGATGTGCACGTGCGAGAGCCGGTCACCCATGTCCTCGGCCATCGCCAGCGCGTCGGACCTCGACACCGACGTGTGCGACAGGTCGAGGGTGAAGTCGGGGAAGTCCTCGCCGGTCGGGTCCCAGTCCGGGGCGTACGGCGTGACCTCCCGGCCGCGGGCCCGCAGCGGGAACATGTTCTCCACCGCGAAGCGGACGTCGGTCTCGTCGGCCATCTGCTGGATCCCGCCGAGGAACTGCCGGGCGTACTCCCGCTGCCACCGGAACGGCGGGTGCACGACGACGGTCTGCGCGCCGCACTCCTGCGCCGCGTCCTTGGCCCGCACGAGCTTGGCCCACGGGTCGGTGCCCCAGACGCGCTGGGTGATCACCAGGCACGGGGCGTGCAGCGCCAGGATCGGGACCCCGTGGTAGTCCGACAGCCGGCGCAGCGCGGTGACGTCCTGGCTGACCGGGTCGGTCCAGACCATGACCTCCACGCCGTCGTAGCCGAGGCGGGCCGCGATCTCGAACGCGTTGGCGGTCGACTCCGGGTAGACGCTCGCGGTGGACAGGCCGACCTTCGCGGTCGGGACCTGCACGATCGGGGACGGCGTCATGGGTGCTCAGGCTACGGTGCGGGCCGTCAGGCGCCGGCGAGCCAGTCGAGGCGGCGCAGGATGACGCCCTCGCGCAGCGCCCACGGGCAGACCGACACCTCCTCCAGGCCGAACACGTCGAGCGCCTCGTGGGCCACGACGGCCCCGGCGAGCAGCTGGTGGGCCCGGCTCGGGGATACCCCGGGCAGCGCGCTGCGCGCCGTCGCGGTCATCGGCGTGAGCTGCTCCACGATGCGGGCCAACCCGCTACGCCGCAGCCGCCGCGGCACCCGCGCACCCCGGTCGTACGGCGCCGCGCCGTCCAGCCGGGCCAGCGAGCGGAAGGTCTTGGACGTGACCACCCCGCGGTGGGCCTGACCGCCGGCGATGAGCTGCGGTCGGACCGCCTGCAGGTGCATCCGGGCCAGCGATCGGACCGCCTCGACGCTCTTGCGGGACGGCGGGTCGCCGGCCAGGCGCTCGCGGGTCAGCCGGCCGGCGCCGAGCGGCAGGGACAGGGCGACCTCCGGCTCCTCGTCTCTGCCGGTCGCCAGCTCCAGCGAGCCGCCTCCGATGTCCAGGCACAGCAGCCGCCCTGAGCTCCAGCCGAACCACCGGCGCACCGCGAGGAAGGTCATCCGGGCCTCGTCCTCGCCCGGCAGGACCAGCAGGTCCACGCCGGAGCGCGTGCGCACCGCGGCGAGCACCTCGGCGGAGTCGGTGGCGTCGCGCACGGCTGAGGTCGCGAAGGCGACGAGGTCCTCGACGCCCTCCTCCTGAGCGGCCTTCTTGGCCTCGACGACCGCCTGGCACAGGACCTCGGTGCCGTGCTCCCCCAGCGAGCCGTCGGGCCGCAGCAGCTCGGCCAGGCGCAGCTCGTTCTTGTGGGAGCGGACCGGGTCGGGGTGGCCGCCGCGGTGGGCGTCGACGATCAGCAGATGGACGGTGTTGGACCCCACGTCGAGCACGCCGAGCCGCATGGGGGCGGAGGCTACCCGTGCCGGGGGGCCTGTGCCGCCGGCCCCGTTACGATGGAGCGTGATGCGTGCTGATCCGGTGAGCACCGACCTCGGTATCCCCCGGCTGCGCGCCGAGGTCGAGCCCGGCTTCGCCCGCGAGTGGATCGAGTTCGTCGACCCCGCCGACCCGCTCGGGCTGGTCCGGGCCGACCTGACCTGGCTGCTGTCGTCGTGGACCTGCGTCTACGGCAGCGGTTGCGAGGGGGTCGTCGAGGGCCGGGCCGACGACGGCTGCTGCAGCCACGGGGCGTTCTACGCCGACGACGAGGACCAGGCGCGGATCGAGGGCTTCGCCCGCAGGCTCAAGAGCAAGCAGTGGCAGTACGCAGCCGCCGGCCGCGAGCTCGGCGTCTCGCAGACCGACGAGCTCGACGGCGAGCCGGCCCTGCGCACCCGCACCGTCGACGGCGCCTGCGTCTTCCTCAACCGCCCCGGGTTCTCCGGCGGCGCCGGCTGCGCGCTGCACGCCCTCGCCGACCGGGTCGGGCTGCACCCGCTAGAGACCAAGCCCGACGTGTGCTGGCAGCTGCCCGTCCGTCGTACGCAGGAGTGGGTCGAGCGCCCCGACGAGGTGTCGGTCCTGGTCACCTCGATCGGGGAGTTCGACCGGCGCGCCTGGGGCCCCGGGGGCGAGGACCTGCACTGGTGGTGCACCTCGTCGCCGGTGGCCCACGTGGGCGCGGACCCGCTGTGGGTGTCGTACGGGCCGGAGCTGACCGCCCTGCTCGGCGAGCCGGCGTACGCCGAGCTGGCCCGGCTGTGCGCGCTGCGCGCCTCGGGCGGCGGCGTCACGCACCCGGCGACCCAGCAGGCTCAGGTCTCGAACTTGTAGCCCAGGCCCCGCACGGTCACCAGGTGCTTGGGATTGCCCGGGTCGGGCTCGACCTTGGCGCGCAGGCGCTTGACGTGCACGTCGAGGGTCTTGGTGTCCCCGACGTAGTCGGCGCCCCACACCCGGTCGATGAGCTGGCCGCGGGTGAGGACCCGGCCGGCGTTGCGCAGCAGCACCTCGAGCAGCTCGAACTCCTTGAGCGGCATCGGCATCGCCTCGCCGGCCACCGTCACGACGTGGCGGTCGACGTCCATGCGCACCGGCCCCGACTCGAGCGCTGTCGTGCTGACGTCCTCGGCCTCGGCGCCGCGACGCAGCACGGCCCGGACCCGGGCCACCAGCTCGCGGGAGCTGAACGGCTTGGTGACGTAGTCGTCGGCCCCGAGCTCGAGCCCCACGACCTTGTCGATCTCGCTGTCGCGGGCGGTCAGCATGATGACCGGCACGGCGCTCCTGGCCCGCAGCGCCCGGCACACCTCCGTCCCGGACAGCCCGGGCAGCATGAGGTCGAGCAGGACGATGTCCGCCCCGCCCCGGTCGAACTCCGCGAGCCCCTCGGGGCCGGTCGCGGTGACCGCGACCTCGAACCCCTCCTGCCGGAGCAGGTAGGACAGCGGGTCCGAGATGGACTCCTCGTCCTCGACGACCAGCACGCGTGTCACGCGGTCTCCCCCTGTGGTGTTGCCGATGGTGCCTGCGCCGACGGCGGGAGCCGCAGCGTGAACGTGGACCCAGAGCCCTCGACGCTCCAGACGCTGACCTCGCCCCCGTGGTTGGTGGCGACGTGCTTGACGATCGCGAGGCCGAGGCCGGTGCCGCCGGTGGCGCGCGACCGGGCCTGGTCGGCGCGGTAGAACCGCTCGAAGACCCGCTCGAGGTCCTTCTCGGCGATGCCGATGCCCTGGTCGGTCACGCTGATCTCGACGGCGCCCTCGCGACGCCGGACCGCGACGGCGACCCTGGTCCTGCCCGGGCTGTAGTGGACGGCGTTCTCGATGAGGTTGCCGACCGCCGTCACCAGCTGCGACTCCGAGCCGCGGACGGTCAGGCCCCGCTCGCCGCCGCGGATGATCTCGATGCCCCGTGCGCTGGCGGCCGTACGGGTCCGGTCGACGGCCTCCGCCACGACCTGGTCCACCGGCACCAGGGTCGGGGAGGGCAGCGGGTCGGCGCCCTGCAGCCGGGAGAGGTCGATGAGCTCCTGCACCAGGCGGCCCAGCCGGCCCGCCTCGTGCTGCACCCGGCCGGCGAAGCGGCGGACGGCCTCGGGGTCGTTGCTGGCGTCCTGCAGCGCCTCGGCCAGCAGCGCCATCGCCCCGACCGGGGTCTTGAGCTCGTGGCTGACGTTGGCGACGAAGTCGCGACGGACGGCCTCGACGCGGCGCGCCTCGGTGATGTCCTCCACCAGCAGCGCCACGTGCCCCAGGCTCCCGACCGGGACGAGCCGGACGCGCACCGCCTCCGGCACGCGCACCAGCCGGGCCACCGCCAGCTCGATCTCGACCTCCTGCGGGGCGCCGGTGCGGCGGACGTCGCGGACCAGCCGGCGCAGCTCGGCGACGACCACCCGACCGCCCCGCACGACCCCGAGCTCCACCGCCGAGCGGTTGGCCAGCACCACGGCGTCCTTGCTGTCGAGCA
>Ga0335397_10007095_pt1 | contig 14343 bp, 10 predicted proteins | sample MAT04_FD_205740 | JGI IMG/M metagenome (GOLD analysis project Ga0335397, IMG submission 205740) | Freshwater microbial communities from Lake Fryxell liftoff mats and glacier meltwater in Antarctica - MAT-04 (spades assembly) (version 2) ...
TATTTCGAGTACATCAACGAGGTGAAGCGCATCACCTCGGAGCACGGCGTTCCGTTCGTCGACATGAACGCGCCGCCGGGCATCGAGAGCACGGATTTCATGGACGGCGACCACCTGAGCGAGCCTGGAGGGACCGTCTTCACCAAGTACGTCGCGACCGAGCTGGTCGCGCCGCTGCTGAAGTGAGCGCGCAGGCTCGATCGCGCGGGATGACGATTTCGCGCCCGTGCGTTATTCACCCATCGTGACGTCATCTCGAGTCCTTGCTCTGCTCGCCGCGATCGTGGCGGGCGCACCGTGCGCCGGATGTACGCACGAGGGGAGCGACTCGCCGCCGAGCCACGTCGCGCCTGCCGCCGCCGATGCAGCCACCAAGATGGCCGAGCGCGAGGCGGGGGCTGCCGGCACGGACAGCTCGCTCTTCGGGCTGGCCGCCAAGCCGCTCGACCTCCCGGCCGACGCGCCGCCGAAGTGCGAGGAGACGAAGGACGTCTTCCTCTTCGTCACCCCCGGGACGGCCTGGACGGGCGCGCCCCTGCGTATCCTCGCCGTCAGCGAGAAGCCGCTCGTCGGCGAGCTCCGCATCCTCCCGGCCGAGAAGGGCAAGCCTGCCGCGACGGACGCGGCGCCCATCGCGACCACCGACGCGCGTCGCGGCGGGCCACCGTATTTCTTCGTCGCCGAGGTCGAGTCACCGAAGGCCGGTCTCTACGACGCGGCCTTCACGCAGCGCGCGTGCGAAGCCGGCAAGGGCGTCGCCACGAAGCGCCTCACCGTCGTCGCCTTCAGGCCCGGCCCGCCCGCTGCGCCGAAGGAGACGGACGGCCTGTGGCCCATCCAGCGCAGCTGGAACCGCAACCTCGAAAACGTGTATTCCGCATGGATCGAGCAGCTCTTCGACGCCCCCGACGGCGAGATGCCGAGCTGGCCGGCCCTGCACGAGGTCCTCCGCGACAAGAAGCGGAACCTCCTCTTCGATCACCTCGCCGGCGGAGAGGACTCCACGAACGCCCCCGTCGTCCGCCCCGACTGCGCGGATCTGCCCTACTTCCTGCGGGCCTACTTCGCGTTCAAGCTCCGCCTCCCGTTCGGGATCTCGGAGTGCAATCGTGGCGGCGGCGGCAGTGTGCCGTCGTGCAAGCCGGGCTTCATGCTCACGAACGAGGAGCCGCCCGCGAGGTTCGACGAGAGGGCGACGGCCGTGAAGGCGTTCGGCACGTTCCTCAAGGGCACCGTCGCCGACAAGGCGCACTCCGGCTCGGCGCGCCAGCCGTTCGAGGAGGAGAGCAGCGACTACTACCCCGTCGCGCTCACGATGGAGAGCATGCGTCCGGGCGTGATCTACGCCGACCCTTACGGGCACGTGCTGATGGTCGCGAAGCGCCTTGCGCAGAGCCCCGAGCGGGGCGGCGTGCTCCTCGCGGTCGACGGCCAGCCCGACGGCACGGTGGCGCGGAAGCGCTACTGGCGCGGCAACTTCCTCTACGCGACCCAGCGCGAGCTCGGTGGGCCTGGCTTCAAGCGGTTCCGACCCGTCGTGCGCCGTGCGGGCAAGCTCGTTCGCCTCGACGACGAGGCGATCAAGAGGCACCCCGACTACGGCGACGTCTCGCGCGACGCCGCGAAGCTCGACCTCGAGGGGTTCTACGACAAGATGGAGGACGTGCTGTCGCCGCAGCCGCTCGACCCGCAGCGCGCGATGCTGGAGACGCTCTCCGCGCTCGAGGAGCAGGTGCGCACGCGCGTCAAATCGGTCGACAACGGGCGGAGGTGGCTCGACGGCGCGAAGGGCGTGGCATCGATGCCCGAGGGCCCGGAGATCTTCGAGACGAGCGGCGCATGGGAGGACTTCTCCACGCCGTCGCGTGATCTCCGCATCCTCATCGCGATCGACGTCGTGAAGGGGTTCCCGGCGCGCGTCTCGCGGCGTCCCGAGCGCTTCGCGATGCCGGCCGGGCACACCGCGAAGGAGGTCGAGGTCGAGCTGGAGCGAATCCTCCGGCGCGAGCTCGAGGGCCGAAGCGTGGAATATACACGCACTGACGGCAGCGTGTTCAAGCTGACCCTCGCCGAGGTCCTGGCGCGCGGCGTGGCCCTGGAGATGGCCTACAACCCGAACGAATGCGTCGAGTCGCGGTGGGGTGCGCCCGCAGGGAGCGCCGAGCTCGCGACCTGCCATGCCCACGCGCCGGCCGAGCAGCGCTCACGCATGGAGACGTATCGCGCGTGGTTCCACGAGCGCCGTCGCCCGCCCCGGAAGTGACTCGCGTCGATTGACAGCGTGCTCGAGGTCACCTGCGGCGCGGGATGCTCCAGTCGTTCCGAGGTGCTCGTCTTGCCGGCTCCGTGATGGCTGTCTCGGCCGCGCTCGTCGTGGCGTGCTCGTCGGGCTCGGGCAGTACGAGCCTCGACGGCGGGAGCAGCGGAACCAGTGGCGGAACCAGTGGCGGAACGAGCGGAACGAGCGGAACGAGCGGAACGAGCGGAACGAGCGGCGCCGCGGTCGCTCAAGCCATCGTCAAGGCCACGCTCGTCAAGGGCGCTTCGGGCGCGTGCGCGGCCGCGGGACAGGCCGTTGCGATCGGCACGTTCTCCCCGATCGCCCCCGTGACCGACGGCGCCGTGGACCCGAGCGGCGGCAAGGTGGAGCTCTCGTGCACGGTGGCCCCCACCGCGTCGGGCTTCTCGGTCAACGTCAGCTTCGACGTCACGAAGGGAGCGGCTGGCGGCGTGCAGCAGTTCTTCGCGATGTCGGGGGCGAGGACGGCGACCGGTACGGCCGATGGAGACGCGCTGGTCAGCATGGAGAACTAGGCGACCACGAAGTGCACGTTCGACCCCACGACCGTGACGGGCGGTGCCGGCGGCATCGCGGCGGGTCGTTACTGGACGACCTTCCACTGCGTCGAGGCCCGTCGGAACGGCTCCTCTGACTCATGCGACCTCGACGGCGAGATCCGCATCGAGAACTGCCTCCAGAAGTAGCCAGGCCCGAGCCTAGTCGTCTCGTCTCGTCTCCACGTGCCCGTGCCCGTGCCCGTGCCCGTGCCCGATCTCCCCTCTCGTTAGATCGATCGCGGGTCTCGCCCGTAGAGCACGACTCCAAGGGAGGCGTGCATGCGTCATAAGTTGTCCTGGGTTGCGTTCACGACCCTCGCCGCGGTGTTCCTGGCGTGTGGGCATTCGGCCAAGGTCCCCACGGGCGCCGAGGCCTCGGCTGTCACTCTCGACGCCGCGCTCGGCAACAAATTCGTGAAGGCCAACGCCTCGGGTGCGCTGGTCGCGCGCATCGGGCTCGCGGCCAAGAAGCGCAGCAGCGCGGCACGCCCGCCGGTGAACCTCGCGCTTCTCGTCGACACGTCGGGCTCGATGGAGGGCAAGGCGATCGCCGACGCCCGTACCGCGAGCCTCGCGCTCGTCTCCTCGCTCGCGCCCGAGGACCGCATCGCGGTCATCGTCTTCGACTCGAAGGCCGAGGTTCTCCTTCCCTCGACGCGTCTCGACGACGCCGACGCCAAGGATCTCCGGAAGAAGATCGAGGCGATGAAGGCGACCGGCACCACCGACATGGCGGCCGGCCTCCGGATGGCGATCCAAGAGGTCACGAAGAACCTGCAGCACGACGGCGTGAACCGCGTGGTGCTGGTCGGCGACGGCGTCCCCAACGACGACCGCCAGATCCTCCCGCTCGTCGCGCAGGCCTCCTCGCAGGGCATCTCGGTCACCGCGCTCGGCCTCGGCAACGACTACGACGAGACGCTGATGGGCCGCATCGCCCAGCAATCGGGCGGGCGTTTCTTCTACGTCGAGGACTCGGCGAAGGTCGCCTCGTTCTTCGCGGAGGAGGTGACGCGCCTTCACAAGGTCGTCGCGCGCCACGCGGTCCTCGAGCTTCATCCCGGGCCGGGCGTCTCCGTGACGGGCGTCGTCGGTCGCACCTTCAGCGGGGCGGACCGCGGCGTCTCGATCCCCCTCGGCGATCTCAGCCTCGGCGAGCAGGCCGAGGTCGTCGTCGAGCTCGCGGCCCCCTCGTCCAAGAACGGCGCGAACGTGGAGGTCCTCGATGCGGTGCTCCGCTACGAGGACGGCGTGGGCGGTGCCCAGCACGAAGAGCGCATCTTCGTCGGCGCCAGGTCCACCGACGACGCCGCCTCTCTCGCCCAGGGCCACGTCAAGACCGTCGAGGACGCCTTCGCCCGCGCCAAGGACGCCGCGGCCACCCTCGAGAAGATCGAGGCCGACCGAAACATGCAAAACGCAAAGACCCGCAACCTCCCGATGCCCTCGCCGATGAACCGTCGCCCCGCCGCGCCGCCGCGAGCCGCCGCCGACGAGAAGCAGCTCACCCCCGAGGAGCAACGCCAGGCCCACGACAAGGCCATCCACAACTTCCAAGCCTACTGATCCCCGAAGGCTCGTCGACCGCCGGCTCCCTCCGGCGGGCGTGTCTTCGGCGCGGAGCGCCGTTCGCCGAAGGCGAATCGCGCCGGGCCGGTCACATCACGGGGCTCGCGAAGTGAGGGGCGGAGCCCCATCAGGTGAGCTTCCGGGGCTCTCTCAACCCGTGAAGCCGCAGGTACTTCCTGACGTGCGTGCGCTGCAACCCGGTACGCCGCGAGATCTCCGCGACGTTCCCGTTGGTCGCCTCGACCAGCTGCGCAAAGTAGGCGCGCTCGAAGTGGTTGAGCGCATCGCGCTTCGCGTCGTGATACGCGCGCACGGCGCTCGCCTCGACGATCTTGCCCTTCGGCTTCGACGCCTTCAGACCGACCGCCGCGGCGATGTCGAGCGGCTCGCCTTCCTCGGCGAGAGCGAGCGAGACCGCCACTGCATTGCGGAGCTCGCGCACGTTCCCGGGCCAGTCGTACCGAAGCAGGCGATCGAGCGTGGAGCGGCTCACGCGTCGCCATGCTCCCTTCGCACCGAGCTGCACGAGCACGTGCTTGATGAGCCCCGGCACGTCGTCGAGTCGCTGGCGCAGTGAGGGCACGTACACGCGCACCTGCGCGAGGCGGAAGTAGAGGTCGCTTCGGAACGTACCGGCGTTGACGGAGGCCTCGAGATCGCGGCGCGTCGCCGCGATCACGCGCGCGTCGAACTCCTTGTACGTGTTGCTCCCGACGGGCTTCACGCGGCGCTCGGCGAGCGCACGCAGCAGCTTGGGCTGCACGTCGAGGGGGAGCTCACCGAGCTCGTCGAGGAAGATCGTTCCGCCGTTGGCCTCGACGAACGGCGACTCGCGCGACGAGGTCGCGCCCGTGAATGCGCCGCGCTCGTGACCGAAGAGGGTCGCCTCGGCGAGCGTGGGCGCGATGGCACCGCAGTCGACGATGACGAAGGGCCCGTTCTTGCGGGGGCTCGCGCGGTGCACGGCCTCGGCAACGAGCTCCTTTCCGGTGCCCGTCTCGCCCTGGACGAGGATCGTCAGCTCGGTCGGTGAGCCCTTCTGGAGGCGGCGAAAGAGGTCGCGCATGGGCGCGCTCGTTCCGTAGAGCGGACCGAACTGTTCGATGTCGGGCAGATCCACCCTCTCCGGCTTCGCGGCCTCGAAGTGTATCTCGGTGCGACCGACCCAGAAGCTCGTCGACGCGGTCAGGTACGCCTCGGTGATGCGCAGGTCCCCCACCCACGTTCCGTTCTTGCTGCCGAGGTCGCGAAGGCGGACGCCTCGCGGCGTCGCCATCAGCTCGGCATGCATCGACGAGATGCCCGTCTCGTCGACGACGAGCTGACACGCGGGGTCACGACCGATGACCACGGGCTCGGGGCCGACGACGATCTCCGTCGACTCCTCGCGCCCTTCGACGCGCAAGCGGCCGGTCTTGAACTCGAGCATCTGCGTGGAGAAGATTGTCGTCGCCATCAGGTGATCCTGCTCTTTGGTGCGCGTCGTTGTGGGTTACGCGAGGCATTGTCATCGAGCGTGAGCGTGCGCGGCGCCTCGTTCGGCTTCTCGGGGGCCGTGAGGCGCGGGCCCTTGCCGCGCATGGCGTCGCGCCACGCGCCGAGCGCCACCTCGGCCGAGGGGTAACGCTTGGCGGGCAGGCGTGCCATGGTCTTCGCGAGGAACGTGCGGAGCGCGGCGGGCCACTTCTCGCCGGTGGCCTCGTCGATGCTCGGCACGTCGGTCTCGCGCTTGAGGACGACGAGCGGGGTTCCCTTGGCAGCACCGTAGGGCATCTGGCCGGTGAGGGCCCGGAACACGAGGGTCCCGACGGCGTAGAGGTCGGCGCTAGGGCCGGCCTTCGCACTGTCGCCGAGCTGCTCGGGGGCCACGTAAGCAAGCGTTCCCATCGTCACGTGGCTGGCGGTGCTCGGCCCGCCGGTGCCTCCGACCTTGGCGATCCCGAAGTCGAGGATCTTGGTGAGCGTCTTGCCGTCCGGCGTGCGATGGAGGAACACGTTGGCCGGGCTGAGGTCGCGGTGGACGATCGCCGCGCCGTGGGCGACGACGAGCGCCTGCAAGATCTCGTCGGCGATACGCCCGACCTCGGCCATGGGGAGGTACCCCTCGCGCGTGAGGAGCTGGTCGAGCGTCTCCCCGGTCAGGCGCTCGAGCACCATGTACGGCACCCCCTCGGCCGTGCGGCCGAAGTCGACGAGCGCGCAGATGAAGGGGCTCTTGATGCGCTTCAAGAGCTTTCCCTCGCGCTCGAACCGCGCGAGGAGCTCGGGCTCGCTCGCCGCCCAGCCGTGCGAGAGCTTCACCGCGACGTCGGCGCCGGTGCGGAGGTCGGTCGCTGACCAAACCTCTCCCATGGCGCCTCTCCCGATGCGCTGAAGGAGCTCGTAGCGTTCGGCGAGAACCCGTGAGGCCAAGGGCTTCCGACGATACCGTAAGCCGCGCTCGTGTGGGACAATCGCCGTGTGTTCGAGGTCTCTGCCGGCCAGATCGTAGCGGGCAAGTACCGCATCGACGGCCTCATGGGCTCGGGCGGGATGGGCGTCGTGGTCGCGGCCACGCACCTCGAGCTCGATCAGCGCGTCGCGATCAAGTTCCTTCGCGACGTGAGCCCGGACGCGATCGCGAGGTTCCAGCGCGAGGCGCGTCTTCTCGTCCGCCTGAAGAGCTCCCACGTGGCGCGCGTGTTCGACGTCGGGACGCTCGACGACGAGACGCCGTACATCGTCATGGAGCACCTCGAGGGGGAAGACCTCGCGACGGTCGTGAGCGAGCGGCAGAAGCTCCCCGTCGGCGAGACGGTCGACTACATCCTGCAGGCTTGCGAGGCCGTCGCCGAGGCGCACGCGCTCGGTATGGTGCATCGCGATCTCAAGCCCGCGAACCTGTTCCTCGCGGTCGGCCCCGGCGGCACGAAGACCGTGAAGGTGCTCGATTTCGGCGTCTCGAAGGTGCTCGACGATCGCGCGGGAGCGCCAGGCGACCCGCCGCGCGGCGGCGACCTCACGCACGAGGGCATGAGCCTCGGGTCACCGGGATACATGTCGCCCGAGCAGATCACGAGCGCGCGCGATGTCGACGAGCGCAGCGACATCTTCTCCCTCGGTGCCCTCCTCTACAGGTTCGTGGCGGGGACGACGCCCTATCGAGGGCGCAACGCCGTGTCGATCCTCGCCTCGATGGCGACCGAGGGGCTGACGCCCGTGCGGACGCTCGCGCCCGAGGTCCCGGAGGAGTTCGCGGCGATCGCAGAGCGATGTCTCGCGCAGGACAAGGCGGCGCGCTACCCGACCGTCGGTCATCTGGCGCATGCGCTCGCGCCGTGGGCGACGAGGCGCGGGCGCGTGATGATCGAGCAGGTCCTCGCCACGCTGAACGTCACGTTCGAGGGCGACGAGCTCGACGCGACGGCCGCGAAGTCGCCGAAGTCGGCCGCGGCCGAGAAGCCGGCGGCGGCTCCGCCCGCGCGGCCACGCTCGCTGGCGCTGCCTCAGGTGGTGGGGATCGTCGCGGTCACCGTGCTGGTGGTCGTCGCGGGCTCGGCGACGTGTCGCGCGTTGCGCGGTCCGGCGGTCGATCGCGAGGGGGCGGCCCCGTCCACGTCCACGACCCCGACCGTGGCCGCGACCCCGGCACCGACCCCGACCCCGACCCCGACCCCGACCCAAGCCGCGACAGAGCCGCCGCCGGCGCCCCCTGCACCGTCGCTCGACCCTGCCCCTACCTCACGCCCGAAGATGACGCCCACTCCGCTCGCTCGACCGCGCGGCAAGCGCTGAGCGACCCTCTCGGTTCGCTCGTCGCAGTGAGCGCCGTCGGCGAGGCGACTACTTCTTCGGCGGCTGGACGATGATCTCGACGCGACGGTTGTTCGCGCGACCTTCGGCCGACTTGTTGTCCGCGATCGGACGATCCGGACCGATGCCGACCGCGGTGATGCGGTCTGCGGCGACGCCGCGCGAGACGAGCTGGGACTTCACGGCGTCCGCGCGCTTCTGCCCGAGGTCCATGTTGTACTGACGCTGACCCTGCGAGTCGGTGTGCCCCTCGATCGTGATGTTCGAGTCGGGGTTACCCTTGATGAGCGCGTCGGCGACCTCGTTCAGCTTGAGCACGGCGCCGGGCAGCAGCGTCGACTCGTTGCTCGCGAAGAGCACGTTGCCGGACAGCGTGATGACCATACCGCGCTGCTCCTGCTTCACGTCCGCGAGGCGGCGGAGGTCGGCCATCGCGAGCGCGGCGGCCTTCTCGGCGGCCTCGCGTGCGGCCTTCTCGCGTGCGAGCTGGTCCTGCGTCTTCTCGAGGTTGGTCTTCGTGCTGGAGAGCTGGCTGCGCGCGTCGCTGAGCTGCGCGGCCTGGACGTTCTGCGCCTCGCGCTCCGCGGCCTCCTTCTCCTTCACGGCGAGGGCCGCGCGGGCAGAGGCGTCGGCGAGCTGCGCCTTGCGGATCGCGATGTACGAGAAGTCCTTCGTGACGGGCGAGTCGCCGTCGTCGGCGAACGAGCGCTCGGCCGCGTCGAGCGACTGCTTCGCGACGTGGAGCTCGGCGGGGCTCTGCTGAGCGGCCGGGCCCTTCGAGGCGGACTGGTAGGAGGCGCGCGCGTCGACGAGCTCCTTCGGCGGGAGCGTCGAGCCACAGCCGGCGGCGAACGTGGCGATCGTGAAAAGCGAGACGAGACCAAGCGAGTAAACGATGGTGGTACGCATAACGGTCACTTCCCGGCCTTGATCTGGTTGACCTTCTCTTTGGCCTTCTGGGCCTCACCGTTCGCGTTGTGCTCTTTCGCGAGCATGACGGCGAGCTCGGCGTCCGAGCTCGCGCGCTGCAGGATGAGGTCGGCGCGCCTGTTGTCGCCCTCCGTCATCAGCTTCTTCGCCTGATCGATCTGCTCCTGCGCGAGCTTCAGATGAAGCTGGGCCTTCGGCTCCTTGTCGGCGCCGAGCTCCCGCGCGCTACGCGAGGCAGCCTCCGCGGTGGCGAGTCGGTCATTCGGCGGGGGAATGCTTCCACCACACCCGACGAGCGAGGAAATCGAGAGGCCGAGGCCCAAACAAATGGCTGCAAAGCGCATGGTGTGTCTCACGGCGGCCGAGCATACCAAAGTGTGCTCGGCACGGAAGAAGAAGCATTCCCGCGCATTTTGCGGGGCTCCTCCGTACTCACATTGTCCGCCCCGAGATCGCCCCGACTAAGGCGACTTGCCGCCCGTGAGCAGCTTGTCGATCAGGTCCTTCGAGTAGCCCGAGAGCTCGCGGAAGACGACGCCCATGCCGTCCTTCTCGACGCGCACGACCTCACCGATGCCTTCGATCGTCTCGATGGCATCCATGATCACGGTGAACTGGAGGTTCACCTTCGTGCCGATCGCGAGCGGATGCTGCGCCCGGATGAAGACGCCCGTCCGCGAGATGTTCGTGACGTACTCCTGGATGAACGCGTCGAAGGACTCGAACTCCTTGTTGATCGTCACGCGCTCGGCCCGCTTGTCTTCATCCCGCTCGCTCATGGTCGCCCCTTAATTGCCGCGCCTACTTGCCCACGAGATCGAACTGCTCGAGGTGGTACTCCTTGCGCGGCACGACGATGATCTTGCGCATGTACTTGTTCTCGGCGTCCGTGACCGAGGCCTTCTCGGTGGAGTTCAGGACGTCGGCGACCGCCGGGTGCGCGTTCACGACCACCGAGTAGCCGGGCAGCGTGCCCTTCTTGCGGCGAAGCTCGCGCATGATTTCATAGGCGATCGTCTCCTTCGACTGCAGCTGGCCGGTGCCGTCACAGTAGAAGCAGGGCTCGTGCATCAGGCGGCCGAGGCTCTCGCGCGTGCGCTTGCGCGTCATCTCGATGAGCCCGAGCTCCGAGATGCGGTTGAGCGTCGTCTTCGCCTTGTCCTTCTGGAGCAGCTCCTCGAGGGTGCGGCGCACCTTCTCGCGGTTCTTGTGCAGCTCCATGTCGATGAGGTCGAGGATGATGAGGCCGCCGATGTTCCGGAAGCGGAGCTGGTAGGCGATCTCGTTGACGGCCTCGAGGTTGGTCTTGAGGATCGTCTCCTCCATGTCCTTCGAGCCCTTGCCGACGAACCGACCCGTGTTGACGTCGATCGCGGTGAGCGCTTCCGCCTGGTCGATGACCAGGTGGCCGCCCGAGGGGAGAGGCACCTTGCGCGAGAGCGCGCGCTGGATCTCGTCCTCGATGCCGTACTCGTCGAAGATCGGCTCGTCCTCGTCGTAGAACTTCACGTCCTTGACGCGGTCGGGGGCGAACATCTCGACGAAGCGGCAGAGCCGCTCGTACTGCTGCTTGTCGTCGATGACGACCTCGTCGACCTCGTCGGTGAACAGATCGCGGGCGACCTTGAGGACGAGGTCGAGCTCGCTCGAGAGGACGAACGGCGACTTGGCGCCTTCGCGCTTCTTCGCGATCTCGCCCCAGAGGCGGACCAGGTAACCGACGTCCTGCTTGAGGCCCTTCTTCGTGAGGCCCTCGGCGACCGTGCGCACGATGAGGCCGCCTGACGGGGGCTTCATGGCCTCGATGGCCTCACGCAAGCGCGCGCGCTCCTTGTCCGAGCCGATGCGCTTCGAGATGCCGATGTGATCGACCGTCGGGAGGTACACGACGTAACGACCCGGCAGCGAGATGTGGCTCGAGCAGCGAGCGCCCTTCGTGCCGATCGGATCCTTCGTGACCTGGACGATGATCTCCTGGCCCTCGCGGACGACGTCGCGGATCGGCGTGGTCTTCGAGATGCGACCGGGCATGCCGTCGCTTCGCTCGCGACCGCCGTGTCCGCCGGGGCGACCGCCGCGACGATCGCGGCTTCCGCCACCCCGCGAGTCGCCACGCGAGCCACCACCGCCACCGCCACCGCCGCCAGGAGCGCCTGCGCCCGGGGCGCGCGAACCGCGGTTGTCACCGCGACCGGGGCCGCGCGCCTGCGCCTCCGGACCTGCCGCGCCCGCGGGGCGATCGCCACCACGGCCGCGACCACGACGGCGACGTCCGCCGGGGCCACGACCGCCGCGGTCGTCCGCGCGTGCCGGCGCGGGGGCGCGCGGCACGGGCTCGCCCGGCTCGGTGATCGTGAAGCCGGGAAGGTCACCGGTGTCGAGAAGGTCGTCGTCGTCCTCGGCCGCCGGGGCATCGCCCGTCGCGTCTGCAGCCGCGGGAGCGGCGTCGAGCGCGTCGATGCGTGCGCCGCTCGGCGTCGCGTCGGGAAGGCCCGAGAGCTCAGCGTCATCGCCGTCGTCGTCGTCGTCGTCGTCGTCGCCTTCGTCGTCGTCGTCGTCGTCGGCATCGTCCGCGTCGAGGTCGTCGTCGTCGTCCGGGAGCTCGTCGAGCGTCGGCGCGGAGTGAAGCGAGTGACCCGATTCGAAGGCCTCGCCGCTCGTGCCGCTCACGAGGAGCTCTTCGCCCGAGCCCTCCGCCGGCGGGACGAGATCACGAACCGACGGCGACGGCGTCGGCGTACCCGCCGAAGCCTCCGGCTGCGAGTGGATGACGGGCGGGCTGATCGGCGCGGGAACGCGCGGCGGAGCGGAGGACCGGGACCTTCGCGGGGTCGTCACCGGCTCGCTCGAGGGCGCGCCTTCCGCTTCGGCCGTGAGGGCGCGATCGAGCTTCGCCGCGCCGTTGCGCGTGCTGCCCGAGGGCACCTCGGGCCAGTTCCCGTAGGCGACGGTCGTCTCGAGGTCGTTGTGCGGGGCCGCCGGTGCGCCTTCGCCCGCCGACTCCGGGAGGGTGATGACGGCGTCCTCGGCGGGGGCGGCGGAGTCACCGGCGCCTTCGGCAGCGGCGCCCTCGGCGCCCGCCGTCGCGCTCTCGGCGGCAGCGGCAGCGCCCTCGGCCTCGGCCGTGACCGCCTCGGCCTCGTCCTCGGACTCGCCCACGGCGGTCTCTTCGTTGCTACGAGCGAGCTTGCGACCGCCGGCGAGATACTCGTCGAAGTCGTCCGGTCGGATGAGGTCCTCGACGTGGAGGAACGCGGCGCGCTCCTGCCCGATGTCGATGAACGCGGCCTGGAGGCCGGGGAGAACGCGCGTCACCTTTCCCAGGTAGACGTTGCCGACAGTGCTGGACTGGCGGCCTTTTCGTTCGATGTGGAGCTCGGCGATGATGCCGTCTTCGATCAGCGCGGCGCGCGTCTCGCGGAAATCACAGCTCAGTACGAGGATGTTCTTGGCCATTGGCGGGAGTCACTTTCCCGCCCGAGGAGAGTGCGAGCCTCGCTTCGATTGTCGAACCGGTGGAAGAACGGCCGCGCGCTGCACCCCAGGTCGGCGTGAGCACCGACACCTGCGCTCGAATGGAAGTCGCGGCGATCGACCAGGCGATCGGACGAGCCATCAGCTCAGCGTTGTTCGGGTTGCGTGACTCGGTCCACATCGTCGACACCACCTCTGATGAGGTGGAAAAGCTCGTCGCGCCTCGGGCGCCGACCGTGGGACTCGAGCTTGCTCGAGGGCCCCCCGGCCGCGTTTGATTGAACGTTTCCGAAACGAGTCGGGGGGGCCATCCACAAGGGAAAGAACCCTACCGAGCGAAACCTTCGGTGACGCAGCTCGAGACCATGGGTCGCGGGCCTGTCCCCTATACGTTTGGATACCGGAAACATTCGCGCGACGCCACGCGAATCGACTTGACGCGGTTCTCGGCTGCACGGGCGCCAGGCGCCAAATAGGAAAAGGCCCTGTCACACCCTTCCGCGCTACCGTTGCTCCGTTTCCGGCCTGGCGGGGTTCACGTTTCCGGGTCGACAGGGCCATACGCGCCCGTGTCTTGCTGGCCTCTTCGGCCCGCAACTGGCTACCTGGGTTTCGTAGAGCGTTTTCTGAACCGCGTCCAGCCTCTTTGAGCTGCGTTGGAGACCCAGGGGCTAAACTTTTGGAATTACATCGCTTGTACACAATACTGGCCGCTCGGCCTGAATTGTCGATTGATTCTAGCCCTGGCGATGACAGAGTCCGCGCCACGGAAGCGCAGCCGGGCAGGGACTCCCGGCCTGCGCAGGATCTCGGAGGACATCATGCGTTCGATCGTGCGCCGGGCTTTCGCCCCGCTGGGTGCTGCCGTCTGTCTGACGGCTCTTTCGTCGGTCGCGTTCGCGGAGCCGGTCGTGCACGTCGCTCCGTCGGCGACGGCGCTTCGCGCGAGCTCGCTCGCGGCGATCTCCGCGGTGGCGAGGCACGCTCCTCTCGTCGTCGATCACGAGTCGCGGGCCCGCGTCGCGCTCTCACGCGTCTCGCCGTTCGCGGCTGCGCGGCGCGAGTCGGTCATCGCGACGACCACCGATCGCTTCGGCGACGGTGACACGGTCGTCCGCTTCGAGCAGACCCACCGTGGGCTTCCGGTCATCGGCCGCGGCGCTGCCGTCCGTCTGACGAGCCGCGGCGACGAGCTGCTCACCGCGATCGATCTCGAGGAGGACCTCCCGAGCGTGGTGCCGTCGCTCACTCCGGCCGACGCCGCGACGATCGCCGCGAAGCGCGCCCCCGGTACGATCACGGCGGCCGACGCCCACCTCGTCGTGTGGCCGCTCGCGGGCGGAGGCGCGCGGCTCGCGTACGCGATCCTCCCGCAGATCCCGGCGGGCATCCCGACCGCGCCGCGCGTCATCGTCGACGCGCAGACCGGCAAGGTCCTCGAGTCGCGCGACATGATCCGGTTCGCGAAGGCCACCGTGTATCGCTCGAACCCGACCAAGTCGTCCGCGCTCGAGAGCCTCGACCTCGCGCTCCCACCGGACGTCTCGGCGGCGGGCCACCTCACGAACCCTTTCCTCTCGTCGTCGAACTGCATCGATCACAAGACGGTGCGCGACCTCAGCATCTCGGGCTTCAAGGCCAAGGTGCACGTCTGCGACATCGAGCAGGTGGCGACCGCCGACGCCGAGGGCAGCTATGTCTACACACCATCTAGGCGCAGGTTGACGTTTACCTTGTCGC
>Ga0335397_10007096_pt1 | contig 14340 bp, 12 predicted proteins | sample MAT04_FD_205740 | JGI IMG/M metagenome (GOLD analysis project Ga0335397, IMG submission 205740) | Freshwater microbial communities from Lake Fryxell liftoff mats and glacier meltwater in Antarctica - MAT-04 (spades assembly) (version 2) ...
TAAAATACGCCCTGCAAGAATAGTATTAAAGAATTTTGACATAGCTTTCAGATATTTATTTTCATGACTATTTTCCATTTTCTTTTAACTTTTAACTAAAGCTTTATAGCCCCCCCGTCGCTGCCTTATACAGCGCCTTCGATTGAAGCAATTGCATTTTATGAAGATTCCTTGTCAGCAGTGCCTGTTCTTCGGCAAGTTGTTCGGTAACAAATTCTGTGGCTGTGAGTGTTCCGTTTTCGAGTTGCGAGGAGGCTGAAAGTGTGATGGATTTCCGCAGCGTAATGATTTCCTCATCGCTTTTTATCATTTCCTCCGCTTTAACAACATCGGCCAGGTATTGCTGAACCTGTTCTTTATTGGCCATATCGTAGGCGTTTTTCTGGTTTTCGATAATGTTGCTGTTCAGGTCTAGAATTTGTTTTTCGCGACTTGTTTGATGCCAGTTCCAGAAATTCCAGGTTACTTTAGCACCAATCGTTGTAAAAAAGGCTGATCCTTCCTTAAAAAAATTGTAGCCCGGATTACCATATCCGGCAGTTACGAATCCATAAAACCTTGGCAGATCTTTTGCAATTGACAGTTTTTTAGTGGCTTCAAGCTTTTGCTGCATCAGCCCGAAAACTCCAAACTCAGGCCTCAGGTTTGTATAAACGGTGAGATCAACATTAATTACCGGCTCAACAAAAGTTACAATATCGTGAAAAGTAACGCCGGTTAACACTGCCATGGTTTTTACCAGAGCCTGTTTTTGTGTTTTTACTTCCATCAGGTGCTGACCGGCTTTCAATATTTCAGCTTGCATTACATCGGCAGCCGATGGCAGCATTACGCCTTCTTTAATTGAAGCTTTAACTTTCAAGAGTCTGGTATTCAGATCACTTACGGTATTAGCGATCACCCCGCTATTCAAATCAGCAAGCAAAATACTGAAATACAGTTGGTTGATTCGCTCACGCATTTTATAAAGTTCGGATGTATTATTCAACTGGTTTATCTGACGGCTGTAATCTTCAATAGTTCCCTGCGCATCAATAGAACCTCCGTCATAAATAAGCTGGTTGGCATCCATTGATACTTTGTATTGTGCTTTTGGTATTGCAGGCATGTTAACACCCGGTATGCTAAACGGAAGTCCCACTACATCATTCTGATACGTTGCCTGTCCGTTCATATTAAGCTGAGGAAGTTTTCCGTTCTCTATATTTTTCTGTTGAAGTTCGCCGGACTGGGCATATATCTCATTTTGAGCCGAAAGCGGGTGGTTTTTCATGGCCGCAGCCAGGCATTCGTCGAGCGTAAGTGCCTGTTGCTGCGCCTTGGCATTGACATCAAACAAAAGCATTAAAACTAATAAAATTGTTCTGTACATCATACGGATATTGATTTAAGCACAAAATCGATAATTTCGGTTTGCCTTGATTCCAGGTACCTTTCGTATTCTTCATTCGTCATGTTAAAGATATTCTGCACGATTGGCCTGGCAAAAAAAGGAAAAAGACACATAGCTATGGTGTTTACGAGCAAATGCTCAGCTTTTATTATCCGAATCAGCCCACGGGATACCTCATCATCAATCTGTTTCTGAAGAAGCATGGGATTAATTCCCGATTGCCTGATATATTTTAAAAAACGTTCAGGATTGGTATTCAATGTATTAATAACGAATGCAGGGATATAAGGATTTTCATGTAATGCACCAAGATAGATTTTAACAAAAAAGGAAATTTTTTCCTTTATAGCCATGTCTGATTCGAGAAGTTGCTTCATTGCAGGAAAAAGATGGGAAGCCACCTCTCTGAAAACGGCATCAAACAGGTTTTCCTTGCTCCGGAAATAATAATGCAACAAAGCTTTGTTAATCCCGGCCTTATCGGCTATTTCCTGCATACGCGCTCCTTCGAAACCTTTTATAATAAAGACTTCGCGAGCTGCTTCAAGAATCTGGTTTTCGGTATTATCACCGGCGGTTGTCATTCTCTTTGTGATTTAATCTTTTGGTTTAACTATATGCTTTAACCAAGTGGTCAAAAGTAGTGTATAATAAATCAGTTCCGACAAAGGACTGAAAATAATTATAGTAAACTGATTGAATTAAAAACGAATGTCCCAATTGCAACAAAAAGCAAAACGCTCACCTTGTGATCAAAGTATGTTATTACTTTTCAACTTTCACAGGTTCTGTAAACTCCGCTCCCCATATAATGGCTTCCAGGTGCCTGATAAAATTACGCATTGGTTTACCCTGATAATTAACATAACCATCAAAGACCACGATCCGCTGGCGTGGAGCATCCACAATGGTATAGTTTATAAAAGAACCGGCTAAGGAATCACTATCTGATATCCATAATCCTCTTGTTTGGAGAGCATACATCCATTTAAAGAGTATTTTTTGCGAAATTGGCTGGTAATTGTTGTTTTCAAGAGAAATATATGTACCTCCGTATAAGCGCGAATTACAGGATTTTGCGTAATGTTCCCGGGCGATCATCACTGCAGCAGGACGCATAAGTGATGTGTCTTTGTATGGAAAAGTATAAATCATCAGGCTAAGGCTATTCCCTTTTGCATCAGCCTTTAACCAGAGGAAATCATTAGTCTTTTTTACCAGCTTAAAATCCTTCGAAATCGCCATTTTTATCCCAAAGTCTTTTTCAAGAATCTTTTCAGCCTCCGCATTCCGGCCTATTGCATTTTGTGTGCTTAGCCTGTCGCTTTCACTCAAATTGAATAAATCCCTGATAGCATCTTTATGTTTTGCAAACAGGTTAAAAAAAGCCGTATCCGATTTTGCCTTAATTTTTATAACACGCTGTGGGTGTGACCAAACATCAGCCAGGGTTTCCACTTCGCTGTGCTTGTTCGTGGTGTTAATATCAATAACCAGTATGTTGCGGTGAGTCTGGAGGATTTTACGGAAATCTTTCTCTGCTACAAAAACCAGATCGAACTCGGGTTCTGCTTCTAACATACCAGGAAAATCGCGCATCAGTGTTTTCCGGATAGTATCTCCTACCTTTCCAACCCAGGCGGGTTGGCTGAAGACTACAATTATTTCGAAATCCTTTCCTGAAGAAACAGAACCTTTATTTTGGCTACAGGAAATCAGTAGTAATGCGGCAAGATATATAAAAATCAGGTTTTTGAACCACATCAGGAGCTAAAGCATTTAAAGGAAGAATATGATTAAATCAGTACGTATTATTAGAAGACTCAAAAAAGAGTTCGTGAAAATACATTTCAACTCGTAATAGAAATGTAAAACTCTAAGCTTCTTCAATAAGCGATCTGTAACACTGAAACGTGAAACATCGAAACGTTAAACACTAAATTTTAACTCGCCGGCAATATCACCTTAATTTTCTGTCCAACCTTAAGACCGGCTTTCCCCGATATTTTATTCCATTCCTTCAACTGATCGATCGTTATTCCATCATAATGCTGGGCTATGCTCCAAAGCGTGTCGCCCGATTTAACAGTGTAATATACAAGTTTCAAATCCCTTTCCGCCTGACTGGTCTTACTCTTGGCAGTAGTTTCCTGGGCAACCGTTTTATCTGTGCCGGTGTCGGGTTGGTTTACCCTAAGCTTCTGACCTACAAGCACATTATTAGTTTCCAGCGAATTCCAAGTCATAAGATCATCGGGTGAAACACCATATGTAGTTGCTATTTTATTCAGAAATTCTCCTTTTTTCACCACATGGTATTTTGCATTCGAAAGTTTCTGCTTTTGTTGAATAGTTTGTTTAACACTTTCGGCGTCCTTATTGGCGGCTATACTTTCGTCGGATGTAACTTTTCCGGGAGCATTAACCCTAAGTTTCTGACCTACAAGCACATTCGGCTTCTTCATATTATTCCATGCCATAAGCTCTTTGGTGGTAACATGGTATTTAGTGGCAACTTTACCAAGGCTTTCGCCTTTCTTAACAACGTAAATCTGTGGTTTAACTGTTGTAGTTACTGTTTTCTTTTCAACCGTAACATCTGCCTGATCATTGGTTTGAGAATCGGTTGTTTCGGCTACATCCTGGTTAACAGGAACTGTCTTGGGGGTCTTGACTTTTAAGGCAGGTTCTTTAACCTGAACAAATATTTTGAGTGACTGTCCTTTATAAACAGAAGCCTTTTTCAGCTTGTTCCATTTTTTAATTTCAGAGGTAGAGCAATCGTACTTACGGGCAATTACAGCAATAGTTTCCCCTTTGCGAACCTTATGCGTAACCCGTTTCACAACATAATCATAATCCGAATTATCCTGTAGCTTGAACTGGCTGGCATCATAACCCTTTAGCTGGTAATACGCGTAAATGGAGGGTTCATTATTGATAAAATCAGCAATTGATTTCTGCGGCAGGCGGATAAAGAAAGGATTTTCAGGTGTGGCAGGAATAAAACCGGTACGAAAAGTCGGATTCAGAAATTCGAGTTCGGAAATATTAAGTTTGAGCTTATCAGCTAGAATTCCTAAAGTAAGCGGCTGATTAACAGACACCGTATCAGTTTCGTGATACAGAATTTTAGGCATTATAGGGTAAATATTATGCTCGTTCGAGTAAGCCATTACATAATTTACAGCAATAAAAGCCGGTACATAATCGCGGGTTTCGCGTGGCAGATAAGGCATAATTTCCCAGAAAGTCATTTTACCACCCGAACGCCTGATTGCTTTATTAACATTACCCGGACCTGAATTATAGGCTGCCAAAACCAACAACCAATCATGGTACATATTATAAAGATCATTAAAATGACGACAGGCTGCAACAGTTGCTTTCAAAGGATCGTTACGGTCGTCAACATAGGAGGTAACTTCAAGCCCGTAAACTTTACCGGTATAATACATAAACTGCCATAAACCACCGGCACCAACCCTTGAACGGGCTTTGGCATTGAGGGCGGATTCAACAATAGCCAGGTATTTTAATTCAAGCGGAACATTGTATTTATCGAGCTGCTGTTCGAACATCGGGAAATACATTTGCGCAAGCCCAAGTACACGCGAAGTAGTTCCCCGCTTTTTGTTGGCATACATATCAATAAACATGCGGATGTATGAGTTGTACGTCAGAGAAATCGGCGAACCTACATCAAGCCTCTGCATACGGTAATAGTAAACCGAATCGGGATAAGTAGGTACGAAATTAGGGAGGAAGTTAAATTTATTTTCGTTTAAAAGACACTTTGTATTCTCGGAACTTTCAAAATATTTAAGCGTACTGAGGCTATCCATAGCTGCAACTATAAAATTATCGCCTCTCATCTCCATATCACCGGGCGATTTTGCAGGAGTGTTGTATTCCCCTGCTTGCTGTGCTTTTATTGTCACAGTAATACCCAGAAACAGTATCAGTAACAGATTCAGTGTTTTATTCATCCTGATTTCCTCATTCTTCATGATTAAATATCTTTTTTACACTCCATACTCATGGAATATAAATTTTGCTAAAAATACAACAAACACAAAGGTTAATATGTGTCGAAAGTATTATTAATGCACAATCGGTTGTTAAAAAGTATCACGGCTCAAACGGGTACTTTGGTATCCGAATGTTTGTTTCAACAAGTCATTAAGTATCCTGCGCCGAATCAGAGACAATTCAACTACCCGGTAACTTGGATCCAAAACCGTTTATTTGCCGGTATTAGTATCCGATTTGGGATCAGTATCTTCTTCCTTTATCCCATCCTTAAAGCTTTTAACACCTTTCCCGATACCTCTCATAAGTTCAGGAATTTTTTTGCCGCCAAAAAGCAAAAGTACAATGGCAAGAATAAGAATTATTTCTGTTGGTCCGATTTTACCCATAATACGTGTCTGTTTTTCTAAGTGTAGGTCGCAAAGTTAAATCAAATCATTAAACAATAATGCCCCTTTTAACATAAAAGTTCTAAAAAGAGAGAAATTAATTCAGATAAAGTTTGTTTGCCATGATAATACAACATGCTAAATATAAATATTTTAGGTCTAAATTATCAGAATCATCAATACATTAATCCGATTTCGGCTTTTAAATTTTAGTGTAATATGATGTAACGGAAGTCAGAATTCGAAAGTCGGAAGCCACCGGAACTGTATGTATTTTACCCTGTTTAGGGAAGTCAACTAACGTTTCTATCCATTAAAAATAATAGTTAGTTCAAACACTAATTCTGGTTATGTAATTGCAACCAACTTCGCACGCCGCTTTCCGTCTTCCGAATTTCGAATTCCTCCAAAAAAAAATACTCAATAAAATTCCAGATTTGCTAAATATTTAACCAACTCGAAGGATTTTGAACGATAGTTCCCTGCCAGAGTTCGAAATGCAGCCTGGATTTGGATTCGCCCTGACTGGTAGAAACCGTTCCCAGCGACTGACGTGTTTTAACCTTATCGCCTTTTTTCACCGTTACCGATTCGAGATTTGAATATACAGTAAGGTAATCGCCATGCCTTACAATTACCACATAATTGAGGTTGGCTATAAATATTACACTTGATATTTCGCCATCGAAAATAACTTTTGCCTGTGCGCCGGGTGCCGAAGTTATATCTATGCCGTTGTTTTTGATTTTAATATTCTGAAATTCAGCGTGCGCATGCTCGCCAAAAGATGATATTATAGCTCCCCTGTCAACAGGCGAAGGCAGGCGACCCTTATTGCCTGCAAAACTACCCGAAAGGGCCACATCTTCGGCTGTAATCGACATACTGTTTGTTGAAGCAGGGGCGGCTTTTGCAGCTATGGAGCGCGTTTCTTCAACTCTTGCAATGGGCTCTGAATTAATAGGTTCAGCCGGTTTTGAGGAAGGAGCAGATTTGGATTTCGATTTCCTGTCGGCTTCGGCTTTGGCCCGTGCTTTTCGTTCGGCTTCAGCGGTGGCTCTTGCCGCAGCAAGGGCCGAAGCAGCTTTACGTGCCTTTACTTCGTTTGCTTTCCTTATCTCCGCAACCACTATATTCTCTATGGCTGTCTGTAGTTTATTCAGGGCAATTTCGTTGTTACGAAGTTTTATCAGGATAGTTTTCTCCTGCGAAGTGAGGCTCTTAATTTTCTCATCTTTCTGGTTTTTTTCATCGGCCAGTACATTTCTTTCCTGTTCCTGCGAGTGTTTAAGGGTGAGTTTTGATGATTTACGCTTCTCGAATTCCAGTTTCTTGGCTGCAAGCATTTGCTGGGTTTCGCCTATCGACTTAACCTGCGATTTGCGGTATTCGGTATATTGCTGCAAGTATTTGAGCCGTTTGTATGCCTGGTTGAAGTTGTGAGACGAAAAGAGGAACATCAACCTGTTGTATGCACTCCGGTTGCGGTAGGTTGAATAAATTATCCGTGCATATTCCTCCTTAAGGCTGCTAAGGTTCATAGTTATGCGGTATATTGTATCGTTCAGGTTTTTCACCTGGCTATCGATACCACCTACTTCCTGTTCAATTTCATTAATAAGTTCTTCGCGCTTATTTATCTTTTTATTAATCAGCACCAACTGGTTAAGGTTGGCCGATTTGTTGAGTTTTGTTTGCTCCAGCTCGCGGTTCATTTCTATAATTTCCTTCTCCAACTTTGATTTGCGGCTCTGCATCTTGGTTTTATCATTCTGCGCATACATGGTAACCGTAGCAAATCCTAACAGGATAATTGCCATGATGGAACAAAAAACTATATAATTACGAGTGCTTTTCCGGGTATTCCGTGTCATTACTTTTTAGGTTGTAGTTCTTTTGTTTCGGTATAACTTTCAGGTATGCGGAAAGGATAAGTCTGATCCTGGTTGAGCTGAATTTTAGAATATTTGATTTTGATGCTTATCTTTTTTTCATCAGTTTCGACCCTGAATTCTAAGATTGTAGGAATAAGTTCCTCCATTACTTTTTCAAATTCAGCATAATTGGCCTGAAATTTCCGGCTATCACGTTCCGCTTCTTTGAGCATGACCTTCGAAACTTTAAAACTACCGGGGTCGAGCCATATACTTTGAATCGGTATGCTTATTTCCTCCTCGCTACGGCGAACGAATATGCGAAGTTTTCGCCGGTTTACCGTGTTAAGTTTATATTGCTGGTTTTCGACAGAAGCTTTAAAGGTGTTTGATTCATACAAGGAAAAATCATTTCCTATCAGGAAAGCCTGTGCCATATCATAATCAAGCGTTTTATTCAGCAACTGATTGATATATCCAAAATCATGTACAAAATAAGTGTTGCTTAACCTGTTAATGAACTTGATTGAATCGGGAGTGAGCATTAAACGAACTGCTTCGATACCAAGCGCGGGAGTGATGGAAATCCAGATTATACTGTCCTGTTCAATACGCAGATTGCCATTTACTGTTGTTTTCTTACGATCGACCTGGTAGGTAACATTAAATTTTGCCGAAAACTGATCGAACTTTAATTCATGTTCCTTCAATTTATTCGTCAGGAATTCAGGACCTTGCTCCTTTATAGGTTCCCTAACGGCTTTACGGCTGCCGGTGCATGACAAAAAACCCGTAACTACAATCAAAGTTAATCCGAGCATTACCAACCGATTCGTTAATCTACTCATACAATTTCTTTTCTTTAACCTTTTTCTCCAGGAATTCGGACCCCTTGCCAACTTTCAGTGCATTTTGCCAGTTTAACAGCGCTTTGTCGGTATTACCAAGTTTGAAATAAATGTCTCCAAGGTGTTCCAACAAGTCGGCATCGGGCGAAGGAGTTGCGGCTACCGCCTTTTCGACCCATTGGGCCGCTTCTTCATATCTTCCGAGTTTGTATAACACCCAACCATAGGTATCCATATTAGCCGGGTTGGCGGCATCTAATTTAACCGATTTTGCTGACATGGTTTCGGCTTGCGTCAGATTTTCGTTACGCAACGATAAATAATAGGCGTAGTTGTTCAGAACATAGCTGTTTTCGGGGTCAATTTTTAATGCCTTTTCGTAGCTCTCGTCAGATAAACGATTATTTTTCAACCGGTTGTAGGTATCGCCCAGGTAAGTGTAGAACTGTACAAGCAGCAAATTATTTACACTCACCAGTTTAATCCCCGTATTAAAACTGGTAATGGCATCCTCATATAGTTTTTTCTCGAACAGCGAAATGCCTTTAAACAGGTATGGCACCGGGAATAAAGGAAATAATTCGATGGCACGGTTACTTTCCTCTTCCAACGATTTATAATCGGCTAATTGTATATTTACATTAAGCAGGCTTTCCCAAACTGCATAACGGCTGCTGTCAACAGCAATTACCTTTCGGTATTCGTCGCGTGCTTCGGAATATTTTTTGTCATCGAGCAGGAAATCGCCATACATCGAATGTGCTTTTGGATTGTCAGGATGCGTTTTTACAAGTATTTGTGCAAGTTCAAATATATCAGCCTTATTCTCTTCATATATTTTATTGTCAGTAAAATAAGCTAAAAGCACCCTTATTTTGGTGTCGATATCGAGGGCCGGATTTGCAAAACCCAGTTTTAATTCCTCGAAAGAACGCTTCTTGTCGCCCTTTTTCCTGTAATAATCGGATAATGTGATATGGATATATGCATTCCCGGGGTCTTTAGCCAGTATTTGCTGGTAATATTCGGCGGCCTGATCCGGCTTACCGGCATCCATATACGATTCGGCCAACATCGAAATATAGCGGATTTCCTGGTCAGGAAATTCTTTGATCAGCTTATTCAGTTCGGAAGCAGCCAGCTCAGGTTTTTTCTGAATTACATAAATGCGCTGTTTCTGCAATGATATTTCTTCGGTTACCCCGATAAGTTCTTCAATTTTATTGCAGGTCTTTATTGCATTATTACCATCTTCATTCATTACATAGGCATTGACTAACTGGTAAAGGTTTTCCACACTGCCAGGATCCTGTTCAACTAATTTCTCAGAGGTTGCTATAAGTTCCTTTTTTTTGCCGGCTTTCCCGTAAATTTCAACCAGAAGGTTTAAATACCATTTGTTTCCGGGTTCAAGCTCCGAAGCCTGCTCAGCATACTTTGCTGCTGATTCAAAATCATTTGCATCGAAGTACAATTGTGCAAGTTGATACATTGAGGCTGAATGCTTTGGGTTTTTCGCCAGGCATGATTGAAAAAGCCCGGTAGCTTTTGAAGTTTCACCCAATAACTTTGCCGTAGTTGCATCAATATATAAATTGGTTACCTCTTCGCTGTTTACGGAAATTTCAGTAGAAACATCTGTTTTGTGCTTCTTTCTCTTTTCGCGTTTCTGCGAAAATCCGGTTCCCGGCCACATAATGGCAACGAGAATTATTATTGACAGTATTTTATTCATTCCTATGGTTGTGCTTTAAAAATTTGTTCTTGTTGCTGGGTGCCGGTCGTATTTATTTCGTTATCTTATCGTTTAAGGGTTCAAATGCCTGCGGCATTCAATGGTTCAAGGTTCAAATGCCCTTGGCGTTCAATGTGACGTCGGTGTTTGAAGCTCTTCGTCTCTAAGTCTCTTCGTCCTCCTTGTCCACGAATCTCCTCGTCTCTCCATCTCGGACCAAAATTCGTTTACAGTTTTGGGGTTAATAGTTCTTTAGGCACTTTTTTTTGTACCCCTCTGTCCTTCAGACATCTCCCCTTGAAAAAAGGGGAGAACCTCCAGTCAAACTCTTCAAACATATCAAACTCTTCAGAATTTCTCCATCTCTCCATCTCTCTGTCTCTCCGTCCCTCAGTCTCCTCATCTCCCCATCTCCCCATCTCCCCATCTCCCCATCTCCCTTGTCCCATTGTCCCCTTGTCCTCCCTCTCCCCCTCCCTACTTCACCCCTGTATGCCCGAATCCACCTTCTCCTCTTACGGTTTCCGATAATGTTTCAACCTCGTTCCAGCCTATATGTTCAAACCGGGCAATTACCATTTGGGCAATTCGCTCACCGGGTTCAAGGGTAAATGGCACATCCGAAAGGTTTACCAGGATAACTTTTATTTCGCCACGGTAATCAGGATCAATAGTTCCGGGAGTGTTAACCAGGGAAATACCATGTTTTATTGCCAGGCCACTACGCGGACGGATCTGCGCTTCATATCCTTCGGGCAACTCAATAAACAAACCTGTTGGGACTAGAGATCGTTCAAGCGGTTTCAATACAAGTGAATGCTCAAGATCAGCTCTCAGGTCGAGGCCAGCCGAATGAACTGTAGCATATTGGGGCAACGAAAAACGTGAGCGGTTTACGATATTTACTTTCATAGAAAAGCGATTTAAGATGTGATTTGCGATTTTGCAGGTTTTATGAGTGATTTCAGTCGTTTAAGATCAATTTTTTCTCTTTTCAGAACAAAGATCACAAATGCCAGGATATACAATGTATTCAAAACGATGCGTATTCCAAGGCTGGCCGGGGCAATATACACACTAATAAGGTAAAGCACAATTCCGGTCATGAAATACAGGATGATTGTTTTCCAGTCGTAGGGTATGGGGTAGTATTTCCGGCTAAGGTAGTAGCTGAAAATAACCATGGCCAGGTAGCTGAAAAGATAACCCCAGGCTGCGGCCATAAATCCGTAAACCGGCATAAAAACAATGTTTATCACAAGGTTAATTCCCAGTCCAAGAAGTGTAATGGTTAATGCATAATGTGTTTTACCCGACAATTTGTACCACATCGACAAGTTAAATACAACTCCGAGCAGTATATTGGCTATCAGCATTATAGGCAATATTGCAATGCCACTCCGGAAACTTTTCCCGAGCAAAAGGGCAAACAATTCAGGATACATTGCAATCCCCAAAAAGATTAAAACACAAAAAGCCACGAAATATTTCATTACATCGGCATATATTTTCTTCATATCATCACGCAATGAGGATGAAAAGAAGAAAGGCTCGGCGGCATATCGAAACATCTGAACAAATAAAACCATAAAAACGGCCAGTTTCACATTGGCATTAAAAATACCCAACTGATCCTGCCAGGGCGAAGTTGCCGGTGCAAAAAACCTGAAAAAGATACGGCTGATAAAATCGTTTGCTACACCAGGTAACCCGGCAATCATCAATGGAAGCGAATAAATCATCAGTTCGCGGAACTGTTGCTTGGAAAACACAAAATGAAGGTTCAGCAACCTTGGAATAAAAAGAATTAATGATACTATACAACTCAGCAGGATTGCCAGTAATATATAACCGTAATCGGGAGTGGCCGGGATAAACCGGAGCAGGAAAGAGTCGGGGTGCGATACAAAATACTTTGGCAGCAAGAGAAACAATACAAGGTTAAAGCCAACTTCAGAAAGGATTTTAATGGTACGGAAAGTGGCAAATTTAAATGCCTTGTTTTTAAATCGCAATTCAGCAAACAGTATTGCTGTAAAGCAATCTATAGCCAGAATAAGAGCTGAATATATGATATAACTGGCAGGATGCCCGGCAAATGCACTTAGCTGACCGGAAAACAATATTATCAAAAGCAGGAATGAAATGGAAGTTGCTCCCAGCGACATCAGCGCCGTTGAAAAAATAACTTCTGAACGGCTTTTATCCCGGCTGGCAAAGCGGAAAAACCCGGTTTCCATTCCGAATGTCAAAACAACCTGTAGCAGCGCAATATATGCCAGCAATTCAGAGGCCAGCCCGTAATTTCCCGTGGTGAGCATACGGGTGTAAAGCGGTACAAAAAAGAAGTTGATGACCCTTGCAACAATAGAACTAAGCCCATATATTGCAGTTTGTCCGGCCAGTTGTTTTAAAGGATTCAAACAGGTGTTTTGATTAATCGGTGCAAAAGTACGGAAATAGTGCTTTCGCATAACGATCTGGCGCTTTCCAGGTCAAGTCGTTAACAAATATTAAGTATCAGATGCTTTTGGTTGGCGAATCTGCCTAAACAGTTGTTTGAATTAGAATTAGCGGAATTTCAGAATTTACGGAATGAACGGTTGCAGGATATATTTTTATGTTCCGATTGATACTGAAAAATTTTCCATTCTGAAATGCTTATTCCGAGAGTTTATCGGTATGCTGAGTTTGGAAACTCAGGATAGCATTTGTTTTATTATTATTTTCTTTTGAACGCTACGGACAGCTGGGGGCAGAAAAAACTGGTATAATATAATATTGCAACCCCTTAATGACAACGCCCTGAATAACGCTGGTAATTATTGGCTTTTATCAAAATTCGAAACTGCAAACTTCAATTAACAATTGTTCTTTTTTATTTATGCAGGAAGATTACGTACAACGATGGAGACATTGAGATAATGCTTTTCACCAATGGTAACCCAAATTTTCCTACCTAAATTTATTCAATGGAGTTTTTTCAATAAGCTGTAGGTCGCCTTTGGGCGTTATCCTATAAATCCAAGTAGGGTAATCAATGTTATTGTTTACTAATTCGGGATTATATTTCTTTTTAAAATAATCAATTGTATCAGTATTTAATTTGGTTATATCATAATATTTATAACCGATTCCATCTATTTTGTCAAAAATAAATACAGGTAGCTCGTTGGTAAAACAAATTCCCTTTAAAACGATACTATCGTTTATTGATTCAGGAATGTGAGTGGGAAATGTCAGGTCTAGAAAAATCATAAGCAATTTCTCGTTTTTGTTTTGGATAAACTTTAAAGTGTATAGAGGAGGTAGTTCTGGCTTTTCTATCAAGTTAACATCCTTGACAAATTTAGAGAATTCTACGGAAAGTTCACTTGTCTTAAACGGACTTTCAGTCATTGGTTTTTTTTTAACATTTGTACAAGTAACAGTGAAAAAAGCAATCAATAATACTTGGATAATTTTTTTCATAATTCGTTTATAAATTGTAAAATTACCATGTCAACTATTTTATCAACGTTTTTTCTCTTGGCCCAGCTTTCCAAAAGTGTCTAGTATTAGGGAAATAAACATAATTTGGAAAGGGTTCTTTCCCGCCATTCTCTGCCATTCGATCGTAAGACCTCAAAACATCGCCTATAGCAGTAAGCCTTTTGGGGTCAAAATATCCCATAGATTGATCTTCCCAGTAATATGTAGGAGAAATTCCTGGATGTGAATGGATACTGGAATTTGTCTCTGAATTTGAAAACCCAAGAGCCAATGGCGATGGCGACTTGTAAGAATTATGCTTTGTCGCAACTGTATATAAATCGATTCCCTTACCTGGAGTATGACTCACAATTGCCCATTCTGCATCAGAGTGGTTTGCCGCAAACATGAAAACTTTGACAGCATCGTCTACATTTGTAGTTGTAGCTTTTGAAATACCATCACCACTTGTTTTTGATAAATTATCCAAAGTGCCTTTATCAACTTCAATAGATTTGTTTTTATCTAAAGTACCATCATCTTTCTTAACATACAAATGGTCTTATGGGTCTTCTTTTTTTACTGCTTCAAGTTTCAT
>Ga0335397_10007098_pt1 | contig 14337 bp, 12 predicted proteins | sample MAT04_FD_205740 | JGI IMG/M metagenome (GOLD analysis project Ga0335397, IMG submission 205740) | Freshwater microbial communities from Lake Fryxell liftoff mats and glacier meltwater in Antarctica - MAT-04 (spades assembly) (version 2) ...
CGACTTATTAAACAATTCCACCACCCGCGTCTCTGTAGACTCAGCCGGCAATCAGGAGAACAATTATTCCTTAACCCTCTCCATCTCAGCCGACGGGCGGTTTGTGGCGTTTGAATCTTATGCCACAAACCTCGTGCCGGGGGACACTAACAATCAGCCAGACATCTTTGTGCGCGACTTATTCGCCAATACCACCACCCGCGTTTCTGTTGACGCAGCCGGCAATGAGGGAAACGGCAAATCCTTAAACCCCTCCATCTCAGGGGACGGGAGGTTTGTGGCGTTTGCATCTAGTGCCGCCAACCTCGTGCCGGGGGACACTAACAATAGCTATGACATCTTCGTGCGCGACTTGTCAACCAATACCATCACCCGCGTCTCTGTAAACTCAGCAGGTAATCCGGGGAACAACATTTCTGATAGCCCCTCCATCTCAGCCGACGGGCGGTTTATAGCGTTTAAATCTTTTGCCACCAACCTCGTGGCGGGGGAGACTAACTTTTCAGGCGAAATCTACGTGCACGACACTCTCACCAATACCACCACCCTCGTCTCTGTAAACTCAGCAGGTAATCCGGCGAAAGGCTTTTTCTATAGAGGCCCTTCCATCTCAGGGGACGGGAGGTTTGTGGCGTTTACATCTACTGCCTCCGATATCGTGCCGGGAGACACTAACAATAGCTATGACGTCTTCGTTGCTGATTTAACTAACACTCCAGGCGGCACCAACAACCCCCCAAACGTCATCAATGGCACGGACAGCAACGACTACCTCACAGGCACTTCTGGCAGCGATACCATGAACGGTTTTAAGGGCGATGACACACTCACGGGTTTGCGACGCAACGATGTCGTTTACGGTGGCAAAGGCAACGATATCCTTTACGGCGGCAAAGGTGATGACACCCTGATCAGCGGCTTGGGAAACGACACTTTGATCGGCGGTTTGGGAAACGATGTCTTTGTTTTAGGTGCAGGATTTGGAGTTGATACTATCTCTGATTTCATTAAAGGTCAAAATACTGTGGAATTAATTAACGGCTTGACTTTCGGACAGCTATTCATTTCCCCTGGAAGTGACGGCGCATTAATTAAATTAGGCAGCAACGGTGAAGTTTTAGCTTCTTTGACTGGTGTTGCTGCCAACCTCCTCGGCCCTGCCGATTTCGTCTCTGTTTAGAATATCTGCCGATTGATCGTTCGGGCTTCAGTCGTCTCCGCTTCGTAGTCAGGACTTTAGTCCTTCTTAACTCAAGAAAGGACTGAAGTCCGAACGATCGAACCTAATTCCTTATTTAAAACCAGTCAACACCCCATAAATTGCCCAAATCGCCATCGCCCGCAAATAGTGACTCGCCCGAAAAGTCCCCCCAGCCGTAATCGCTTCCGGCGTGCGAAACTGCAACCCATTTTCATAAATCTGCTTAACAACCGCATCAGTCAATTTAAATGCTTTATCCTCCATTCCCATCTGTACCAAAAAAGCCGCTAACCCAAAATTAATCCCCGTCCAAACTTCCAAAGGATGAGTCGCATTCGGATTTTCTGGCGCACCGTTTAGCATCACCCCATTCGCCGCCCCAAATTCGCCATCATTGAACTTCAAAAAGCAAGATTCATACACAGTTTCTAAAGCGCTGACAGCACATTCTGGCGGCACAATATCCGGCAATCCCAACAATTTTGCGTAAAATTGACCGCACAATTGGTCGGCCATCACTACTTCGGAATTACTCTCGCTGTCCAAACGGTAATATTGACCGTTCCACAGTTTTTCCTGATAGCTCGGTCTTGCTTGTAACAGCCAACTGTGATATAATGCAATCTTTGCTGGCGGATTAGGAAGTATATCAGGTGCTGCGTCTTCTAAGATTTCGCCGATCGCGATCGCACATTCCAGCGCCGCCAACCACAAACCCCCGCAATACGCACTAATCCCCCGCAGTTGCCAATCATCAAACGTCTGATCCGGCGCACCCGAATTCTCAGGAATGCCGTCCCCATCCTGATCAAAAGTTTTCAGATAAGCCAAAGCCTCAACAATGGCCGGCCAACACTCTTGCAAAAACTCATAATCTGTGCCGCCCGTCAACAGGAAATCGCGATAAACCTGCAACACAAAATCGCAAGGTAAATCCTTCCACAAATTGCAATCTTGATAGCTAGTATAATTCGTTTTCTCCCAAGGATGTTCGTTGGGAGCACCCAAATCATGCGGTGTCGCACCAACAGCTTTTCTAATCGCTGCAGCTTGATTCCAGCCAATAACTCGCGGAGTATCGTCTCCCGCCGAAATTGCCCTAGCAAAGGCAATCATTACCGACTTTTCTAAGTCAGGCCACAGCATCAACAAAGCAAAAGAACCGTACAGTCGCACGTCTAAACTTTCGTACCAGCGGTAATCAATGCACTCCAAAACCCCAAATTGACCCTTGGGATCGCGTTCGTCCGCCGCACTCCAAAGAGTACCGCCGTCAGTCAAAATGTACAACTCATTAAACAGCGCCATTTTGAAACTGTCGGACAAATCTGTACGTTCTAAAATGGGTTTTTGCCAAGCTTCAATACTTTCGCGCCAAGTATCGGAATGCTTCATCGCCGTGCGAATAATCGGCCAAACATTTTTGCCATTCCGCCCGAAGAAATCAGTATAGCGGCGGTAGTAAGAAACTCCAGATGCAAATTCAGTAACGGGCAAATCCCAAGCTAAAATAAAGGGGATTTTGCGAGTTTTTCCCGGTCTAATTGTAAACCGAACTGCGATCGCACAAGCCGACTGTTCCCCGGAGGCGGCGGCTGTCTCGTCTTTGTCATCCAATAAGAAACCTTCAGCAGAAAAGTTGCGCCAAATATCGTCACCGTTCCCCGCCGGATTCCAGCGAGTTTGATAGAATACTTCTACCGCCGGATTAGTCACAGTTGCGATCGCCCACTGTCCCTCCCCCTCTTGTGGCTGATCGTTAGCACTCAACCGCGCCATCACGCAACCAATTCGGTGAAAATCTTCCACAAACAAATTCAAATTTCCGGCACTTTCTCCCCACCGGGGTTGATAGTCATAAAATGGACTACCATCATCTCGCACCATCACTTCCGGCGACTTGTTAGCATTAGTAAACCAGCCGACAATATTCTCCCAAGTTAGCATGATGCTGAGAGTAATCGGCGCATCTGTAGGATTGTGCGCCACCCATTCAAACATAGCAACTGGGTAACTGCTTTCTTGATAATTATTGGGCAAAATTGGCGAAAATTGCTCACAGCTTAATTGAGCCTCAAACACATTTTCATAAACAAACCAACTGCGCGGATATAAAGCATGATAAGTCCCAGAATTAGACTTCCCCCCCATTCCTTCAGCCTGCTCTCTCCCATCCGTTACATCCGTTAAATCCGTTACAAAATCCGTTACAAAATCCGCTGCCAATCTTCCTTCGCTTGGATACCATCTCCAACTAGATAAACTGCCATCTGTAGGCGGTTCAGTAGACAGTGCATAGGCTTGTTTCTTGCCTTTTGTTTCTTCAAAGACGCTGAATTGACAAGCGGGTAAACTGCGAAAAATATGCTCGCCACCGTCGATGTGCCAGAGGTTAAAGTCGCCGCGGGGCGATCGCCCGATGCAGCCTGCCCCGAACCCGCCCAGAGGCATTCCGTGCCAGGGCCCGTCGTCGAGATTGCTTGCGTACCGGACTGTATAGGGATTGTCCCAACCGAGGCCGATCGGGCGTTTCCAGGTGTGCGGGGGGATGTTTGGGTTAAATGTGCGATCGTTATTCATGGGATTTATCTTAGCGCGCGATCGGGCTTAACAATCATTTTTTATTTAAGAAAACCGGGCGGTTGAAACCGCGTATATACAGACAAAACCCGACGGGAGTGGGTTGAAGAATACCGGGCAATTAAAATTATGTTATTTTCTTGAGTCCGCGCACCATCCGGACTTCGTTTTTGTAGACGCGGTTTCAACCGCCGTCTCATCTAACGCGGCAAAATATCATCTAACCGCAGTTGCAAACTCTTTAATAGAGGAGAAACAATCGGTTCGCCCAGGCGAAATAGTTGCTTGGTATAATCTCGATCTATCAGTTCGCAAACTGTGACAGTAGGTTGTTTAGGTTTACCGATAAAAGCCACACCCCCCAATCCACGATAATCAACTATCCAATATTCGGGAATCCCTAAAAGAGCATATTCTTCAACTTTTCGGGCATAATCTGTTTCCCAGTTAGTGCTGACAACTTCTACAACTAATTTAATCGATCGCCCTAACGCAATCACAGGTTCTCTTTCCCAAAGTGGTTCGCTGACAAGGGCGGTTTCATCTAACACGACAATATCAGGGCGGCGCGCCGTAGCAGCGTCAGCAAATGGACGGATTAAACAAGTCCGGGGAATAAACCAAGGTAGTTTTTCGGCTGCGATCGCAATTCCGATTTGAGTAGCCAGTTTACCACTGACGGTTTCGTGGGGGCCTGTGGGTTCCATGTCAACTAATTCTCCGTCAGCAAGTTCGTAGCGGGGGTTGTTACAGTATTGATCGACAAATGTTTCAAATGTGAGAATTTTTGGCGCAGTGTAAGTCATGGGAAACTAATTGTTTTTTGCTAAAAATCCTATTCTATCAACTAACCAAATCCCAAATCAGAACCTTTCCCCGCGTGAACCAGAGCCAACTTTTCGTAACGCTTAGCGTGTTCCACCAACTCCTCAGATTCCTCCTCAGACAGGTCTCGCAGCCGCTTCGCAGGCACTCCCGCAACCAGCGTGCGAGGGGGAACGTCTTTCGTCACAACCGCCCCCGCACCGACGATCGAGCCTGTACCCACTCTCACTCCGTCCAGGACGATCGCCCCAATCCCGATCAAACAGCCCCGTTCAATGTAAGCTGAATGAATCACGGCTCGGTGTCCGACTGTCACAAAATCTTCCAAAATAGTTGGTTTCCCCCGATCGCCGTGTAGAATTGCTCCATCTTGGATATTGGTACTTTTGCCGATCGCAATTCGCTCTACATCCCCCCGCACCACCGCCCCGTACCAGATACTCGCGCCCGCAGCCACCTCTACCCTGCCGATGACAACAGCGCCTTCAGCTACAAAAGCAGCTTGGGAGAGATCCGGCAATGGCCAATAGGCAGGAAGTGCAGGCAGAGGTTCGTTGAGATTGCTCATCTTTTTGGTCGATCGTGATACTTCTAGCAGATTAGCTGGTTGTTAATACGGGATATAATAAAACTATTTGCCACTTTTGCAGATAAATATGCTGGGACGCAATAAATGATTGAAGTTGCCTTGCAATACCCGATGTTTGGCCCGGAAATTCAGTGTCCCCACTGCCGCCAAACAATTCCGGCTCTAACGCTCACGGATACCTATTTGTGCGTGCGTCACGGGGCATTTGAGGCAGATCCAAAAACGGGGGAACTCGTTCACCTTCAGTCAGGGCGGCACTGGCGCCGCTGGGATGATGAATGGTATCGCCAGCACACCCACCCCGACGGGATTCGGTTTGAAATTCACGAAGCGCTCGATCGACTTTATACTCAAGGTTATAAAGCAACTCGTGTCATTATTGCCCAACGCTATCGGGAATTGATCAGCACTTATTTGGAACGCAGCACGCCTTGGCGGGGGCTGCCGGAATCGCCGCGCCCAAAGCTGTACGGTTTACCTGTGGATTTTAGCCCCGAACCCCAGGAGGAACCTTGCTGGGAAGTGATTAATTTTGATTTGGAAAAAGAGCCGGGAGTTCCGACTAGATATCCCTATTTTCGGTTGTTTGAATAATCATTAGTCATTAGTCATTGGTCATTGGTCATAGGTAACAATTGACAACTGTTAACTGTTAACTGTTAACTGTTAACTGTTAACTGTTAACTGTTAACTGTTAACTGCCAACTGTTAACTGTTAACTGCCAACTGCCAACTATCAACTGTCAACTGCCAAATGCACCACGCCTCGATTCGCACTGCTAACATTCACCGGGCGATCGCCTTTTACGAACAGTTAGGATTTACTGTGAGCGATCGCTTTACCACAGGTTACACCTTAGCCTGTTGGATGGAAGGTCTCAACGGACGCATCGAACTAATCCAAATCCCGGAACCAAAACCCGCACCCGATGCGTTCGCAGACGAGCATTATGTGGGATATTATCATTTATCTTTCGATTTAACTGATGCGACAACAGACTTGCCGAGTTGGTTGCAGTCTCTCAAACAGCGGTTTGAGGAAGCTGCTAAAGACCAACCAAACCAGTTTCAAGCTTTGAAAGTTTTATTAGAACCGACTCAACAGGCGATCGGGCAAAATGTTTACGAAGTAGCTTTTATTGCCGATACTGATGGTTTGCCTTTAGAGTTTATCCGGCGTCTTAATTAGTGTGAGTAACCAATATATAACCTTTTTTACAAAAATGAGGCGGGCTGGGATTTTTCGTAATTGGTAATTTAGTCCTGGACGTATGAGTAGCCAGAAACCGGGTTTTTTCACCAAAATACTCGCCAAAAACCCTCAATCTCGCTGAAAAACCCGGTTTCTTGAGCTTTGTGTATCAGCCATCTAATTACTTGCCCCCAATTTAGAATAGTTATTATTAATTAGTTCTAAGAGTCACTACCAATTTAAGAATATTCTTCTAAAAAATAGCTAGACTTTGAGTTAAAAATCTAGTATATTGTCTTTTTGATATAATATGAACATCTATTCATACTATCAGGCGTAAGCAAAAACCCAGAAAACACCATGCAAAAAGCCAAGTCGAGCGATTCCGGTTGCTGTAGTCATGACGATGACCACGATCGCAGCCATGAGAATCATAACCATGACCACGACCATGACCACGACCATGACCACGGAAACGGAGATTTTAACCTTAAGCAAGAATTGATTCCTGTCATATCAGTTGTTATACTGTTTATCGGAGGTTTAATTTTTGAAGAAAAACTGCACAACACGCCCTATTCTATAGGCGAATATCTGGTTTTCATCCCAGCCTATATTTTGAGTGGATGGAATGTTTTAACTATTGCGGGGCGCAACATTCTGCGAGGTCGATTTTTTGATGAAAATTTCTTAATGACGATCGCAACACTCGGCGCTGTAGCTATTCACAAACTCCCGGAAGCAGTCGGGGTGATGTTGTTCTTCAAAATCGGAGAACTTTTTCAAGAATTTGCGATCGGGCGATCGCGTCAATCGATCCGATCCGATCGCTCTTAGAGATTCGCCCAGACAGCGCCAACCTCAAAGAAAATGGTGACATCAAAAAAGTTTCGCCCGAAACCGTAGCCGTCGGCGATATCATCCTTGTCAAACCAGGCGAAAAAATCCCCTTAGATGGTGAAATTATCGACGGAAATTCTCAGATTGACACATCTGCGTTAACCGGCGAATCAGTACCTCGAACCGTAAAAGTTGGAGAAACAGTTTTAGCAGGAACAATTAACCAGACAGGAGTTCTCACCGTCAAAGTTACCAAACTGTTTGGTGAATCCTCAATCTCTCGAATTCTGGAATTAGTAGAAAATGCCAGAAGCAAAAAAGCTGAAACAGAGAAATTTATCAGCAAATTTGCCAGTTACTATACGCCTTTTGTAGTATTTGCATCGCTAGCAGTGGCTTTAATTCCGCCTTTGTTCATTTCAGGCGCAACTAATGCCGATCGCCTTTTGTGGGTGTACCGCGCCCTAGTCTTGTTAGTTATTTCCTGCCCTTGCGGATTGGTGATTAGCATTCCTCTGGGATACTTCGGGGGAATTGGCGGTGCAGCCAAGCGCGGTATTTTGGTGAAAGGCTCGACTTTTTTAGATACCCTGACAGCAGTTAAGACAGTTGTTTTGGACAAAACAGGAACTCTGACAAAAGGAGTTTTTAAAGTAGCACAAATTGTCCCTCAAAATGGTTTTTCACAATCTGAGTTGATGGCAATGGCTGCTAAAGTAGAATCTCAATCCAATCACCCAGTCGCGAAATCTATTCTGGAAGCTTACGGCGGAAAAATAGATTCTTCGGAGCTTACAGATTACGAAGAAATAGCGGGACACGGCATTCGAGCCAAAGTCAATAATCAAATTGTGCTTGCCGGAAATGACCGTTTGCTGCACCGAGAAAACATCCCTCACGATGTCTGCAATGCTGAAGGTACGATCGTCCATTTAGCGGTAGACAACCGCTATGCTGGCTATATTTTAATTGCTGACGAGCTTAAAGACGACGCAGTACAGGCGATTCGTGACCTCAAGAAATTGGGTGTGGAGCGCATCGTGATGCTCACAGGAGATAATCAAGCTGTAGCCGATAGTGTTGCGAAACAACTCGGTTTAGATTCCTACATAGCTGAGTTATTGCCCGAAGGAAAAGTAGAGGCGATCGAAAAACTGATTGCCGAATCTAAAAAAGACGATAAAATAGTCTTTGTCGGGGACGGAATTAATGACGCGCCCGTGCTTGCTAGAGCTGATGTTGGCATGGCGATGGGCGGTTTGGGTTCCGATGCGGCGATCGAAACTGCTGACATTGTAATTATGTCAGATGCACCGTCCAAGGTGGCTGAAGCCATCCAAATTGCCCGCAAAACTCACAATATTGTCTGGCAAAATATCATTTTTGCCATGTCAGTCAAAGGCATATTTATTGCTTTGGGCGCTTTTGGGTTAGCGACAATGTGGGAAGCTGTTTTTGCTGATGTTGGGGTAGCTTTAGCAGCTATTTTCAATGCAACTAGAGTTCTCAAATAGAGAAATCGTAGCGTGTAAAATTTCATTTTACGACAATTGAGACATACATTCATTCTAAGGTCAAAAATCTTATGCACCGTCAACGTTCTCTGCCCTGGATTTATCGATATTCTCGCCCGATCATGGCAGGAATTGCAAGTATTGGGGCTGCGATTACTGCTTATCTAACAGCCGTCAAGTTATCCCAAGGAGCGGTAACTTGTCCCATAGAAGGCTGCGATATCGTGCTTTCGAGTCCCTATGCCTATGTCTTTGGTTTGCCTCTTTCTCTATTTGGCTTTTTGGGCTATTTGAGCATGATAGTTTTTGCAGTAGCTCCCCTATTTGTCAATCCTTCAGAACAGAAGAGTCTCCGCTCTACCTTAGAGTCTTGGACGGGACTATTTCTGTTTGCTGGTGGCACAGCAATGATGATTTTTAGTGGCTATTTGATGTATGTACTGACTGTTGACATCAAAGCAACTTGTATTTACTGTATTGCGTCTGCTTTGTTTGCAACTAGCTTGTTTGTCTTATCATTAATCGGTCGCGAATGGGATGATATCGGTCAACTATTTTTTATCGGAATTCTGGTATCTATGTTAGTGCTGATTTCCTCTGCTGGTCTTTATGCCGATGTGAATAATCTCGGTACTGCCAAGGAGACAAGCATGAATACTACAACATCTTCTGGCACTTCGGAAATTGCTTTAGCGCAGCATTTGAAAATAGTGGGAGCTAAAATGTACGGCTCTTATACCTGCTCTCACTGTCAAGCGCAGAAGGAAAGTTTTGGCTCCTTGGCGGCTCGGATTTTCAATTATATCGAGTGCAATCCTCAAGGGAAAAATGCGAGGCCTGATCTTTGCCAAGCTGCGAAGATTAAAGGGACTCCGGCTTGGGAAATTAACGGTAAGTTTTACGAAGGTAAAAAATCATTGGAGGAGTTAGCTGATTTATCTGGCTATCAGGGAAGTCGCGAATTTAATAATCTCTCAAATCAGGAACGTTGACAAGAGTGATTTTTGGCGATCGACCTAATCATAGTCCAATACGGTTTACTACTATAGGGCGGGTTTTGCCTTGATACAGTCGATTATTTCATAAATTCTGATCTGAACCCGCCCCTACCGCAATATGGTTGACTTAAGAAATTCGTCAAAAAGCCTTAAGTAAACCGTATTGCATCATAGTCAATCTCCTCCTGCCGTGGCTACAAAAACAAAACCCGCTGGTGCGGGTTTTATCTTAAAACTAATTGTTAATTGCTGAGGGTATCAACTACTTCTTAGGAGCATGAGCCTCTTTAGCAGTAGCGGGATGGGCCGCATTGCTAGTTTTCAAAAGTACGATCGCCTGCGCGTAAACAGGATCGTCTTTAGTAGCAACCAACATCGGTTTGTTGGCTAATTTCAGCTTTTGTTCGTCCGTTACTACGACTTTGACATCGGGAGTAACGCCCTTGTGGCTGATATCAGTACCGTTGGGAGTATAGTAGTGAGCGATCGTCACTGCTAAGCCCGAACCATCAGACAAAGAATGCACCGACTGCACTAAAGCTTTGCCAAAAGTTTGACCGCCGATCACAGTAGCGCGCTTGTTGTCCTTGAGAGCACCAGCCAAAATCTCGCTGGCGCTGGCCGAGTTGTCGTCCACGAGCACCACCAAAGGCTTGTCAGTGAGCGCAGTGCGGTTTGTCCGCATTTCCTGAGAATCGCCCGCGCGATCGACTGTGCGGACGATCGCCCCTGTATCCATCCACATCCGGGCAATATCAATGCTCACCCGCAGCAAACCGCCGGGATTCCCCCGCAAATCCAACACAAAAGCATCAGCTTTTTGAGCCGAGAGCTTTTTAATTGCCACCTCCATTTGTTCGCCCGCGTGGGAGCTAAACTCTTGCAAACGGATGTAACCAACTTTCTTACCCGCTTCATCCTTGAGGCTGTAGCGAACCGCAGCTACCTCAATTCTCGCCCTAGTCAGAGTGAGCTCAAACTCGCTTTTGCCGCTACGAGCAATCCGCAGCGTGACTTTTGTACCTTCAGCGCCCCGGATTATTTGAGCAGCATCGGCGACAGTCATGCCTTTGGTAGCTTTACCATCAATCACCAAAATCGTATCGCCCGCTTGAATCCCTGCCTTCAGCGCCGGGGAATTGTCCATCGGCTCGACTACAGTAATCGCTTTCGTTTTCTCATCTTGTTCGAGCCGCATCCCCACCCCTGTCAGTTCCCCGGAGGTTTGATTCGTCAGCGCTTCATACTGCTTCGGGTCCATGAAGCGCGTGTAGGGGTCTTGTAATTTCTCTAGGGCTTTGCGGAGGGCGGTGTAAGCAGCTTCGCGAGAGGTATAATCTTTGTTCAGCAACTCTTGGCGAGCGATTTGCCAGTCAGTCTTGTTAAAGCTGCCATCGACATACTCTCGGTTCACAATCTGCCAAGCTTCGTCTAAGACAGCTTTGGGGCTATCTTGAAGCTCGGCGCGGACTGATTGACTCAGCCCGGGAACGAGTAAAGATATCGAAGCGGTTGTTGCCATCGCCCCACTGAACAGGGCTAACTGTAACTTAGAAAAGCGTCTGCGGGCTTGATTCATTGAATTTTACTCAATTCGATTGTAGATTTTTGATTTTTTGATTTGAGATTGCTAAAAAAATCTCAAATTACTACTTAAACTATGTTGTGGAGACTCCACCATCCCTTTGGATAGTTTAACGAGATTCATAGCCGATCGCCAACCAATCATTACTGTATTTTAATAAACTTAATTTAAAACTTGGATTTGAATGTGCCGTGGAAGCTAAAATCGAGCAATTTTCGCGTAAGTGGTTGAGTCTGCTCCTGAATGGAGTTATCGGTCTAGTAGCGCTGGCGGGGGTGGTTACTATGCAGTCGAGTGGGCAGTTGGGCGGAATGCCCCCAGACGTTCAGGGGCAAAAGGCACTATCTGCAATTTCTGCTACCAATTTCAAGCAAGCCACGCAGCAAGAAGTACAGCAAGAAGCCCTGCGGCTGAAAATGCTCAAAACACTTCCTAGTTTTGGGTTTGACAATTTAATTGCCGACTGGACATTTCTGAAATTTTTGCAGTATTTTGGCGACGACGAAGCGCGAGATGTGACGGGCTACAATCTGAGCCAAGAATATTTTGACATCATCACGCGGCGCGATCCTCGGCGAGTGGAAATTTACCCATTTCTGTCAGTTGCTGTTTCCTTTTATCAAGCAAAACCCGAAATCGCCGTGCAGTTAATGGAACGGGGTACTAGCGCCCTTTCGCCGCAAATTGATCCGCAAGCGTGGACAGTGTGGCGAAATAAAGGTCTCGATGAATTGCTGCTGTTGGGGGACATTCCCGACTCAATTCGCTCCCACGAAATGGCTGCTGACTGGGTGGAACAAACCCCGAAAGGCCGCGAATTGGCGCCAATTTTTCGAGCAACTGCTGAGTATATGCGCCGAGATCCCGATAGCGTGCCGGTGCGGTTTACTGCTTGGAGTACCGTTTATTATCAAACAAAGGACAAAATTGTGCGACTAAGGGCGAAACAAGCTCTTGTCAAGTTGGGAGTTCAGGTGCAAAAAGATCGGGATGGAAAGGAGAGTTTTATTTTGCCACCTCGAAAGTAGTTGACTGTTGATTGTTGACGGTTAACTGTTGACGGTTAACTGTTGGCGGTTAACTGTTTACTGTAATTCCCCAATCTAAAATCTAAAATCTAAAATCAGCTTGAGTTAATTCGCGCCATTCACCGGGTTTCAGGTCATTTAGTTGCAAATGCCCGATCGCACTTCTGACCAGCCGCAGCGTCGGAAACCCTACTGCTGCGGTCATCTTACGGACTTGGCGGTTGCGGCCTTCGGTGAGAGTCATTTCCAGCCAAGCTGTCGGAATGTTTTTGCGAACTCGAATCGGGGGTTCGCGGGGCGGTAATAGGGGTTCTGCTGATAATAATTGCACTTTTGCCGATCGAGTCCGATAATCTTGAATTGTGACACCAGTTTGCAAAAGGGCGATCGCACCTGCATCAGGAATCCGTTCCACTTGCACCAAATAAGTGCGAGGATGAGCAAATTTCGGATCACTGAGGCGGTGCTGCATTTGTCCGTCATCGGTTAACAGCAACAAACCTTCACTATCGCGATCGAGCCTTCCGACTGCATAAATGTCAGGAATCGGAATATAGTCTTTAAGGGTACTCCGTTTAGTCTCACTGGAATTATCAGTGAACTGAGTTAAAACATCGTAGGGTTTGTAAAATAAAATGTAACGATAGGGCATGACAAATTAAAAAATAAAAATGTACAAACAGTGCGAGCATAAACAATATAAATCCGTAAAAAAACCACTTTCTATCTCTCTTGTCTCCCTTCTCTGCGCCCTCTGCGCCCTCTGCGGTTAAAAAAAAATCTTATTAACCAACGATTCAAACCAGCTATAAAATCTTCTGCCTTTAACAGCCTCGCAAATCTCAACTACCCAACTTTACCATGCCCGAAGCCACACACCGCATTTGCATCGTCCTCGGAACTCGCCCAGAAGCAATCAAACTAGCCCCAGTAATTCAACTGTTCAAAAATTCACCCAACTTTGACACCCAAGTAATATTAACAGGTCAGCATCGAGAAATGGTCGAGCAAGTCATGCGAATGTTCGACCTAAAAGCCGATCGCGATTTAGCCATTATGCAGCACCAGCAAACCCTAACCGACATTACATCCCGCAGCTTGCAGGGTTTGGAAGCCTGCTTTAAGGAATTGCAGCCGGAAATCGTATTAGTTCAGGGCGATACAACAACAGCGTTTGCGGCAACTTTAGCTGCATTTTACCAGAAAATACCAGTAGGTCACGTAGAAGCCGGTTTGCGGACGGATGATATGTTCAATCCCTATCCCGAAGAGGCTAACAGGCGGTTGATATCTCAGCTCACAAGGCTGCATTTTGCCCCAACAGCGCTGGCTGCAGAGAATTTAGGGCGATCGGGCGTTTTAGGAGAAATTCACCTGACAGGCAACACAGTAATCGACGCTTTGTTATCCGTCGCCAAACGCGAACCAGAATGCAAAATTCCCAACCTAGATTGGAGCAAACATCGGACTATCTTAGCAACAGTCCACCGCCGCGAAAATTGGGGAAAACCCTTAGCAGGAATTGCGCGGGCATTTATCCAAATTTTAGATCAATTCCCCGATACAGCTTTGCTGTTACCACTACACCGAAATCCGACAGTCAGAGAACCATTAAAAGCACTTTTGGGCGACCATCCCAGAATCTTTTTAACAGAACCGTTGGACTATGCCGAATTAGTAGGAGCCATGCAGAGAAGTCATTTAATCCTCACAGATTCAGGCGGATTGCAAGAAGAAGCGCCGAGTTTGGGGAAACCAGTTTTAGTATTGCGAGAAACCACAGAAAGACCAGAAGCAATTTCCGCCGGAACCGCTAAACTTGTCGGTACAAATTCTGATACAATTACAGCAGCAGCCACAGAATTGCTGAGTGATTCCGCAGCTTACGACGCAATGGCAATGGCAATTAATCCCTTTGGGGACGGTTGGGCAGCCTCGCGGATTTTGAAAATAGTTGAAGACTATTTTTCTGAGTAAAAAAGTAT
>Ga0335397_10007103_pt1 | contig 14329 bp, 12 predicted proteins | sample MAT04_FD_205740 | JGI IMG/M metagenome (GOLD analysis project Ga0335397, IMG submission 205740) | Freshwater microbial communities from Lake Fryxell liftoff mats and glacier meltwater in Antarctica - MAT-04 (spades assembly) (version 2) ...
AGCTCAATGGCGTTTGATCAAACTCGCAACACTGCGTACGCTGCTGCAATACGAAAGTACGTTACGCCGGATAGCGTTGTACTGGATCTGGGGGCTGGGCTCGGTGTGCTCGGCCTGATCGCCGCGGGAGCTGGCGCGCGGAAGGTGTATCTGGTAGAGCCTGAGTCTGTTATTCATGGCGCACGTGAGGTCGCCGAGCGAAACGGTTTTGGAGACCGGGTCGTTGCGATTCAGGGGCGAATCGAGCAAGTCGATTTGCCCGAAAAAGTCGATATCATCATATCCGTCTTTACGGGCAATCTGCTCTATTCAGAAGACTTATTGCCGTCGCTTTTTCACGCACGCGACCGGTGGCTAAAGCCGGACGGTAAGTTAATACCTGACGCGGCGGAGCTGATTGTCGCTCCCGTCAGTGCGCCGAGGCTGCATGAAGAGGCCATCGGCGCTTGGTCAACGCCACACTTTGGCCTCGACTATGGCTCGTTGAGACGCTTTGCCGCGAACTCGCTTATGTACGAGCGCCGCGCTGGTTTTCTTCCGGAACTGCTTGCTGAACCCACGACGTTAGTTGCGTCTGACCTCACATCGGCGACAAAGACGGACGTAGATGCGGAGACGCGTTTTTCGATTTCCAAAACTGAAAACTGCGCTGGTGTCCAAGCCTGGATTCGTATCAGACTGGGGGAAACCTGGCTTGGCAGTGGCCCGTTAGACCAGGACGTGCACTGGACGCCTCAGTTGATGCTCTTTGATCCAGAGATGCCGGTGGCTGCGGGTGAGCAACTTAACTTCCATCTTAAACGTCCTGCGCATGGTGAATGGACTTGGGCAATGCAGGGTGTCGCTGGGCGGCGGCGGCAATCCACCTTTTTGTCGCAAGTGCTGCCACTGCAGGAATTGCGAAAACTCGCACCTGATTACGTCGCGACCCTCAGTGAGCGTGGCCTTGCTGTGCGTGACCTGTTGACCCATATGGACGGAAGCATCCGGAGCGAACAAATTGCCACCCATCTGAAAGCGACCTATCCGCGCCAGTTTGTCGACGAAGCGTCGGCGCTGGCATTTGTACGCAAATTCGCCCGACAGTATTCGCAATGACGCGCGACTTAAGCGCGCCAGGCATATGAGTGCTGTCGCTGCGATCCTTCGTTTCTACGGGGAGCCGGTTCGCGAAGGAGAAATCGAGCGGCTGACGGATGCAATGAAAGCGCGCAGCCCAGACGGCATCACGGTATGGCGCGACGGCTGCATCGCTCTTGGGCACGGTCAACTACACGGAACACCGGAGTCGCTTGCCGAGCGACAGCCGCTTAGCTCTTCCGATAATCGATTCAGATTGATTTGGGATGGTCGGCTGGACAATCGAGCTGAACTCCAGCATGAGCTCTCATTGCACCGAGTGGTCCCAAGAGACAGTTCGGACGCAGAAATTGTGTTGCAGATGTTTGTCGTTTGCGGTGACGTCACGCCCAGGCGACTGCTCGGTGACTTCGCATTCGCCATTTGGGATTCTGTTGAGCGGCGGCTTTTTTGTGCGCGCGATCACATTGGCGCGAGGCCATTTTACTACTGCCTCAAGGGTGATTTCTTCGCGCTGGCTTCGGAGGATGAAGCGCTCCTTACCTTGCCAAACGTCTCTACGGAGCCCTGTGAAGATCGGTTGATTTACGCCTTAGTACCTTCTTTTGATGCGTTTGACTGGCGACAGTCCTGGCTGGTTGACGTGTCAATTTTGATGCCCGGCACGCAACTCACAATCGACGTCTCGAGGAAGATTCGGCGGGAGAGTTACTGGCAAATGACCGTTGACCAGCCAGAGATTCGACGACAAAACTTTGCGGACTATCAGCGCGAGTTTTCATCGGTGTTCTCGAGGGCTGTCAGCGACAGACTCCGGTCGCACAAGCCGGTCGCGGCGATGATGAGCGGGGGGATGGACTCCGCGAGTATTTGCGCTACGGCTGCCCGCATTCTGCGAGCGCGTGGCAGTGTGCCCCTAAGTACATTTTCCGCGATTGAAGACGACGAAAGCAAGTGCGTCGAGTCACAGTCGATACTACAACTCGCCGCACGACTTCAAGTGAACCCGTCGCTGCTCAGGGTTCCTTCATTCACTGGCTTTGCCACACGCACCGATCTCGAACGAGTCGTGGAGCAGTTCGTGCATCCGACCGACGTATCGATTCCACTCGTAGCGATGATGTGCCTCGGCGCATCTCGATCGGGTCACCGCGTTCTGCTACATGGGGCGTCCGGAGATGTGGCTACCCACACGCCACTCGCGTACCTTGGCGGTGTTTTTCGTGAGGCTGGCCTGCAAGCTGCACTGCGCGAACTGAGATTGAGTGCTCTACATCATACGTATCTTGCTGGACTGGGGCAGCCGCGAATTCTGGGTTTGAACGCGTACCGACTTTTGGCACCAAAGCTGTTGAAGCAAGCGCGCATACAGATTCAGGAACGGTTTGGCTCGGGGCGAAGGCGCTGGTCAGGGCTCGCACCAGAATTTGTAGCGTCTCGCAATTTGGCGATTCGGATGATCCGCAGTCGATTTTTCGCGCTCTCGTTAGCGAAGAATGGGAAAGACGAGCATCTGGCGGCGATGTTCCCGATCGGTGTGCTGCGAGGACTGGAGGGGTATGACCGCGTGGCGGGACATTTCGGCCTCGAAATGCGCGACCCATGGTCTGATCGGCGTGTGCTGGAGTTGATGTTACGTGCACCGACAAGGGTAAAGACCGGTGCCGGTTGGACAAAACTTGTAGTTCGTACGGATTTTGAGTCGGACGTGGGAGCTGAAGTTGTTTGGCGCAATGACAAATCGCATCTGGGTTGGCGGTTTGCCGTCGATCAGCACCCTGTAAAACCCGGCGCCGAGCGGGGCAGCTCCTCCATCGCATGGGCAACGAACCCCAGTGATGGGGATCCAGTGTTGAACAGCCTCAACACGCTTGATGCCTGGATTTCGCGAATTGCGCAACTAGGAAACCGCGACCAAGGCGCTTTTGTTGACTCGCCATGAGCGCTCCATTAACATCAAAGGAATAACGATTCAGAAAACTTTACTGGTTTGCTGAAAGTATTGAGGGATAAGAAGCAAATGTTTAAAACCGTCGCCGTAGGCTCCACGCTGAAGCGCCCCTATTCGCAACCCAGGCTGTCGTATTTTGGTAATTTGGCCGGGATGACGAGTAGTGGAGCTGGCACTAAGGTGGAGGGATTCACTCTCAAGGCCACACCTCCTTTCTTTATGATTTGCGCCGGTTCAACGGTTCCCGGTACAAGTATGGCGACTAACTACCCCTGCATTTGACCAGCTAACGTTGCTGGAATTCTCTTAGTGCAGCGTCGCGACGTTCGCGCAAACGTGCCCGATGGCTGATGTTAGATGGCAGTTCGACGACGGCACTGAATGGATGGTTGTTAGTCGCGCTGAAAATGGTGACTACCAACTGACTTTTGACGGACGCGTTCGATTTCGTGTTTCTCCGGACGGGTTGCAAATAGTCAGCCCAGCTGATTCTGGGGAGAGTCAGGAAACACTCGACGCCCTTTACTTCAATCAGGTTTTGCCTCTGGCGCTGAGTCGTCGCGGGAAGCTGGTTTTGCATGCGTCCTGCGTCGAAGCCGGTGCCGACTCGCTCGCGTTTGTTGGAAGATCTGGCCGTGGTAAGTCCACGTTGGCCGCATCGTTTGCTAAAAACAGCTATCGCTTTTTGACTGATGACGGCTTGCAGGTTGATCAGTCCGGAGACGGATTCAACGTTCAACCGAGTCGTGCGTCAATCCGGCTTTGGCCCGACAGTCGTGACGCAGTGCTGACGCTTGGGCACAAGACAGCGCCGCCTGTCGAATACACCAGCAAGAGTCGATTCCTGGCGGACGAGTCATTGGCTTATTGCGACGAACCGCGCCGAATGCGGGTGGTGTACCTGCTCGGCGAGGGCACTGCGTCGGCACCAACAATCGCCTTAGTGCGTGCAAGCGAGGCAATGGTGGAATTGGTGCGACACAGTTTTTTGCTCGATATCGAGGAACGTGAGGCACTGACGCTGCACTTTGCGCTACTCTCGCGACTGGTATCAGAGGTGAAAGTTTTTCGGCTAGATTATCCGCGTGACTATGCTTGTCTTCCCGCCGTGAGAAAAGCCGTTGTGGATCACATGACGTCAATCTGAACGTATCAGAGTCATCGCTGCCAGCTGCGTCGGCAGGCTCTGGTCAGATCGCCGCCAATCTGCGCCCGTACCTGGTGCTCCTTCCCGCACTTCGAAAGAGCGTGATGTTGTATTTGTGCCATTTCGGGCGTGTGCATCGGCAAGAACGGGACGCGACGCGTGTTGAACGGACGTTTGGCACTCAGAGACGCGAGTCAATCAAAGTGGCGGCGAGGTAAACTTTCCCGAACGAATTGGAATGCAGTGAATGAAGTTATTGGTCACCGGGGCCGCGGGTTTCTGCGGCATGCATGTAGCGCTTAGACTACTCGAACGCAACGACAAAGTGATCGGCATCGATAGTTGCAACAACTACTACGCGCCGAGTCTGAAACAAGCCCGTCTTGGGCAACTCGAACCGCACCCAAACTTCACGTTCCGTGGCATCGATATCTGCGATCAAGGCGCGTTAAATGCGCTTTTCGCTTCCGGGCAATTTGATCGCGTTGTTCATCTTGCCGCCCAGCCCGGCGTTCGCTACTCGCTACAAAATCCCGGTGCCTACATTCAGTCGAACATTGTTGGCTTCACCAACATTCTGGAAGCCTGCCGTAACTACCAGGTTGAGCACCTCGTCTATGCAAGTTCGTCCAGCGTGTACGGGGCGAATACCAAAGTGCCGTTTTCCGAGCACGATAGCGCGGATCACCCGGTAAGCCTCTACGCCGCGACTAAAAAGGCCAATGAGCTGCTGGCACACTCGTACTCGCACCTTTTTGGGTTGCCCACGACCGGGCTCCGCTACTTCACGGTTTACGGGCCGTGGGGGCGGCCGGACATGTCGCCGTGGCTATTTACGTCCGCGATTCTGGAGGGGCGGCCAATCAAGGTGTTTAACCATGGTCGCATGCAGCGGGACTTCACGTTCGTTGACGACATCGCAAAGGCAACAGTTGCCGTGCTGGATACGATTCCTACGCCGGATGTCAGCTTCGATTTGCAACGTCCAACGCCCGCCTCCAGCTACGCGCCTTTCCGGGTGTACAACGTCGGCAACGAACGGCCCGTCCAGTTGCTGCATTTCATTGAGACACTGGAAAAAGCGTTAGGGCGCGAAGCGGTCAAGGACTTTATGCCAATGCAACCGGGCGACATCGAAGTCACGCGAGCTGATGTGTCCGCGCTTCGTACCGCTGTCGGTTTTACGCCGTCCACCCCCATCGAAGTAGGCATTCCGCAGTGGGTAGACTGGTATCGCGAATACCACCAACGATAGTATTTGCAATTTTGCTACGTAAGTTGCGCCCGCGCAGCTGCAACGGGCGTTTCAGGGCATGCCTCGGAATCGCGTCTAACCATAAATTTAGAATCAGCAGAGCATGAGAAATTACGAAGGCAGCAAGCGAGTTTTGGTCACCGGCGGTGCCGGGTTTTTGGGGTCACACCTGTGTGATCGTTTGCTCGCGGACGGCAACGAGGTGGTGTGCCTGGACAACCTGTTCACAGGCTCCAAGCGCAACATTTCGCACCTGCTTGGCAATCCACGATTCGAATTTATCCGCCACGACGTGACATTTCCGTTGTTCATCGAGGTCGACGAAATTTACAACCTCGCGTGCCCGGCGTCGCCGGTGCATTATCAACATGATCCGGTGCAGACCACCAAAACCTCGGTGCATGGCGCGATCAACATGCTGGGCCTCGCCAAGCGGCTCAAGTGCCGCATTTTTCAGGCATCAACGAGCGAGGTCTACGGAGATCCGGTCGTTCACCCGCAGGTCGAGGGCTATTGGGGCAACGTCAACCCGATCGGCATCAGATCTTGTTATGACGAAGGTAAACGCTGCGCCGAAACGCTTTTTTTTGACTACCACCGTCAGCACCAACTCGATATCAAGGTCGCCCGCATTTTCAATACTTATGGGCCGCGCATGCACCCAAATGACGGGCGCGTGGTCAGCAATTTCATTGTTCAGGCCCTGAAGGGCGAAGACATTACGATCTACGGCGAAGGTCAACAGACGCGATCATTTTGTTATGTCGACGATCTGATCGAAGGCTTTGTGCGCTTGATGGGTAGCGAGGCGGGTTACCCTGGGCCAGTGAATTTGGGAAACCCCGGCGAGTTCACCATTCGCCAGTTGGCTGAACTGGTCATTGAGCTGACCGCTGCTAAATCGCAGCTGGTGTTTCGACCGCTGCCCGCAGATGATCCGATGCAGCGCAAACCGGATATTTCTCTGGCGGGCAGCAAGCTGGGCTGGACCCCTAAAGTCGAATTGCGCGTTGGCTTGCAGAGAACCATCGACTATTTCGATCATCTGCTTTCTGCCGCCTAATGTGCGGCATCGTCGGGGCCTATTCGCACCAGCTGTCGGCCCCGCCTGTCGATCCGTCCGCCTTGCGCGTGATGCGGGAACGCATGACCAGCCGCGGGCCGGACGGTGCGGGTGAATGGTACAGCGAGGATCAACGCGTAGGGCTGTTGCATCGCCGGCTATCAATCATCGACCTGTCCGAGCGTGGTGCGCAGCCGATGTTCAGCGCCGATGGGCGGCTAGTGATCGTATTTAACGGCGAGATTTATAACTACCGTGAGTTGCGTGGCGAGCTCGAATCGACCGGTTGTGTTTTCCACTCAGATTCGGACACGGAGGTGTTGCTTCATTTGTATGCTCGTGACGGTGAAAAGATGCTGTCGCATTTGCGAGGCATGTTCGCCTTCTCTCTTTGGGACGCATTATCCGGGAAGCTCTTTCTGGCGCGGGACACGTTCGGTATCAAGCCGCTCTACTACGCTGAGCAGCACGGCACGGTTTACTTCGCCTCGCAAGTCACCGCATTGCTCACCGCTGACATTGACACCCGACCCGACCCGGCTGGCATGGCGGGATTTCTGTTGTGGGGATCGGTACCCGAGCCATGGACACTTTTCAAGGGCATCAAGGCGCTGCCAGCGGGTCACTTTTTGACCGTTGAACCGGGACGTGTGTCCGCGCCGCAGCCATTTAAAACGGTCTCGGGCATTCTGCGCGACGCGTGCGCGAAACCGGCTACTTGTAATCGTCAATCGGCGGTTCGTGAAGTCACCGATACCATTCGAGATTCTGTGCGTGCCCATCACATTGCGGATGTGCCAGTCGGCGTGTTTCTTTCAGCAGGTCTCGATTCTTCGATGATTGCGCTCACGACCGCTAGCCAGGCGGACCAGCGCCACGATCTTCGCACCGTCACCTTAGGGTTTCGCGAATATGCGGGGCGTGATGGAGACGAGGTGCCCAGCGCAGAGCAGGTCGCCGCACTTTGCCATAGCGAGCAGGCAACACATTGGGTGGAGCAGCGCGACTTTGAAGATGATCGCGATGCCTTGCTGCGGGCGATGGATCAGCCGTCAATTGATGGCGTAAATACGTGGTTTGTGTCACGCGCTGCGCGCGCTGCCGGGCTAAAGGTTGCCCTTTCCGGGCTGGGTGGGGACGAGATTTTCGCCTCCTACCCGAGCTTTGCTGATGTACCCAAAATGGTGAATACGTTTCGGTTCGCTAAACACCCAGCCTGGTTTGGCCGAGCAGTGCGCCAAATCTCCGCGCCTATCGCCGAGCGTTTTTCGTCGCCAAAATATGCCGGGCTTGCCGAATACGGCGGCACGCTGGCCGGTGCGTACCTCTTGAGGCGTGCGCTCTACATGCCTTGGGAGCTGCCCGCCATCATGGGCAAAGCCGCCGCCGCCGAAGGGCTGGAAGCGCTACAAACGATGTCGTGCTTGAACGCCACCGTCGCGGATATTCCGGTCACTCGCCTGGCTGTCTCCGCGCTTGAGATGGAGTGGTACATGCGCAATCAACTCCTTCGCGATGCGGATTGGGCCGGTATGGCGCATTCGCTTGAAATACGCGTGCCTTTCGTGGATGTTGCATTGCTCGAACGCGTCGCCCCCATTTTTGCCCGCTATCCCGACATTTCAAAGACTGAAGTTGCCAGGGCGACCGTGCCGACGCTTCCAGAATCGTTGCTGAATCGCCCGAAAACAGGTTTCACTGTTCCCGTTCGGCAATGGATGATGGGTGCCGCCACGGTTCCGTCGTCTGCGCGTGGTTTACGCGGCTGGGCACAGTTTTGCGGGCAGCACTATTCAGCTGCAAATCGGGTGGGTCGCTAAGTGGTGCCGGATCTCGTTCCTGTCGCGATACCGATCAAAGGTTTTCGTAGCACTGTGATGCCCACATGAGAGTGTTATTGCTGACGACCGACGCGTTCGGCGGGCATGGTGGCATTGCGCTCTACAACCGGGATCTGGCCGAAGCGGTCGCGCAACTGCACTACGTCACAGAAGTGGTGGCTCTGGTGCGCAATATGCCATTCGCGGCAGGCATCATTCCCGCAAAAGTAACGTTCGTGGCGACCGCAGCGGCGGGCAAATGGAGTTATGTTCGTGAGGCGTTTAAATGTGCGTTCAACGGTTCCTTCGGACTCGTGATTTGCGGACACATCAATCTGCTGCCGCTGGCTGCGCTTATCGCGATGTTGAAGCGTGCGCCGCTTAGCCTGCTGGTTTACGGAATCGACGTGTGGAAGCCGGCCGGATCGTTGGCGCAACGTGCTTTACGGCGCGTGAACGCTGTCTGGTCGATCAGCGAGATCACGCGTGACCAGATGAATGCGTGGGCAAAGCTTGCGCCGTCAAGGTTCAGCATTCTTCCCAACGCGATCCATCTTGACCGTTATGCGCCGGGGCCGAAAGCCATGGACTTGCAGGAACGCTTCGGCTTGCACGACAAAAAAGTCATGCTGACGTTGTGCCGACTGTCGAGTTCGGAGCGCTACAAAGGCATCGACGAATTAATTGAGGTGATGCCCCAACTGATTGCTGAAGTGCCTGAATTGAGGTACTTCGTTGCGGGTTCAGGCGACGACTTGCCGCGTTTGCAGCAAAAGGTGATTGGACTGAATATGCAACACCATGTGATCTTCGCAGGGTTCGTCAGCGAAGACAGAAAGGCCGACTACTTTCGTTTGGCAGATGTTTTCGCAATGCCGGGGCGCGGCGAGGGTTTTGGCTTTGTTTTTCTAGAAGCGCTGGCCTGTGGAATCCCTTGTGTCGGCAGTCTTGCCGACGGCAGCCGTGAGGCGCTTCGAAACGGCTTACTCGGTTTGCTTGCGGATCCCGATGACCGCGAGTCGATCAAGCGCGCTGTTTTGCAGGCGTTGACGCAGTCAAAGGCGGTGCCAGACGGTATCCGATACTTCGCCTGGCCAATGTTTTTGCAACGTGTGGATGGTGCTATCGAGGCGGTCACGCGAGACTCGTGACACCTGCTGCGGCTGAAACAGCGTGCTTCGATGACGAACCACGGGAAACACGGCAAAATGGCGAGGGTTCCCAATAATTTGTAAGATGGCATGAGTTCGATTTTGATCACGGGTGGCGCGGGTTTTATTGGCGTCAATAGCGCCCGACATTTCGGGTCACGTGGCTGGGATGTGGTGATTGTTGACAATCTTTCACGGCGCGGTACTGAAGACAATCTCCGGTGGCTGCAGTCCAATGCAAAAGTTCGATTCGAGCGCGCCGACATCCGCGACGCCGACGCGATGGAGCGCCTGATCGGCGGTGCTCGCCCCGATGCCGTTTTGCACCTCGCCGCTCAGGTGGCGGTGACCACGTCGGTGGCCAACCCGCGCGAAGATTTTGAAATTAACGCGCTCGGTACCTTTAACGTGCTGGAAGCGGTTCGCAAGACCAGCCCTGAATCATTCTTTATCTGTGCCTCGACCAATAAAGTCTACGGAAAGATGCACGACGTACCGGTGGTGGAGCGCAATGGTCGTTATGAATACGAGCGCCTGACCCAAGGGGTATCTGAAACTCAGCCGCTTGATTTTCATTCGCCCTATGGCTGCTCAAAAGGCGTCGCCGATCAATACGCCATTGACTACAGCCGAATTTTCGGCTTGCGTACCGTAGCCCTGCGCCAAAGCTGTATTTACGGCACGCGTCAATTCGGGATAGAGGATCAAGGTTGGGTAGCCTGGTTCACCATCGCAGCCGTGCTCGGCAAAACCATCAAGATTTACGGTGACGGCAAGCAAATACGCGACGTACTGCACGTAGATGACCTCGCGCGCGCCTATGAAGCCGTGCTCATGAACCAGGACAAAGCCTCGGGCCAAGCGTTCAACATTGGCGGAGGCCCGACCAACACCATGTCGCTCATCGAGTTGCTTGCCTACCTGGAAGATCAACTCAAGATCAAAATTCCGTTGAAATGGGACGCGTGGCGTCCCGGCGATCAACCCGTCTTTGTGTGCGACCTTTCAAAGGCCGAAAAGATGCTCGGCTGGCATCCGCAGATAAATGTGCGTGACGGCGTGAAGACCTTGAGCGCCTGGGTAAGCGAAAACGCTGAATTATTCAGTTGGTTGAAGTGACGACGTTGATGAGCGTTTTTCCAGCGCGCCGTGCGGTAGTTTTGTAATGACCCAAATTTCACCGGCATCGTCACCCCCTCCAGTTGAATTGGTGATCGAGCCTCCACGCAGTTGGAGAATGCTCAATGTGCGCGAATTGTGGGCGTATCGCGAATTGCTTTGGGTGCTCACCGCTCGCGATATCAAGGTACGTTACAAGCAAACCGTTTTGGGCGCCGGGTGGGCCATATTGCGACCGTTCATCACGATGGTGATCTTTAGCGTTGTGTTTGGCCAGCTCGCCAAGATGCCGTCGGATGGCTACCCGTACCCGATATTTGTTTACTCCGCGCTGCTGCCATGGACTTTTTTTGCAGGTGCGATTGGCGCGTCTGGAGGCTCGCTGATCGGTTCAGCGCACCTGGTTAGCAAAGTGTATTTTCCTCGCCTCATCGTCCCGCTCTCATCGGTGGGCGCTGGTCTCGTCGACCTGCTGATTTCCACCGGGATTTTGCTCGCCATGATGGTTTGGTACGGCGTGGGCTGGACGCCCAATCTGTTAGTCGCCCCGCTGCTGCTAATTGCCGTAGTTTTCACCGCGCTGGGCGTCGGCACGTTGCTGTCGGCGCTTACCGTGGCCTATCGCGATTTCACCCATCTCACACCTTTTATGGTGCAGATATGGATGTACATCACACCGGTGATTTTCCCCGTAAGTCTTGTTCCAGAGCAGTGGCGCTGGTTGCTCTACCTAAATCCCATGACCGGTCTGGTTGAGGGGTTTCGATCGGCGTTTCTTGGCAAGCCTTTTGACCTTCAGGGCATTGCAATTTCGTTTGCAATCGCGATCATCCTGTTTGTGATTGGCGTCGCATATTTCGAAAAGGTGGAGCGACGCTTCGCCGACATTATTTGATCACCGCATGACGATCCCTGTAATCAAGGTTGAAGGTTTGACCAAGGAGTACGTGCTAGGTGAGCTTCGTCAACCGGTATCGACTTTTTACGATCTTCTGTCGGGCTGGATTCGCGATCCGTTGGGTGCGACGTCGCCGCGAGCGATCAAACCGGCACCTGACGCACGCTTTCTGGCGCTTGATGACGTGTCGTTTGATGTGAATGCCGGCGAAGTCGTAGGCATCATCGGACGCAACGGTGCTGGTAAAAGCACTCTCCTGAAGATACTTAGTCGCATCACTGCGCCGTCGCGGGGACGAGCCACGGTTCGCGGCAGGTTGTCGAGCCTGCTCGAAGTTGGCACCGGTTTTCACGCGGAACTCAGCGGACGGGAAAACATATTTCTCAACGGCGCGATTCTCGGGATGTCGCGTCGCGAGATTGCCCGCAAGTTTGACGAAATCGTGGCCTTCGCTGAGGTCGAAAAGTTTATCGATACGCCGGTTAAACGCTACTCGAGCGGTATGTACGTTCGGCTCGCTTTCGGTGTCGCTGCGCACCTCGATTCGGACATCCTGGTCATTGATGAAGTCCTCGCCGTCGGAGACAGTGCGTTTCAGGACAAGTGCATGGCAAAGATGGGTGACCTGTCTCATGGGGGGCGCACTGTGATATTCGTGAGCCACAACCACAGCGCTATTGCGCGACTTTGCAACCGCGGTATCGTACTTAATCGCGGACACGTGTCCTACGATGGTCGGGTCGGGGACGCGCTAGTGAACTACAACCAGGCGTCGCAAAAAGAGACTTCAGTGGCGGCCGCTACTATCGCCGGCCCCTTGACCGGTGTTGTTGAGCTTGATGCAATGTACGTCAATGATTCGTCGCAGCTCCTCGGCAATGTTGTCAAACCCGAGCAAACTATTGCACTCCGGACCGGCGGCAAACTTCACGCGGCGGTATCGTCGTTTAGAGTGACCTTCTGCATTTACAAGCGAGGCGAACTCATATTTACGGTGCACGACCTCAAGGAGCCAAGGGATGCTGCCGCAGGGCGCTTCGAGGCGAGAATCGAAATCCCGGCATTTCTATTGAGCCCGGGGGAGTATGTCCTTGACGTTGGAGCATACTCAACTGAAACGGGTGAATGGATGCTGGCAAAAAATATTGGCCATTTCTCAGTCACGAACGACTGGTATGAGAATTATGAAACTAATCATGCAATGGGCGTGGTGAATCTCAATCACTTTGGATCGCGTTCAGAATGGACTTAGGTTCAATCAGCGTCTGGCTGTCCGGTTTCGTTACCTTTCAAATCAGTTCCTTATGAAACTTCCGGCACTGTTTCGAGCGCTTCGCCTGCTCAGTAACGTTGACCTCGCGGCGAGCCTCGTTGATCTTCAAAGGGCTAGTCAACTGGTACGAGAGGTTCGGCAGGCATTTCCGCTTGCGGCAATCGATTCCAACGTTTTAGTGCAAGGTTGGCCCAAGGGCAAGCTTCACCTGGCCCACGTCCGAGTCGAACGCGGTTCTATTTTTTGCCTGGGTGACGATGACAATGGTTATGGTTCTATTCGTGTTGAAGCGGGCACGTGGATTGGGCAATACAACAATATCCGAACGGCCGACGATGCCCACATTGTCATTGGTCGCAGGTGCCTAATTTCGCAATTTTGTTCCATTATCGGAGCCAATCACGGAATCGCCAGAGATCGATACATTCAGGATCAGCCCGCCTCCAGGGATCGCTGCGGCGTCACTATTGGCGACGACGTATGGCTCGGAGCGGGTTGCTCGATTCTTCCGGGCGTAACGCTGGCGACCGGTGCAGTCATTGGCGCAAATAGTGTTGTTACGAGAAGTGTGGGTGCATATGAGATTTGGGGTGGAGTTCCGGCGGTTCAAATAGGTGAACGATCGTGAGTGCCGACGTCGGTTACGCGCGCCATTGGTCTTCATGGACGTGCAAAATCAAAAGGAAGAACAGATGTTCCGGTCACTGATCCGCCGACTGTTGCCGACCAGTTGGCGAATAACAGCGCACCTTGAGCGCTTCGTAGAATCTGTGTGTCGAGATCAAGTTCACACTGGACTTTTTGAAGGCATGCGATATGTCAGGCAAAGCTATGGCAGTGTAAGGGCGCCGAAACTTCTTGGCACTTACGAGATCGAGCTGATTCCGTGTTTAAAAGAAATCCTCGCCAGCCCAATCGAGCATGTAGTTGTCGCAGGCGCAGCCGAGGGCTACTATGCCGTCGGATTCGCAATGCAATCATCGATAAAGTGGGTAGATGCGTTTGAACCAACAGAGGCCGCGCGTTTGCTCATCCATCAAATGGCGATCGCTAATGGCGTTGACAAAAAGGTCACCGTTGCCGGAATTTGCGACTTTACAAATTTGAAAACATGCCTGAAACATGGTGACCGCACGATGGTCTTTATGGACATTGAAGGTGGAGAAGCGATTCTTCTAGACTTCGATGCGATTCCTGCTCTTGCCAGGGTAATCATCGTAGTAGAGGTTCATGAATTTTGTCTTTCTGGGGTGGAAGTGTTGCTTGCCGAACGCGCAAAGAAGACTCATGATGTGAAGCGAATTGATGCGCGCGAGCGCTCATGGAATGATTTTCCGATTCCACTGGTCGGATGGAAAAGGAAAACTATGCGTGGAGCGGCAATTCACTTGATGTCGGAGTGGCGTCCCCCTGGGATGTGTTGGTTCGTTATGACTCCCCGAGCGGCGAGCCTTGCTGCCGCTCAATTAGGTGAATGAGCGCTGACGGACGCTCCATGACTGCCGCAAATCCTCCGGTACATCGCCGTCGCATCGCACATTTCCTGCTGTTGCCAGAGCTTGCCAATTCACC
>Ga0335397_10007108_pt1 | contig 14316 bp, 13 predicted proteins | sample MAT04_FD_205740 | JGI IMG/M metagenome (GOLD analysis project Ga0335397, IMG submission 205740) | Freshwater microbial communities from Lake Fryxell liftoff mats and glacier meltwater in Antarctica - MAT-04 (spades assembly) (version 2) ...
TGACCGCCGCCAAGAACCGCAGCGAACGCGACCGCATGGCCGACGTGAAGAAAGTGAGCGGGGTTTTCACCGGCGCGTACTGCATCCATCCGTTCACCGGGGAACACGTGCCTGTCTGGGTGGGCGACTATGTGCTCGGTGGCTACGGTACCGGAGCGGTTATGGCTGTGCCAGGCGGCGATCAGCGCGACTGGAATTTCGCGACACACTTCGGTCTACCCATCGTCGCCGTGACCGAAGGTGCCGACATTGAGAAGGAAGCTGACGAACGCAAGGATGCCACCATCATCTCTGAAGGATTCCTGCAAGGGTTGAAGGTGCCCGATGCGATCACACGCGCCATTGATGAATTGGTGAAGCTGGGTGCCGGTAAACGCCGCATCAACTTCCGCTTACGCGATGCCGCCTTCGGTCGGCAACGCTATTGGGGCGAGCCGATCCCCATCTACTACAAGGATGGTGTGCCCTACGCGCTCCCCGAAAGCGAATTGCCGCTGGTATTGCCCAAAGTGGACAAGTTCCTACCCACCGAAGATGGTGAACCACCTCTGGCCCGCGCGAAAAACTGGTATTACTCCCCTCTCCACCGGAGAGGGGTTGGGGGTGAGGCGCATTCCACGCTCTCCGGTGGAGAGGCCCAGGGCGAGTCGCATTCCTCCCCCTCCACCGGAGAGGCCCAAGGCGAGGCGCATTCCACCCCTCTCCACCGGAGAGGGGACGGGGGTGAGGCCGCATACCCCCTAGAGACCACCACCATGCCCGGTTGGGCCGGCAGCAGCTGGTACTTCCTGCGCTACATGGACCCGCAGAACGAAGGCCGTTTCGCTTCACCGGAAGCCATCCAGTACTGGAACCAGATCGACCTCTACATGGGTGGCAGCGAACACGCCACCGGCCACTTGCTCTACTTCCGGTTCTGGACCAAGTTCTTGAATGACCGCGGCTGGCTGCCTTTTGATGAACCCGCGAAGAAGCTGGTGAACCAAGGGATGATACAGGGTGTGTCGGCCATATTACCATTTGTCGGTACAGTGACGGTGAAACGCTGCTATGATGATTTGCATGTAGGTACGAATCAAGGAGAATCGCCTTTGCTGTATGTAAGTCAGTCCATCATCGGACAGGGCTCGCAAAGGGTGAACGAAATGGTGACGGCTCGATATCATCAGTACTGGCCGTGGTTGGCTGACTTGAGTTCTGAATCGAGCTTCTCATTTGTGCTTAGCGATGCTCATGTTGATATTAATCTTGTCATGGGCAACAACGCAATCAAGCATGATGAGTTCAAGCGCAGGAAGGAGGATTCATTCTCGGTTCAGAGGAAGGTCGATTTCTTGTTTGATGATGATGAGCTTCTTCAGACAAGAAGGGAAGTCGAGAAGATGTCCAAGTCGAAACTGAATGTCGTCAACCCCGACGACATCATTTCGAAATACGGAGCCGACACCCTGCGCCTCTACGAGATGTTCCTCGGCCCCTTGGAGCAGAGCAAACCGTGGGACACCAACGGCATCGAGGGCACCTTCCGCTTCCTGCGCAAATTCTGGAACCTATTCCATCAGGGGAATACGGTTGCGACGAACGCACAACGTGCGGAGGAAGCACCCGTAGCGTCGACCCACGGGGTCGACACGTGGCGTATTTCCAACGAGGCCCCCACGAAGGTTGAATTGAAGGTGCTGCATGCCACGTTGAAGAAAGTGACCGAGGATATCGAGAAGATGAGCTTCAACACCAGCGTAAGCCAGTTCATGATCGCCGTGAACGAATTCGCCGCGCTCAAGTGCCACAAACGTGATATCCTGGAACCGCTCACCATTGCTCTTGCACCCTTCGCGCCGCATATCGCCGAAGAGTTGTGGGAAAAGTTGGGGCATACCAATAGTGTCACGATCGCCCCATGGCCGAAATTCAATGAGCAGTACTTGGTGGAAGACAGTTTCAGCTATCCCATCAGTTTTAACGGGAAAACACGTTTGCAACTGGAATACCCTACTACCATGGACGCGAAAAGCGTAGAAGTTGCCGTTCTAGCGAACCCGGAGGTGCAATTGCGTCTGGAAGGCAAAGCCCCCAAGAAAGTGATCGTGGTGCCGAAACGCATTGTCAATATCGTTGTGTGATGAATGCGCTTCTGGCCTTTGGCTGCTGGCTGCTTGCTCCTTATCGCCAAGCGAAGGGCGCAGTGCGCTGCCTCGGGGCTGGCACTGCCATACCCGAGCCCGCCGACCAGCCTAAGGTCAGTAGCCAAAGGCCAGCAGCGCATTGGCACCTCTTTTGCGTTACCCGTGCCATGACCCGCTCTACCTCGGTCCTTTTATTGGGATTCGGTTTCTTGTCCATGAGTTTCGCGCAGAACGCCACCATCAAGGATGCGGATGCCGGACATGAGTTATATCCGCTCCGCAACCTTCAGCACAACGCCTTTCAACCCGGTGAGAAGTTGACCTATATCGTCCACTACGGCTGGGTGAATGCCGGCGAAGCCGTTGTTCAATTGAAAGAGAGCGACCGCGAGATACAGGGCCGCAAGGTGTGGGTGGCCACCGGCAAAGGGCGGAGCCTCGGGGCGTTCAACACTTTCTACAAGGTGGATGACCTGTACGAGACCCACTTCGATGCACAAGGCGTGTTCCCCTATGCGTTCGTGCGTCGGGTGAGCGAGGGCGGTTACAACTTCAGCCAGGACTATCTCTACAACCAGAACCGTGGCGAGGTGACCACGCAGAAGAAGGTGACGCACAAGGTCCCGGCTAGTGTGCAGGATATGCTCAGCGCGTTCTACTACGCCCGCACCTTCGACTTCAGCGCCGCGAAACCGGGCGATGAGTACATCATCAACACCTTTCTTGATGACGAGTTGTGGCCCCTGCGCATGAAGTTCGTGAAGCGCGAGACCATCAAGTTGCGCAACGGGAAATTCCGTTGCCTGAAATTCCAACCAGTGGTGCAGGAAGGCCGTGTGTTCAAAGGCAACGACGACCTCAACGTGTGGATCACCGACGACGGCAACCGCATTCCCGTCCTTGCGCAGGCCAAGGTGATCGTGGGTTCCATCAAGATGGAACTGAGCGAGTACGAAGGGCTTGTACACCCGATCGCGAAGGACTGACGTTCGTTATCCCGGTGCCTGCTTCTCGCAGGTGAACATTCCGGCGTGGAAAGGAAGTGGATGTTCCCTTCGCGGAGTGTGCGAGCATACTGTTCCTTGCACTCCCGATGAACGTGTGGCAGAAAGGATTGGCGGTGCTCGCTGCAGGATGTGGTGTCGGTTTCTTCTTCTTGGCCGTGGATATCAGCCCGCGCGTGGAATATGAGCCGGATGCTGTGGCTCCCGTGCCGGAGGATACCATACCACTACCCCCCGATGCGTATGGGATCCCCATGGCAGGATATGCGCTGGAGCACGGTGTAGTGAAGTCCGGCGATACGTTCGGTGGTCTGTTGACCTCGCGCGGTGTGGACCAAAGTAGCATCCACGGCCTGGTGGAACTGGCGCTTCCACATTTCGATGTCAAGCGCATGCGCTCAGGTCATCCGTATGCCTTCATCTTCAAGGAGGACAATACGTTGACGCCCGACTACTTCGTGTACGAGGCCGATCCGGTGCGTTATGTGGTGTTCCGGTTGAACGATGGCATCGCTGTGAACGTGGGCGAACGACCGGTGAAGTCGGAGGAACACAGTGTGGCGTGCGTGGTCACGGGTGCGTTATACAACGACTTGGCCCGCGTGGGGGCCGATCCGCAGTTGGCCATGCAACTCGCCGAGGTGTTCGCTTGGACCGTGGATTTCTACCGCATACAGAAGGAGGATGTGTTCTCCGTGGTCTATCGCGAAAGGACCGTGGACGGTGTGCCTTATGGCGATCCCGAGATCATCGGTGCGCGCTACATCAGCGGCGGCCAAGTGAAGGAGGCATACCACTTCGCGCAAAGCGATGGTGTGGAGCAGTACTACGACGATGAAGGGAAGAGCCTGAAGAAAGCGTTCCTGCAAGCACCCCTGAAGTTCAGTCGGATCTCATCCGGTTTCAGCGGTCGACGGTTGCATCCGGTGCAGCGCGTGATGAAGGCCCATCTCGGGACCGACTATGCCGCTGCCTATGGTACTCCCATACTCGCAGTGGGTGATGGTATCGTGGAGAGGACCGGTCGCACCGGAGGGAATGGCAACTACGTGAAGATCCGCCACAACGGCACGTACTCGACACAGTATCTCCACATGCGCAAGATCTTGGTGCAGCAAGGTGCTGCCGTGCAGCAGGGCCAGGTGATCGGCGAAGTGGGCAGCACGGGTCTGGCAACCGGACCGCACGTCTGTTTCCGCTTTTGGAAGAATGGCGTGCAGGTGGATCACCGCAAGGAAGAGTTCCCGAACACGGAGCCGCTCGCCGAAGAGCTGATGGCCTCCTTCACGGAGTTCAAAGGACCCATCCGTGAAGAACTCTTTGCTGCCGAGAAGACGGCACGTGGCCGAGTGGTGAATTTCTAGCGTGCCAATTCCAAGATCTCGCGGTAGGTGTGTACGTGTGTGCCGCGTACATCACTAATTGCGGCTTCGATAAGTGCTTTTGCCAACGTGTTGATGGGCATGGGGCGCGAAGCAGCCGGAAGGATCGGAGCAATGGCCCGCATCACGGCAAGCCCTAGCCGCTCTCCGGTGCGTTCGTCTTTGCGTGCACCATCCAGTATGGAAGGGTGGAAGAGGTGGAGCGCTGCGAAGTCCAATTTGCGCAGACCTGCTTCCATTTCGCCTTTTACCCTGTTATAGAAGATCATGCTCCTGGGGTTGGCACCCATCGCGCTTACCACGCAGAAGCGCACACCCTTCCCACTTGCCCAACGGCCGAGGTCGAGCACCAGATCCTTGTCTACATGCATGAAGGCCTTCTTGTCTCCCTTCACCGCGCGGATGGTGGTGCCCAGGCAGCAGATCACCGCATCCACCTGCTCTGGGCGAAGTCCGGCCGATAGGTCGCCATTTACCGGACCCCAGTGTTCAATAGGGCTAGATGGCTGCGGAACAGGTCGGCGGGCCCAATTGATCACGCGGCCGAACCGCGCGTCGGTCAAGGCCAAGTCAACGACAGCCGAACCGACCAGTCCTGTGGCTCCGGCAACAAGTAGTGAGCACTTCATGGAAGAAAAGTAGTCCATCCTATGGTTTATAATGCAAACAAGTTTACATTTGTTCTATCCAACACCGCGAATCATGGAAACCAACCTAACACCCGAACAAAGCCTGAAGCTGATCGACGATATGATGCGGCAGGCCAAACGCAGCTTCCACCGCATCAGCTTTTACTTCCTGCTTTGGGGCGCATTGCTGATCGGGGCCATGCTGCTTGAATTCATCATGAACACGATGGGACAGCCGTTGTATGGCAAGTCCTGGGGTGTTATAGGTGTTATCGGCGGCATCATTTCCGGTGTCCATGGCGCACGACAAGGGAAGAAGGAGGGAGCTTCCACCACGATGGACCGTGTGATGATGTGGTTGTGGACGGCGTTCGTCATCACATTGGTCGTAACGATCGTGGGCTATGGTGTAACCGGCGGCGGCACACCGGCAGGTTCGATCCTGGTACTCACCGGACTACCCACCTTCGTCTCCGGGCAGCTCATGCGTTTCAAGCCCTTGATCTTCGGTGGCATCCTCTTCTGGATCCTCGGAATGGCTTCATACTTCGTGACGCCCCCAATGATCACATGGCTGTACATCGGTGCGATGCTCTTCGGTTACGTGATCCCCGGTTACCTGCTGAAACGCCAAGAAGATGGCCTTCGCACCGCTTGACCCCATCCTGCACAACCAATTGCGGCTCGCGATCATGAGTTTGCTGGTGACCGTGGAAGAAGGCGACTTCAACTTCTTGTTGGAGAAGACCGGTGCCACGCGCGGCAACGTGAGCGTGCAGATCACCAAGTTGAAGGAAGCGGGATACATCACCGTACTGAAGACCTTCAAGGAGAACTACCCCAACACGGTGTGCAGTATCACAACGAAGGGACTCACCGCTTTCGAGGTGTATGTGAAAGCCATCAAGGATTACCTGAAGACCTGAATGATGAAACACTTCCTCACCCTTTCCATCGCCGCGCTGTTGTGCAACTACTTGGTCGCACAGGACAGTCCGGCAGGGCATATGATCAAGGCCCGTGTGATCGGCCTGCGTCCTGCAGATGGCACTATGCTTTTCATCGGCTTGCTGGATGCGGAAGGACAGTCGATGGATGGTAGACGCGTGCCCGTGGAGGCGGAGACGATGGATGTGGACTTCGGACCGGTTGCTTGCGGCACGTATGCTATCCGCTTGTTCGTGGACGAGAACGGGAATGGCGAGGTGGATCTAGGCCTGTTCAAGATCCCCAAAGAAGGCGTCGGGTGCTCCAACAATGCTGTAGGGTTCATGTCCGCTCCAGCAATCAAGGATATGTTGTTCGAGGTGCGCGGTCCGAAGGCGGTGGGTATCGCCCTGAAGTACTACTGAAAGATCGCCATGGTGGAGTGCAGCACATATACGTGGTTGAGCTGGCTGCACATCGCCGCGGCCGTTCTCGCCATGGTATTAGGTGCCATGGTGCTGCTTCGGCGCAAGGGTGATATAGCGCACAAGCGGTTTGGCTACGCCTACGCGCTGTGCATGTTGCTGGTGAATGCGACCGCTTTCGGGATGTACAAGTTGTTCGGATCCTTCGGTCCTTTCCACATCGCGGCCATCGTGAGCTTGTTGACCCTTGCCGCTGGTTTGCGGGCTGCTCTCCGCAATAAACGGCGCCCGAACTGGTTGGTGACACACCTCACCTACATGTACTGGTCGGTGATCGGTCTCTATGCAGCATTCTTCTCCGAACTCGGTGTACGCCTTCCACTCGGGGGGACCTTCGCGAGCGTGGTCATGTCGGCTACAGCGGCTACCATCATCTTGGGGTTCTTATTGCAGGGTAGACTTACGCGGCGTTGGACGAACGTGGTCTGTACAGGGCCCTCTGATCAAGGAGTCGCCACGAGCCTTTAGAACCGATCCGTCGGATCCCGACCTGGTTCCATCGGCGAAGTATGGGTGCTTGGACGAGATTATGGGACTTCGTTGCGCCGGCCCCGTAGACAGGTGCCGTGAGGATCACTCTATGGCATACTCTCCGCTCGAAAGGCATAGCCGTGTTGTGCGTGGTCGTTCTTTTGGCGGCATGTAAGAAGGAAGAGGTGGAGGTGCGGCCGGACAACCAAGCACCTGACTACCATGGAGTGCCCACGGTCGTGGTCCAGAACTATGTGAACCGTCTGTTCATCGATCTGCTCGGCCGAGAACCCATCGACGTGGAGATGAACGCCGAGGTGTCCGCTCTGGAAAGCGCCGCGCTTTCCTCCGATTCACGTATTGCTCTTGTGAACAAGCTGATGACCAGCACGGTCTTCGTGGAAGGTGATTCCAGCTACAAGAACGCCTATTACCAGCGCCAGTACGAAGGATTCAAAGCGCGTTTTCTGGAAGGGGTGAGCGATGAGGTGATCGATGGGTATATTGGAATTGCCGCACAAGCCGCGCTGGCCGATTCGCTGAGCGGGAATGCACAAGGTGCCAGCCAAAGCAACAGCGCACTGCAGAAACTTCTCCGCTTGAAGAGCTCCCGCACACAGTTCCGCGATGGACAGATCAACGTGAACGAAGTGGTGCAGCGGATGATGCTCAACGACATCTACGATGTGATCAACATGAATACGTTCAACTTCATCAATGCCACCTTCGATAATCTGGTGTTCCGCTACCCGACCAGCGCAGAGTTCGACGCCGGCTATACCATGGTCGAGAACAACGCCAGTGCGATCCTCTTCGGGCAAGCCGGTCAGAACAAGGCGGCATACCTCGACATTCTCGTGCATAGCGCCGAAGGCCACGAAGGTTTGGTGCGCTTGAGCTACCGCACTTTCCTCGGGCGCGAACCCAGCACCTTCGAAGCCTACCAACTCACCACAGTGCTCAGGGCGGATCACGACCTGCAACGCATGCAACGAACCATCCTGATCGGCGACGAATACGCCGGTCTCTCCGATCATTCGTAACCACCAAACTCCCAAACCATGGAACCCAAGTACCGAACACTCGTACAAGCCGCTCTGATCATCCTCGTACTCGCCTTCGTGATCAATGCGCACAGCAATGATCAAGGCGACCGGGCCCTTGCTCAAGAAACTATTCGTTCGCATCGCTAGCACCACGGACAACATTCTCCCATGCCCCGGATGAACCACCTCCTACGATCCGCCGGGTTTGCCCTGCTGGTCGCGGCGTTGGTGACGGGCTGCAAGAAGGATGCGTTCATCTATGAGGTTGATCCTGTGGACCTTGGTCAGTTCGATGGCGACAAGGACCGTGAGAAGACCAACCAGGAATACGCGGCGATACTGCATGCCAACTTGTTCCAGTCCGCGCTCTCGGCCAATGATCTATACAAGATCGATCAGTGCATCCAAAGCATCGGGGACAAGCAATTGGCGAGAGAGGTGATCATCAGCAATCTCATGAACAAGCCCGGAGTGATGATCCCACCGGACTCGCTCATGCATGCCAATGTGGACGCGTTCATCATCGACACGTACAACCGCTTTCTGGTGCGCAACCCCACCGAAGCGGAGAAGACGTGGTTCCGCAACACCATCGCAGCGGACCCGAACGTGACCACGGAGCTCATTTACTTCTCCTTCGCCCTAAGCGAGGAATACCTCTTCTATTGACACAGAGCACCATGGACCGCAGGAAGTTCATCAAACGGACAGGAGCCGCTGCAGCTGGGCTTTTCGCTGCGCCGTATATCCTGCCCAGTGGTCGGCTGTTCGCGGCGTCCGGTGCGCAACTCGCGGAGCATGTGGTCTTCGTTCTTTTCGCTGGTGGTGTGCGCCAGCAGGAGAGCGTACTGCAACGCTACATCAGTGATAGCCAAGGAGACACGGCCGAAGGCAACATCCTGTATAACATGCTCGATGGCGCTCCACCTCCGGAGAAGATCGTCTACGGTACCGGGTTGGGTGGTATCAACCCCATCCAATCCATCTTGGGCCGAACGCTGCAACAGCAAGGCACCCTGTTCCGCGAAATGCGTGCGGTGAGTGCTGGCCACTACGGTGGTTTGAACTCGCTATTGCAGGGCAGTACGGCTGCGACACAAGGCCTTCAACAGAAGCCCTTGAACCCGACGATCTTCGAGTATCTGCGCCGGCACGGTGGTATTCCGGCAACAAAGACGTGGTTCATCGGCAACTCGATCGGGAACAGCGTTCCCTTGTTGAACTACAGCATACATCCCAATTACGGTGCACAGTATGGGGCGAACTTCTTCGCACCCAACGTCACATTCGGCCCAGCCGGTGACCAGTACCTGTCCGATGCCAAGGTCTACCATCCACAGGACCAGCTCGCTCCCATCTACGAGATGAAGGCCTTCCTCGACAACAGTTTCGAGCATCTCGGCAGCGTCCCTACGAGCATCGGCAACACGGCCGAGGAGAAACAGGACATCAAAGCGTTCATGGCCGAGATGTTCACGAAGACTCAGAACGGCACGATCGCGCATCCTCCTGTCCACGACAGTGGGGATCTCACCACGATGGGCTACGCCTGCGAGGTGATGAAGTGGTTCAAGCCCGCCCTCACCGTGGTGAACATGAGCGGTGTGGACGGTTGTCACAGCAGTTTTACCGGTTACCTCGCGGCCATGCACCGCGCGGATCATGCCGTAGGCCACGTGTGGAATTACATACAGGACCAGATCCCTGAGATGGCGGGCAACACGGTGATCATCGCGATCCCGGAATGTGGCCGCAACGGTGAACCCAATGCGATCCAGGACCAGAACGATTGGTACTCCTTCGACCATAGCGACAGTAATGCGCTGCGCGTGTTCGGGATGATGGCGGGTGCGAACGTCCCCTCCAACCTTTCCATCGGTTCCGAGGGCAACCCAGTAGGTATGGTCACCGATGTGGTGCCCACGATCGGCGAGATCCTCGGTGTGAAGAACGAAGTGATGGGTGCCGGGTTCCTCAACCCCGGGACCCTTTCACTCTTTGATCGGATATGAGCCATGCGCATCACATGGGTCGTCATAGCGCTTGTTCTCTTCATCCTGGCTTCCTGCCGGAAGGAGACGCCGAATCCCTTCGATGAACTTGAACGCCGATCTCCGAATCCATCTGTGCAGAGTATTCCGCAGGACAATTTCGCGTGGATCCACCAGAGGATCCTGCGTCCGAACTGTGCCCTGAGCGGCTGCCACGACGGCACCTTCGAGCCGGAGTTCCGAAGCATCGGTAGCGCATACAATTCCCTGGTGTTCCATCCGGTCTTGGCGAATACCCCGCAACAGACCTTCACGTACCGGGTATTACCAGGTGATGTGAACGCGTCCTTCCTGCATGAACGGTTGACCGTTTCGGTACCCAACACGTCCGGCATCATGCCAGCGGGTTTCGACGAGAACACCGATTGGCCCGCCAATGCTGACACCTACCGCGCGGCCATCTTCAGTTGGATCGCCAATGGTGCCAAGGACATGTTCGGTGGATCACCGGGTGTTGGGAATCTGGAGCCACAAGTGACAGGGATACTCGCCTTCCCTGCGGGCAGCAACAACAACCCCTATCCGCGCGGAACGGAGGAAGGTGTGCAGCCCATTGAAGTTCCAGGAGGTACCGTTGACCTCTGGTTCGCGTTCTCCGATGACGCGACGGCAAGTACTGCCCTCACCTACAACAAGGTGAAGATCACCACCTCGACGAGCGCGTTCGAAACCGTACCCGAACTGGAGTTGATAACCTCATCCAGCATCACAGGTCCCGATCTCGGCAATAGTAGCACTACGTTTACGCATCGCGTACAATTATCCCTCGGCACCTATCCTGCGGGTACTACACTTTTCGTCCGAGTGTATGTGGACGATGGTGATCACGCGGCACCGACGGAGATCCCCAATGACGGGACGACTGCTCCGATGATGGACTACTTCACCCTACGCATCGTCGCATGAGGTCGAGCATGATAGTGGTCTGTTGCATGCTTATGGCGTGTAAAAAAGAACAGGCGGATATCATGCCGATGGAACCGGCGATCGAACTGATCAGCATTGGTCCTCTAGCTGTTATCGAGTTCCAGCAGCCGGTTGTCCTGCGTTTCAGCTACAAGGATGGGAATGGTGATCTGGGCCGCGTGGACCCCGATGACTATTCGCTGTGGGTAAAGGACAGCCGTCTCTCCACTGCGGATGGTTACCATATCATACCGCTTTCTCCTCCGGATACCGAAGTACCCATCCAAGGCGAATTGGAAGTGGAGCTGGACCCATTATTCCTTCTCGGGAATGGGGCCGAAGAGAGCATGACCTATTCCTTCCATGTAGAAGACAACGCCGGCAATAGGAGCAACGAGATCACCACTCCGGCGATCGTGATCTCAGCACAGGACAGCATTTGAGCGAAGGGCTATGAAACAACTTCGGAACATCGCCTTTGCAACGACCATGGTCTTGGCCGCTGGTTCGCAAGCGCAGGTGCTTCCGGAGTTCAACATGAGCGATACGGTCGTGACGATCTGTAAAGGGATCCTGCTCGACAGTGAAGAAGGTCCAGGCGGGAACCTTTACGGCAACAATGAGGACTTCGTGTTCACGATCGATGCCGGGAGCCAGATCACATTGACGTTCCAGCCGGTCTTCTGCTTGGAGCAGGGTTACGATCTCCTGACCTTCCACAACGGTCCATCGATCAATTCACCGCAGATCGGACCCGCGTATTCCGGCATCACCGCACCGCCTCCGATCAACGCGAGCAGCGGGGTGTTGACCATCCACTTCGTCAGTGATCCAACTGTAGCGTACTGCGGGTTCGAAGCGCAATGGACCAGCGTTGTTGAACCACCGGTGCCACCAGTGATGACGATCCCCGCCGCTCCGGCATGCGGAAGTGGTGGGATCGGCCTGCGCTTCAGCTATCCGATCGCGTGTGATTCGATCGCACCCGGGGCATTCAACATTACAGGCCAAGGTGCACCTACCGTGACAGGCGCTAATGCGGTGGGATGCAATGGTGGCGAAACAGTGGCGATGCAACTCGCTGTGGATCCCGCGTTCGAGCGCAACTGCCCGTACACGGTTTCGTTCCGGATCGGCATCTACGATCGGTGCGACTCGCTGTGGTTCTTCACGATCATGGCCAATACGCAGGTTGTTACCTGTCCCATCGCCGTGGATATCCTCGCTACGCAGGACACGATCTGCGCGGGCACATGCGTGGACCTGACCGCCGATGTGAACGGTTGCCTTACCTACACCTATGCGTGGGACAATGGTCTTCCCTCCGTGCGCGGTCCGATCTCGGTTTGCCCTACGACCACAACGACCTATTCCATTACCGCCGTTGAAACGGGGACGGGGAACCAGGCCTCCAATACGATCACCATCGTGGTATTGGATCCGCAGATCGTCGGAGCACCGGCAACGGTCTGTCAATCACTGGATGCGTTCGATCTCGTGGGTTCACCGCCAGGTGGCTGGTGGAGCGGCGATGGTATACTGGATAGCGTCGCCGGAACTTTCGACCCCGATACCGCAGGGCCGGGAGCCCACGTGCTCACGTATGGCATTCCAGGCGGTTGCGAAGACGAGATCACGCTCTTTGTGGATAGTATGGATGCGGGCCTTGATGAAGCCGCTTGCCCCGGAACGGCGCCATTCCAGATCGTGGACAACGCACCTGCCGGTGGCACATGGAGCGGACCGTTCATCACTCCGAGCGGTGTCTTCGATCCATCCACCATCGGTTCTTACACCGTAACCTATTCGGCGGGGATTTGCTCGGATACCAAGACCATCAATGTGGACGAGATCAGCGGGCAAACACAACTCGATACGGTTTGCCAGAGCACCTATCCCTTTGACATCGCTGCGCAACCGTGGGGTGGGCGTTGGTCTGGTGCGGGCATCGTGGATTCCTTACGCGGAACGTTCGATCCGGATGAAGCGGAGGGTGGAACGCATATTCTCACTTACGCACTGCGCGGCTGCGATGCGCAGTTCACGATCCATGTGAAGCCGGTGGATATCGGCGGAAGTAGAAGTGCATGCCCTGACCAACCGGCGCCCTTCGCTTTGGACCCCGTTGCCATTCCTCTGGGAGGAGTGTGGGCCGGCGATGGTGTCGTGGACGCGAACCTTGGCACATATGATCCGGTCCAAGCCGGCAACGGCTGGGATGAACTCCTGTATTTCGCACCCAACGGATGTGTGGACACGATCGGTATTCTTGTTGGCTACACCACGTTGGAGGAGGACACGCTTTTCTTTTGCAACGATTCGGATGTGTTGATGCTGGATGAGGAGACCACCGGCCGGACACCGTGGGATGGAACATGGTCCGGCGCGGCGATCTCGGCCAACAATGACGGTGACTGGTTCTTCGATCCGCAAGCCGCCGGTGTTGGAGTGCATGTCCTGCACTTCGACGCGAATACCTGCGGCGACTCTCTGCTGGCTATTGTTCATCCTGCGTCGTTGCCGGTGGATGAGATGACGGTCTGTGGTGCCATTGAGCCTTTCGCGGTGGCTTCCGTTCCTCCTGGTGCAACATTCACAGGACCCGGGGTTGATGATAGCGGATGGTTCGACCCTGCACAGGCAGGCCAAGGCACACACACGATCCACTATGGAACGCCTGCGGGGTGCTCCGATTCCGTCACGGTCGAAGTGATCCCGTTCGAGCAAGCACGGATCACGGGTGTACAACAAACCTATTGCTCCAATGATGTGGATGTGATCATCGGCTTATCCCCGTTGGGTGGTGTCCTCGAAGGCATGAACAACATTACGTTCAACCCGGCGACATTGCTTGATGCGGGTTACGAACTGATCTATACCTACGGTTCGGGAGATTGCCAAAGCAGTGATACCCTTCAGTTCGTTGATCATCCAGCGCTGACCACCGATGTGATCGTGAACAACAACCCGATCTGTACCGGCGGCGGAAGTCAGATCCAAGTGAACACAAGTGGCGGTGATCCGGTCGGCCTCCTCGCTTTTCAATGGGATGGCGGCCTTTTCCCAGCAGCAAATGTGAGCGTCACGCCCAGCACGACCACGACTTACCATGTATCGACCTCCGATGGTTGCAGCGACCCGGTGCAGGACAGCATCACCATCGTCGTTCATCCACCATTCGAACCACAGTTCGCGTTCTCGCCCATGCAGTGCTACGGCGACCCGGGCTATGTGGTCGGTAGTGTGATCGGAAGCGGAACCTATACGTTCGATTGGGATCTTTCGCCCA
>Ga0335397_10007109_pt1 | contig 14314 bp, 12 predicted proteins | sample MAT04_FD_205740 | JGI IMG/M metagenome (GOLD analysis project Ga0335397, IMG submission 205740) | Freshwater microbial communities from Lake Fryxell liftoff mats and glacier meltwater in Antarctica - MAT-04 (spades assembly) (version 2) ...
CCACAACGGCTGCCGTCAGCCCAAGCGCCGCAGGACCTGATCACATGGCTCGTTACACCGGCCCCAAGGTGCGCATCTCGCGTCGCCTGGGCATCAACATCTACGAGAACGAGAAGGGCCGCAAGGCTCTCGAGCGTCGTCCGTTCCCCCCGGGCGCGCACGGCCGCACTCGTCGTCGCGGCAACCCCAGCGAGTACCTCGCGCAGCTGCAGGAGAAGCAGAAGGCGAAGTACATCTACTGCGTCCTCGAGCGTCAGTTCCGCAACACGTACGAAGAGGCTGTACGCCTTCAGGGCCCGACGGGTGAGAACCTGTTGCGTCTTCTCGAGCAGCGTCTCGACAACATCGTCTACCGCGCCGGCTGGGCAAGCACTCGCCCGCAGGCTGGTCAGTTCGTCAGCCATGGCCTCATCCAGGTCAATGGCAAGCGTCTCGACATTCGTAGCTACCGCGCGAAGAAGGGTGACGTAATAAGCCTTTCTCCGAAGTCGCAAGCGATGATCGTCGTGCAGCACAACCTCGACGTGCTCGACCGCAACGTGGTCGGCTGGCTCGAGGTCGGCGACGGTGGCAAGCAGGTCACCGTTCGCGACCTGCCCCAGCGTGAGCACATCGATGTTCCCGTCCGCGAGTCGCTCATCGTCGAGCTGTACTCCAAGTAATTCCGGCCACCTTCCCCGCACCAGAGGCAATTGTCATGCTCGTCATTCAGCGCCCCACCGTCGAAGCAATCGGCGACGACCACCCCGCACGGCAGCGTTTTGCCGTCGGGCCACTCGAACCCGGCTTCGGTCACACCATCGGCAACTCACTGCGTCGATGCCTGCTTTCCAGTATCCCTGGTGCAGCCATCACCGCGGTACGTTTTGACGACTCGTTGCACGAGTTCGACACCATTGCCGGTGTGAGCGAGGACGTCACCGACATCATCCTCAACATCAAGGACATCGTGGTCACCTCGACGTCCGATGAGGAAGTCACGCTTCGTCTCGACGCACGTGGCCCTGGTGTCATCACTGCCGGCGACATCAAGTGCCCCAGTGACATCGAGATCCTCAACAAGGATCTGGTCGTTGCCACGCTCAACAGCAAGGCCCGCCTTGCTGTTGATCTCACCGTTGGCCTCGGCCGCGGCTACCTCTCGAGCGACCGCGATTCGCAGACCCGCACCATCGGCGTCGTGCCGATCGATGCCATCTTCTCACCGGTGCGTCGGGTGATGTTCGAGATCGAGCCCACTCGCGTCGAGCAGAGCACGAATTACGAGCGCCTGGTCATCGACATCGAGACCGACGGCAGCATCTCGCCCCGTGAGGCGCTCGCCTCCGCCGGAGCCACGCTGCGTTCGCTCGTGGACCTGATCGCCAACCTCAGTGACGAGCCGCAGGGCCTGGAGCTGGGCGAAGTCGCCAGCACCGCCAGCACGTCCCCCGACCTGGACCTTCCGATCGAAGACCTCGACCTGTCGGAGCGCCCGCGTAACTGTCTCAAGCGCGCTCAGATCAACACGGTGGGCGAACTGCTCACGAAGAACGAAGACGACCTGCTGAACATCACCAATTTCGGGCAGAAGAGCCTCGACGAAGTGAAGCAGAAGCTCGACGAGCGCGGCTTGACGCTGCGCGGCTGAGCACACGAAGCCGTAAGAGGAGAACCCCATGCCCGCAACACCACGCAGAGCCCGCAACTTCGGCGGCAGCTCGCAGCACCAACGACTGATGATGGCCAACTTGACCGCGTCGCTGATCGCCGCCGAGGCAATCGTCACGACCGAGGCCAAGGCCAAGGCACTGCGCCCCATCGCCGAGAAGCTGATCACCAAGGCCAAGAAGGCTCAGGACGACGGCCCGATGCGGGTTCACCGCATTCGCCAGATCCAGGGCTACCTGGGCGACAAGGAAATTACCCACAAGCTGGTCAACGATGTCGCCACCCGCTACACGGAGCGCAATGGTGGTTACCTGCGCATCCTCAAGCTGGGCCCGCGTCACGGCGACAACGCCCAAATGGCTCGTATCGAGCTCGTCTGAGGCCCACGTACACACTTTGTAGATGGGCGTCGCCTTCGGGCGGCGCCCATTTGCCGTTTTCCGCCGACCGAGGTGAATGGCGCAGGTGAACGGAGGCTGGACGGGAGGTGAACTCTTGGCTGCCGCCGACGCTTCGGCGATACGTTCATTCCGCTATGCGTGTTGCTCCTTCTGTGTTCGTGTCGGTCGCTACCGATGCGGCCGAGTTGTTTCAGTCGTTACGCGAGGCCGGGTTCAAAGCCGGTGAGCCAACGCACGTGAGGTTCACTGTGCTCGACACGATCGACGGTCGGCTGCATCGCAACGGCTTGCGGCTGGTCGCGACGAGCGTCGGGACAGCGTCGTCGGTGACGCTGACGCTGACGGACGCCGGCACCGCGCATGGCATCGTCACCGCCGAGCAACTGCCCATCCGGGCAAGTGAGCTGCCAGGCGGATCGATGCGCGACACCCTCACCGCCGCGATCGGTGAGCGATTGCTGCTGGCGCAGACGACGTTGGTCGCGACGCGAACGGTGGCGACGCGTCGCAACTCAAGTGGCGACGTGCGGGCGCTGGTCATAGTCGATGACGAGCTCCACCTTGCTGGCCGTAGGAAGCCGCTGGCCGCGACCGCGACCGTCCACCGAGTTGCGGGCAAGGGAAAGGCTCGCCGACGCGCTGAAGCGCTCTGCGTCGAGGTCGGGTTCGTCGCCAGCGGCGGCGATGTGCTGGGGGAGTTACTGGCCGAAGCGGGCGTCGTGCTCCGCGGCGTGTCGCGATCGCCGCAAGATGAACTTCGCGACAGCACCAATGCGTTGGATGGCTTTCGCGCAGTCCTGAACCAGTTGTTCAGCGCCGTCGAGGGCTACTGGCAGGGTGCCACCGACGGCCGCGATCCGGCGTTCGTGCACGGCCTGCGCGTCGCCAGCCGTCGCAGCCGTTCGGTGCTGGCGGAGGGCAAGACCGTGCTGCCCCGTGAGGCGCTGACCGCCGCCAACGCAGGTCTCGGGCTACTTGGGACGTGCACTGGGCTGGCGCGCGATCTTGACGTGTATTTGGCTGAGTGGGACGGCTACCTGTCGTCGTTCGAAGCGGAAACCGTCGCTGCGCTCGGCCCGGTGAAGGTGCTCCTCGAGACGCGCCGTCGGGCCGCATATGAGGAACTGGCAGTTGCGCTCCGTTCGCCGGCCATGAAGCGCTTCGTGCGCGACTGGGGAAAATGGCTGCGCAAACCGGTGGCGAGCCGTTCCCTGACGCGCAGCCCTGACAGTCAACGTGATCTCGCGGAGTTCGTTGTCGAGCGCATCGAGCGCGCACACCTGACGTTGCTGGAGAACGGCCGTCTGATCACCGACGACTCGCCGGCGACCCAGGTGCACGACCTGCGCAGAGACGCCAAGCGTTTGCGCTACCTGCTCGAGTGCTTCGGCGCATTGCTGCCGGCGAAAGCAACGAAGCAGTTCGTGCGTCGTCTGAAGTCGTTGCAGGACAACCTTGGCGCTCATCAAGATGCAGAGGTGCACGCCGCGCAGATGGCAGTACTGGTGAGCCAGCCCGATGCGCAGCACCTGTCCGAGTCGACGTTGGCCGCGACAGCAGAACTGGTTCGTCACTTGGAACAACGGTGCCATGCAAGTCGCACGGAATTCGGTCAGCGCTTCGCTGACTACGACGCTCCCGCCACCAGCCTGGCATTGGTGCGGGTCCTGAGCCCTCAGCAGCCCTCTATCCTGTAGGCCCATGGCCAGCCGCTCGCAACGCCCCGCGATGGCGCTCGGGGCGCTGATGCCGGCCATGGCCCTCGGTGCGTTCGCGCTGTATGCCCAGGGAAAGGCGAAACCGGCCAAGGTTGCTGCGCCGCCGGTGACTGTCACGGTGCAACAGCCAGCGGCGCTGTCGACGCCGCTGCTCTCGGTGCGGCGTTCGCCCACGGTGCTGGCGCACGACCATCGAGCAGACCTGCTCGTTGCGGCTGCTGCTCCGCTCGTCCAGTCCATCGACGGCTCATCGTGTATCTCGCTGGGTATGGATGACACCGAACTGGTGGCACGCAACAGCGACGTCCTCGTGATCCCGGCGAGCAACATCAAGATCATCACGGCCGCGGTTGCGCTCGACGTGCTCGGCGCGGATCATGTTTTCACCACGACGGTGGTTGGGCCGGCACCCGTCAACGGTGTCATCGACGGCGACGTGTACCTCGTCGGTGGCGGCGACCCGGTGCTGAGCGAGCAGTGGTACACCCAGCCAAGCGCCAGTCGTAAGCGTCCGCCGATTCACGCCACCAGCGTGGAGGCACTGGCCGACGCCATGGTGGCTGCGGGCATCACCCAGATCACTGGTCAACTCCTGGGTGATGACAGCCGTTACGACGATGAGCGCTACCCGCCTGGCTGGGCCAACGACGTCAGGGTGTCGTTGGACGGCGGAGCAGTCGGAGCGTTGGTGATCAATGACTCGCGCTCGACCAACGATTCGCGGAGCGATCAGCCGGCAACCAAGGCGGCGCAGACATTCGCTGGTTTGCTCGACGATCGCGGAATCGTTGTCGGCGGGACAGGTACGGGCACGGCAGCTGCGGGGTTGGGTGTGTTGGCCAGCGTGCAGTCCGCGCCGCTGACGGACATTCTCAATGAGCTGCTCGCCACCAGCGACAACCATACTGCCGAGATGTTGGTGAAGGAGATCGGTACTGCTGTTGCTCAGAGTGGTACCCGCGCGGCGGGCCTGCAGGCGATGGTGGACCGGCTGGTGGCCTGGGGCATACCGTCCACGGGCGTGGTCTTCACCGATGGCTCTGGGCTCAGCCACGACAACCAACTGACCTGCGCAACGCTGTCGGGCGTTCTTCGGCGGGGCAGTGCCACCGACGGCGTCGGCGCGGGCTTGGCGGTCGCCGGCCAGGACGGCTCGACCTTGGCCGGCTCGTTCGAGCAGGCGGGCCTGGTTGGTTTGTTGCAGGCCAAGACCGGCACCCTGCACAACCCCAACGAGGTCAAGTCGCTGAGCGGCTACTTCGTGACTGCGCCCGACGAGATCGAGTTCGTGCTGCTGCTGAACGGCGTGTCGGCCACCGAGTACACCAGGGCGTGGGATCAGCTGGCGGCATCGCTGTTGGCGGCCGCGTCCGGCCCAGCACCCGAGGCGCTTGCACCTCTTGCGTGGGTTGCGGGCACCCGATGACCCAGCGCGCTCGATTCACGGTTGCCTACGACGGCACCGAACTCGCCGGTTTCGCCGAGCAACCGGGCGAGCGCACGGTGTTGGGCGAGCTGCGCACGGCTGTCGAGTTGGTGGTGCGCGGCCCGGCGAACCTGGTTGGCGCCGGCCGCACCGACGCCGGCGTGCACGGTTGGGGCCAGGTGGTCAGCTGCGACATCCCCGAAGGGTTCGACCTCGCGAAGTTGCAGCGACGAGTCAACAGCATGTGCCGCCCGCACATTGCGGTGCGCGACTTCCGATGGACGCACGACCCCGAGTTCCACGCACGCTACAGCGCCGCGTCGCGGCTGTACCGATATCACGTGCTGAATTCGACGGCGCTCAATCCGTTTGCCGTTCGCACAGCGTGGCACGTGATGCAACCGTTGCAGCTGTGGGCAATGAACCTTGCCTGCGACCCGTTGATCGGCGAGCACGACTTCTCCACGTTCTGTCGCCGGCCCAAGCTCGAGCTGGGTGACCACGAGCGATCGCTGCGCCGCAAGGTGTTCAAGGCGCAGTGGAACGATGTTGGCGGCGACGTGCCCGGCCTGCTGCGCTTCGAGATCTCAGCGAATGCTTTCTGCCACCAGATGGTTCGTTCGATCGTGGGCACGCTGGTGGAAGTGGGAATGGGCAAGATCCACGCAGGCGACATGCGCAGCATCCTGGTCCAGCAGGATCGCCAGTTCGCTGGCCGCGTCGCACCGGCGCACGGGCTTGTTCTGTGGGAGGTCGGCTACCCGTTGGAGCCCCCGCAGTCGCACGCGCCGTGAATTCGCGGCCATTCGCGCCGGCGATTGCCGCTTTGCTCGCGATGCCCGTATCATTTCACGGTTCCCTGGCAGCCGAGACGGCGTCAGTGGTGAAGTCGTGTGAAGGACGAAGTGATGACTACCTACAGCCCGAAGGCCAGCGAGATCACGCGTGCATGGCATGTGATCGACGCCGAGGATCTCGTGCTTGGCCGTATGTGCACCGAGGCTGCTCGGTTGCTGCGTGGCAAGCACAAGCCCACGTTTGCCCCCCACATCGACAGTGGCGACCATGTCGTCATCGTCAATGCCTCCAAGGTGGTGCTCACCAAGGGTAAGGCCGCCAAGAAGGGCGTCTACCGCCACACCGGTTACCCCGGTGGTATCAAGAGCGAGACATACCAGCATCTCATGGAGCGCGATGCGGCCGAGGCCGTACGCAAGAGCGTCCGTGGCATGCTGCCCCATGGCCCCCTGGGCCGCGAGCAGATCAAGAAGCTGAAGGTCTACGCCGGCCCCACGCACCCGCACTCCGCACAAAACCCTGTTGCATTCGAACTCCCCGCGGCCAAGGCCCGCTGAAGCGCCGGAAGGTACCGACACACATGGCCACCAAGCCGCTCACCCAGACCACCGGTCGTCGTAAGGAAGCTGTTGCTCGCGCTCGTTTGCGCCCCGGCACCGGCGTCCATACCATCAACGGCAAGGCATTCGACGAGTACTTCACCACTGCCATGCAGCGGATGGTTGTCACCGAGGCGCTGCGCGTCATGGACGTCGAAGAGACCTACGACATCGACGCCACCATGCACGGCGGCGGCATCAGCGGCCAGGCCGGCGCGCTGCGCATGGCCATTGCTCGTGCGCTCGTCGAACTCGACCCCGAAGCCCGTCCGGCACTGAAGAAGGCCGGCCTGCTCACTCGCGACCCGCGTCGCAAGGAGAGCAAGAAGTACGGTCTCGTCAAGGCCCGTAAGGCCAAGCAGTACACCAAGCGCTGATTTCCAGCAGCTTGCATTCACGCCCTCGGCTCCGGTCGAGGGCGTTTGTGCGTTTTGGGTTCGGTACGCTCTGACGACCATGAGGTGGGCGCGATGAGTCTCAAGTTCGGTACTGACGGCGTTCGAGCCGAGGCGCTGACCGTGCTCACCACCCAGTATGTGTCGGCACTCGCCAACGCTGCGGCGCAGGTGCTGGGCGGTGGGCAGTGGCTGATCGGGCGCGACACCCGTGAATCGGGACCGGTGCTGGAATCTGCAGTCGCAGCAGGGCTGGCGGCCGCCGGCGCACGGCCGGTATCGGTGGGCGTCCTTCCCACTCCGGCCCTGGCGTGGTTGTCGGCCCAGCGCGGCGTTCCAGCGGCAATGATCACTGCGTCGCACAACCCGTGGCAGGACAATGGGGTGAAGTTCTTCGCTCCCGGTGGCTTGAAGCTCTCCGACAGCGTCGAGCGGGCCATCGAGTCGCTCCTCGACCCCGACGGGTCGGCGCCGCATGCGGTGGTGCCATCCCACTCCGACTCGCTCACCGACTACGTCGATCATCTCGTGGCGTTGGGGGGCTCGCTGAGCGGGCTGCGGTTGGTGCTGGATTGCGCCAACGGCGCAATGAGCGTGGCAGCTCCGGCGGCGTTCCGAGCGCTCGGTGCCGACGTGGTGGTCATCCACGATTCGCCCAATGGCCGCAACATCAACGCTCACTGCGGTGCAACGCATGTGCAGTCGTTGGCGGCTGCAGTCGTCGCCGAGGGCGCATCGATGGGCCTTGCGTTCGACGGTGATGGTGATCGTGTGATCGCCATCGATGAGCTGGGCAACGCGGTCGACGGCGATCGGTTGATCGCGCTGGCGGCGATCCAGCTGCGTGACGAGGGCCGGCTCCATGCCGGCACCGTGGTCGTGACGGTGATGAGCAACCTCGGCTTCCACAAGGCGATGGCTGCTGCGGGCATCGAAGTGATGACCACCGCTGTCGGCGACCGGTATGTGCTGGAGGCGCTCGACGCGCACGGGCACAGCATCGGGGGTGAGCAGAGTGGTCACATCATCTATCGCCATCTGGCCACCACCGGCGATGGACTGTTGGCAGGTATGCGGCTGGCGCAGTTCGTGCACGACGGCGGCCACTCATTGGCAGCGCTGGCCGGCGCCGTGATGACCAGTTACCCGCAGGTGCTGCTCAACGTGCAAGTGCGCGAACGCCATCCGAACGCCGCCGACGAGCTTGTTGCCGAGATCCAATTAGCGGAGGCTGCCCTCGGTGGCGATGGGCGCATTCTTGTGCGGGCCAGCGGAACCGAGCCGCTGATCCGCGTCATGGTGGAGGCGGCAACCGAAGCGATCGCCCAATCCGTCGCCGAAGACCTGGTCGTCGCCGTCGTCACCCGCTTCGGCTGATGGAGCGAACCCGCTGACGACTTGATGGGGACAGGGTTCGGTAACCTGATCGTCATGTGTGGCATCGTGGCGATCGTTTCCCGGCCCAGCAGCCGGCCCACCCCCTCGGCTGATGACGTGGTATCGCTGCTCGACCGCGCGGTCGCTGCTGCGACGCTCACGGATGCAGCCGCGCTGGTCGACGAGCTGGACCGCCTGCTCCATGGCGTGCCGGGCATGTTGGCATTGGCGGGCCGCAGCGAGCTGATTGCGGGTATCGGGGCTCGGCTCGACCAGCTCGATGGGCGCATTGCCGAGCGCGAGCGCGATCTGGAAGAGGGCAACACGCTGTCGGTCGATGAGATCGAGGCGGTCAACTCCGAGCTGTTGGCGGCTCGCGATGCAGTGTGGGCGGTGCGCAAGGACCGCCTCCGCACAGCGCGCGCTGTTGCCGAGTTCACCGGCCGCGACGCCGGCGTGGCTGCAATGGCCGGCTATCTGTCCATCCAGCAGGCACTCTCGGCAATCGACCGTATGGAGGTGCGCGGCCGCGACAGCGCCGGCATCCACATCTTGGTCTGGAACCACGGGCTCGACCTTGCCGAGCCATCGGTCGCGGCAACCATTGTGCAGCGCGGTCTCGACCCGCTGTTCCAGTCCGGGTCGGTGCGTGTCGCCGACGACAAATTGGCGTTCGTCTACAAGGCGGCAGCGGAGATCGGCGAGCTGGGCGACAACGTGAAGGCGTTGCGCGGGGCAGTCCACGCGGACGGTTTGTTGCGCCTCGCCCTTGCTCAGGCGGGTGCCCGAGTCTCCGTGCTGGGGCATACGCGCTGGGCCAGCGTCGGCATCATCAGTGAACCGAACTGTCACCCGGTGAACGGCGAGCAGGCCGAGCAGAGTGGCCAGGTACAGAGCCGCGACCAACGCGTTCCTTACACCGTTGCGGTGTTGAATGGTGACGTCGACAACCATGCCGACATCAAGATCAACCATGCGCTGCACATCGCCGGGCCGATCACCACCGATGCGAAGGTGATCCCGGCGGTGATGGCGATTCACGCTGCGGCCTCCACAGATCTGAGCGAAGCATTCCGCCGCACGGTGGTCGAGTTCGAGGGCAGCGTGGCAATTGCTGCCGCCTCGGCCGACGCACCTGATCAGTCGTACCTTGCGCTGCGCGGCAGTGGCCAGGCGCTCTACGTGGGTCTGGGCGATGACATGTTCATCGTTGCGAGCGAGCCGTACGGCGTGGTCGAGGAGACCATGCAGTTTCTTCGGGTCGACGGTGAGACTGCCTCACCGACCGGAAGTCGCGGCCAGGTGTTCATTCTCGACGGCGCACAGGCCGGCACGCTCGCTGGCGTGCGGCGGATTGCGTACGACGGCAGTGAGCTGCCCATCGCCGACGACGAAGTGGTGACGGCGCAGGTGACCACTCGCGACATCGACCGTGGCGATGCCCCGCACTTCTTGCTCAAGGAGATCGGCGAAGCGCCCAACAGCTTCCGCAAGACGCTGCGCGGCAAGATTATCGAGACTCCAGAGGGTTTGCGTGCCGAGGTTGGCGAGCGCACGTTGCCAATCTCGATTGCGTCACGGTTGGCCGACGGCGAAATCACGAAGGTGCGTGTGATCGGTCAGGGCACAGCCGCAGTCGCCGGGCGCAGCATGGCAGCGGTGCTCGACACGCTGGTCGGCGGAACATTGGATGTCGACCCGATCACCGCAACGGAGCTGTCGGGTTTTCATCTACAGCTCGACATGTCCGACACGCTCATCATCGCGGTGAGCCAGAGCGGTACCACCACCGACACCAACCGCACCGTCGACCTCGCTCGCGGCCGTGGGGCCGCTGTGCTGGCCATTGTGAATCGCCGCAACAGCGATCTCACCGACAAGGCCGATGGGGTGATGTACACGAGCGATGGTCGCGACGTCGAGATGAGCGTTGCCAGTACGAAGGCGTTCTACGCGCAGGTCGCTGCCGGCGTGTTGTTGGCCTGTGCGATTGCCGAGGCCGCTGGCCGAGGTACGCCGCAGCGCCGCCACGAGCTGCTGTCGTCGCTGCGCACGCTGCCTGACGCAATGGTGGAGGTCATCGCCACCCGGCCCGCGATCGCCGAGGCGGCGCGTCGCTTTGCTCCTTCCAAGCGCTACTGGGCAATTGTCGGCAGCGGCCCCAACGCGGTCGCCGCCGAAGAGGTTCGTATCAAGCTCAGCGAGCTCTGCTACAAGTCCATCGCCTGCGACATCACCGAGGACAAGAAGCACATCGACCTGTCCAGCGAGCCGCTGATCCTCGTCTGTGCGGCCGGCCTTGTCGGCGGTACCGCCGACGACGTGGCCAAGGAAGTCGCCATCTACAAGGCTCACAAGGCCACACCGATCGTGGTGGCCACCGACGCCGACGAGCGCTTCGCCGCCGCCTCGGCAGTGTTGACCGTGCCATCTGTGGACTCGTCGCTAGCGTTCGTACTGTCGGCAATGGTCGGGCACCTCTTCGGCTACGAGGCGGCGCTGGCCATCGATGCGTCGGCTCGCCCGCTGCGTGAGGCGCGCGAGGTCATCGAGCACGCACTCGCAGCGTCCACCGAGGGCGACGACGTGCTGCGCACCGTGCAGGCGGAAATCAGCGTGCACACCGAGAAGTTCCTCGACGGGTTGCGCGCCGATCAGTACAACGGTCATCTGGAAGCCTCCACCGCCGTGCGGTTGGTCGGTCTGCTTCGCGACCTCAGCAGCGATCTGCCGTTGGAGGCGTACCAACGCGCCACCGGAAAGATCGCCACGCCGGGGGTGATCATCGACGACCTGACTGCGGCGCTGACTAGAGCCATCGAAGAACTCACCCGCCCCATCGATGCCATCAAGCACCAGGCCAAGACCGTCACCGTTGGCATCAGCCGCAACGACGAGGGCGTGCTGGATCGTGCGCTGGTGCAGGAGCTGCTGGCGGCCGGTGCCGGTCGCGACCGCCTCGCGTACCGCACGCTGAAGGTGCTGGCTGACCTCGACCCCGCCGTTGACGCCGTCGTCGGCTACACCCGCTACGCAATCGAAGGCGATCCGGCCGGCGCGAGTGGTGCCACCATCACGATTGTCGACCGCGGCGGCCTGTCTCGCGATGTCACCAGCCGCGTGGAGCGCAACTCGCAGCTGCTGGGTACCAAGCGTCGTGTTGCCAGCGAGAAGGAAGTGCTGGTGGCTCGCGGCCGCAGCGATGGTCGAACGGTCATCTTCGTTCCCGAAGTGAAGGGTGGTACCTGCACCGGGATCACGCTGCTGCACGTTCGCTTCCACGAGCGGTTGGCGGCAGCAACGATGCGCGGTGTGTTGCAGGGCTACGACCGCCGCTACGACCGCCTGGTCGACTGGGTGACGGAGACCGAGGGCACCTTCCGCGACGATCTGCTGGCAGATCTGTCGGTTGCCGATTTGTTGATCCTGCCGATCAGCGACGCAGCCGACCACTGGCGGCGCTGATGCAGAGCTGCCGATGATCCGCGGCATTGGTGTTGATGCCGTCGACATCGAACGATTCAGAAGGTCGCTTGCCCGCACGCCGTCGATGCGCGAACGATTGTTCACTCTCGAGGAGTTGGAGTACGTCTCCCTCAAGGCCGACGCAGCTCGCTCATTGGCCGCTCGATTCGCCGCTCGCGAAGCGGTGATGAAGGCGATGGGTATCGGTCTCGGTGCGTTCGGTTTCCACGACGTGTGGGTCAGGCGGGCCGCGTCGGGCGAGCCATCGCTGTCCGTCACCGGCCGGGCAGCACAATTGGCGGCAGACCGGGGCATCACGACGTGGCATCTCAGCCTGACCCATACTGATCTCGTCGCCATCGCTTACGTCGTCGCGGAGTAGTTTCGTCAGCGTGATCCCGATCGTGACGCCCGACGAGATGCGTGCGGTCGATGCCGCCGCCCCGGAGCCGACCTCGGTGCTGGTCGAGCGTGCGGGCCGAGCCGTCGCTCGCGCTGCCGTGCAGATGATGGGCGGCACCTATGGGCGCACCGTGCATGTGATTGCGGGGCCGGGGAACAACGGCGCCGACGGTCGGGTGGCCGCGTCGATGCTGTCGGCTAAAGGCGTTCGCGTTCGCGTGTACGACGCGTTCGCGATGCCGTCCATCCTGCCGACAGCGGATCTGGTGATCGATGCGGCCTACGGCACCGGGTTTCGAGAGACGTGGTACCCATCCGAGATTGGAGACACGCCCGTGCTGGCGGTCGACATCCCCAGCGGGGTGAACGCCCTGACCGGTGAAGCAATCGGCGATGTCCTGGGCGCGACTCGCACGCTCACCTTTGCGGCGTTGAAGCCCGGGCTCCTCTTCCCACCGGGGAACGAACTCGCCGGCGAGCTGGAGCTGGCCGACATCGGTCTCGGGGATGCTGCTGCACGCCACGCGCATGCGCACCTCGTGCAGCCGGCAGACGTCGCGGCCTGGGTGCCCAGCCGAACGACGACGGCGCACAAGTGGCGGGCAGCGGTGCGCGTGGTGGCCGGTAGCACCGGGATGACAGGTGCGGCGCAGTTGGCGGCCCATGCCGCGATGCGTGCCGGCGCCGGCATGGTGCACCTCTCTGCGCCGGGAACGCTGGTGGTGCAGGCTCCGGTGGAAGTGGTGCAACGGCCGCTACCGCTGAAGGGGTGGGCCGGCGAGGTGCTCGACTCGCTGGATCGGTTTCACGCGCTGGTCGTCGGCCCCGGCCTGGGCCGTAGTGACGAGACGACCGCGCAGACGCGGCTGCTCGCAGTCGATGCGCCGATCCCCACATTGATCGATGGCGACGGATTGTTCGCCATGGCATGGAACGCCGACGGGGCCGCAGCGCTGCTCAAGCGTCGAACCGCGCCGACCGTGCTGACGCCGCACGATGGTGAGTTCGCGCTGCTGACCGGCGCTGCGCCCGGCGCAGACCGAATGGTGGCGGCGCGACGGTTGGCAGCCGACACCGGGTGTGTGGTGTTGCTGAAGGGACCCACCACCGTTGTCGCCGGTCCCGACGGGCAGGTGCTGGTGGTCGCCACCGGCGACGCTCGCCTTGCCACGGCCGGCACCGGTGATGTGCTCAGCGGCATCATCGGGGCGCTGCTGGCCGCCGGCCTGACTGCGTTCCATGCGGCAGCGGCGGGAGCGTGGTTGCACGGGCAAGCCGCCCAGTTGGCGCCGGCGCGAGGCATGGTTGCCAGCGACCTCGCCGAGCACCTACCGACCGTGTTGCGCGACCTCGCGGCCGCGGGCGATCGCGGGTGAGCCGCTGGGCGTGGGCCGAGGTGTCGGCGTCGGCCATCGGGCACAACGTGCGCACGATTGCCGAGATCGTGAGCCCGTCGCAGGTGTGGGTTGCGGTGAAGGCGGAGGGCTACGGGCACGGAGCGTTGTTGGCGGCGCGGGCAGCGCAGGCGGCCGGAGCGCAGGGTTTGTGTGTGGCGCTGGTGCAGGAGGGTGTCGCGCTCCGCGAGGCAGGCATCACCGGCCCGATCCTGGTGCTCAGCGAACAGCCCGCGGAGGCACTGCCCGCGGCGGTCCACCATCAGTTGTCGACCACGGTCTACAGCGCGACGCAGGTCGCTCAGCTGGAGGCATGTGGCGCTGTCGACCATCCGGTGCACCTCAAGATCGACACGGGAATGCGGCGGGTCGGGGTTGCCGAAGCGGACGCAGTGGCAGTGGCCGACCTGATTGCGGCGTCGCCCGCGGTATCGCTGGTCGGCGTGTTCACTCACTTGGCGGTCGCCGACGAGCCGGACAACCCGTTCACCGATCACCAACTCGATCGCTTCGAGGCCGTGGTCGCGGCGCTCGCGGCGGTCGGTCATCGTCCGCCGTTGGTGCATGCCGCGAACTCGGCCGGCGCACTGGCCCACCCGCGAGCGCGCTACGACATGGTGCGTCCCGGTATCGGTGTGTACGGCATCTCGTCGGGGCCGGGCGTTGACGATCTCTTCTCGGCACTACGG
>Ga0335397_10007111_pt1 | contig 14312 bp, 17 predicted proteins | sample MAT04_FD_205740 | JGI IMG/M metagenome (GOLD analysis project Ga0335397, IMG submission 205740) | Freshwater microbial communities from Lake Fryxell liftoff mats and glacier meltwater in Antarctica - MAT-04 (spades assembly) (version 2) ...
CCTGATTGCCTCCAAGCCCTGTCCCGAGCGTGATCGGGTGCTGGCCATGGTGGTCTCGCGCATCGTGGCCCCCGACGGCAAGCTCACGGGGCAAGACAACACCGGCTTGCGCGTGGGCCGGGTGATCAACAAGTACAAGATGGCCAAGCACTTCGCGTTGGACATCACGGACACCCAGCTCGATTGGCGCCAGCGCCAAGAGCAGATCGATGCCGAAGCCGCGCTGGACGGGCTGTACATCATCCGCACCTCGGTGGATCGACAGAGCATGGATGCGCCGAGCTGCGTGCGCAACTACAAGTCCCTGGCTCAGGTGGAGCGGGCGTTTCGCTCTCTCAAAACGGTGGACCTCAAGGTGCGCCCGATTCACCACCGCACGGCCGATCGGGTACGCGCGCACATCTTGCTGTGCATGCTGGCTTACTACGTGGAGTGGCACATGCGCGAAGCTTGGCGCTGTCTGATGTTTGCCGATACCGAGCAAGAACTCGAACAAACTCGCGACCCGGTGGCACCGGCCCAGCGCTCGGCATCCGCCAAGGCCAAGGCGGCCGCACGCGAACTCGACGACGGCACGCCGGTGCACAGCTTTGGCACCTTGATGGCGGAGCTATCGACCGTTGTGCGCAACACTTGCCGATCGCCACTTGCAGGGGCAGAGGCGCCAAGCTTCGAGGTTTAGCCAGCCGCACGTCTGGCGAATTCTGGGCAGCCTGGGCTTCAGCCCACAAAAGCCTGAGAAGCGGGCCATCGAGCGCAATGAAGATGCGGTGCGCCACTGGAAGCGGCGCACTTGGCCTGCGCTTAAAAAAATGCCCAGCTAGAAGGCCGGATGATTGTCTTTATCGACGAGTCGGGCATCAGCGAGCGCCCGACCCGGGTGCGCACCTGGGCCTTGAAGGGCCAAACGCCCATCATCCAGTTTCACTTCAACTGGAACCATGTCTCCATCATTGCCGGGTTGAGCCGTACCAACTTCCTGTTTCGGCGTTTCGGCTGCACGAGGGCAGTATCAAGAAGGAAGAGATCGTCGAATTCCTCAATGCCCTCAAGGCCCATCTCAGGCAGCCTCTGTTGGTTATCTGGGACGGACTTAGGGCGCATCGCAGCCGCCTGGTTCGGGAGTATTTGGACAGCTTGAATAGGCATATCAAATTGCCTTCCTGCCGCCGTATTCGCCCGACCTCAATCCAGTGGAGTACCTGTGGGCCTGGCTCAAGCGCCACGCATTGGCCAACTACTGTCCCAACGACCTCGGCGAGTTGCACACCACCGCGCGCAACAAGCTCAAGAGTGCTCAAAAGCGCCCTTCGATCATCGCCGCCTGCTGGATGCAGGCTACGCTTTGGTGATGTCATGAACTATGAAACTCTCAATAAGCGAGCGGGCCTCATCCGAATCGGCGTCGGCGTCGGCCAGGTAGCTCGATCCCTCCTCCTCTTCGATGAGCACGCCGCGGCGCGTCAGCAGCTTCATCAGCCGCGTGATGATCTTGTGCAGCAGCGCCTGTAACGCCTCATCGGTGGGTGAATCGGCCTGGACGAGTACCGGCTCGCCGCCGGTGCGCCGGTACACGCCGTCCAGCACCAGGCAATGGAGGCGCACCGATCCACTAATGGGTCCAACCGTGATGGGGACAGGCGAAGAGGACGACGGCACAGACGGGTCGGTTCTCCGTGCGGAACTCAGCGAGCTTGCTGCTGAGGAGGATGAAGATGAAGAAAGTGCGCCTGAACGAACTCCGGAATAACTACCGTAAAGTCATTCTTCAACGACCCCGCCCAGATTACCGGCGATCAATGGAATTGTTCCAGTTCGAACTGCCGGGCACGCTGCAGACCTGGGACAACTGGCTGGCAGGGCACATTGGGCACCGCAAGTTCAAGCGACCGCGCACCCATCTTGTCAGTACCAGGGCGCTGAGCATGCAGTGGGCGTTGCACGGGCTCGACGTGGCGCTTGCCCACGACACCGTGGCCAACGACTTGATCGCAACCGCACGCCTGGTGCGCCCGATCGACTATGCGCTACCGATGAAGGATGCGTATTACCTGATTTCGCCTGAGAGCAGCCTCATCAATCCGGCGGCCAAGGCGTTCAAGCGCTGGTTGAGCAACAGATTGAAGGGTTGAGCCACCGAGCATGGCGGCGCCCTTGTTCTGCGTCATGCCAATGGCCTGCATGATTGGCGATACTGGGCGCGAGGGCGATTCTTGAAATGACGCCCCGGCACTGCGCGGGCAAGCCATAGCCCAACAAACACGGAGAGAACACATGCAGGAACTGCCCCACCACTACACCGTCGCCGCCACTGCGGGCCTTCAAGGCGACGTCCAGCTGAACACGGACGGGGTGCCAACCCTGCCGTCTGCCGTTCCGGTCGAGCTCGGTGGTCCGGGCGGACGCTGGTCTCCGGAGTCGCTGTTGGTGGCGGCCGTTGCCGATTGTTTCGTGCTCAGTTTCCGCGCTTGTCCAAGCTGCCATGGACCAGCGTGCATTGCACCGTCGAAGGCACCCTTGACCGTGTCGACGGCAGGTCCCGATTCACGGCGTTCGCGCTGCACGCCCGCCTCGTCGCACCGCGCGACGTGGACGCCGACAAGGCGACCCGCGTACTGGAAAAGGCCGAAGCCAGTTGTTTGATCACCAATTCCTTGTCAGCGCAGACGCACTTGACGAGCGAAGTCACGACGGCCCCCTGATCCATCGCATCCGGCTCCGCGCCAATTGGACAGAACAGAATGGAAAAAATTGGAGCCCTTTGATCAGAGCCTTCTTTTCTTCTGAATAACTGCTATTTGACCGTTGGTTCGCTGCCCGGCGCGACGGGTCGCTTTCGGGTGAACTTAGCAGTCGCTTCTGCCAATTTACGCTTGCGCTCCTGGTTGAGTCTCTCCAACTCCGCGTGGTTGCTTTTCTTCATGTGGGGATCTTTTCCGAATACGCCTGCCATTATGATGATTCCTTTGGTTCATTCTGACGCAAGACGCGCGGCACATGCAGCCACGTGCTAATAACGACAGCCAACATAGTGGACTGGCCCTCCGGGAGCCCCGCGTGCATGACCTATCAGTGCAAGAGGCGCCAGGCAAGTCTCGACCAACCTGAGGCGCTCGCGATGGCGCTGCAAATGGTCGCTTGTGGCAGGAAGAAGACTGTAAGACCGTCTCGGGGAATTAGCCCGATACACCAGGTCCCGTCATTGCACAAGGGCGGCTTTGCTGCATCTACACTTGACGGTGCATCGGCGCATCAAGTTCAATTTGCGCGTCCAGATGCGCCTTTTTAATCCCCACAGTCCAGGTTGCTACATGCCCTAATGCGTTATGGGATCCTCTGCCTTGCGCGACGCGGACAAGTCAATCACGGTTCAGACTGGAATTCGGTGGCACCGGCCTTACGCCGCCGCCAAGCGGCTGGCGGCAGGCCGTACTCGCGCCGAAACGCTCGGCTTAAGGCGGTATCCGTCTGGTAGCCGACTTCCTCGGCGATTCGCGCCAACGGCGCATTGCTTCGCGCGAGCAGGTTCGATGCCAGCAGCATGCGCCACTGGGCCAGGTATTGCATCGGCGCCTGGCCGACGATTTGCTGGAACCGTTCGGCCAGCACAGAGCGCGAACTGTTCGCCACGCGCGCGAGTTCTTCCAGTGTCCATGCGCGTGCCGGCTCGGCGTGCAGTGCACGCAGTGAAGCACCCACCACGCGATCGTTCACGCCGGCAAGCCATCCTGTGCGCCCATCGGCCTGCTCGTTCATGTGAATCCGCAGCACCTCGATGAACAGCACCTCGGCCAGCTTGGCGAGCACCCCATGGCCGCCGGGCCGCGGCGAGCGGGCCTCGGCCAGCGCGTAGCGCAGCGAAGCTTCGAGCCAAATACCGGAGTTAGACCCCCGCACACTGACCTTCACGACTGGCGCAAGGCCGGTCAGCAGCATGCGCGCGAGGCGCGCGTCGCAGGCAAGGTAGCCGCAGACGAGCTTGGTCGTGGCGCCGCCTCCACCATAGGATAAAAGGCGTGGGCGGCGCGCGAGCACCTCGTTTAACCGCGCGCCTGAAGCCGGCGGCAGCCCCGGCTGCGATCCCATCCGGTGCGCATCACCCTGCGGAAACAGCACGGCGTCACCTGCAACCAGCCGCATCGGGGGGGCGTCGCCGAGTTCGACCCAGCACTCGCCCTCGGTAATCATGTGGAATATCACCACGCGCTCTGCGGTCGGCTCCAGGTAGGGCGCGGCGGCATCAGCGTGCGGCGACTGGTAGCACCACGGTGCGGTGAAGCGCCCGTGCAGGAAAATCGCGCCGACCAGGCGCACGACGCCCAGCGTCTGTGACAGCGCATCCATCAACCCGTTACCTCGATGTGCATCCCCACTGCCAGCGGTTGCTCGATTGCGCAGGTCACCGGCGAGCAGCCCGTCGTTGCCGCCACCAATTCGCGCAGCGTGTCGTCTTCGACTCCAGGCGCGCCGATGCGTACATGCAGGTCCATGGCAAGCGGTCCAGCGGGTACGGCGCGCCCGTCGGGCGCAGCAACGCCCACCATTCCCCGCAGATCGCTGCGGCTCGTGGCATGGACCTCCAGCGTGGCCAGCACGATGCCGCGGGCAGCGGCCTCCATTGCAATGCGTGTGACCGCACAAGAGGCGAGTGCCGTGCGCAGTAGCCAGCCCGGTGTCGGCGCAGTGTCGTCGCCGCCGATCGCCACGGGCATGTCTGTGGCCACCTCGGCACCAACCTCACTGCGCGCGACGGTGCGCAGGCCACCAGCCCAGTGCACGGTGGCGGGCGTGTCGTCATGAAGCCCTGCATGCGGCTTTCGGGTCAGTGCCGCAGACACACGCTCCATCGAAGCGGCAATTGTTTCCAGGGTCATCGGGTACTCCTGTGAAGGTTGCACGATTCTAGGGTCGGGTTCACCGCTGCGCCAGCGAATGGCGTGACTTGCGGACGTGCGGACAGTTCCGGCGGACGCGCAGATAGGACGGGCGGCTTCGCAGCCGCGACAGTTGATCCCACCTAACAACCGGAGACGTGACCATGAATGCACCCATCGACTTCGCCTTCATCAAGACACGCCAGCAGACGGCCTGGGGTACCGGCGACTACTCAGTTATCGGAACAACTTTGCAGATCGTTGGCGAATCACTTGCTGAGGCATGTGATCTCAAGACGGACGAACGCGTGCTCGACGTCGCCGCGGGCAACGGCAACGCCACGCTCGCCGCTGCGCGCCGCGGCTGCCTGGTCACCTCCTCAGACTACGTCGGCAGCCTGCTGGAGCGCGGTGCCGAACGTGCGCGGGCCGAGCGACTGGAGGTTAAATTCCAGGTCGCAGATGCCGAGGCGCTGCCGTTCGACGATGCCAGCTTTGACGCCGTACTCTCGACATTTGGCGTGATGTTCGCGCCCGACCACGCGCGTTGCGCCGCTGAGATGTCCCGTGTCGTGCGCCCAGGCGGTCGCATCGGCTTGGCGAATTGGACGCCGGACAGCCTGATCGGAAGCATGTTCAAGGTGCTCGGTAAGTTCGCGGCTCCGCCAGCGGGCGTGCAGCCGCCCTCGCTGTGGGGCACTGAGGCGCATGTGCGCGCGCTGTTCGGCGACACCGCCAAAGCGGTGCAGGCCACCCCGCAGCACTTCGCCTTCCGCTACCGCTCGGCCTCGCACTTCGTCGAGGTGTTCCGCACCTGGTACGGGCCGGTGAACAAGGCTTTCGCAGCGCAGACGCCCGAGAAGGCCGAGGCGCTGGCTGCTGAACTGATGGCTCTGCTGGACAGTATGAACCGAGCTGGACCGTCGTCGTTGGTGGTGCCGAGCGAGTATCTCGAAATCGTCGTTATCCGCGCCTGATACAGCGGCCATGGACGCCCGACTTCAACGCCGCATCCAGCGTTACGGCTGGGACCTTGCGGTGGACCCCTATGCGCAGCACTGGCATGCCCTACTTGCCGGAGTGCAGGCAGATCTGTTGGCCCTGGCCGCACCGCAGCCAGGCGAACAAGTGCTCGACGTAGCGTGTGGCACTGGCGTCGCCACCCTCGCGATAGCGTCGGCCGTAGGGTCTGGCGGCAGCGTCTTGGGTGTCGACTTGTCGGCCGGCATGGTCGCATCCGCCGAGTCGCGCGCGCAGGCTGCGGGTGTCTCGCAGGCCCGGTTCGATCGCATGGACGCTGAGGTGCTCAAGCTGCCTGCGTCTTCGTTTGATCTTGTCGTCTGTGCGCTGGGGCTGATGTACGCGCCCGACGCCGATGCCGCGCTGCGCGAGATGCACCGCGTGCTCAAGCCGGGTGGGCGAGCAGTGATCGCAGTCTGGGGCGAGCGTCCCCGATGCGGCTGGGCGTCGGTGTTCGGCATCGTCGATGCCGAAGTACAAAGCGAAGTTTGCCCGCTGTTCTTCCGGCTAGGTCAGGGCGAGGCCCTAGCGCATTCTTGCGCCGAGGCCGGCTTAACGGTGACGCTCTCGCAGCGCAAAGACGACTCGCTCTGGCATGCCGATGCAAACGCCGCCTGCGAAGCCGCTTTCGCGGGCGGGCCGGTGGCTTTGGCTTGGTCGCGGTTCGGCGAGGTCACGCGTGCTCGCGTTCGTGCGAGCTATATCGACGCCATTGCCCCTTGGCGGCAAGGCGTGGCCTACCGCTTGCCGGCGGAATTCGTCCTGGTCGTGGCGTATCGGCCCGCCAACTGAAGGGGGAATAGAAAATAAAACGGCACATTGTCGAATCCACTGGGAAGGAGTTTTCGGATCCACTGGGAATTACTCGCCCGCTCAGGGCTGTTGCGGGGGGAGCATTGACCTGGCAAATCGCACGCTGGGCAGCCGCAGCCCCGCCGCCTGACCCGAAAGCCGCCCCGGCATCGGGTAAACCCACGCGTTTCGTGGCCCCGCACCGGGCTAGACCTGCGTCAGGCGCAGCCCCTGCCCGCAGCCCGGGGTGCCGGGCCGCGATCACGCCGCCTGCTGAAAATCTGCGCGCGCCAGCGCCCGGGGCGGTGCCCTGGCTTGCATTCCCAGATGCGTCAAGATGCGCTCGATTTCCGCCGATTCGAGGATGGCGGCGATGATCTTGAGCTGACCACCGCAGTTCGGGCAGTGCTCGATGTCGATCTGGAACACCCGCTTGAGCAGCCGTACCCAGCTGATGCGCGACGGTCGGCTGTGCCCGCAGCCTGGCTCGGTCGCCGTCAGTTCCGATTAGCCGGTGGCCTTCTCGGGGCCGTGCGGCACCACCGGGGCCCGTAGCTTGGCATTGGGCGCCAGCCTCGTCGTTGGGGGAATCGGCCTGCACGAATACCGGCCCGCTATCGTTGCGCCGGTGCACGCCGTCCGGCACCAGGCAATGGAGGCGAATGCCAGCCCGATGGGTTCAACGGGTCATGAAAATCATTCGATTAGTGTGAATCGTTCGAATGGTGTGAAAATGGCTGATCTTTCCGATGCCATTGGACTATCCCATGCAAACCTTCACCGCCAATCAAGCCAAGACCCATTTCGGCGAATTCCTGGACCTCGCGCAACGGGAGCCCGTGCGCGTGATGCGCCGCGACCGCGTCGTGGGTGTTTTGGTCAGCGCACAGGATTACGAGGCGATGCGGGTTTTCTATGCCGATCGCCTGCAACACACTCTGAACCAGAGCGCTGCGCTCGCACTGCAACAGGGCTTGTCACAGGAAACCCTGGACGCGTTGCTGGCCGATGAAAGTTGAGCATCGCTTCAAGGCGGTGCTCGACACCAACATCTGGATCAGTGCCGCGTTGTCGCATTCGGGCGCGCCGGCAGCCGTGGTGCGCCATGTGTTGCAAAACGGTGTACCGGTGTTCAGCGCGGCAACGTTTAGAGAACTCGAAACCCGGCTTTGGAAACCGAAGTTCGACCGCTACCTCGACATGGCAACACGCCGAAACCTGTTGGCCGACGCCAATGGCGTGGGCTTGTGGGTCGACATAGCGGAACCATTGGCCAGCCGCAAATTCAGCCGTGACCCCGATGACGATGTCTTTGTGCATGCGGCGATCGCATCCGAGGCGCGCTGGCTGATCTACGGCGACCTCGATCTGTTGTCGATTGAACCGATTGAAGGACTGCACATCTGCACGCCGGCCCAGGCGATGCAGTTGTTCGGCGAGGCCGATCGGTGACATGGCTTCGAAACTGCTGCATCAGGCGGTACAGCGTGGTCTGCTCAGGTCGGTGGCGCTGGTAGTGGATCTGGGCGCCATCGCAATGCGCCCTGCTGGTCGGGCTGGCGTTGGCTTGCACGTGATGGGCGCGGGGAGTCTGGGGTGGTGCAGCTTCTCAGGGCGCGCGCTCCAGCGCATCCGCTATTGAGGGGACATCTATGCCCAGAACCACGGCGGCGGTCCCGAAGCCGTGCGGCTCAGTCCGCGCGCCGGAGGCGGCTCGACCAAGAAGGCCGAATACGCTTATCCACGGCCGCGCGATCGGCGCCTCTCACGCAAGACTCGCGCGGCGGTGGGTAAGCCGCCTGGATCGGCGAATGCGGTGTGCGCTGTCAGCATTGCTGACAACACTGACGGAGTTGCTGTACCCAGCCGGCGGCACATCCGTGCAGCTGCAATGCGCAATCTCACCAATCATGTCGCCCGCATGGGCGCCTACCTTGCCGCCGCCCAGGATCTTGCCGTGGCCCCGGGGCCCGGCCCGATCCGGTCCAGGGGAACAAGCCCTTTTTGACCTTGATGCCCTGCGCCTTGGCCTGATCTTCGGTCAGTCCCACCCAGACCACTTCGGGGTCGGTGTAGGCCACGCTGGGGATGACGCGGGCCTTGAAGGCTGAGGCTGCCAACTCTTTGTTGCCGTGCAGTTCACCGGCAATCACTTCAGCCGCGACATGCACTTCATGCACGGCCTTGTGCGCGAGCATGGGATGACCCACGATGTCGCCGATGGCGAAGATGTGCGGCACGTTGGTACGCATCTGGATGTCGACGTTGATGAAGCCACCGTCTGTGACGGCCACGCCGGCTTTGTCGGCTGCGATCTTCCTTCCGTTGGGTGTGCGGCCTACGGCTTGCAGTCGCGGGTTACTCAGCTACATGCCCACCAGATCAAGTCGCTGGATAGGGCATCGCGCCGGGCGGCCTTGGTCGAGCGCGCGCCCGACCGGATGATGCAAGATATGCTGATGTGCCTGCGCAGCGTGCTCGAAGATTGACCGCCTGCCATGAACTCTCGCCGTACACTGAGGACCAGTCGTTGCAAAACCCGGCGGCCGGTTTGCTGGCCAGCATGGATTGGCGCACTGAGATGGCATTTAACGAAGAAGACCCGCGCCCGCGCAGCAAGCGCGCGTGGAGATTGGATACGGGGGGCGAGTCCGATGACATCGCCCGATTTCCACCCTGTGCCATCGATCCGCGCCAAGATGACCATCCCTCAAACCGTCAAGATCTACTAACCGATTTCCCTGACGCGAACCTTCTTATTTGGGTTGCGTGCAATTTATCACTTCCATTTTGTGTATCCGGCAGCGGCCAAAACCACCTCCTGCACCAGTTGATCATGTTCATAGCTGCAGGGATTGGCCATTTCGCCGTTAATGATCTTCGCAAACTCAAGCAATTGATGGTGATAACGGTCGTGCCGTACTCCAAGATCGACTGCATGGGTTCCAGCGGAATACTTCGCATTGCCTTCCATGAACGTCAGTCTCATCTGCAGCGGCTTACCGTCAAAACGTTCCATAGGGCTCAGTTCAACCGTGCCTTTGGAGCCGCAGACTTTAAGCCGCCGGCGGATCTGTCCTTCCACTTCGATACTGCACGCCCGCACGGTGGCGGTCGCATGTGGGTATTCCAAGACCGTCAGGCAATTGTTCTTCACCGAGTTGGGAAATCCTGGCGCCGATTTCAGGTACGGGGTGATGCTTTCCGGTCGTCCAAGCATGGCGACGATGAAGTCGATGAGATGGCAGCCCAGATTGAACATAATGCCGCCTCTAAATTCGCCGAGGTACTGCTGGTAGGCATCGTCGCCGTAGTTGTGGCTCATACTTGCCTGGATCTCGAATACCTCTCCGAGCCAGTTCTCCCGGACGGCCCTTATGCAGAGCTGAACAGCTGGATTGTTGCGGAACATGTATCCCATCTGGAAGGGGATCTGGCGTTCTTCACAACCCTTGCGAAGTTTTCCAAAAAGTTCGCTATCTTCGCCGCCGGGCTTGTCCATGTGCATGGCCACGTTGCGCTCCATGCACCGAAGCGCTGTGGGTACGAGGTCAGCGTTCGGAGTCTCGATGGTTACCGCTTGCAGGCCGGGCACGTTGAATAGTTCCTCCTCCGTCAACCATTTCAGGCCGGCGTACGGCGTAAGGTCGCCGCCGGCGTGTTTGGCGGACGTGGAAGCACGGTCGTCGACTATGCCGACGATCTCATACACCTCAGGCATGCCACGCAGGCTGATGATCTTCCCGGCGGCGTGCTCGTGGCAAACGCCGATCTGTCCGATCTTGATTTTCTCCATTCTTGTAGATCTCCGGCCGTCCGTCAAAGCCATTGAAACTGGGGATTCTGCTTCTTCACTACTTCGGTGATCCGCACCACTTCCAGGGCATCGGCATTGGCTACCGGGAATGGGACGTTCTCCCGGAGCGTCCGATACAGATGCCGGGCGATTTCAAATTCGACCAGATCCCACATGTTGCCTTCCGGCTCGACCTTGACGTTTGTATGAATCCAGCGGAAATCGTCTTCGTGTCCCTGGACGCGGCCAATTGGAGGAAGTTCGGGATTGGCGCGGCGTTCCTGCAATCTGAGTGCCGGATCGATGTACTTCAGTTGTATGTTGATTTCATCGGCGCAGACGAGTATGCCGCGGCTGCCAATGACAGTGCAATAGGCGTCCGGCAGAGCCACGGCGTCGCTGATTTCAAGGTCGACGACGATGCCGTTCTCTCCGACCATCATGATCTTCACATGGTCGTCGGCGTCTCCAAGGCTGCTGATGCGTTTGAGATTGCTCCAGATCTCCTTGACCGGCGAGTGCATGAACTGCAGGGCTTGGTCGATGATATGCGGCCCCCAGCAGCTAAGCTGTCCGCCGCCGCAGCTTAGAAGCGTCTGCCAGTCGCCGCGACGCCGGAACGAGTGGTGGCGGCGGAGCCTCACCGTGTGGACTTCACCCAGGACGCCGCTGGCGATGATCCGCTGGACGCTCTGAAACGATGGATCAAAACGGTGGTTGTGGAGGAAGAACAACTTCCCTGGATATTCCTTGTCGAGTTTTTTGAGTTCGTTGAAATCGCCCCCGGTGACGGCAATCGGTTTCTCAAGAAGCACATATTTTCCTGCGACCAGCGCCTGCCCCGCGTGGTCTACATGGTCCAGGGAACGAGTGGCGATGACGACCAATTCCATGTCCGGATCACCGAGGAACGCCTCAAGAGTGTTGTAGACCCGGCAGCCATAGTCCGCCCGCAGCTTGCTCGTCCGCTGCGGTTCGTGGTCACAGCCGGCGACTAACTGGTATTTGTCGTTTTCCTGGGAGAAACACCGGGCATGAGTAAGTCCGATTCGCCCCAGTCCGCAAACTCCGAAATTGATAGGCTTCATATTTGTTCCAGCCAATTGGGTTTCTCATCGCATCTTGGTCCAATCGAAAACAATCCCCAGTGGCGGACTCCTGTCGCCCGCCAGCCGTTTGTAGACTTCCGGCGTGCGCTCCGGCGAGACAACCTCCGAAATGATGGGGCGTACCTGGAGTTTCTTGACGGCGATCAGCGACAGCAACGTGCGGTAGTCGTCCTTTTCGGTCCAGTAGCCGGGGCGCGAATCGTGACTGGGTCGCACCTGCGTATGCGCACCGATCAACGAGACGCCGCGTTGATGGACATACTGATAGAAATCGATAGGGGCGTCCGACACGCGGGTGCAACCGAGAAGGCTCACCCGGCCTTCCCTGGCGACGCAGGTCAATGCCAGTTCGAGGGCTTTTGCCGACCCGGTCGCCTCGACAACCCCACCGGCCCCCTTGCCATGGGTGATTTCCCGGATTCGCTCCGGAAGGTGCGCTTCGTCCGGGGAGAAGGCGCAGTCGGCGCCGAGGGCCAGCGCCAGATCGCGGCGTTTTTTGTCGAAGTCGAAAACGATTACCGGGAGGGCACCGCTGAGCGTCGCCGCCTGAGCCGCGAACACGCCAAGCAATCCGAGCCCGATGACCAAGGCTGATTCACCAATCTCGAGTCGGAGTTTCCGCACACCCTGGAGGCCCATCGCCGCAATCGCGACAAAGGCTGCATCGAGCGAATCTATCCGGTCGTCCTCGATTTTCGTTAAGTCAGCGGCCCGCTGGATGGCGTGGGAGCGATGCCCCGACCAGGTCGCCAGGACGCGCGTCCCGATCACCACCCCCTCTACCCCTTCGCCGACCGCGGCCACCGTCCCGATCCCGCAATAGCCCGGATAGAAAGGGAACTTCTGGGCGGGATCGGGTGCCTGGACGGTGGCGAAATCGGGGGCATTGCTTGGCGTGGTGTTCGGCAGGTTCAACAAGTTAGCCCGTTCGGTGCCTGCACTGAGAACTGTGTATTCGTTCTCAAGCAGGACTTCGCCTGCCTTGGGCTGGGGAACATTGAATTCCCTCAACGCCGCCTCGGCAATGCCTTCAAAAATGATTACATGCCCTTTCATTGTGGAGGACTCCTTCTAGGCCTTCTATTCGTTCACTACGTACTGCGCCTGCGATTCGCATCGCTCTTCATCAAGGCGCGTCGCTGCGTATTGGCAAAACTTGACTTGCATGAATAGCAAAATCGAAAGCATGAATGTGTCTTTCAAACTGTGGATTCAAGGATGCAGGCCTTGGCGTGTCCGGGTGCCACTTCGCGCAAGGGGGGTACGGCATCGGAACAGGCGGGAATCGCGTACTGACACCGCGACCTGAACGCGCAGCCCGAGGGTGCGGCAAACGGACTAGGTAAGTCCCCCGTCAACACGTCTTTATGGCGTTGCGCGCCGGGCTTGCGCGAGGGAACGGCAGCAAGCAAGGCTCGGGTATAGGGATGTTGCGGGCGAGCGTACAAGGCATCGGCCGGGGCGACCTCGACGATGCGACCCAAATACATCACTGCGACCCGATCAGAGAGGTAGCGGATCACCGCCAGATCATGCGATACAAACAAGAGCGTCAAATTCAGTCGCTGGCGCAGATCGCGCAACAGCGCCAGAATCTGTGCCTGAATCGATACGTCCAGTGCCGATACGGGCTCGTCGGCGACGATGAATTCAGGATTGAGCGCCAACGCGCGTGCGATGCCGATGCGCTGACGCTGCCCGCCGGAAAACTCGTGCGGGTAGCGGCGCGCGTGCGAAGGCTGCAGACCCACCATCTCGAGCAGTTCACGCGCGCGCGACTGGCGCTCCGCGCGGTCGGCGCCGACCCGATGTATCGTGAGCGGCTCCACCAATGCATCGCCAATGCTCTGGCGCGGGTCGAGTGCCGAATACGGATCCTGAAACACCACCTGCATGCGACGCCGGTATGGCTGCAACGCACGCCGCGAGAGTTGGGTGAGGTCATTGCCTCCGAACAGAATTTTTCCGCCGGTGGGCGGAATCAACCTGAGGATGGCTTGACCAAGCGTTGACTTGCCTGACCCCGATTCGCCCACGAGACCGAGCACCTCACCTCGACGGATTCCCAAGGATACGTCGCTCACCGCCCGCAATGTCCCCTCCGACCCCACCGGGCCGCGGCGCTTGACGCGAAAATGCACATCGAGTTTGCGCACCTCTACCAAGTAGTTCGGCGGATCTATTGCGTCCATGCCGGTAACTCCCTGGCCCGCAGGCAACGAACCCAATGGTTTGGCGCTACTGATACAAGCACCGGTTCCTCGCTGTCGCAAAGGCCATGTTTGGCGTAACGGCAGCGCGGGTGAAAGCTGCAGCCGGCTGGCAGACGGCGCGGGTCCGGCACATTGCCGGGGATAGGTTCTAGATGCTGCGCCGAGGTCATGTCCAGGCTGGGAGCGGACTGCAACAAGCCGCGCATGTACGGGTGCGCGGGGGCTTCAAGCGCGATTCGCACATCTGCGCGTTCGACGATCCTGCCCGCATACATCACCGCGACACGATCTGCCATGCTGGCAACCACGCCGAGGTCGTGCGTCACGAAAAGGACCGCCATGCCAAACTCGCGTTGCAAACTGGAGATGAGGTCAAGGATCTGGGCCTGGATGGTCACGTCGAGTGCCGTGGTCGGCTCGTCCGCGATCAACAAGCGCGGCCGGCAGGCCAAGGCGGTCGCGATCATGACACGTTGGCGCATGCCACCCGAAAGCTGGTGCGGGTAAT
>Ga0335397_10007114_pt1 | contig 14310 bp, 8 predicted proteins | sample MAT04_FD_205740 | JGI IMG/M metagenome (GOLD analysis project Ga0335397, IMG submission 205740) | Freshwater microbial communities from Lake Fryxell liftoff mats and glacier meltwater in Antarctica - MAT-04 (spades assembly) (version 2) ...
GCAACATGGCGCAACATTGGCGCAGATTCGCCACAGGTAAGGCAACCATATGCAGCCATTCGTAGAAAAATCAGCATCTTTTGCCACATATAGCGTTTTTTGTCGAATCAGGCTGAGTAGTTACCAAAAATCAGGGTTGCTTGTGGCTTTTTGCGAGAAAGATTACTTTTGTCAGCCAACCAGCACAAACATTTGGATAATTTATTCTTTCCTGTTCCCTTATATCGGGGATGACGCCAAAGACCGTCAATACCGGAGCATCCTTTCATTTGACACGAATTCAATTCCAGACAATGCGACCATCGCTTCGGCACAAGTCAAGATCAAAAAGCAGGGAGTTGTCGGTGACGACCCATTCAACACACACGGCAATTTGTTATTGGAAATTCGCAGCGGGACGTTTAGCAACAGCATTGTACTGAATGCGGAAGACTTTTCTGCAATTGCCAATATCGGCTCCACCAAGGATAAATTCTCGGGAGCCAATGCCAACTGGTACACCGCCACTCTGAGCAACATCAACCTCGGCTTGGTAAATAAATATGGTGACACCCAATTCCGCCTGCTATTCACCAAGGATGACAACGACGACATGGGCGCGGATTATGTCAAGTTTTTCTCCGGCAATTCCATCAGCGACCAGCCTCAACTGGTTGTCACCTATTTAACGACAACCATCCCCAATCGTCCGCCCGTGATCAATGGCGGCTCGGCGCTTTCGATCAGCATCCCCGAAAATACAACGACTGTTGGCGGCGTCACTGCTTTGGACCCCGATGGACAGTCCATTACCTATTCGATTTCAGGGTTGGACGCTGGCAAATTCTCCCTCGTGCCCAACACGGGGATATTGACCTTCGTCACCGCGCCCGATTTTGAATCCATTCCATTGGGCACGGTTTACCACCTGACGGCTCAAGCTTCAGACGGCAGCCTGACCTCGACACAGGATATTTCCGTGACCGTGACGCCTGTAAACGAGTTCGCACCAGTTGTCACATCCAATGGCGGCGGGGCGGTGATAAACATCAGCCTGCCTGAAAACACAATTGATGTCACGACAATCACTGTAACCGATGCCGACCTTCCCTCATCGATAGAATATATATTTGCCGGCGGGGCAGACGACTCTTTGTTTACCGTCGATCAAACAACTGGGAAACTGTCCTTCGTGACCGCACCCAGCTACAATGCGCCGAATGACGCGGGACTGGATCATGTTTACAACATCCATTTTGAAATAAATGATGGAGAGCTTGGTACTCATCTGGACCTTGTCATCAGTATTATCAACCCTAACACTGTCACAGGTGAACTGCTGGATCCGACCTTTGGCTCAAGCGGCGTAGTCACGACCAAATACAACGGCTTGCCCAGTTCTGCAAGGGAGGTTGTCTTGCAGACTGACGGCAAGATTATTACCTTGGTAACTATTAAGTTGAGCGCTGAACAATCCCAAAAGATCATCACCCGCTATAACAGCAACGGCACAGTGGATACTTCCTTTGGCACGAATGGAAGTACGCTGATTGAAGTCGAGTCATTTTCAGGATCAAAGATCGCGCTTCAATCAGATGGGAAGTTGATTGTTGGAGGATTAAGCATTGGCAACTTTGCCGTTATCCGCTATAACAGCAACGGTTCTCTGGATACTTCATTTGGCACGAACGGGATGGGCGTCCTTGATATAAGGGGCTTTAACGGATACCTCACCGATATGGCGATTCAAGCTGACGGTAAGATCGTTGTTGTGTCAGATTACACAGCCGATCAATCCAACTACACCGACTTTCTTATCGCTCGATTTACCAGCAACGGCGCACCGGATAGCACCTTTGTTGCAAATGGATTCAATATAATAGACAATAACTTCCCAAATAACCGCTATAACTACGGTGAGGCGGTCGTCATCCAACCAGATAGCAAGATTGTGATGTCTGGGAACATGATGGATAACGATGGGAAAGCCAATCTCTCCCTTGCGCGGCTCAATTCGAATGGCTCGCTCGACACAACCGCTTTTGGCACAAATGGAAAGGGAACCGTAAGCACTCTGATCCCTCCTGATTTTCAGACCAGCAGCAGTGCCCTTGCCCTCCAGGCAGATGGCAGGATCGTTGTGGCTGGGACTACCAATCAAAATTTGACGTTAGTGCGCTACAACACCAATGGCACGCTCGACACATCTTTCGGCGGAACTGGGATCGTACACATCGACTTTGGCAATGTTGAGCAGGCTGATGATCTGGTCATTCAGGCAGACGGGAAGATCATTGTTGTGGGAAACACTTCCAGTCTGGGATTCCTGAGTGACTTCCTGCTTGTACGCTATAACAGCAATGGCTCACTGGACACAACATTTGGCGCAAACGGAAAAACGGTCACCGACTTCGGGAATAGCGCTGACACCGCATTGGGAATCGCGCAGCAACCCAACGGCAAGGTCATCGTCAGCGGGGCCAGCGGGGAGAATGCCATTCTGGTACGTTACGATACCTCCACATATACTGAAACACAAACCAGCCTCTCGTTCAAATCAGCGGCTGCTTATGATGGTTGGCTCCTTGAATCTGGAGAGAAAAGTAATCAGGGCGGCACTGTGGATAAAACATCCACCATCATCAATACGGGCGATGATGCCAAAGATCGTCAATATCGGGGCATTCTCTCTTTCAATACAATTTCCATTCCCGATGAGGCCCTCATCACTTCTGCACAGGTCAAAATCAGAAGGCAGGGATATGTCGGAACTGATGCGTTCCAAACACATGGCGATCTTTTATTGGATATCCGCACTGGAACTTTCAGCAATAACCTGGAATTAAAAGTAGAGGATTTTTCCGCCATTGCCAACATTGGCACGGCTCAGGATAAATTCTCTGGAGCCGATGCCAACTGGTATACCGCCACTCTAAGCGACATCAACCTTGGATACATCAACAAGTATGGTGTCACACAGTTCCGCGTGTTGTTTAGCCTGGATGATAACAATGACATGGGAGCAGATTATATAAAATTCTTCTCTGGCAATGCTACGTCTGCTGACCAGCCGCAGTTGGTCGTTACATATTCCACCAATTCCAGCGGAACAAATACCACCACCAACCCTCCGCCGGTGATCACGTCCAACGGCGGAGGGACAGCGGCGAATATCACCGTCCCGGAAAATACAACGGCTGTTACCACTGTTACTGCAAGCGATGCAGAAGGTCAACCCATCACCTACTCCATTTTAAGCGGATCGGATGCGGATAAATTTTCCATCAATGCTGGCACGGGGATATTAACCTTTGTCACTGCGCCTGATTTTGAAGCCATTCCCGGAGGCACGATCTACCATATGATAGTTCAGGCGTCGGATGGAAATCTGACCGATGTGCAGGATATTGCGGTTACCGTGACTGGAATCAACGAGTTCGCGCCAGTCATCACTTCCAATGGCGGCGGGGCGGCAGCGAACATTAGCCTGCCTGAGAACACGGTTGCTGTGACCACTATCACAGCAACCGATGCAGATCTGCCGCCTCAGACGCTGGCATATTCGATAGTCGGCGGTGCAGATGCGGCACGGTTTAGCATGCTCGATCCGTCAGAAGGGAAACTCTCTTTCGTGACCGCACCCAGCTATAACGCGCCGAATGATGCGGGGCTGGATCACGTCTACTATGTCGTGGTTCAGGCATCCGATGGAGCGTTGACCGATACGCAGGAAATCATCATCAGCATATTAAATCCAAATGTTGCGGGCATTACGGTCCTGCATCATTTTGGCACTCAGTCAAATAATGGGCGCATCCCCTACGATCTGCTCACAATGAGCAATGGGTTCTTTTACGGCACAACGACTTACTGGGGCGCGCCATACAACGTGCCGCCCACCAACCCTGCCAACAAGGGCAATGTGTTCAGGATGAATATGGACGGCACAGGCTTTACCGTTTTGCATGAGTTTACAGGCGGGGCTGCCGATGGTTGGAAGCCCTGGAGCGGACTCGCGATTTCAGGCGACATGATTTTCGGCAGTACAGTTTATGGCGGTCCGCGCGGCGAAGGCGGCGGTGTGATCTATGAGATGAATATCAACGGCAGTGGATTCCGCGTACTGCACGCTTTTGGCGAACCTGGCGACGGCTTTGGCGGATCCACCTCGCCGATACTTGTTGGCGACACCCTGTACGGGATTACACGCTGGGGCGGGAACGGCACAGGCACAATTTACAGCTACAACACCACAACCGAAGTTTACACACAGTTGCATCGTTTCGCTGTAAACAGCAGCGACGGCAACTCTCCGCTTGGAACATTGACCGCAGCCAACGACGGATATTTATACGGGCTGACCTGGCTGGGCGGAATGAATAACATGGGCACACTGTTCCGCATCAAGCCTGATGGCTCGGCCTTTGAAACTCTGTATCATTTCGCGGGAGGCACACAAGGAAAATATCCCTACGACACACTTGCCTTTGACGGCAAACGCACACTCTACGGCACAACGCTGGGCGAATATGGAAATAATTCGTCTGACCTCGGTCTGATTTTCAAATATGACATGACAAGTAAAACATACTCGGTCCTGCATACATTTGCTGGCGGAGCGAACGACGGCGGCAAGCCAAACGGAAGCGTGATCCTCTCATCTGACGGTTTGACGCTCTACGGGTCAACCCACGGCGACGACGCCTGGGGCGGCAATGAATTTGGCATCCTCTACCAGATGAACATTGACGGGACAGGCTTCAAGCAACTTTATGAATTCAGCGGCGGACTGGCAGGAGCTACGCCCATGCGAACTCCATTGCTGATCAATGGCATGTTATATGGTATGACAGCCTATGGCGGCGCGGAAAATTACGGCATTGTCTATCGCTATCCGATTCCAAATGCTACAGCACTGCAAACCGGTCTTGCCGCATTCAATATCAATCTTTTCACACCAGCCATGCCATCGAACGCCGAGATTTCAGTTTCAGAAAACAACATTGCTGTGACCAAGCTCGCAGCCACAGACGCGGACATCCCCGCTCAACCGCTGGATTACTCGCTCACAGGCGGCGCGGATTCGGCGCTCTTCAGCATCAACTCATCCACAGGTGAGCTGGTCTTTATCGCCGCGCCTGATTATGAAATCCCCGCCGACGCTGGCGCGGATAACAAGTACAACATCACAGTCCAGGCATCAGACGGGACACTCGCCGCGACGCAGGATATTTCCGTGACCGTCGCCCCGGTCAGCGATAATGCGCCCGTGATCACATCCACAGCGGCGCTCTCAAATCCAGAGAACAATATGACTGTGACCACGATTACCGCCACAGATGCCGACCTGCCACCTCAGCCGCTGACCTATTCCATCACCGGCGGCGCGGATTCGGCGCTCATCAGCGTCAACCCATCCACAGGTGAGTTGGCCTTCATCACCGCGCCTGATTACGAAATACCAAAAGATGCTGGCGTGGACAATATCTACAATGTCACAGTTCAAGTCTCTGACGGCACGTTTGCCACAACGCAAGACATTGTTGTAACCGTCACTGCGGTCAACGACAACACGCCTGTCATCACGTCGCCTGCGAGTTTTACAGTTTTGGAAAATACGATAGCAGTCGCCACAGTCAGCGCCACAGATGCCGACCTGCCTGCTCAAACTTTGATCTATTCAATTACAGACGGCACAGATTTAGCGTCCTTTACAATCAACTCAGCTACAGGCGCATTGGCTTTCATCGCCGCGCATGATTATGAAATACCAAATGACACTGGAAGCGATAATATCCACAACGTCACAATTCAGGTATCCGATGGAACGCAAAACATTACGCAGAATATCGTTGTCAGTGTTATTCCTGTGAACGACAACAACCCTGCGATCACATCGCTGAGCAATTTTTCAATCCTTGAAAATACAAACATGATCGCCACCATCACCGCCGCGGATGCCGACCGTCCGGCGCAGGTTTTGACCTACTCAATTATCGGTGGCGCGGACGCAGTCAAGTTCTCCATCGTCGGGACGACTGGCGCGTTGACTTTTATCACGCCGCCAGATTTTGAAATCCCCAAAGATTTCAACGTGGATAATATTTATGAAGTCGTGATTCAGGTTTCTGACGGAGGTTATAACAGCACGAAAAGTATTTCAGTACAGGTCACAAACGGAGTTAACTGATGAATAAAGGTGGCTGTCACCTGGCTGCGCGAAATTTTGCGATTCGTAAGTCGGAGTGACTGTCACCCTTTTTGTTGCGAAACCGGAAATCTCAAATAAAAAACTTTGTGCTATAATCGCGCCACAATGTTCAACTATAACTACTTCGCCAATAATGATAATAATAATGACGATCCCTGTATCGTTGGGCGAAGCTTTGCTGGTTGACGAAGTACTCAAGTCAAATCAAATCGCCCGACGCAAACGCGAAGGGCGATTTATTTTATCTATATCACATGTCATTGCGAGGGCGGCGCACTTCCGCCCGAAGCAATCTCCTTTCAAATACGCGGAGATTGCTTCGTCGGGGAAAGCACCCTCCTCGCAATGACATAATTTTTTGGAGGCGCACTATGTACAGAACTCATACTTGTGGAGAATTACGGGCCAGTCACGCAGGGCAGACGATCACCCTTTCAGGCTGGGTACACCGACGTCGCGATCACGGCGGGGTGGCATTTTTCGATCTGCGTGACCGCTCGGGACTGGTTCAAGTCACCATTAATCCAGACCTGCCCAAAGAATCACTTGATCTTGTCACCAACATCCGCATGGAGTGGGTTTTGCAGATCGAAGGCATTGTGCAATTACGCCCCGACGGCATGAAGAATCCCAAAATGGAAACGGGCGAGATCGAGATCATTGCGCGCGAAGTAAAAGTTTTGAATCCCGCAAAGACTCTGCCATTCATGGTCAGCGGTGACAATGACCTAGCCGACGAAAACACCCGTCTCAAATATCGCTACCTCGATCTGCGCCGCGAACGCATGACCCGCAACATGGTCCTGCGTCACAAGGTCATCAAGTTCATGCGCGACTATCTTGATGAAAAAGGCTTCATCGAAATCGAAACACCAATCATGTTCAAAGCCACGCCCGAAGGCGCGCGCGATTACCTTGTCCCTTCCCGTGTTTATCCTGGACAGTTCTATGCCCTGCCCCAGTCTCCGCAACAGTTGAAGCAATTGCTCATGGTCGCTGGCATGGACAAGTACTTCCAGATCGCGCGCTGTTTCCGTGATGAAGACCTGCGCGGTGACCGTCAGCCTGAATTCACACAGCTTGACCTTGAGATGTCATTCGTTCATCGTGATGACGTGCTTGCGTTGGTTGAAGATCTTTTTACCAAAATGATTCCTGCCGTCACGCCGCACAAGAAATTGCTCTCGTCGCCGTGGCCAAAATTCTCTTACACCGAAGTTTTGGAAAGATTTGGATCGGATAAGCCTGACCTGCGCTTCGGAATGGAATTGATTGAAGTCAATGACGTTTTCGCGAAGAGTGAATTCCGCGTCTTTCAATCTACACTGGAAGCTGGTGGCGTGATCAAGTGCATTATCGCCCCCCGAAGCGCGGATATGTCCCGCAAGGAAGTGGATGCACTGACAGAAGTAGCAAAGACTCTCGGAGCGAAGGGAATGCCCACGTTGGCGATCACAGCCGAGGGCGTGAAAGGCAGCGCGTCGAAGTTTGTCACACCTGAAGAAGTTGAGTCGCTTAAATCCAAGACAGGCGCGGGAGTCAGCGATCTCATCATCTTCGCAACAGACGAGCGTAAAGTTGCCAACAAAGTGCTGGGCGGGCTTCGCCTGTGGTTCCGCGATAAACTCGACCTTGCAGATAAAGACATGATGGCATTCGCATGGGTCGTGGACTTCCCGTTCTTCGCGTATAACGAAGAAAACAAGGCTTGGGAGTCGGAGCATCATCCGTTCACTATGCCGAAGATGGAAGACCTCGACAAGTTTGACACAGACCCTGGCGCAGTCGCATCCGATGCGTATGACATGGTCTGCAATGGCTACGAGACGGCGTCTGGTTCGATCCGCATTCATCGCCGCGACATCCAAATGAAGATGTTCCAAATGCTCGGGCTGAGCGACGAAGATATTCAATCCAAGTTTGGTCATATGCTCGAAGCCTTTGAATACGGCGCTCCCCCGCACGGCGGCATGGCTCCCGGCATTGACCGCCTCGTCATGCTCCTCGCGGACGAACCCAACATCCGCGAAGTGATCGCCTTCCCCAAGAATCAAGCAGGACGCGATGTGATGGCAGACGCGCCTTCCGCGGTTGAGCCGAAGCAGTTGAAGGAATTGCATATCAAGTTTGAATAATGTCGTTGCGAGGAGCGCTCTTGCTCTTTGCGACGAAGCAATCTCCGACTCATGAGAAGATTGCTTCGTCGGGAAGAGCGCCCTCCTCGCAATGACATGGAAGGTGGTTTATGCCAAATAAAATAGACACCAACATGGTCAAGCACGTAGCCAACCTTGTGCGGCTTGGAATCTCTGATGAGGAAGCTGAAAAATTCAGCCCGCAGTTTACATCCATCATTGACTACTTCAACATACTCAATGAAGTGGATACGGAAAACATCCCGCCCGCATCGGATATGACCAACAATACCAATGTCCTGCGCGAAGATGTAGCCAAGACTTCCATGAGCCGCGAAGAATTTCTCAACAACGCGCCTCAATCGGAACGCGGATATGTCAAAGTGCCTACTGTTTTGGGCGAAGAATAAATTTTCACCACAAAGGACACAAAGGGACACAAAGGTTTAAGAGTTTTTCCTTGGTGCTCCTTTGTGACCCTTTGTGGTTAAAGGTTTTTTTATGCAACTACACAACCTCACCATCCGCGAAGCACATGAAATGCTCGCAACAAAACAAATCTCCAGCGTCGAACTCACGCAGGCGACTCTTCAACGCGCCCACGAAATTGACCCACAGATTCAATCCTACGTCACCATCACCGATGACCTCGCGCTCGAACAAGCCAGGCAAGCTGATGAACGCATCGCCAAAGCTGAAAACGTCACTCCTCTCACGGGCATTCCCTTTGCAATGAAAGACTGCATCTCCACCCGTGGAGTCCGCACCACCTGTTCATCGAAAATTCTCGAAGATTATGTTCCGCAGTACAACGCCACCGTCACCAACAAACTCGCCGATGCAGGCGCAGTGTTGATCGGCAAAACCAACATGGACGAATTCGGCATGGGTTCATCCTGTGAAAATTCTGCTTTCTTCAACACACACAATCCCTGGGATTTGGAAAGAGTCCCTGGCGGTTCTAGCGGAGGCTCTGCCGCGGCGATGTCCGCAGGTTTGGCATCCTTCACCATCGGCGAAGATACGGGCGGATCAGTCCGCATGCCTGCGGGCTTTTGCAATGTCACAGGCATCAAACCAACTTATGGTCGCGTCTCACGCTACGGCTTGATCTCGCTCGTCTCTTCATTCGATTGCATCGGTCCGATGACTCGCGATGTCTATGATTGCGCCACCGTGCTTCAATACATTGCAGGTCACGATCCAAAAGACTCCACCACTTACCAATCACCAGTTACTAATTACCACGACACCATCAACAAATCCGTCAAAGGCATGACCATCGGCATTCCAAAAGAATATTTTGTATCGGGCATGGAAGCGGGCGTGGAAAGTTCCATTCAGGAAGCCATCCGCGCCTATAAAAAACTTGGCATGAAGATTCAGGAAGTCTCATTACCCAACACCCAATACGCGCTCCCCGTTTATTATCTTTTGCTCTTCGCCGAAGCTAGTTCAAATCTTGCCCGCATGGACGGAACGCGTTTCGGTCTCTCCGTTTCAGAAAATGCCAAAGACGTGATCGCCATTTACTTGCAGACTCGTCACGAAGGCTTTGGGGATGAAGTCAAGCGCAGGATTATGCTTGGGGCGTATGCGTTATCTGCTGGATATTATGACGCGTACTATCTCAAAGCCCAAAAAGTCCGCACGCTTCTTCGTCGTGACTTTGAAACTGCTCTGGCTTCCGTTGACATTCTCCTCGCCCCGACCTGCCCCACCACAGCATTCAAGCTCGGCGAGAAAACAAATGATCCGCTCGAAATGTATCTCTCCGATATTTACGTAGTCGCCACAAATCCAGCAGGCGTCCCTGCACTAGCATTACCCTGCGGATTTTCCAAAGGCATGCCCGTCGGGATGCAACTCATTGGCAAACATTTGGATGAGCAGACATTGTTCCAAGTCGGTCACGCATATCAACAAGTCACAGACTGGCATAAGAAAACACCAACGTTGTAACGTTCAAACGTTATAACGTTATGATAAACGACCACGAGACTAAACGACTATGAAATACGAACCCGTCATCGGACTTGAAATCCACGCTGAATTGCAGACCAACTCAAAGATGTTCTGCTCCTGTTCAGCAGACTATTCCAACGCGCTAGAGCCAAATACCTTCATCTGCCCAGTTTGCACGGGTCTGCCTGGCGCCATGCCTGTCCTCAATAAGAAAGCAATCGAACAAGCCACGTTGGTTGGTCTGGCTTTGAATTGCTCCATCAACGAATTCAACACCTTTGCGCGCAAAAATTATTTTTATCCTGATCTGCCCAAAGGCTATCAAATATCACAATATGATTTGCCGATTGCATCCAAAGGCTGGCTCGATATATTAGACGACACAGAAACCCCATTGCGAGTCATTGTCCGCCGCGTACATTTGGAAGAGGATACGGCCAAGTTATCGCACGAAAAAAACTACGCCCTCGTGGATTTCAATCGCGCGGGTGTGCCATTATTAGAAATCGTCTCCGAACCAGACATGCGGAGCGTGGAAGCCGCGCTCTCGTATGCAACCAAAATCCGCGCCATTTTGCGCTACCTCGGCATCAACTCTGGGGACATGGAAAAGGGTGTGCTGCGCTTCGAGGCGAATGTCTCCGTCAGGCCCAGCGGCAGCTCCGAGTTAAGAACAAGAACCGAGATCAAGAACCTCAATAGTTTCCGCGCGCTGACTCGCGCATCCGCGTATGAGATCGAACGTCAAATTAAAGTCTATGAAAATGGCGGCGAAGTTGTGCAGGAAACCCTGGGCTGGGACGAAGCGCGCGGCGTGACCGTTTCGCAGCGCGGCAAGGAAGACGCGCACGATTACCGCTACTTCCCCGAACCCGACCTGCCCCCGCTTCAACTTGACCGTGCGTGGATCGACTCAATTCAGAGTCAACTGCCTGAACTGCCCGATGCAAAGACTCGCCGCTTCATAGATCAATATGAATTGAAACGACAGGATGCCATCCTGCTCACTTCCGAAAAATCGCTCGCGGATTATTTTGAAGCTGTGGTTTCAAAATCCAAGAGTCCCGCAAAGACAATTCACTCGTGGATCGCAGGCGAGTTCATGCGTTACATGAATGATTCGGGATTAACATTGGAAGGCATTGCTTTATCAGCCGAACAATTTGCACAACTGATTGACATGGTCACAGATAAAACCATCAGCGGCAACGCGGGCAAGGTCGTGCTGAACGAAATGCTCAACGCGAAGCGCGGCGACGACCCCGCGCAGATCGTCAAAGAGAAAAATCTCGCCCAGGTTTCAGATACAGGCTTCATTCAGGAAGCCATCGAAAAAATCCTGAGCGACAACCCCAAGGAAGTGGAGCAATTCCTGGCTGGCAAAGAGACCATCCTCCAATGGCTTATGGGACAAGTTGCCCGCGCCACCAAAGGTAAAGCCGACCCGAATGTTGCGAAGGAGTTGTTGGTGAAGGCTTTGGAAGAGAGAAGGAAGTAGCCCACAACAAAAAAGAGTCTCTCGAATGAGACTCTTTTTTGTTGTTCATTTATTTGTTTTTTTTATCTTTTTCTTTTTTCTCGTCAGGGTGCGCCATCGTATCGATGGCGATTGCCACTGCCAGAATGAGGATGTCATTTTGCCCAGGGTCGATCTCCACACCGTAGGTATCGGTCAGGCGAAACCATTTCTTGGAGATTTCAGCAACCTTATCCCGCCCCTGTTTGACCGAATATTCATGGTCGAGGATATTGCCCTGCACATCAAGGTCGGGCCCATCTTTGACCTTGACCGACCAGCGGTCACGCAGTGGAGCAATGAGCGCCTTCTTTACCACGGCGAGGTCTTTGCCATCGGCATCTTCAATAACCATCGTGTCCCTGATCGCCAGCAGGCGCTCTTGAATCTGGCACAGTTTTTTACCTTTCACATCTTCAAAAACAAGCGTCTTGCGGATACGCAGTACTTTGCCATCCACCTTGAAGACCCTTTTGCCTTCCTCGTTTTCGATCCAGAAATCATCTCCGATGGAGATCAGGTTTTGACGTATTTTATAGCGAGTTGTCATGATGTTTCCTTTCCTTTTTTTTCAAGCGACATGGTTCATGTACGTTGCCTGCACAAACAAGTTGTACCACAAAATAATTATCGAAATCCAAAATATGCCCATCGTCGTATTGGACGGCAATTGGGAGAAGTCAGTATAATCAATCATTCAACCCTGTAAACCTTGTGAGGACAAATGGATTCTCTTTCAGAACGCCGCAAGGCGATTCTTTTTCTGGCGCTTGCCGCCATTTTATGGAGCACCAGCGGAGTATTGGTCAAGACCCTGGACTGGAGTCCCTTTGCAATTTTGGGCGGACGCAGTTTGTTTGCAAGCCTAATATTTCTTATTTACTTGCGCCGCCTCCCCACCCAGTGGACTCGCTGGAAGGTGCTGGCTGCAGTCGCTTGCGTACTGACCCAATTCCTATTCGTCACTTCCACCAAGCTGACCACCGCCGCCAACGCCATCTTCCTGCAATACACAGCCCCCATTTACGTTGTCCTGCTTGGATATTGGTTCCTGCGCGAAAAGCCCTCCCGAACGGATTGGGTCTCGATGTTCATCATCTTCCTCGGGATGTTCCTGTTCTTCGGAGATAAGCTGAGCACAGACGGTTTCTATGGAAACATCCTGGCGGTTTTGAGCGGTCTGACCTCCGCCATCATGATCGTTTCCTTTCGCGCACAAAAGGATGGCGCGCCCGCGGAAAGCTTTCTCATTGCCAGTCTTGCAACAGCCATATTTTGTTTCCCATTCGTTCTCAAGGAGACATGGACAGTCACCAACTGGTCGATTATCGCCTATCTCGGCTTGTTTCAGCTCGGACTTGCATTCGTGTTCTTCACCATTGGCATCAAACACATCCCCGCCTTGGAAGCGAACCTTGTTGGCACGCTGGAACCTGTCTTGAATCCAGTTTGGGTCTTTCTCTTTCTTGGCGAAAGAATGGGGACCTACGCCTTATTTGGCGGACTGATCGTGCTCGGCGGCGTGATGCTCAGCTCCGTTGGCAGCGCCCGCGCGGCGAAGGAAAGTGAACAAGAAAAGAGATCTGAACTCTTTGACACTTAGGAGGTCTAAAGAACGCGCACTGATGGAGCACAGAGACACGGTTGCAGAAATTCAGAATACACTCAGAGCGGAGATGGAAGTAAAATTGGGCGATATTGAAATTGCAGTGGCGCAACATCTCCAGCGGACTCGCCTAATAGGACAGGTCGCCCACGCCACCAAAGGCAAGGCTGCGCGGTTGACGAGTTTGTCTATGAGTTGAAAAAAAGAGAGAATAAAGGTTGTGGAGAACAAATCATGGGTCTAAATAAATCTCAAACCGAACGTGTACAACAAGTATGGCAAGCATATATTTCCAGTGGCGAGAAAATCCTTAATGCTAGCAAGGAATATACTCAACAAGAGTTAGATCAGCGCCGTCGAGATACCATTTCCGAAGTATTGGGATGGATCAATCGCTTCCTGCAAGGAAACGCACCTTTGGAAGAGTTCAAAACTGGCATAGACGGTATCAACAAGCGCAACCGTCTTTGGGGATTTCAGGGCATCAACGGACAAATGTTTTTCAATGTATTAACAAAAAATAGCGTAGCTGGAAATCGCCTGGAAGAATTTTCAAATTTACTTAAGAAGTCTTTTCCTGCTCCTGTTTCTCTGAGTGAAGCAAAAACAATCATTAAAAACTTTGAGGGCTTTACAAAAGATTTAGGGCAATACAGTACGGATCGACGTGGCGCTCCTAAGGTGGGTTCCATTTTGTTTTTCCTTTCATACTTTTGGCAAATTCAAAAACCTGACAAATATCCTGTTTTTTACACATCCATGGTCAATGCCCTAAGAGAGTGTTTCTTAAGTAGTCGAGTAAGCTTGGAGAATGACAAAATTCGCGCAAACCTACCCGACCGACCTCAAGTATACCGAATGGCAGCTAATTGAGGACTTTTTTCCGACCAACCACATG
>Ga0335397_10007115_pt1 | contig 14310 bp, 10 predicted proteins | sample MAT04_FD_205740 | JGI IMG/M metagenome (GOLD analysis project Ga0335397, IMG submission 205740) | Freshwater microbial communities from Lake Fryxell liftoff mats and glacier meltwater in Antarctica - MAT-04 (spades assembly) (version 2) ...
GCCAGAGACGTCCGGGGGTGCCCTGCGGTCTCACGCCCGCCGCACACGGTCAGGCCAGGGGGCCGCTCTCCATGAACTGGGCGAGTTCGAGGCCCTCGCCGCCCTCTTGGCCGAGGAGGCGCTGCGCCTCTTTCAGGCAGAAGTTGAAGACCTCTTCGGTGCGCTGGTTCACCGCGCCCTTCTTGCGCTCCTGACCTATCTCGCTCTGGAAATAGAGGAGATCGGTCCCGTCGTTGAAGTGGCCCAGGTTGCTGCGGTGGTAGTTCCCAGCTCCTTCGAGCTCGGCCACCAGCTTCTGAAAGAGCTCGCTGAAGTTGCCAAGGGCCGAGAGCACGTACTCCTTGCGGCGCAGCTGCTCGCGGATCTTCCGGGGATCGAGGTGGTAGTCCCTCATGTAGAAGTCGAGCCAGAGGTTGTAGTAGCAGGCGATGTCGAAGTTCCACTTGAGCCGCATCGTCTCGTAGCTCCCCAGCGCGGGGTACTGGTTGCGGTAGAGCAACATGGTCGCCTCGTACCGGAACTTCATGAATGCGTCGTAGAGTTCGCCGCGCTCCTTCAGCTCCGCGTCGGGCTCGCCGCCAAAGTCGCGGACCACCAGATCGGTGATCATGTCGCTCTCGATCGCGATGTAGTCGGAGCCCGGCGAGTAGAACGGATCGCTGAAGGCCGCGGCCTCGCCGATCATCGCCCAGCGCTCGTCCGCGCCGAAGTAGCGGCTCGTGCCGTACGCGTAGCGAGCGAAGCTGCCCACATCGAGGCAGCGGGCGTTCTCGATGAGCGAGGCGACCGCGCGGTGTCCTTTCAGGAAGTCCACGAAGCCCTGCTCGCTCGACATCTTGGGATCGAAGACCTCGCCGACGACGCCCAGCGAAGTGATGCCGCGGGCGATCGGGATGAACCAGATCCAGTAGCCCCGGTAACAAAAGTGGTTGGTGGAGAGCACCCGCGCGGTGTGATGGACCCGCTGCTTCCACGCGTCTGCGCCCGGCCAGGCCTTCTGCATCACCGGCGTCTCGACGCCTGAAACCGGAGCGACCGACGTCGGGTGCTCCATCAGCGAGTCCATGTCGGTCACGTTCTCGAAGCGTCCCCACACCGCGCCGCAGGCGTGCTTCTCGGGGACCCTGTAGCCGCGCAGCTTGCTGATGAGCTGGCTGCGACCGCTCGCGTCGATCACCCAGCGGGCGCGGTAGCGGGTCTTGGTTCCGTCAGCGCCCACGACGACGAACGAGTGGCGGTGGGTCGTGTCTCCTTCTTCCTCATGCAGGGCGAGGTCCTTGATGGTCACCCCGAGCTGCACGTCGATGCCGGCGCGGCGGTTCATCTCGAGCAGATCGTGCTCGAAGCGCGCCCGATCGATCTGAAACGTGGGGATCGTCGGCATCTTGCTCGAGCCGACCTCGCTCATCTCGAAGAGCGGCGCGTCTTTGGCGGGCGTGTCGAAGAAGAAGCGGAGCCCATTCTTGGGCAGCTGGGCATCGTACATGTACGTCGAGAGGCCCATCTTCTTGAGAAAGAAGTGGCTCGCGATCTCCACCGAGGACTCGCCCACCTTGAAGCCTCGCTCGGTGTCCTTCTCGAAGAGGGCCATCGTGGCGTTGGGCAGGCGCATGCGCAGCTGCCGCGCGACGAGGTTGCCGGCGAGGCCGCCGCCGAGGATGGCGATGTCGATCTTCAGGTCCGTGTCGTCTGCCATGGGTGCTCCCGGGCTCCGTGCGCCGCGGGTGATCTACGCCGCAGCCCGACGCTTGGCCAAGCAGGTTGTTCGGACTCCTGCCCAAGCCATACTGGGCCCCGTCTATGAAGAGCTTCGACGTGGTCATCATGGGAGGCGGCCTGGCCGGCCTCACGAGCGCCCTCCATCTCCGAAAGGAGCTACCCGCGCTCTCGATCGCGGTGATCGAGCCGAGCGCCCGCCCCTTGCCCGATGCCTGCTTCAAGGTGGGCGAGTCGTCGGTGGAGATCGGGGCGCACTTCTTCTCCGAGGTGCTCGGGCTGAAGTCGTATCTCGAAGAGCGGCAGCTGGTGAAGTTCGGCCTGCGCTACTTCGTGGGCGACGGACACCTGCCGGTCTCCGAGCGGCGGGAGCTGGGACCGAGCGAGCAGCCCGTGGTGCCGAGCTACCAGCTCGACAGAGGACGCTTCGAGACCGATCTGCGAGGGATGGTGCAGGACGCAGGGATCACGCTGATGGAGGGCGCGTCGGTCTTTCAGATAGAGCTCGGCGAGGGGGATGCGCACCATCAAATCCAGGTCGCGCGCAAGGAGACGATCAAGGAGACCATCGAGGCGCGCTGGCTCATCGATGCGTCGGGTCGCAGACGGCTGTTGCAGAGCAAGCTCGGCCTGGGCGTCGACCCCCACCACCACCACAGCTCGTCGTGGTTCCGGGTCGCCAAGCGAGTGAACGTCGCCGATCTGGTCCCCGAGACCGAGCACCGCTGGCATGGACGCGATCTCGATGGGCGCCGCTGGCTCTCGACCAGCCATTTCTGCGGCAAGGGGTACTGGGTGTGGGTGATCCCGCTCTCGACGGGCTACCAGTCGATAGGGATCGTGGCGGGCGAGGAGCACCATCCGTTCGCGACCTTCGGGCGACCCGAGACCGCGAAGGCTTTCCTCGAGGCGCACGAGCCAGTGCTCGCCGCGCATCTGGCGGGCTTGGTCTGGGAAGACTTCGCGGCGCTGCGCCGCTACGCGTACGGATCCAAGCAGGTCTTCTCCGCCGAGCAGCGCTGGTCGTGCATCGGGGAGGCGGGGATCTTCCTCGATCCGCTCTACTCGCCGGGATCGGACTTCATCGGCATCGGCTGCTCGATGACCACCGAGCTTTTGCGCGCGGACTTGGCGAGCGAGGAGAGCGACGCGTCGCAGGCGGCGCGCTCCCGCGAGTTCAACGAGTTCTTCTTGGCGTTCGCCGAGGTGACCGCGACCACCTTCCGAGGACACAGCCACATCATGGGCTCCCCGACGGTGCTGCCCGCGAAGCTCTACTGGGACAACTTCCACTACTGGTCGTTCGTGTGTCCCTACTTCTTCAATCGGATCTTCGCCGTCGACCCCGAGCAGCACGCTCGCTTCCGCGCCACCCACCGGCGCTTTCATGAGCTGAACCAGAAGGCGCAGAAGATCCTCAAGGCCTGGGCTGAGCTTTCGCCGGGACACGCGAAGGCCGACTTCGTCGCTTTCCCGCTCTTCCCTTCGCTGCTCGCCGATCTGCACATCGATCTGACGAACCGTCGATCGCCCCAAGACACCCTCGCGATGATGGAGAAGAACCTCGCCGGCGCCCAAGAGGTGGTGGTCGAGCTCGTGTGTCGCGCGCTGAAGGCGGTGGGGCCCGAGCAGATCGAGCGCTTCGTCGAGCTCACCGACCTTCGGAGCTTTCGCATCGGCTTCGATCTCGATCGCATCGAGTATGACGTCGCCCAGGATCGGGCCGGGCTCCGCAAGGGCCTGTCCAAGGTGGTGCGCGACATGGATAGGTGTCTGCCCAAACAAGAGATGGGCGGCGCGCCGCTCCGGGGCCTCATCGAGCAGGCGCTGGGCCGTCCCCTCATGCTCGCCGAGTCGGCGTGATGGGCGACTCCTACGAAGTGCGCGCGGGCCACGCGGACGCGCCAGCGTTTCTCACCTGCGAGCACGCCTCCGAAGCGTTGCCGGAGGGCTATGCGTGGCCCGAGGCCGACCTGCGACTCGTGGGAACCCATTGGGCGATCGATCTCGGCGCCCGCGATCTGACCCTGGAGCTGGCCGAAGCGCTCGACGCCCCCGCGGTGTTGGCCCGCTATTCGCGCCTCGTGATCGATCTCAATCGCCCCGAGGTGAGCGACACCCTCTTTCGGCTGATGGCCGACGGGGAGCCGGTGCAGCTGAATCGCGATCTGTCGGAGGACGAACGCAAGCGGCGCTTCGAGGACTACCACCGACCCTTTCACGACACCGTCGATCGCGAGCTGCGCGCCACCCGGTGTCCCATGGTCGTGGCGATCCACTCGTTCACCGACCGGTACGAGGGCGCGCCGCGCGAGGTGCAGATCGGGGTGCTCTTCGACACCGAAGAGGCGCTTGGCAACGCTTGGGTCGCGGAGCTCCGTACGCTCGGGTACGACGCCCGCGCCAACGAGCCCTGGAGCGGCAAAGCCGGTCTCATCTACGTGGCCCAGCGCCACGGCGATCGACATGGGCGCCGCGCGATTGAGCTCGAGGTGCGTCAGGACCTGGCGATGGACCCCGCGTTCCGCGCCACGCTCATCCCCCAGCTCGCGACCCTCATCAGCGCTCCCGTCTGACGCTCGGCGTGGCCCCGATCTAAATCGCGGGTGACAGGAGCCGCCCGGGAGGGCAATGTCCGCACCTCGATGAGCCGATTGTTGTTTCTATGCGTGGGGAACGCGTTTCAGAGCCCTCTCCTGGCAGCGCTTTACAACGCCGAAGTGAAGGCCCGCGACGCGCCAGGGATCGCTTTCTCGGCGGGTCTAAGCAACCGGCGTGAATCGCCGCCCACGACGCCCTTCCTCTTGGAGGCCGTCGCGCAGGAGGTCGGCGACCTGCCGGCAGTGCTGGAGGCGCTGAAGAACCACCAGCCCCGACCGCTCAAGGACCTCGACTTCGTCGCGGTCGACGGCGTCTCCTACCTCTACGATCCCGCTCGCTCGCGGGGGCACCTCGCGCAGGACGCGAGGGCCATCCAAACGTGGCTCCAGCCAGCCCCCACCACGCTGCTGATGCAGCTCGCCGTGAAAGACTCGGGCTACGAGACCTGGGTAGAGCACGGACGACCGACGCTAGAAGACGCGGCCGGGCACCTGGTCGTCGCCGCGTACCGACGAGAGGTGGCGGCGCTACGCGCGTTGATGCCCGCGCTGCTCCCCTCCGAGGACGGGACGATGCCCTCGCTAGTCGTGCTCGCCCCCCCGCCTCCAGCGCGTGTGCAACCGCAGGCCGCCCAGCCGCCGCGCGTGCAGTCGCCGCCGCTCGTGCAGCGCGTGCAACCGCCACCCGTGGAGCGGGTGCAATCATCGCCGGTGGTGCAGCGCGTACAGTCGCCGTGGGCGCAGCGCATACAGTCGCCGCCTCCGCAGCGCGTGCCATCGCCGCCGCCCGCGCAGGCACCGAGCGCCGAGGAGACGCCGCGTCCTCACGTCGCGCGCAAGCGCACGGTCGTACGGACCGGCATCGCGCGGAGTGTGGTCCCGACGGATGTCATCGTACGGCGCGTCCTAACCGACGTCCGGACCGATGACATCCGGGCGGATGACGCGCGCGCCGAGCGGGTGAGCGGGCCGACGTCCGCGCCGCAGGTCACACAGCCGCAGGTCACACAGCCGCAGGTCACACAGCCGCAGGTCACACAGCCGCAGCCCGTCCGGGCACCTGAGGCGCCCAAGACGCGGCGCAAGGCAGCGCTGCCAAGCGAGGCGGTAGCGGCGACGATCGACCCCGCGACGGCCGAGCGCGCAGAGGTCCTCGAAGACGTGCGTGCGTGGATCCGTGCGGCCCTCCCGGTGCGCCGCCCCACCCTGTCGCGCTACGGCCTGTGGGAGCGCGCCGAGACGCACTTCGGTTCGTGGAGCAAAGCAGTCTCCGCCGCAGGGATCCCGCTCGCCGCCGAGCCGCTCTGGCAGCTGCCAGCGCGCGACCCCGAGCTCTCGTTCGACATCCTGGTCGAGGCGTTGCCCGACGCGATCGTCGCGCGGCTGTGCTCGGTCACCCTGGCCAAGGTCCGTCGCCGACGTCGAGACAACGGCGCGCCCGATCCAACCCGACAGCTCCACCGCCGCGTCTTGGCGACGAACCGGCTCGACGTCGTGTCCGACGAGGTCATCGCCACGCAGCTCGGCGTGAGCACCGAAGCGATCGCCGAAGTGCGCGAGGCCGAGCGCCTCGCGGCCACCTCCACAGACGACGACCCCCGCCCCGACGACACCTCGACCCCGAGCTGACGCTCAGGAACCCTGGAACCCAGGAACGTGAGTGGAGGGAGACCCCAAGTCTCGTTCGTGCCTTCATGCATTCCTCAGAGGAACGCTCCCTCGATCAGCACGCACGACGAGCCCCAACGCTTCGTTCGAAGCGTTGAGAAAAAGGAGCATCGAGAGAGAGCAACGCTCGAACGACCTCAGACGAGGCCGGCGCCTTTGGCGAGCTCTTCGACGACCGGGAGCACCCTGTCGAACGCCTTGCGGTTGCACGCGAGGATGCCGTGCGCGTTCTCGTTCTTGGTGGGGTCGTAGCGGAGCGGACGACCGCTCAGGTCGGTGAACTGTCCGCCAGCCGCGCGGAGGATCGCGTCGGGCGCGCACGCGTCCCAGGTGCTGGTGCGGTTGGACATGTGGACGTAGAGGTCGGCCTGTCGCTCGGCGATCAGACCCACCTTCAGCCCGACGGATCCGCTGGCGCGCTCGCTGGTGATGCCGAGCTTCTCCATCAGCGGCCCGGTCGACTCCGGGCGATGTGATCGCGAGACCACGAGCCTGAGCTGGCTGGGATCCATCGTGTCGGAGACCTTCAAGAGCCAGGTCTTGTCGCCCACTTCGTAGAAGGCGCCATCGCCCACCACGCCGCGGTAGAGCTTGCCCGTGCTGGGCTGGTAGACGACGCCGAGGCGTGCTTCGCCTTCGACGGCCAGCCCGATCATCACGGAGAACTCGCCGTTCTTGGCGATGAACTCTTTGGTCCCATCGAGGGGATCGATGTACCAGACCCGGCTGGGGTCGCGGCCGACCTGCGAGCCGCCCTCTTCGGCGACGATGCCGTCCGAGGGGAAGGTGTCGTGGATGCGGGAGACGATGAGCGCGTTCACCTGGCGGTCGGCCTCGGTGACGGGATCGCTCGGGCCCTTTTGCTCTACGGCAAAGTCGGTTCCGTAGATATGGAGGAGGATCGCTCCAGCTTCACGTGCGACCTTGACGGCCTCGACCAGCTCGCGATCCAGCATCGTGCGGGACGTTAGCCCGAGATGCGTAGGGATTGCCAGCGCTAGGAAGAAGAACACGCACGGTTGGAGGTCGAGCGCCTGGGCTGGTAGACCGGACCCATGGTCACCCGCACCCTGACGGCCCTGAAAGGCAACACCCAGCGCCTCGATGGAGGCGCGATGTTCGGCAACGCACCTCGAGCGGTCTGGGAGCGGTGGATAGCGCCCGATGAGCGCAACCGGATCCCCCTGGCCTGCCGGGCGATGCTCATCGAAGAGCGAAGCGAGGAGCAGGACGGAAACAAGATCCGCCGGGTCCTCTTCGAGACGGGCATCGGCGCGTTTTTTTCCCCCAAGCTGCGCGATCGCTTCGGGGTGATGGAGTCCGAGCACGTGCTGCTGCAGTCACTGGCCGAAGTGGGCTTGGGCCACGAGCAGATCGATGTCGTGGTCCTCTCGCACCTGCACTTCGACCACGCGGGTGGGCTCTTGAGCGCGTACCGAGAGGGTGAGCCGCTCACGCTCCTCTTTCCCAACGCACGCTTGGTGGTGGGGGCCGAGGCCTGGGAGCGGGCCAAGCACCCCCACTCCCGAGACAAGGCCTCGTTCATCCCCGAGCTCGCCTCTCTGCTCGAGGCGAGCGGGCGGCTGGAGGTCGTGCGGGGGGAGACGTCGGAGGTGCTGGGGCCCGAGTACCTGCTGCATCGCTCGTCTGGCCACACGCCGGGGCTCTTGCTCGCGGAGGTCCCCAGCGCCTCGGGGCCCATCGTCTTCGGCGCCGATCTGATCCCGGGCCGAGCGTGGGTGCACCTCCCAATCACCATGGGCTACGACCGCTACCCCGAGCTCCTCATCGACGAGAAGACCGCGCTGCTCACCGAGCTCGTAGCCCGGGGCGGACGCCTCTTCTTCACCCACGACGCCGAGTGCGCCATGGCCCAGGTCGTAGAGAAGGAGGGACGTTTCGGGGTGGGACAGACTTGGCCGGCCCCGGTGGCGCTGGCGGTCTGACCCGCCTCGTTGGAAGTGCCCTCTTGCGGGCGCTGGCCAAATGATCGACAACGACGGCCATGTCGATCCACTCACGCAAGAACGTCCGCGCTCTCGGATTCCTCTTCTGCGCCTTCAGCCTGCTGGTGCCCGCCGTCGGGATGACCCTGGGTTGCGGCGGCAGCGACGTCCGGCCCGCGATGCCCGACGTCACCGTGAACGACATGAGCGCGGATGATCTCGAGCTCGCGCCCCTCGAAGAAGAAGCGAGCAGCGGCGACGATGAGGGCGACGCGGTCGAGGGCGGCAGTGCCGAGATCATCGCGCCCCCGCCGACCGTCGTGGTGGGTGAGTCGACGCCTCTCGAGGGACCGACCCCCACCCTGCGCATCACCGCGCCGCGCAATGGCGCGACCATCCGCACTGGCAACGTCTCGGTGCGGGTGAACTTGGCCAACTGGGAGCTGGCCTCGCCCGCCGGCCCGCACGTCCATCTCATCCTCGACAACGAGCCCTACATCGCGATCCGCAACACCGGGGCGCCCATCGATCTGAACGCGGTGGTGCTCGAGAACCTGGGCCACGAGCTCGCCGAGGGCACCCATGTGCTGCGCATGTTTCCCTCGCGCGGACACCACGAGTCGGTGAAGGACGCGGGCGCCTTCGCCACCGTCACGTTCAACTACCGCAGCGCTACCCCCGACTTCACTTTCGACGCGGCCGCGCCGCTCCTGACCTTCAGCCGCCCCAAGGGATGCAACCCGGTGAGCGAGCGGGTGCTCCTCGATTTCTTCGTCTCCAACACCACCCTCGCGCCCGAGGGCTCCCGGGTTCGCTGGACGCTCGATGGACGCAGCGGTGAGATCACCCGCTGGGCCCCGCACTACATCGAGAACCTCGATAGCGGCAGCCACGAGATCCGCCTCGAGCTCCTCGGCGCGGACGGCACCCCCATCCCCGGACCATTCAACGACACCTCGCGCACGTTCACGGTCGCCGAGAGCTGCAGCTGATTTGCTGGAGGGTCTGAAGCAGACGCATCGTTGACCCAAGCGCGAGCGCTCTGGTAGCGTCGCACCCGACTCGTTCTGCGATGAGGCGCCTCCGTTGACCGTGAAGATTTGCCCGGCGTGCAAGAACGAATTTGCTGGCGGTGAGGTCTTCTGCCCGAACGACGCCACGCGCCTCGAGACGCCGTCGCAGTTCCAGATGCCCAAGCCCGAGGGCGGTGATCCGCTGGTCGGGCTCACCATCGACGACCGCTACCGGATCATCCGGCGTATCGGCGAAGGCGGGATGGGATTTGTGTACGAGGCCGAGCACACCGCGCTCGAGAAGCGGGTCGCGCTCAAGATCCTCCGCGATGATTTCTCCAGCCGCTCCGAGGTGGTCGAGCGCTTCCGGCAGGAGGCCAAGAGCGCGTCCCGGATCGGCAACGCGCACATCGTCGACATCTCGGACTTCGGGGAGATGCCCAACGGCGCCTCCTACTTCGTGATGGAGTTGCTCTCCGGCGAGGACCTCGCAAACGCGTTGGCGAAGGAGCCCATCCTGCCGCTCGCCCGGGCGGCCGATGTGATCCTCCAGTGCTGCCGAGCGCTCTCCGCCGCGCACGCCAAGGGGATCGTGCATCGGGACATGAAGCCCGAGAACATCTTCCTCACCGAGCGCGATGGCCGCGTCGACTTCGTGAAGATCGTGGACTTCGGCATCGCCAAGATGAGCGACATCGAGACCCCCGGTGTACCTGGCCGAAAGCTGACCAAGACCGGAATGATCTTCGGCACGCCCGAGTACATGTCGCCCGAGCAGGCCGCGGGGAAGTCCGACCTCGATCATCGGGTCGATGTGTACGCGCTCGGGGTGATCTTCTTCGAGATGCTCGCAGGCAAGGTGCCCTTCGTGGGGGACACCTTCATGGGGATCCTCACCCAGCACATGTTCGAGCCGATCCCCGAGCTGGCCGACGTCAACCCGAGCTACTCCGAGAATCCGGCGATCGAGTCCTTCATCATGAAGGCGCTCGCCAAGGCCCCCGAGGATCGCTTCGAGTCGTGCGACGTGATGGCGCGCGCGCTCGAGGGCGCGCTCGATGGCCAGTCGGTGCGGATCGATCCCACCAGCAAGCAGACGCTCTACGGCCACGGCGAGCCCGTGAAGGCCAAGGCCCGCAACGCGCGGACGATCGGCGCGGCAGCGACCCAGATGGATCTGAGTCCACCGCGCTCCAACGCGGGCCCTTGGATCGCCGGAGTCGTGGCGCTGCTCCTGGCGGCCGGCATCGTCGGCTACCTCGCGTTCACTTCGCAGACGGTCGATCCCGATCCATTGGTCGCCGACACCCTAGACGCGGGGATGCTCGTGATCGCCGCCGCCGAACCAGACGTGGGACCGGCCGAAGGGAGCGAGCCTGATGCGGGGACGCCCGACGCGGGACCGGCGCGGGTGTCGATCCGCATGGAGACCAACCCCGAAGGGGCGAGGGTGTGGATCGTCGATCACGGTGACGTGTGCACCGAGACGCCGTGCACCTTCGAGCTACCGGCTGGCCAAGAGGTGACCATCCGCGCGGCCCGAGGGCGCGCTCGCGGCGAGGTGACGCTGACCCCCAGCGAGGGCATGGCGCCGATCTCGTTGCGCCTGGTGGCAAGGCCTCCGACGGGCGGCGGCGACGGCGAGCCCGGCGGCGGCGGCACGGGCGGCACGGGCGGCGGCGACCTGAAGATCCCCGACATCTTCTCCCACCCTCGGTAACGGTCGCGGCGACGGAAGCGGTCGCAGTCGCGGCGACGGAAGCGGTCGCGGCTACGGCAACGGAAGCGGTCGCCGCTTGCGGAGCCGGGCGGGCGCGCCCAAGAGGTCGGGGTGCTCGGGAACTTGCTGAGGCCCTGGCTGCTCGCGCGGCTGATGACGTCCGGGACGGGCGCCGTCCTCGCGGTGGTGGTCGTGGTCCTCGCCGTGCGGCTCTTGCGCGCGCCGGCACTCGCCCGATCCAGCGAAGGGCAGCTCCACCTCGATCGGCGCGCCGAGCTCATCGGGACCCTCACGGCGGTGGCCGCGTGGTCCGCTGTCGCCTCGCTCGCGATCGCGGTGATCGGCGCCGATCGCATGCACGGCTCGCTACGCGGCGCGATGTGCGCGTATGGCGTGCTCGAGGCCACCGACTACGGGTTTCGATCGCTCTTCGTCGCGCTGGCCGCCGCGCTCGGAGCGAGCGCCTGGCTCGCGCTGCACCGCGCAGAGCTGACCCTGAAGCGGCCCGTGCTCACCCAGCTCAAGTTGCTGTCTGCTGCCGCGCTCGCGCCGCTCTTCGTGGGTGACTTCGTGCTCTCGAGCGCACACGCGCTGGCGCTCGATTTTCGCGAAGTGGCCTCGTGTTGTTCGAGCGGCCTCGAGACGGCCCGTGAGGTGCTCGGTCACGATGGAGGTCCGCGCCTGGTATTCGTGATCGCGTTCTTCGGCTTCGGCCTCGCCGCGATGACGTGTGCGCTGATGCAGCTGCGGACGGCGACTGCGCTCGGCGCCCGCATGGTCGCGCTCTTCAGTGGTCTCGCGCTGTTGGCCGCGCCGCTCGCCATCGTCACCTGGATAGCCCCGCACGCGTACGGCACCCCGAACCACCTGTGTCCGTTCTGTCTCCTTCACGGCGACGAAGCGATGGGCATTGGTTGGCCGCTCTACATCGGGCTCTTCGTCGCCGTCTCTCGGGGGCTCGCCGTGGGCATCACCCGCTTCGTACAGCGCGCCGCGACCAATCCCGAAGCGGACGCGTCAGCACTGGACGCACTCGGTACGAAGCTCGCGCGCGGCACCGCGATCGCGTGGCTGGTGACGCTGGTGCTCGCCGCGGCACCCTGGGCGCTGTTCACGCTCGAGAGCGGCGGTGCGTCGCTCTTCGGGTGAGCCAAACGGGGGCCCATGACAGTCACCCTCGAGCGGGTGTAGCCTGAGCGCTCAACCAGGGAGGTCCGACATGTTCGCGCGTTCTCGCTCGTGCTCTTTCGTACTCGTGGGCTCACTGTCGTTGGGGAGCGGTCTCGCCGCATGCAGCGACGCGAGCTCGTCGTCTGCCGCGATCGCAGCGCTCACCGAAGCCGAGGTTGCTGCTTCGTCGCCAGCCGATCTGGGTCCCATAGAGCTCAGTGCCGCCGACCTCGCGGATGTGGACGCGCGAGTCCTCTTGGAGTGTGGCGCCCCAGAGCTCGAACCCGGCGAGCGCTTCGACTGTCGGGCCGCGCTCTTGCGTGAGGTCACGGACGAGCTTGCTGCCGCCGATCCAGCGATCTCCGCCGCGCGCGCTGCCGGCGCCTCAGACGCGGAGCTGACCCCGCTCTACGAGCGTTTTCATGGTCTGCGACACCACATCGTCCTCGACCTGGCGGATGAGAGCGAGGCCGCGGAGATGGAAGATCTCGCGGCATTGCGCACCGTCCCGCTCGAGCCGACCTCAGCCGACGAGATGGTGGACGAGATGATGCTCGAGCCGAGCCATCGGGACGAGATGCTCGAGCGGATGGAAGTACCCACCGAAGAGGGAGGCGCGCGATGAGTATCCGACATGTGTTGGTGGCGTTCCTTCTGCTCTCGCTCCTTGCCTCACCGGCGCAGGCTCAGGTGCTCGGTCGGGATCGCAACGGGATCTATCCGCTGCGCTCGTTCTCGCTTCGGCTCGTCGCAGGCCGACGCTACGAGTTCGAGACGCGGAACCTGGTGCGGGGCGGCACGGCCGTAGCCGACACCGTGCTGAGCCTCCGGCCGCTGGAGGCGCCTGCGGGGGTCCACGCGATCGCCGGGGCCGACGGATGTGGGGCCGAGTTCGAGCGCTCTTGCTTCGTTACTGCCCCCATCGCCTCGAGCGGCGACTACGCCCTGCTGCTCCGCGCCTGGACGACCCCGACATACGGCACCGCAGAGGTGCGCTATCGCGAGGTGGGCGCCGCATGGCGCAGCCTGGGGACCGTGGCATTCGGCGGAGCCACCGTGGCGCACTCGATCGCGCCGGGCAGCGGGCCGGTTCGATTCGAGACCGTGCATGCACCCGGACAGATCTTGTTTCACACCCTCTGGGTAGTGCCCCCCGGCGGCATGGACTGGGAGATCGACTACGTAGAGCTCGCGAGCAGCGAGAGGACTTATGGGGCAGCGGCGATCGATGTGCCCGACCCGACCGCAGCGGGCCTCGCGACGGGACGCCCCGGCTTCTACACATTCGGGACGATTCAGCTCGGATACGTCGGCGACTCGGCCCTGGTGTTCAACGAACGCGACCCTGCGCTCGACTACGATCGAGACGGCCTCAGCCAGGCGCTCGAGCGCTCGCTCGGCACCTGTGATCGACCGACCGACTTCGCGGGCGCCGGGCTGCCCTGTACCAGTGTCGGCACCATCGGCGAGTCCGCCAACATCTGCGGAGGCTTCCCCTCCTTCCCCTCGGACGAGGCGCGAGACGACTGCGCTGCCGCGCTGCGCGACACCGACAACGACGGGCTCGCGGATGATCTCGAGACCTTTGGTTTTGGTGCGCTGCGCCTGCCGCAATGGGGCGCGACCCCTATTCACGCTGACCTGTTCATCGAGATGGACGCGCTGGACCAAGACGTCGGTCTAGAGACTGACCGGCCGACGGTGTGCGACGGATTCGCGCCCGAGGGCGCCACCGCGCTCGGCATTCCGGGCGCAATCGATCAGATCGGGGAAGCCGAAGCGGACTTCGATGCCGAGACGATTGCCCCAAACTTCTTCGGCCTCCTCGCTCAGCAGTTCTCAGGCTACCCAGCTGGCTTCAACCCGACGAACACACCTGGGATCCGCCTGCACTACGATGTGGGCATCGCCAGCCCAGATCCCCGCGACACCCGGTACGGTGCGTGGGGCGGAGGGGGAACCTGCATTCCCTACTACGACGCCGAACCGCGTGACGATCGCATCCGAACTACGTTCTGCAACTACCAATCGGTCTATCACGGCGACCGCATCGCCTGCCCATCGCTGCCGACAAGCTCTGTAGCGGCTGCGCGCGACCGGCGCTGGGCGTTCATCTGGGCCCTCGATGGTCTGGGTGACTCAGGAGGGCAGACTCCGCACGCAGGGACCTACTACGCAGCGAATGCGACCGAGGCGCACATTCACGAGCTGGGTCATGTGCTCAACCTCGGGCATCCGGGCCCGATGGTGAGCTATCTGGGCCAGGCCACCAACGAAGCAGGCCTTGGATTTCTCTCCGAAGAGGGAAACGTTCGACCGAACTATCCATCCCGGATCAACTACCTTTACGAGGCTCATGGCGGGGCCGACGGCGGTGATACCTCCGGCAACATCAATCCCGTGTTCACCAGCCTCTCTTTCAGCTATGGCGGGCTCGGTCTCTTCTCGGCCCACGCGATGGAAGAGATCGCGCCGTG
>Ga0335397_10007123_pt1 | contig 14298 bp, 12 predicted proteins | sample MAT04_FD_205740 | JGI IMG/M metagenome (GOLD analysis project Ga0335397, IMG submission 205740) | Freshwater microbial communities from Lake Fryxell liftoff mats and glacier meltwater in Antarctica - MAT-04 (spades assembly) (version 2) ...
CGTTCCGGGAGAAGCGGATGCCGCGGTTTACGGGGAGCTGAGCAGCGGCGCGGCGCTCCGTGTCAAATCGAGGCGTGTTTATTTCACGCGACGCTCTGTTTGAACTTGACGGGCGTTTATTTCACGCGTCGCTCCGTTTGAACTCGACGGGCGTTTATTTCACGCGGAGATCGCGGAGCGTCGCCGGTGCACCCGGCGCCCGCGCGTGAGGGGAGACGCGGAGGGGCTGTGTAGTGGCGTTGAGGTCTTCGCGAAATGCGTCCATCTCAGATTGTTTTTGGGAAGCCGCGTGCGTTTCAAGAGTTCGGTGAATCGCGCAAAATCCCGAATCCCATTTGTTGTTTTCCGAAAAATCGAAACTCTTGCCGGCTGAGATTCGCACAACCGAGATGAGTCCTCCGCGTCTCCCCTCACGCGAAGGTGCATCTGCGCCCGCACCTCTCCGCGTTCTCCGCGTGAATCAAACGCCCCACTTGCTCAAGCCTCAACCAATTTCCCCGCGCGAACCAAATGACCCCATTGCTATAGCCGGATCCAGCGACCCCGCTCCAACCGGCACCGGCACCGGCCCAAACGCGCTACGCCTGCTCCCTCGGCGAATGCCGAAAATTGCTCGGCAACTGATTCAACAGCGATTGCATCTCGGCCGCGCGATCCAGCGGCGTCACAAACGTCAATCCGTCAATCGAGACGACGAGCATCCCCGACACGCCGTACAGCACCACGCATCCGGATTCATTGTGCACGATGTTGCCCGATGAATCGACGCAATACGCCGCCCCCTTGATGCCGTTGCCCGTGTCATCAAGATCGCGCACCCGCCGCAACGACGCCCACGTGCCCACATCATCCCATCCGAATTCTGCGGGCAGCACCACGACTTTCTTGCTGCGCTCCAACAAACCGCGGTCGATTGAGATGGAAGTCACCATCTCCGCAAACTTCACCATGTCGCCCGCAACGAGCGCCGCAAACCCGCGCGAAAGCTCGGCGGTATGTGTCTGCAATTCGTCCAACACCGCACGCGCCTGCCACACAAAGATGCCAGTGTTCCACAACGCACCTTCCTCAATCAGCGTGTCTGCCAAATGCGGGGAAGGTTTCTCGACGAAATGTTTCACCTTGCACGCGCCGCCGTCCTTGAGCGCCACGCGTGCGTCAAGCCGCTCACCGGCGTGCAGGTAACCAAACTGCGGCTCACAACGCGTGGGTGTTGCACCAATCGCCACAAGATGCTCATCGCGCGACGCAATTCCCGCAGCTTCGCGCAACGTGTCACGAAAGCGATCGGGAAACGCGACGGCGAGATCGGCGTGCAACGCCGTAAACACAGCTTTCGGTCCCGCGCGTTTTTCAATTTCTGTGGCGGCCCAGGCCAGCGCAGCGGCCGTTCCCAACGGACGTGGCTCGACCAGCATGTTCGTCAGCGGGACTTCGGGAATGGCCGTATGCAGCGCCTCAACAATGTCGGCACTGGTGACCACCAACACACGCTCGGTCGGAATAAGCGGTTGCAATCGCGCGATAGTGTCCGCGATGAGCGGTCGTTCATTTACCAGCGCGAGCAGTTGCTTGGGGCGCGCTGGCGTAGAAAGCGGCCAAAAGCGCGTGCCAATTCCGCCCGCAAAAATTACCGCCCAGAGCGCCACCGACACGTCCTTCGCCGCTATCGCTTCGGGCAACGTCTCCGGCAACACGTCCATCACCGCAGTCTCGACAATCTCGGCATTCATCGTGGCCGGCATTGCGGTTCCCGCCGTTACATGCGGTGTTGACATGAGGTGTGAGTGTGTGTGGTGAGGAGTACTGCGGGAGTGCCGCCGGGGTATCGACCGACTTCGATTGCCGATTGCTCCCGGTGGAGGGCCGTTCCCGAAAGCGCGTTCAGCAACATACTTTATCGCATGACCACTTTGCATGTCACCAACGGCGATTCCGTGGCCGGCACGCTTAACGAAATCGTGTCGAGCGATGAAGCGGTGCTGCCCTGGCGCGATGTGCTGCACGACGGGCCGGTGCCGGGGGGCCTCGACGCGAACGCGCTGCGGGAGACGCGCGCGAAGTTTCTCGCCGAGCGTGGCTGGGCGTCCTACGACATGGTACTGGCCGACATAACCGGACGCGACGCGGCTTTGGCGGCAATGGGCGCGAGCGACCACGTGATGTTGTGGTTCGAGCCCGATCTGTATGATCAATTGCAGCTGCTGCAAATTCTCGCGCAATTATACGTGCGTCCGCGCGCAGAACGACCGACCATCTCGATAGTCGCCGCCGACGAATTGCTTGGCCCGTTATCAGCAGCGCAGCTGGCCAAATACATCACACTGCAGCGCGTGGTTCGCGAAGTGGATCTGGAACTTGCGGCGCTCGGTTGGGAAGCGTTTACGTCGGGTGATGTCACGTTGCTCAAAGCGTTCGCGGCAACGGAAACCGCGTTGTTCGAGGCCCAGAGTTATCAAAGCGACAGCAGTGTCGTGTTGCCGCACATGCACTCGGCCATTCGACGCTGGTTGCAAGAGTTTCCGTCGCCCGAAAACGGATTGTCGCGCACGGAACAGCAAACCGTCAACGTGTTGCTGAGCGGTGCCAAAACGCTGGGCGCGCTGTACCAGGCGGCGCATGGGCCGAGCGAAGATTTTGTGTGGCTGGGCGACTGGGGTTTCGCGTGGTATGTCGATCGATTGATGGCGGGTCCGGTCGCGTTGGTCGAATTTGTGGCGACCGAAGGCGGTGCCGACGCCATCGCGAATCCGAACGCAACTACGGCCCGGCCCGGGTTTTCTGCGCAACGCTCAACCGGTGATGCAGCATTCTGGAAGCAGCAAGTGCAGCTCACAGATGCCGGGCGTACCGTGGCGAAAAACCGTGCGAATGCAGTGTCGCTGAACGGCATTGATCGGTGGTTTGGTGGCGTGCATCTGAAGCGTGCCGCGCTGTCGGCCAACGCGGGGGCTGGCGCACCGACGACGCCGCTCGACGCACCGACCACGCCGCTCGATGCACCGACCACGCCGCTCGATGCACCAACCGCGCCGCTCGACGCACCGACTTAACCTGACGGCACCCGCAGCGGACGGCGACTTTAGCGTGTTCAGCGTTTCAACAAGAGTTGCGTTACGTGTGACGTGCCCCCACACTCTGGGCAGCACAAAAAAGCACTCCCTGCGTCGCGGCCGCTCCCTCGCGGCGGCGACCGCTACTTCCCCCCTGTTCCAACCTGCCCCTGCCCATGGCTGATAAACCGGAATCCAATCGTGGTAGTGCTGCGCGCCACGGAACTGCCTCGCACATTGCGGGCGCGACCGCAGAAAAAAAGGCACCCTGGGCCGTAATCGGCATCGCGGCCGTGGCCGTACTCGGCATCGTTGGGTTCCTCTTCAACGATCCGAACAAGGCGGAGCGTAATTTCGGAAAGGCGATTGAGAATCCGGAAAGCCGCAGCAACGCGAGCTCACGCGGCCAGCGCGGTGGTTTCAAGCTGCCTGACTCCACCGCGGTCAAAATGGGCGCTGAGTCGTCAGTCAGAATTCCACCCAACTATCTCTCGCAGAATCGTGGCGTGGGTGTGATCGGTACCGCGCAGTTCACGGCACTTGCGCCAACTGGCGCAGAAGCACTCCCGTTTCGTGCGCGTGCGCGCAAGGTCAGCGTGGCATCGAAGGGCGGGTCGTTTGTTGTAACGGCGTTTCCTGAAGACAAGGAAGTTTTCATTAAAGCGATCGATAACCCGCTCACGATCCATCCAAACACCGAAGACAAGGCCACCGTTGAGCTGGCCGCGGGCCCGGGAATGGCCATCGACGACGCTGGCAAGACGCGCGTGTTGACGCAAGCCGAGAGCGACGGCGCGTTCAGTTGGGTGGACGGCAGCTACACCGTAAACGCGATGCCGTTGGCGCAGACGATTCCGCTCGTGCTGCAACGCTGGTACAACACCAACGCGCAGACCGGCGACAAGGGTCTCGACACGCGCCCAGTGACCGCGAAGATGTCGCTTGAGAGCAGCAAGCAGGCGCTGGAGATGATCAACGCGGCGACCAGCACGCACATTGAGTTCCGCGGCGATACACTGACGCTGGTTGACGGCGTGGGTAAGCCGGCGGCACCGGCGAAGAAAAAGAAGTAAACGTTGCGCTGTAAACAAGAAACGCCGACCACTCAGGGGGTCGGCGTTTCTTAGTTCCGGTTACACGGGAGCTAATTCAGCAGCGCCTTTTTAATGGCCGCGTCGAGGTCCTGTTTGCCGCCCACGCCGGTGTAGACCACTTTCCCGGCCTTATTTACCACGACCACATAACTCGTGGCGGGCACGTCGTAGGCTTCGGTGCTGGTGCCTTTACTGTCGTACAACATTTCGGTGGCGATGGGATTGGCCTTGTGCCAGGCGGCCACGCGTTCGATTGATTGATTCACCGAAACCGCGACCGTGATGAACGAGACGTCGGCGCCGTATTTCTTGATCGCGGCGTCGATCGTCGGCTGTAGCTGTTTGCAGTTGCCACACCACGTGGCCCAGAATTCAATCAGCACTGGCTTTTTGGCGAGGAATTCCTTGAGGTCCTTGGGTTTCCCGTCGAGCGTTTGCAGGAGGGCCGGCGGGGCCATTTTTCCTACTTCGATGCCAGACTCTTGGGAGAATAACGCGCCACCATGCAGCAATGGACGCGCCATTATAGCGGCACTAGCCAGTACCGAGAATATCGCGAAGCGACGCACGACTTTAGCGGTGCGTGTACCCAGGATGCCGTCGAGGTTTGTCTGACACATCAGAAGTAGACCTGCCCCATTTTGATGAGATAATACTCGGCCATCCCGATCATGACCGTGGCGAAGATACGTTTTACCCACAACATCCAACTTCCTGCCCTTGGCAGCTTGGCCAGTGTGCCGGCGGAGAGGCCGACGGCGACCAGAATCGTGCACATGCCAATGCTGAACGTGAACAGGTAGAGAAAGCCGAGGCCGGCCGAGTGGGTGGTGGAGACCCAGGTGAGGACGGCGCCCATGACCGGTGCGGAGCAGGGTGCCGCGACCAGGCCCGAGGCGGCTCCCATGATGAAGGCGCCCATCACGCGACCGCCGGTGCCGGCGTTGGCGGCGCGCTGCAGAATCGACTGGGGGACGCGGATTGGAATCACGTCCAACATGGATAACGCGGCCAGCATCAGAAGGTTGGCGATGACAAAAAACGCCCAGGGGTTGCTGGAGATGGATCCGAAGAGGGTGCCTGTCAGACCGGCAATGAGTCCGAGGCCGGCGTAGACTGTGGCGAGGCCCAGCACGTAGATCAGCGAGAGGCCAAGCGGGCGCCATTTCGAGACCGGTTTGCCGTCCGCGCCGACTGCCGATTGCCCACCTACGATCGCCGCGGTGATCGGGATCATCGGGTAGACGCAGGGGGTCAGCGAGGTCAGGACGCCGGCGCCGAAGATGACGGGCAGCACGGCAGCGGGGCTGCCGGAGAGTTGCGCGGTGAGGTCTTGGATCAGCATAAGTGCACAAGATAAGACAGTGGCGGGCAATTGGTTCCTGAGTGATGGGAGATTCGTCGCGACTCGCGGGCATCAGCAACGGCAACCGCAACTGCCGGGACGCTGAGAAGCGCCGAGAATGCTGAGAAAGGCTGAGAACAGCAAAAGCAAAAGTAAAAAAACGGAAAATGAGGATTTTTGACTATTCCCTCGGAAGCCTGAACTCGCGTTGAGTCTCAGCATTCTCAGTTTCTCAGCGTCCCGGTGGTTCGCAGTCAGGCTCGCGGTTCTGCCCACGTTTGGCGCGTGAGTTATTTTGCCTGACTCCGCTGCGCCGGCGAAAGCGACGAGCTAGTGCGCGCACACTCAACCAGATACAAGAGAGATACTGTGGCTCCACAGTTCATTTACGTGATGAAGAAGTTGCGCAAGGTGGTGCCGGTTTCGCGCATCATTCTTGACGATATCTGGTTGAGTTTCTATCCCGGCGCGAAGATTGGCGTGTTGGGCGCAAACGGCGCGGGCAAATCGAGTTTGCTGCGCATCATGGCGGGTGTCGATCAGGATTTTCAAGGCGAGGCGTGGGCCGCCGCCGGGACCAAGATTGGGTACTTGCCCCAGGAGCCGCAGCTGGACGCGACTCTTGATGTGCGAGGCAACGTTGAACTCGCGGTCAAAGCGCAGCGTGGTTTGCTGGACGAGTACAACGCCATCAGCATGAAGTTCGCCGAGCCCATGGATGATGCGGCGATGGACAAGTTGCTGAATCGTCAGGGTGTGGTGCAGGAGCGCATTGACACGCTCGACCTGTGGAATCTAGACAACAAAATTGAGATCGCGATGGACGCATTGCGGTTGCCGCCGGGCGACGCCGATGTGAACACGTTGTCTGGTGGTGAACGTCGTCGTGTTGCACTCTGCCGCGTGTTGCTTGAGCAACCCGACATGTTGCTGCTGGACGAACCCACCAACCATTTGGACGCCGAGAGTGTGGCGTGGCTTGAGCGGTTCCTGTCTGATTTTCCGGGCACGGTTGTGGCCATTACCCACGATCGGTATTTCCTCGACAACGTGGCCCAGTGGATTCTCGAACTCGATCGCGGCAAGGGCATTCCGTGGGAAGGCAACTACTCCAGCTGGTTGGAGCAGAAGAAGAATCGTTTGCAGCAGGAAGAAAAGACGGAGAGCGCGCGTCAACGCACGCTGCAGCGCGAACTCGACTGGGTGCGTTTGGCTCCGCGCGCGCGTCAGGCCAAGAACAAGGCGCGTATTCAGGCGTTTGAGGACCTGGAAAGCGAGGCGCAGGCCGAGAAGGTGAGCACGAATGAAATTGTCATTCCAGTGCCGCCGCGTCTTGGTAACGATGTTGTGATTTCGAAAGGACTTACGAAAGCGTACGGCGACAAGTTGCTGTATGACGATTTGAACTTTTCGTTGCCGCGCGGTGGCATTGTGGGAGTGATTGGACCGAACGGTGCCGGTAAGACGACGCTGTTTCGCATGATTATCGGTACTGAACAACCCGATGCCGGATCACTCAGAGTTGGCGAAACCGTACACCTCGGCTACGTCGATCAGTCGCGCACGTTGGATGGCACGAAGACCGCGTGGCAGGAGATCTCGGGTGGTGTCGAGCAGATCATGGTGGGCAAACGCGAATTGAATTCACGGGCGTATTTGTCGAGCTTCAATTTCAAGGGTGTTGATCAGCAGAAGAAGGTTGGCGACTTGTCGGGTGGTGAACGCAACCGACTGCATTTGGCGAAGACGTTGATGGCGGGGGCGAACGTGTTGTTGCTTGATGAACCGACCAACGATTTGGACGTTGATACGTTGCGCGCGCTGGAAGTTGCGTTGCTCGATTTTGCCGGATGCGCGGTGGTTATTTCTCACGATCGTTGGTTTCTGGATCGTGTCGCGACGCACATTCTCGCGTTTGAAGGTGAGAGTGAGACTGTGTGGTTTGAGGGGAACTACGGCGCGTATATCGAGGATTTGAAGCGGCGGAAGGGTGCGGATGCGGATCAGCCGCATCGGATCAAGTACAAGCCGTTGGTGCGGTAGGGGCGGTGTGAAACGGGGAGGTTTGTTGTGGCCTCCCCGTGGTTGTGGAGGTGTAGATCTGCGATAGGCGATAGGCGATAGGCGATAGGCGATACGCGATACGCGATACGCGATACGCGATACGCGATACGCGATAGGCGATAGGCGATAGGCGATAGGCGATAGGCGATGGGCGATGCGCGAGCAGGGCGAACAGTGAAGCAGGCCAACGACGAAGCTGGCAAACAATCGGAGCGATCCATCGTATTCATTCAGCGTGCCGGTAGGGTATCGATTGGCGTCGCCGCGATGTTTGCTACTGGCGCGTGCAACGAGTGGACATCGCCAGATGAGAATGTGGTGACGATCTCCGCGAATCGACTCACCGCTGACAGCGCGCAGACATTCGCGACACTCGAAATGCCAGGGGTTTCGCAAGCGCTGAATGAAGTCCAACTCAGTGCGCGGGCCCAGTTTGTTGTACGCGGAAAGAAGGGCACCATCCGTGTGAGTTTCGTGCGCGTGAAGGGTGTCGCCGATACCATCGGCCGCGGTGAGATTTCGTTTGAGATCGTCAAGGGCTACACCTACTACGCTGATTTCATGCGTGACCGCCCGAACACATTGAGTCCCTGCTTCGGTTGCGGAGGCTCAAAGACATTCCCGATGATCGGCAGTGCACAGGCTTCGACTGACGTGATGCGATTGAACTACGTATACGGGCTACCGTTGTGTCGAGGTTGTGTTACGCAGCGGAGTGAAGGCGCGAGGATGCTCGCGAGAGGGGAGTGATCCTCGCTTTTACCAAACGAGCATTCCGGCACAACATTGATTGGGTGGGCGTTAAAATGGTGACGCATTGTGCATCGGCGCCGGCGATAGTTGGGCATGACGCCTTGCTTCTCTATCGCCGAGTGGTCTATCGTATGGGTATGCCTGCTGCCACGCACGACTGGACGGTTGCCATGGTGGATGCGCTGCCGGTCGACGGGCAGCGTTACGAAATCATTGATGGCGAATTGTTTGTGACGCCGGCGCCGGGAATGCCCCATCAAGAAGTGGCTGGCGAGCTGTATTTTCGGCTGAAGTCATATCTCAGTGGTAGCGACGTTGGCAAAGTGATGATCTCGCCGTCGGACGTGTGGCGTGGTGAACGATCGCGCAATCGCGTGCAGCCCGACGTATTTGTGGTGCGGCGCACTGGCGGGATTCGTGCGGAATATCCGTTCCATTTGCGCGATGTATTGCTAGCCGTTGAGGTCGTGTCGCCGGGCAATCCACTTCTGGATTATCAGATCAAACGTGAGCTCTATCAACGCGAAGGTGTCGGTGAGTATTGGGTCATCGATCCAGAGGCGCGAATACTCTCTCGTTGGATAGGCCGTGATGAACCTGGTGAAACGATCAGCCTGGAATTGCGGTGGAAGCCGGACGGACTGGAGACCGAATTCGTGCTGAACCTCCCGCAGTTTTTCGACGAGGCGTTTCGGTAGCGCACCGACGTTCTGGCGCGCGCCGCTTACTTCGTAGTCGGTAATCCTCGCGTCGCGATATCGGCAACGGCCGCCGCAAATGCATCCAGCTCCGCCAACGACGTGCACGGGCCAGGCGAAACTCGAATGGCATTGGTAAACGGCGAGTGTCGCCCCGATTTGTCTTGCACGAGCACCTTCTTGCGGGTCCGCAGATGTTTCACGACGTCGGCCGACGGTATTCCGTCGATGGCAAACGCACCAACACCGGTGCTGCGTTCGGCATTTATCGGCGTGAGTAAACGCGCCCAACCACTCGTGCAACGACGTGGCCAGAAAACCACAGATGGAGTCGAAGTTCACATCGAGCAGCCCAACGCTTTGCGCCGCGTCAACCAGCACCGCCACGCCACGTGCGCTGGCACTTTCACTACGCGTTTTACCACCCCTTCGCGTTTGACCCGCTGCAGTATCGTCTCGATCATGTCGGGATACTCATGATCCCGGCGCAGGCGCTGCCAATAGGCGTCTTCGGCAGACTCGGAATCGGCCGTTGATGGCCGACGGCGGGCGGAGAAGACAACAATTCCGACAGCACGCGCGCGGCGTCGGCATTGAGCGCGGCGAGGAAGCCGGTGGCGGCGCCGTAGCCTGAACGCGCGAAGAAGTCACGACGCTCCATGGAGGGGTTGCTAGAGAGGGAGTCTGTGTGTCCCAGCTCGTTACACTTCGGCGTTTACAACGAGCGTTCGCGCCTCACGACGCAACCGCGCTCCGGCGACGTCGCGCATATCCGCGTGACGGCCCACCAAACCATAGATGCCGCGTTCGAGCCTGGTAACAAGCGGTGACGTACTGAGTGCGACCTGCGCGCTCGCCTCGGACATTTCCAGACTCGCAAATGTTGACGTCAACTCCGTGCCAGTCAACGCGCGATGGTTTGTGCCAAAGGCCTTCAGAATCGCTTGCGTCGTACCAGACAACTCACGCTCATGCACGGGCGCATCGACACTGGCGATTTCGTGCACGATGTCAAATCGCACGCCCTCAACACGCAGCTCCTGTACGAGCTTGACCAGCAATGATCGTGACGGCATGCGACAGCCTTGCTCGAGGAACTTGTGCGCCGCAACGCGCTTGAGTGATTGATACAGCGGTTCAATGGCAACAGACCGCACAGCGTTCAACACTTCGATGGTACGTTTCGCAATCCAGGACGGTGCAACAGTAGCGCGCATGAACCAACCGTTGCCGGTTGCACTCCAGCGTTCGTCCGCACGCAATGCGCCATCGGCTGCCGCCTCGGTGATGTCCAGCGACTGACGGACATCATCAGCACATATGACTCCAAAGCGATAATGGAGCGCAATCGCGCCTTCGTAACGCGATTCATAATCCTGCATGGGCGCTGTGAGTTGGGCACCGGCCATGACGAACGTGATGCCGGCAGACTCGTGCCAGCTGTTCGAGTCGACCCAGCCGAAAGATTCAAGCGTCTGTATGATGCGCAGGTCGGCAGGCCGCGTACCCGACAACCATGACGGAAGCGCGGCACACCATTCGGGCATCGTCACCGGTTTGTTGAGTTGTTGCAGCACACTCACCGCCTCACGTACCAACAGCAGTAACGGCCGCCGCTCGGCCGCACACTGACGGAAGCGACTGACGCGCTGACGGATACGTTCGCGAGTGACGCCCTCGCGTTCGCCGATGGCATCGAGCGTTTCGAATTCCGCGCCGTCAAGACCGAGGTATCGTGTTGCAACCGTGAGATCCGAATCAGAGACACCCATCGTATTGACGGCGATGTCTTGAAGGATCGACACTGGCGACCGGTGGCTGGCGCGCTGCAGCAACGCGAGTGTCGTGCTGATCTGCTTGAGCATCTCGGGCGTGCTGAATCCGGATGTTGTTGCAATGTCAGTGGACTCGGCTTCGAGTGCACGTGTGAGCATTGCACGTGCCGATGCGCTCAGTAGCGTTTCGTTCGTGTTGAGCGCGTGGACAGTGCGCAGCGCGTCATCATTGAGATGTGCCATCATCGCGTTCAGTGATGGCACAACCAGGGTCGGTGTCGGTGTCGCCGCGCGAGTGAAAACCGCCACTGCGGGGGGCGTGCTTCCGGAAGTTTGCGCCGAGCTTGCGCGAGCGGACTCGTTGTCGCTCGATCGCGGTAGCGCAATGTGCACGCGCTCGAGTGCCGCTTCGAGATCTTGCAGGCAGCCGGCGCCGAAGCCCGGAAGTGCGCGTAACGCATCTGGCGTCATGCTCACGAGTTGGGCGAAGGATGTGACGCCGGCTTTGGTGAGGGCGTTGTGTGTGCGTGTTTCGAGGCGCAGCGCCAGGATACTGCGTTTGGGCTCAGCGTCAGCGCGTTCGGCCATCGAATGGTCGAACGTCGCATTTTCAGCCACGGCTGAGTTGAGGGTCGCCGGGTCGAGCGCGGTGGTGCCGAGTGTTGCCGTCGGCCTGGGATCGGCCGCGGGCTCGTAGCCGGTGACCGTCACATCGTTACGGAGCGAGAATAGACCCGTCAGCGTGTTCAGTCGTTGTTCGACCCGCAGAATGCGAGCGTCGAGTTCGTCTCGCTGGCTGCGCAAGGATTGGAGATCTTCTTCGAGCCACACTCCCAGGAGGCCGGCGGCATCGGGCGTGTGCACCTGATTGTTATACGACGTCGGAAGTTTTTGTGAATTGCTGATCATAATTGAAGAGTACCCGTCACAACGTTGTGCTACTGAAGACTTCGCGAAGAGTGGAAACGGGTAAGCAGTCCCAGGTCCCGCCACTGTCAGGATAATCGCTCCGGATTTCGCGGGCGCAAGCCCGGAGGCTTCTTTTCATTTTCATTTTGCGTCGCAAATATCGGTGCGGCAGGTGCCGCAGTGTGACAAATTGGGTGGTCGCAGAAACGGTCAGTATTCCGGAGAATCACCCATGCCATCAAGCAGTGACGCCCCACACTCGCTCCTCGCGTATCTCTTCCGCTCGTGCGTTGCATTCTATAACGCGAAGCCCTGGAAGGTTTTGGGCGCGGTTGACAACGTGCGTATCAACGTCAGCATCGAGCCGCCAATTTTCGCGCTGGTAAGCGGCGCAGAAAACGGCACCGCGCCGGGTCTGTCGCTGATCTCGGCCTACACTACCGCGCAGGAACTGGAGATGGTCGCTGAGGAGTTGGAGATCACGGTCAAGGATCTGGAGATCGCCCCCGAAGAACTGGAGAGGATGCGGACAAAGATCGCCTTTTCGGGTGCGCGTGTGTCGATGACATTTGTGCCTGAGGCTCAGGCGCCGCAATGGATGCGAGAGCTGCGCCGTGCGAACAAATGGCCACTGGCATCGCCGAGCGCATTTCCAACGGTGCTTGCAACGGAAACCGACGGAACAACTCGCGCGGTGCACGACGACGAACTTCGTGCGTTGTGTGTTGCCGTCAGTGTGATGGCCACGTTCGTTGCGACCAAACGCAAACAGATTGAATCGCGGCACCCACACGGTGATGTCATCACAGTTCGTGATGATGCCGGCGCGCCCAAAATGGCGCTCGTGCAATTCCCGTTTGATCCCGACGAGCTTGACGGTTGGCAATCGTACAAACAGCATCACAGCGAAAGATCACACGCCAATCCCGCATTGCAGGAAGTGCGAAACGCGGCGCTTGACCTGCCGGATGTTTCGCCCATGCTCGATCGCCTGGTGTGGAGTTTCTTTCAGGGTACCGATCCCCACTATCTGACCGGCGAAGACGCTCAGGAAGAAGCGATTCAGCGATTTCTCACGTGGGCGCTCTTTGCGTATCGCGCGAACGGAACGACGTTGGCGGAGCGAGCGCTGTTGCAACTTGCCGAAACGAAGTCGAGCGACGAGCTCGAAGTGCACCGGCGGGTTGTGAAACCGCGCGCCGGAATATTCAGAGTGGTGAAGGTCAAGCGTGACCTTGGAATGCAGCTGCGCGATGTGGTGCGAGGTGATACGCTCGACGTCGTAGAGCGCGTCGGCACGCGCGGGTTGCGCGAGGACAGCGGGGTGGTGGGAATGTTGCATCCCATTTCGGACACCCAGTGGGTGCTGTCGCCAGGGCTCGCGAAGTATCCGTCAATTCCGCGCATGCCATCTGGTACGGCACAGCCGCCGCTCGAAGTCTTCAGTCCGACAATGGAAGCGACGGGATTTGGCGCGGGCACAGAGTGGATTCAGGAAACGGACGCTGAATCCTTGCAGGACGCATACGAGTTGTTTGCGGACGTCATCAGCGCGACTGGAGATGCGATGCCCACCTACGATGAATTGCAGCGGGAGATTGCGCAGGCTGAGAAACCATCGCAACTCGCGCAGAAGTTTGGGGAGCGGGTCTGGTGGACCGAGACGGAGTTTCGGGTGATGCTGGCGTTCGTCATGCGGGCCTGGAACGCGACGCCGCGGGAGGAGCTTGGTGGGAAGTCGCCGGATGAGAAGTATGTGGAGCGGGGGCCGGTGCGGGCGCCGCCGCGGAAGGGTGGGCGGCGGAGGCGGTGAGGGGGTGAGGCCGTTTCGAATTGGGCAGCGGTGTGCTGCCTTGATTCGCTCGTTCCGATCTACCACCAAACATCGCGGTGAAGGATTTTCGCGAAACGCCAGTTTCCTGAACGTTTTTCGTGAAGTCGAAAATTCCTGATGATTTTCGGCGCTTCCTGAAAGCTTTTAGCGCCTTACGGCGTGTCGAGCGGTCTGAATGCAACTGATCTGCATCCAACCGGAATTTCCGGAACATTGGACCGATCTGAAACGGAGGATTTCGCGAAGTCCACGGAGAGGATGGGCGTTGAGGCCAAGCGATGGCTCGCGGCGGGATGCGTATCACCGCCACGGTGGCGGCAACTCGTAAGTCTTTCTTGCAGGTTCGAGTTGAGGGCGGGCGAGTCGGGCCCGCGACTTGGTCGGATATTGTGTCGAGGTTGTGTTGGAGCGTTTGGTGGGCGAGGTGGTGTGTAGACGCAAATTAGGACGGGACGCCGCATAAATCTGCGCACGGGGATCGTTCAATAAGGAAAGAATGATTGCTTTATCTGACACTTATGACAATTATTCTTTCCATGAAGAAAACGTCAACTCTTCGCAAAACTGTCAGAAGCCCCGATACCGCCCCAGCCAAGGTGCTCGAGGTGACCCAAATGCTTGGCCAGCACATCGGTGAGGCGCGCAAGCGCCGTCGGCTCCGGCAGGTCGACGTCGCGCAGATGGCCGGTGTCACGCTTCCCACCATCCGGGCTGTAGAAGCCGGAAAGCTGGGAACCAGCATCGGAGCCTATGCCGGAGTTCTGTGGGCGCTG
>Ga0335397_10007124_pt1 | contig 14295 bp, 15 predicted proteins | sample MAT04_FD_205740 | JGI IMG/M metagenome (GOLD analysis project Ga0335397, IMG submission 205740) | Freshwater microbial communities from Lake Fryxell liftoff mats and glacier meltwater in Antarctica - MAT-04 (spades assembly) (version 2) ...
GCGCAAACTCCACCGGCCTTATGAAGGTCTACTTCGCAGGCGGCGTCGCAACGCTCCCGGCGGGTGCGGACAAAGGCGTCGCGGAACTGGTCGGCTACTTCAAAGCCAAGCCCAACGGCAAGCTGGCATTGAGCGGTTTCGTCGATCCAAGCGGCGACCCCGCCAAGAACGCCGAAATCGCCAAACAACGTGCTTTGGCAGTACGCGACGCACTCAAAGCGGGTGGTGTGGCAGAGGACAAAATCGAGCTGCAAAAACCAGCTGATATCACTGCGGGTTCCGCAAGTGCGGCTGAAGGACGGCGCGTGGAAGTTAGCTTGCAATAGTTAGCAAGTGACCTCGTGAAAAAGCCACCTTCGGGTGGCTTTTTTGTTATTTCATGCGGCCCAGCTCATTACGTGTTTTTCTCTCCGCTATCGTTCTCTTGGCAAGCAGAAATCAGGATTCCCGTGTCGCTACGATGTATCCGCGGGCGCTGGGCCGACTCTGGATCATCGCTTTGATCATCAGGGCCAGTCGTTATTCCGTTTCCAAATCGATAGTGACGCGAAGCTGAGCCGCAGACAGTGCGTGAGCACGGCAAGGCGAAAGCGACAAAGTCAGTATTGATTTGGAAATGGAATTAAACACTGTGGCACCCCGACTTCCGACTCAGGCAACCTGAAGTCATTGACTGCGAACGATCATCGTGTCGCAATCGAGAAGATGAAGCAGTGATTGAGCGGTACTTCCCAGTAACGTCCGAAGAAACCCGCCGTAACCGTGCGTGCCCAGAATGACGAGGTCCACGCCTTCGTGGTGAACGAAGTCACGCAAAAGAGCCTCGGTATGCCCGTGCTCAAAAACAAGATTGAGCTTTTGTGTCGCTTCCGGTGTCAGGCCCGATTCTGCGAGAAAACGCTGGTATTGCACCGTAGCCAACCGTTGTGGCGCTTCCAGTGCCCTCGGGTTGGCGTCCAGATCCGCGTCGTTCACGTAGAACGCATGAAACAGTGTCACCCGAAGGTTTCCGAACCACGCCAACGCGGTTGCCAACGCCGGGCCCGATGCGGACGAGAAGTCTGTCGCCACCAGAACGTGGCGATACGGTCCTCGAGCCCGCCGCCGAACCGTCAGCATGGGCACCGCGACGTCTTTGAGCAGGCTATCAACGGTGCTACCCAGCTGGATGCGATCCAGAGGATCGTCGTGGGCGATTCCCGTCACCAGCAGCGCCACGCCCTCGTGTTGGGTTGCCGCCAGCACGACGTCATGCGCATTGCCAGACGTGACGTCAACCGTTGCGGCGACCCCCTGCGCATGCAGATCCTCACGTAACCAGACTTCCGCGGCGGTCTGGTGCTGTTCGGGTTGTCGCCACGAGGGCAGGTTTCGTGTCAGTCGCGTATCGCGAACTGCCTCTGATTCGTCCATGGCGTGGACAACGACCAGTTCTGCGTCCCATTCTGATGCCAGCAGCGCTGCGCGATCCAGGGCTCGGTCGCACCGACCGCTAAGGTCGCTGGCAAGCACAATCCGGCGGCGGTCATTCATGTACTGTTGCATAGGTACTCTCCGTAAAGCGTTGATTCGGCATCGTCCATCATGTTGGCAATGCTGGTTCGACTGGCTCGATGTGAGCGGCGGATCGTTCGACGATCACCGGACACCGCCTGCGGCGACATCAGGGCGTAATCGCCACCTTGAGCACGCCGTCACGCTGGTGACTGAACAACTCGTAGGCTGCCTCGATATCGTCGAGCTTGAACCGGTGCGTCACCATGGCGCCGAGATCGACTCGTTTAGCCTGGATCACCGACATGAGTCGCCGCATGCGCTCCTTGCCACCGGGGCAGAGCGTGGTGATGATGCGGTGATCGCCCAGACCGGCTGCAAATGCGCCGAGGGGAATTTTCAGATCGGTCGAATACACGCCGAGGCTGGACAAGGTGCCGCCGGGACGCAGCACACGCAAACAGGCTTCGAAAGTCTGCTGCGTTCCCAGCGCCTCGATCGACGCGTCGACACCGCGACCGTTCGTGAGTCGCATAATTTCTTCGACCGGGTCGAGCTTACTGGCGTCAATGACGTGATCCGCCCCCATCTTGAGCGACATCGCCAGCCGCTCAGGCAGCCGGTCAACGCCGATGACCATGCTCGCACCGCTGAGTTTCGCACCCGCCGTCGCGCACAAACCGATGGGCCCCTGCGCGAACACTGCTACCGTGTCGCCAATACGAATCCCGGCGCTCTCCGCACCACTGAGCCCGGTCGACATGATGTCCGGACACATCAGTACCTGCTCGTCGGTGAGTTCATCGGGCACCGGTGCGAGGTTCGCCATCGCGTCGGGGACCAGCACATACTCCGCCTGACAGCCATCAATGGTGTTGCCGAACTTCCAGCCCCCCATTGCCTTCCAGCCGTGGGCGGTGCCCGCACCGTCCTGTGCGCAAACGCCGCACAGGCAGGCGTTGCTCCAGCCGCTGGGCGTAATGGCACCTGCGATCACGCGCTGCCCTTCGCTGTAGCCCTTGACGGCCGAGCCCAGTTTCTCGATCACGCCGACCGGTTCGTGGCCGATCGTCAAGCCCTTGGCCACCGGGTACTCCCCCTTTAGGATGTGCACGTCGGTGCCACAAATGGTGGTCGTGGTTACACGCATCAGCGCGTCCAGGGGGCCGACATCCGGGATCGGCTTGTCGTCGAGCACGATGCGTCCGGGTTCGACAAAAATTGCTGCTTTCATTTTGGCCATCGGGTTCTCCTGTCAGTCCAGTCAATATGCAGGATGAGTGACTGGCGTGGTTTGCGCTGCGTCAAGGTTTTGCTTGCCCCGTACCACCCGAACCTGCGCATGTCTTAGTGTCTTGTAGACCCGAATGCGCCGCACCAAAGGCCACCAGTCGTAAAGAAAAATTTGCAGCGGACGCCACATCGCCACCCAGCCGACGATCATGAGGCTTTCGCGGGCGATTGTGAATCCGGAACCGGTACCGAACTCTCCGATGGCATCGGCGGCGAACAGGCAGAACATGACAAAGACGAGGCCGATCAACAGGCTGATCCGGCCCTGTCGCAGAAGCTGCTTCAGCTCGCCACGGGCCAAGCCAGCCTTGTAGTTGAAAAAGTTGGGGGCTGCCTCGCTCATCAGGACATCCATATCAGACGTGCCCGCAATCTCCCCGGCGACCGGCAGGTTCTCGAGATGAACGGTGATGTGCAGTCGGCTGTTCGGCCCCTGTGCCATCGCCCAGGTCTCGATGAATGCCTCGGCCTCGCGATCAAGATCCTTGTTGAGGAAAGGCGTCGGGTCCATGGAGTTGAACAACTGCCCCAGTTCGCGCACGCGCAGTTCGAGGTGGTGGACAGGCAATGCGGTGGATTTCATGCTTTTCTGCATTGGCGTCGCGGTTGTCGAGTACAGATTATCGGAGTTGGCGCAGTGGCACAAGGCGTAGCGCGGTCGTCAGCGCGCCCGACTGCGATACGAATGCCAGTAGTCCGGGCAGCGCCGAGGTGTTGGCGAAGCTCGCATTCAGGCCGATTCCGGGCACCAGCAGGCCGACCGTGAACACTACCGCCGCGCGGGTGCCTTTGCGGACGAGTTCGTCGATGAGCGCCGGCACCGCGGGCGCCGCCGTGCAGATCACGGCCAGATCGGGTGTCTGCGGCAGGCTTGTCACGTCAGGGTAAGCTGGCAGGCCAGCGACGCTGGCATGCTTCGGGTTGACCGGCCAGATCGGCCCGACAAAACCGCCATCGAGCAGCCTAAGCATCAGCGTGGCACCCAGACTCTGCGACCGGTCGGATGCACCGATCACAGCCACAGAGCCGGGTTGGAAAAGCTGATCGAGGTTGCGCTCGCTCATGTCAACTCCCTTGGTGGACTGCCGACGCCTGCGCCTGCCTTGTGAAGCTGCGCCGACCGATGACCTCGGCCGCACCCCAGCACAGTAGCACCGCACCGGTGATCGCGACCCAGATCGGCGCGTCGATCATCTCCAGACCAAGCAACGCGCGCAGGCCGGGCACGAACACGGTGGCGATCTGAAGGGCCCCGCCGAGCAGCACGGCTGCGTGCAATGCAATGTTCTGTAGCGGCACCACGCTGACGCGACGCGCCGGGTAGGCGAAGGCCAGTTGCGCCAGTGCTTCAAAGACGAAAACTGCGGTGCGCGTCTGGTCCAGACTGTAACCGAACTGCGGCAGCGCCACCAGCAGGGCCACGCCCGCCAGCGCCTTGATAACACCGGTCGTGACGATGAAGCGAAGCGAGGCTGCGTCCAGAAGCGGTGAATTCGGTGGTCGTGGCCGGTGCTTCATCACACCGGGGTTGCGGTCGAGCGCCAGCGCTAGCGCCGGCGGGCCATCGGCGATGACGTTAATCCACAGCAGTTGCACCGCAGTCAGCGGCAGGAAAATTCCGCCAGCAACCTCTTTGTAGCCCATGAACCAGGACACACCCAGCCCCATCATCACCAGCAATACCAGCGCGAAGTTGGTCGAGAAAAGAAAGCGGATGAATTTCTGGATGTTCTCGTAGATGCCGCGCCCTTCCTCGACGGCCGAGACGATGGTCGCGAAGTTGTCGTCCAGCAGCACCAGATCGGCCACCTCGCGCGTCACGTCGCTACCACGCTGGCCCATCGCCACGCCGACATCGCTGCGCTTGAGCGCGGGGGCGTCGTTGACGCCGTCGCCGGTCATCGCTACGACCTGGCCGTCGGCTTTCAGCGTCTCGACAAGGCGTAGCTTGTGCTCCGGTGCGACCCGAGCGAAGACGTTTACTTCGCGTACCGCCGTGGCCAGTTCGCCAGCTGGCAGGGCGTCAAGCTCCGCGCCGGTCAGTACGCGGTCGCCCTGGATGCCAATCGCATGGGCCACCGCTCCGGCGGTGGCCGGGTGGTCGCCGGTGATCATTAGCACCCGGATGCCGGCAGCCTGTGCGCGGGCAATGGCGCCGGGCACCTCGGCGCGCGGTGGATCCCACAGCAGCAATAGGCCAAGGAAGTCGAGGTCACGGTCGTTCTGGCTATCGCTGGCGGCGACAGCCAGAACGCGGTAGCCCTCGGCGGCGCGCGCCAGCGCCTTGGCCTCCCAGGTGCGGCGCTCGTCGTCGCTGAAGCGGCTGCGCGCAAGCAGCACTTCGGGTGCGCCTTTCAGGTAGCTCACGTGCCTGTCCTGTTCGGCCACCGTCACCCGCATGAACTTGATGGCGCTGTCGAAGGGCAGCACAGCGACGCGCGGGTGCAGCTCACGCAGCGCTGCAGCGTCCACGCCTTGCCCCTGGGCATGGGCGAGCAGCGCGACTTCAAGCGGGTCGCCCGCGCCTGTGTCAATCTCGGCGTCGTTGGCCAGCACCATGGCGCGCAGCGCACGTGCCTCGTCCGGGCTGTCGATGCCCTTCACATGCATGCGGTTTTCAGTCAGTGTTCCGGTCTTGTCAGTGGCGATCACCGTAACTGAGCCAAGCGCTTCCACTGCACTGAGGCGGCGAACCACCGCTTTGGCCTTGGCCATGCGCTCGACACCAAGCGCCAGCGCCAGCGTCAGCACCGCTGGTAGGCCTTCGGGAATCGCGGCCACTGCCAGTGCCACCGAAAACAAAAAGATGTGGCCGAGCCGGTGCACGCCTTCGATCGCGAGGCCGCCCACCAACAGCACCAAAGCCAGGGCTAGCACGCCCTTGGCGATCTGCGTGCCAAAGACGTGCAGGCGGCGCTCCAGCGGCGTCTTCTCGGCCTCGATGCCGCCAATCATCGTCGCCAGCTTGCCCATCGCGCTGGTCGCCCCGGTGCGGGAGACCACGGCGTAGCCCTTGCCGCGCACCATGAGCGTACCGCTGAAGGTCTCGCCTCCGATCTCCTTGTCGACCGGCATCGATTCGCCAGTGAGGATGGATTCGTCGACCATCACTCCCTGTGCCTCGACCAGTGCACCGTCGGCCGGGATGCGATCGCCAGCCTCGACACGCACCACGTCTCCGGGCACCAGCTCGGTGCCTGCCAGATGCTGCAACTTGCCGTCGCGCATCACCCACACCAACGAGGTCGCAAGTTTCTTCAGGCGCGCCAGCGCTGCCTCAGCCTTGCTCTCCTGATAAACGCCAAGGCCCGCGTTGAGCACGAGGATCAGCGCGATCGCCCACGATTCCACCGGCACGCCCGTAGCACCTTCACTCATCCAGATGCCGATGTCAATCAGCAGCGCGACCAGCAGGATGTAGATCAGCGGGCTGCGGAACTGGCGCACGAGGCGCTGGAGAAGCGTTATTGGCCTCGCCTCGGGCAGGGCGTTGAGGCCGTACTGTGCCAGCAGTTCCGCTGCCTTGGCTGCGCTCAGGCCGCGAAACGGGAGCGATGTGCTGCGATTCACAGATCAACCCGTGTGCCAGGAGCCGGTGCCTCGACGCTCCAGCCCAGCTCATCGGCCACCAGGTCTGCAAAGCCGCATGCTGTCCGAGCCTCGCCATGTACGACAAATGTTCGCGCGGGCGGGTTGGAAAATCCCTTCAACCAGCCCATGCGAGCAGTCTGATCGGCGTGGGCCGACAGCCCGCCAATGGTGTGAATCGCGGCCTGCACTGCGTGTTTTTCGCCGAAAATCCGAACCAGTTTCTCACCGTCAACCAGTTCGCGCCCCAACGTTCCCGCCGCCTGGTAGCCGATGGTTCGCGAGCTTCGCGACCCCCCTTGAAACTTGCCGCAGTCGACCAGAGCGCGCGCGCCGTTCGCCTCGACCAGAAAGCAGGAGCCAGTTACTTCCTGCGCGGCACTGATGAAGGTTAGTTTCATTGACTTTTACTTACTTTTTTTGACGGAAGTCGCATTGGGACACGATGTCTCAGCCGCCATAACGGAACAGCACATAGGCGTTGAGAACGTAGACGCCAGCGAGCGCGATGCTGGCCCAACTTGCCAGACGCAGGACACGACCGCCAGGTTTTGTCAGTAGCGCAACGATGACCACGCCACTCATCAGGATCGCCGACATAACGGACGCTGCGTGCACCGGCGAGACGGCACCGAGAATCGGGCCTCGCGCGTAGAAGACATCGTCTATCGCGAGAATGAGGACGTTGAACAGGTTGCTGCCAAGCAGATTGGCGATCGCCATGTCAACGGCACCCAGTCGCACGGCAGATAACGTCACGACCAGCTCTGGCAGCGAAGTCACCATGGCTACCAGCAGCGTGCCGACGAAGCTTTTGGTCCACTGCATCGCCACGGCCAGATCGGTGGCGATGAACGGTAGCCAGATGCCAGCCGCGACGACGACACCAGCGGCCGCGCTGAAGCGCCACCCGGCTTCGCGCAGCGACATGTCGGGGTATCGGCTTACCGCCTGCTCGACACTGGCGACCAACTGCGAGCGCTCGTACTGGAAGTTGATGCGAACGGCCAGAAGATAAAGCGCCAGCAGTGCCGGGGCATACAGGCCGATATGGCCAAGGGATCGCATCAGCGGAAACTGCGCGAGCGCGAGTCCCAGGCCGATGACGGCCAGCATGATGATGCCGAAGCCTGCCAGACCAATATGGCCCAGACCCGCCCGACGGAACAGCGGCTCGTCGCGTTTCAGCACATCGAGCACCGCAACGTACGACAGGTTGAGCACGCAGGCCCCCAGGACATTGCCCACCGCGACGTCCGGCGCGTTGGTCAGCGTCACTGAACTGATGCCGGTGGCCAGTTCAGGCAGCGAAGTCACTGTGGCTAGCAGCACGAGCCCAACCCATGCACCTGACCAGCCGGTCTTGTCGGCAATGATATCGGCGTAGCGGCTCAGTTTCGTCCCTGCCACAGCAATCAGACAGCCGCAGATAGCAAGCTGCGCCCAGATCAGCCAAAGTTCGTTCATGCGGCGGTCAGCTGAGCGGTGCGCGACTAAACGGACGAAGGCGCGCCACTACTTCACCAAAGTCACAGGCATCGGCGCCAGGCGTGCGACCTTCTGTGCAACCGAGCCCATGACCAGACTCTCAACCACGCCCATGCCGCGAGTACCCATAGCGATACTGTCGCAGCCGTGATCCATAGCATACGCAACAATCTTCTCGCCAGCGTCGCCAATGCTTACGTGCGAAGTGCAAACCGGATCGGCACCTCGTACGGCGGTCTCAGCTGAGTACAGAATTTGCGCGCCTTCTTTGCGCATTTCAGCCTCGATCATGTCGGGTGAGACGAGTTTTCCTGGCCAGACATGGAGCTTCGGCTCCTGGACATTAATCAGGTGAATGCGCGCTCCGGCGCGTCCCCGCAGATTTTCCAGTACGTAGCCAAGCGCACGCAGCGCAGCCGCTGAGCCATCAATCGGTACCACTACGTTATGCATATGAATGCTCCTCCTGAAGAACTGTGCGGTCAAACGTCTCGCTGACTGTGGATGAGACTATCCGCGCGTGCGCACCATGCGACCACAGCATGGTGAAGCGTCGCATAAATTGATCGAAGCGAATAGCGAATTAACTGAAGTTCGCCGCGAGTTTGATGTAGATCAATCGCGTCGATAGGTGGCGGAACCAGCGGTAAAACTCCAAGTCGCGATGAAGGCGATCAAGCGCCACGTATGCTTCGGTCTGGTTGGTTTCTGCATATCGGGAGCGCATCGCTTTCCAGTCTGCTGCGCGGAAAGTCACCATGGGTTCGAAGATCAAGGCGACGGGCAGGTCCGAAACCCCGCAAACACATCGCTGCGTTCCGGCAAAAAGTAATTGCGATAAGCGCTGTGATGCACGAGCGCCATCGTTGCGTGTGAGCCGCCGCGCAGCACGCGGTGTTTGCCGTCAAACCACGGGGCGGAATATTCGCGGTAGCGGTCGGCGCTGAATCCGGGGTAGGGCGCGAATGGTGTGGCCGTCCATTCCCAAACGCTGTCGCCCCATTCGATTGCGCCGATTTGCGCGGCGGCTTCCCACTCTGGCTCCGTCGGCAGACGTCGGCCTGCCCAATGGCAGTAAGCCTCCGCTTCCAGCGCGCTGACGTGGATCACGGCGGCGCGGGGATTGATCGGCTGCCAATGGTCAAAACACCGTATCTCCCAGCTGTCTGCGCTCGCCCGCCAATAGCGCGGATGCGGCTCCCCAGTGCGCGCGCGAAATTCGCCAGAGGCGACGAATTGCTCAAACTGCGCGTTGCTGACCGGCGTGTGATCGATACTGAACGCTGCGACGTCAATGGCGTAACCATCGCGTTCATTGTCAAAACTGAAGCCGATACCCGCGTGTCCGCAGCGGTACTCGCCCGCCGGCACAAGAACCTCGCCGGGACGGTGCATCGCCTGCAAAGGCCGCGCCCAGGCGGGCCGCTCGCCGCCGAGCGTTTGCGCGCACCAGGCGAGGGCTTCCAGATGCATTGCTTCGTGAAATAGCGACAGTCGATACGGATAAAGTGCGGCATCCGTTTCCGGCTGTGACGCCAGCGAAGACAACACCGCCGCCATCGTGTCGTCCAGGTAGGCGACGGTGCTCGTCCGTGTGAGCAACGCCAGATTCCAGCGATCATCATGGGCCAACCTGTTCGAGTTGAGCATCGCATCGGCGGCTTGCCACAAGGACGGATAATCCGCCGCCGTGCCGCCGTCTGGCGTGTTGTAGGTGCCGCGAACGCACCACCATTCGGCGAACCAGCCGACATGCGCGCATTCCCACAAGGGTGGATTGATGCCCCGCGCGATGGGCGGCAATAACGCAGATTCCGGAAGGCCGAGAACGAAGTCTCGGGTGTACTTTCTTAAGCTACTCAATTGGTCCGCCAACGCCGCGCGACCCAGTGATCGCGCGTTGTTGCCAAAATCGCGTCCAGCTTCCGAAAGCGTCTTGTGCGATAGTTGATTGGTGAAGCCCGAATTGATCATTGTGTCGTCTTGCCGCGCGGCAAGGAAGATTCAGCGCAGGATAGTTGATTGGTGAAGCCCGAATTGATCATTGTGTCCCCGGCGAAACCAGAGGCCAACAACGGCAACTGGCACACGGCCGCGCGCTGGGCGCGGTTCCTCGCACGTGATTATGCGGTGAAAGTGGTTCAACGCTGGTCGACGAACGATTCAGTTCCAGCGGCAATGCTTGCGCTGCATGCGCGGCGTTCAGCGGAATCGATGGCGCAGTATCGGCTGGCGCGCCCGGTCGGTGGTCTGGTGCTCGCTTTGACGGGCACGGACGTTTACCGCGATATTCATGAAGACGATGTGGCGCAGCAATCGCTTGCGCTGGCCGATCGTCTGGTGGTGCTGCAACCGGGCGCGATGAGCGAGCTAACCGCAGCGCAACGAACCCGGTGCGACGTCGTGTTTCAGTCTGCGCCGTCGCTTAAACCCGCTCTGCGTCGCACTCGAAATTTTGAAGTAGTGCAGGTTGGGCACTTGCGCCACGAGAAAGACCCGTTCACGCCGATCACTGCGCTGCGCATGTTGACGCCCGAGAGTCATATTCGGCTCGTACACATCGGCACCGCGCTAGACACGCATCACGCCGACACCATGCGCATCGTGACGCGCGACGAGCCACGCCTAAAGTGGCTCGGCGGCTTGAGCCGCGCCCAGACGCGGCAACGCATCAAGCGCGCGCACCTGCTGGTGATCGCGAGCCGCATGGAGGGAGGCGCGAACGTGATCGTTGAGGCCGTGACTGCAGGCGTGCCTGTCATTGCGAGCCGAATCAGCGGCAATGTGGGTATGTTGGGTGAGGATTATCCGGGCTATTTCACGTTGGGCGATGCGGCGGATTGCGCGGCGATTTTGCGTCGTGCGGAGACCGATAAAGTGTTCTACCAACGGTTGGTGAAAGCCTGCGCAAAGCGCGCCGTAAACTTTTTGCCAGAGCACGAGGCGACCGCGATTCGTGCCAGCGTGGCGCGCGCTCAGCTGACCGTACACCGCACTCCGTAGGCGCGCCGGAGCCCGCGCCTACAGCCAGCCCGATGGCGATAGCTGTAAGCCCCGCAGCGCGGTTTGAGACAATACAGGCCGTTCAGCATTCGCCTGAACGTCGCCGGCAAATTTTTTTAATGGAGCTGCCATGAACGCCCCCACCGATCCCGTCAAAATTATTGAGCCCCGCCTCACCTCGCTGTCACACGGCGGCGGCTGCGGCTGCAAAATCGCGCCGGGCGTGTTGTCGGAAATTTTGAAAAATAGCGCAGGCTTGTTGCCGAAAGAATTGTTAGTCGGCATCGAGACGGCCGACGACGCTGCCGTCTACAAATTAAACGATACGCAGGCGTTGATCGCCACCACCGACTTCTTCATGCCCATTGTCGACGACCCGTTCGAGTTCGGCCGCATCGCCGCGACCAACGCGATCTCGGACGTCTACGCGATGGGCGGCACGCCGATCATGGCGCTGGCGTTGGTTGGCATGCCGATCAACGTGCTCTCGATTGAGACGATTGGCAAGGTCATCAAGGGCGGCCAGAGTGTCGCCACTGCGGCCGGCATTCCGATTGCCGGCGGTCACACCATCGACTCGGTGGAGGCGATCTATGGCCTCGTCGTGATGGGCCTCGTGCATCCCGATAAGGTCAAGAAAAATGCAGATGCCAAAGTCGGCGACATACTGATTTTGGGCAAACCGATTGGCGTCGGCGTGCTCTCCGCGGCCTTGAAAAAAGAGAAGCTCTCACCCGAGGGCTACGCCGCGATGATCGCCAACACGACAAAACTCAACACGCCCGGCGCGAAATTGGCCGACATGGCTGGTGTGCATGCCGTCACCGACATCACGGGCTTCGGTCTCGCAGGCCACACGCTCGAACTCGCGCGCGGCGCAAAGATGACTGCTGTGATCGAGTGGAGCAAAGTGCCGTTCATTGAGAACGTTAAAACGTTGGCCGCTGAGGGCTACATTACTGGCGCATCGGGCCGCAACTGGGGCGGCTATGGTCATGATGTCGACTTGCCATCCGGCTTCGGCGACGTCAATCAGGCGCTGCTGACCGACCCGCAAACTTCAGGTGGGTTGCTTGTGTCTTGCGCGCCGTCAGCGGTGGATGCCGTGCTTGATTTGTTCAGGCGAGAGGGATTCGAGAGCGTTGCGGTGGTGGGGCGGATGGAGGCTGGGGCGGGGCGCTTGGCGGTTGTTTAGCCAGCACGGTTAGCGGGACGCTACCGCGTTTTGCCAAAGTCAAACGGGTTAAGCGTCGCCGCCCCCAGCGCTTTGAAGCCCAGCACATTTCGCGTAACCACGGTCAGGCGATGGACGGCGCCAGTGGCCGCGATGAACGCGTCTTCTGCGAGCGTGTCCGAGCGACCGTGCATCAGCCGCGCCCACGCTCTGCATACGGAAGCGTCAAGCGGCAACACTTGATCGGAGGCGAGTACTCGCTCAAGCCAGGATTCCAGCGATGCGGCTTTTTGCGCGTCCTGTTCTCGCGTGATTTCGATGCCGCGTTGAATTTCGCCCGCTGTCATCGCTGAGATAAAGAGATGCGCAGTATTTTGCGCGGAGAGCCACGCGACAACCGCGCCGTGCGGCTTTGTTTTTCGCAGTTCTGAGACTACGTTGGTGTCGAGCAAAAACACGGTTCTGAGTGGCCTCTACAACGCTTTTGGGGTTCGCAACTTGAGCGGCTCACGCGCTGGAACCGCGAGCTCGACGGGCTCAGGCATGCGCTCAAGCAGCAACGATTTGAGCGCTGGTTTTGCGGCATGCGCCATCGATTGCCACTGCGCGAATGGAACGACGACAGCGGTCGCCAGACCGCGCTTGGTCACCAGCTGTGGCCCCTGTTTCACGCTCTGTTCGATCAATTCGCTAAAGCGTGCTTTGGCGTCTTGTACTGGCCAAGTATTCATGTGAATCTCCAGCTGACTAGTTAGATGACTATTTTAGCGCTTGCACTGCTTAACGATCTACACGGAATACGCTGCGGCTCCTTCCGGGCTACGGACGGGGCGTTTGTGTCAAGCCGCCATTTGCTCCCGGGCCATAATTGACGTAAGCGTCAATCCATTACGCAGCACCAAGGGGCAACCGCATGAACACATTCAAAGCCTATCTGACGTCACAAGAAGGCAAAACGTCGACGACTGATCTCGTTGATTTCGCGGTGGATCAGCTGGATGCGGGCGAGGTGTTGATCGACGTTGATTACTCGACGGTGAATTACAAGGATGCGTTGTCAGCCACTGGCGCGGGGCGAATTATTCGACGCTTTCCGTGCATTGGCGGCATTGATTTAGCGGGCACCGTTGCGGCGTCAAGCGATGCGGCGTTTAAGGTGGGCGATACGGTGATCGCACATTCCTACGACGTGGGTGTGGCGCATCACGGCGGCTATGCGCAGAAGGCGCGGATGCCAGCTTCCTGGCTTGTTCCGGTGCCCTCGGGCATGACGACATTCGATGCGATGACTTACGGCACAGCGGGCTTCACTGCCGCGCAGGCGGTGCATCGTATGCAGCATGACGGCCTGCATCCCGCGATGGGGCCGGTGCTGGTGAACGGCGCGACGGGTGGCGTTGGCATGGTGGCGATTGAGATTCTGGCGAAGCTTGGCTACGACGTGGTGGCCGTGACGGGCAAAGAAAAGGACGTCGACCTGCTCAAGTCCATTGGCGCGAAGGATGTACTGATCCGCGGCAAGTTTGAGATGACGGAGAAGCCGCTGGGTGCTGAGACCTACGCGGGAGCCGTGGACAATCTGGGCGGCGAGCAATTGTCGTGGTTGACCCGCGTGATGAAGGTCGGCGGGACGATTGCCTCGATTGGTCTGGCGCAGGGCTGGGAGGTGAAAACAACGGTGATGCCGTTCATTTTGCGCGGTGTCTCGCTGCTTGGCATTGATAGCGTGAATTGCCCGATGTCGCTGCGGCGCGAGCTGTGGGCGAAGCTGGCCAATGAGTGGAAATGCGAGAAGCTGGCGTCGCATTGCCGCACGGTGTCGTTTGCCGAATTGCCGACGGTGTTTGATGCTTATGTGAAGGGCGCGGTGACGGGACGCACAGTGGTCAAGATCGGTTAGCAGCTTTTGCGTAAAAGCACGGTGGATCAGGGGCTAGCCCTGATATTGGCCGTAACTCGATAATTGCAAAAAACTGCATTTAGCCCCAATGCGGGCGCAATTTCAGCGAAAAGCTGTTACGCAAGATGGCCCGGTCAGGCGGGTTGACGCGCAGCTGCCACTGACTTTGCCAGCGCTTCATATTTGTGGGTACCGAGAACGACTCTGCCGAGTCCAAAAGCACGCGACACCGCCACACCGCTGATGCGTCGCGGCTGTCCGGTGCGGTCGCGTTCCTGACCTGCGCCGCTGCGGGTATTGCCCGTCGTTTGCACGATGCCGCGCGGCGAGACACGCGACGCCAGCCAGTCGAGCG
>Ga0335397_10007125_pt1 | contig 14294 bp, 10 predicted proteins | sample MAT04_FD_205740 | JGI IMG/M metagenome (GOLD analysis project Ga0335397, IMG submission 205740) | Freshwater microbial communities from Lake Fryxell liftoff mats and glacier meltwater in Antarctica - MAT-04 (spades assembly) (version 2) ...
TAAGAGGGAACCCCAAAAAACTAGCCACCCCGTTTCCATAGGAAAGCAGGGTGGCTATCGAGAATGCTATCATTCCGAATTAGCCGCCATACTGTCGTTCCAGTGTGGGGTCAGCCGTTCAGTGTTGCTTGCAACAGCACTGAACGGTGCTAGATTTTTGGAGCAATTCGGGCTGCGCGACTGTGGAGTCGTTTAACAACCTTAGTTCGTAAGGATACGGGTATACCAGTCGCAATGTCAATACCTCAACTCAGCAGATTGTGTAAGAAAGGGTTTACGAGGCGTGTATATCCCGGATTTCTCACAAGGGCTACAAGCCACTGTTCTAAGAGTTTAGGGAAGCCATCTGACTGTGCTGTAGAAAACGTCTGAAAAATATGTGACACTCTGACTTAATAAGTTCATTTTAGGTAGAAGAGCTGTGAGGCTTTATGAAAAATTTTGACTCCAAGTGGAAAGCTAAGCTTCAAATTGTTTCTAACAGAGCTTTTGAAGACCAGTCTCCAACTTATATACTCTCTACCACAGAGGATACGGTTCTTGGTCGAGAGCCTCAGTGTGGCATTGTTATTGACTCAATTCAGTACTCTGCTGTTTCTAGATACCATGCAAAGATTCAGCCAGTTCAAAGTGGTTTATTGTACCAGTGGCAAGTCTGCGATCTCAACTCATCAAACGGTACTTATGTAAATAGAGTTCGTTTACAAGGATGTAAAATTCTACAACATGGCGATCGCATCATGCTGGGCAAAGACGGACCAGAATTTCTATTTGAGTGTGAAGTGGTTTTACCTTCAGTGCTTTCTGAGGCAATACAAACGGTTGCTTCAGAACCCTTACTGCCTAAAGAACCAATCTTGACACCTCATTCCGTTCCATCCCCTTCTCAACTTCTATCTGCCCCTGTTGCGCCGCCCACTCAACCCGCACTCGCTGATACCACGATTGAGCAAAATTCTTCGAGAAGCTTGTGGGATTTGGCGAGTGAGGACATCATTATGGTCTTGTCAGGACATGGAGATTTGGTGAGAGCAGTTGCTTTTAGCTCAGATAATAAACTTTTAGCCAGTGGTAGTGCAGACAAAACTGTCAAAATTTGGGATTTGAGATCAGGAAAAGAAGTCCAAACATTATCGAGTCATAAATTAACAATCAGCGCGGTTGCCTTTAGCCCAGACGACATTTTTTTTGCTAGCGGTAGCGCAGACAAAACTATCAAAATTTGGAATCTGGCATCGGGAGAGGTCACTCAGCAACTAAATGGACATGGAATGGGAGTCAGTGCTGTAGTGTTTAGTCCAGATGGCAAGCTTCTTGCCAGTGGCAGTGCAGACAAAACTATCAAAATTTGGGATCTGATATCGGGGGAAGCACTTCAAACGCTCTCAGGTCAGAAGATGGGAGTAAATGCAGTTGCGTTTAGTCTAGATGGTAACCTTCTTGCCAGTGGCAGTGCAGATAGGACGGTAAAGTTGTGGTCAGTGGAATCTGGGGAAGAAGTTTCCACCCTACCAGCATTTCGTTCTTCGATTAACGCACTATTCTTTAGTCGAAATGGGGAAACCCTGGCAATTTCTACTGATGACAAAATGATTAGACTCTGGGATTTGAAGTTAGAGCAAGAAATCCGAGTGTTGTCAGGATACCACTGGCAGGTAGGTGGATTAGCGATCAGTTTGAATGGACAATTACTTGCTAGTGGTAGTGAGGATAAAACTGTAAAAGTTTGGAGACTCTAATTCACATTTTCATGCTAGATAGATTGCTTTAGCTTCCGCAATTCGACAAGGTCTTTTTCAATCTTGCTTTGCCCAGAACGCTTCATTTCATCAAGTTGAGATTTAAGCTGGCTTTGCGTTTTATCCAACTCGGTTAAGTGTGATGCATGAATTTCTTTGGCATTCTCCAAAGTCTCTCGAAAACGCCTTTCCTCTGACTCTAAAAGTCCTCCTATACGCTGTACTAAGCGATCAATCAACCCTTTACAGTAGGACTGGTAATAGCTTGCTGCTTCTTTTTGAAGTTTCTCAGTAATTTCTTCGACCTTAGATTCCTTATCTTGCTTATAGCTTAACCAAACCATTACCAGTGTGATGGGAATGAGGGAAGGAATCAAAACTTTTTTCACATCAAATGATAGCGATTCAGCGAAACTACTGCTAAGCATTGTTATGGTTCCAACAATTGCAATAATCTGCCCTTTCAAATTTTTAAACATATATCCCCAGAGTCCAACCTGTTTGTATCTCAATTCGACTGTAGGCTCTACATTGGAAACGTTTAATACTGACTGAATGCTCAAGGTCTGGGAAGTCGAAAAGCTATCCTCCAACAGCATTAGTCCGGGAATAGGGTTTAAGGATTCATAGCTCTTCTTAAAAAGAGCATCTAAGCCTCCGTCACCATACTCACCCCGAATTCGGCTCCACTCCGTAGTAGCCCACCGAGTGAGTTCATTATGGCAAAGCTCTGTTGCTTTTTTATGAACATCACTTATAGAGCTACTGCCTGTGTCGCTTGTTAGTACTTTTAAGCGAACATAGCGATATCCCCCTTGATCGGTCACCTGTGGCTGCAACTGCTTTGTGAATTGGTGAATTTTATAGGGAAGACTGCTTTGCCTAAACTCATCTAGTAAACTAGATTTAGATTGACTTAATTCAGTCTTTACTAGCCTGAAAAATGAATCTCGCTCCCCATCTACTTTTTTATAAACTTTTTCAACCTGCTTCTTGAGATTTCCTTGAGATAATTCTTTGAAGCGTTCTTCATCCTTCTGAAGTTTTTCCTTCAAAGCAATATCATTCTGAACTAAGATTGCCTCAATCTGGCTGATAATCTGGTTTAACTTCTTGATTCCCCATTCGGTTAGAATTGCCTCAACGCTTTCTTCAAATAAGCTTTTTAATCCTGCGTAGAACTGTTCAAACTCAGGTTGAGAATGGGGGGTGAGAACTGTAGCTCCAGAACTAGGAATAAAGGGCTTTAATAGTAAAGAAGTTAGTTCAACGGAGCTGTTGTTAAATTGATTCCTAGCAGAATTTTTGATTGTCGCTAGAGTTTCTCTAAAAGCTTCAGCAGTAATGTCTCCTGGTCTGTCTACGATAATAAAAAGCTTCGTAATTTGAGAGTCTTGAGCGAGTTGAATAAAGCGCTGGACAGTTTCTATTAATGGTTGAGGCGGAATGACTAAACAAAGGATGTTGCAGTCCAACAGCTTTTGAGCTTCTGCATAGGCTAGGTGAATATCCTTTTTTGAAGGAACTTCAAAGACCAAAGTTGCGCTACCTGCTGCTTGAGAAGCAGAACCTAGGCAGATTTGATCACCAGCCTTTAAGGTGTACCAGTCTTGAAGTTTCTGTGAGTCGCCGTTGATGAAGGTACCGTTACGACTACCTGAGTCTCTGATTTGCCAATCACCCTCGATAGAGCGAAGTTCAGCATGACTTCCGCTAGTGATATTAAGGTAATCAGGTAAAAGAATCTGAGCCATGTCTGGATTGCGTCCAACAACTTGGGTTTGAGTGCCTGTCAACTCGTATTGAACTGTTTGTTGAATATGTAAAGAAGACTGAAGCACCAAAATAGGGGGAGGAAGTAAAGCACTCGGATCTAGAATCTCAGGAAGAGGAGCCACTTTTTGCTGATAGACGTGACGCAGCTCTTCACTCACCAATAGAAGCTTCTGAAGTGCTTGAGCAAGAACTAAATTTTGGCTAATAATATGTAGCTTCGGTTGTCCTCTTTTTAAAAACTCTTCAAGTTCTTGAAGATCTTCTTTAATGCTGGTATGGGCTTTGTCTTGAGAAATTCGTTCGGAGACAAATTTCCGTAAACCTTGAACCTGTTGCGCTAATTTATCTGTTTTTTGTGACATAATTTATTCTTCATCTAAGAATACTGTTTACCGCTGAGTCCCTAAAATCTGTATAGGATACATACTGAACTCATGCACAAGGATTTAAAGAATTTGTCTCAAATGCTTCATTTGAGCTAATTTTGACAAGCTCTTTAATGAACACTCAAGTTATAGTTTCCTTGCACTCCTGGCTCATAAGAATTTGCAATCACTCGATACACACCTGTTTCAGGCAATGTAATTGTTAACTGAGAGTTTAGGCTTTCGTCAGACATATCGTCATTTTCCCCTATCACTTGCCTATTAGGGTCGAGCAATATCAAATATGTATCAAACTCTTCACTCCCCAGTGAAATGGTGACCATCTCTCCTGCATTACCCTGAAAAATATGTTCTTGATAGTAGCTACTATCATCCAAAGTAAAACTATCTGACGACAAAAAACCTTGTTCTTCTATCGGGAGACTGCTAGCAGTAGAGGGTTGCGATGTTATTGCTTGAGTTAGATTTTGCTCAATATCTTCTAACTTCTTTTCTAGTGCTGCTCGAGCCCTTGCTTCATCTTCTAGCTTCTTTTCTAGTGCTGCTCGAGCCCTTGCTTCATCTTCTAACTTCTTTTCTAGTGCTACTCGAGCCCTTGCTTCATCTTCTGACTTCTTTTCTGCTGCTGCTCGAGCCCTTGCTTCATCTTCTGACTTCTTTTCTGCTGCTGCTCGAGCCCTTGCCTCATCTTTAAGTGCTGCTTGATTATTGGTCGTAATAGGGCTGGGAGTCACAATAGGGCTGGGAGTTGCAATAGGGCTGGAAGTCTCAATAGGACTAGGCTCCGGATCAGGGTCAGTTTTATCGTTTGTTGTCTCCCCTGTCCGAGTTACAATAAAAACCATTCCGATCGCCACTGCCAAAGATGCTAATCCTCCTCCTAGGATTACTAATCCCTTGGAGCCGGAATCACGGCTAGACTGCGCTACAGTAGGCATTGCCGCCTGATTAGCTGTAACTGTCTGTGCATGCAGATTGTTTGAGTTACTTAGTACTGTGTTGCTGTTAGCAGGAGAGTGAGGAACAGTGGGTGTATAACCTTGAGGATTAGCCGAAACTGTAGGAGTATATCCAAACTTCAATTGCTCTAGAGCTTGTAGGGCTTCTGGAGCTGAGGCATATCGATGGGGAAAGTGAGGCTTCACCATCTTCGTCAAGACAGCCGCTAAACCTGGACTAGCTTGAACCTTATCCTGCCAAATGACTTCACCTGTGTTTTGATCATATCGAAACCCTGTTTTAGTATCTTCAAGATCGGGGGAAGGATTTAGACCTGTAAGGGCTTGAATTGCGATTACACCCAGCGCATAGATATCGCTACTGGGTTTCGGCTTACCAATTCCCTGTTCGCTAGGCATATAACCCGGAGTGCCAATGGCAATGGTTGCACTCATCAACCCTTGCCCTGTGGTTGTTTGGGTACGGATTTGTTTGACTGCTCCAAAGTCAACCAGTACAAACTTGTTATCGGCTTGACGACGGATAATATTATCTGGTTTAACATCTCGATGAATGACTCCACTCTGATGCACAAATGCCAAAATGTTCAAGATCTCTCTAAGCAAGCCAATTACCTGATCTTCTGTCCATTTTTTACCAGGGCATAGTTCAGTGCTTAACGTCTGCCCCTCAATGTACTCTTGCACTAAGTAAAACTCTTGGTCTTGCTCAAAGTATGCAAGCAACTGAGGAATTTGGGCATGTTTTTTCCCTAAAAGCTCCAGAGTTTTTGCTTCGACCTGAAACATCCGTCGGGCAGTTTCCAGAAAATTAGGATCGCTACTGGCAGGCTTTAACTGTTTGACAACACATTTTGAATCAAACGTTCTTGTATCTTCAGCTACAAATGTTTGACCAAAACCACCTGCACCCAGAACCTGTATTACTTTGTAACGCCCATCTAGCAATTGACCCAGCATATAAAATCCTTATCGAACAAGGTGAATTTACTAAATTATTCCGAATCGTCCGAGTAGTTCTTTAGCTTCCATGAACACATCGACAGAGGTATTAAACCCTTCATTGGTAGTATCGGTTGCTGTCTCGACTAGAGCCAAAGTGCGTGTAACATTTGAACTGGTCTCATCAACTAATTTGCCAACTTCATCTAAGGCACGGCTTACCTCTTGGGCAGTTGAGACCAGACTTCCAATAGTGGAATTGTGTTCTGAATAGGCTTGATCCAGAGAGGAAGTAACAGAAGTTTCTGCATTGCTGGAAACCTCTAAAAGTTTTTGAGATAATTGGTTAGCCATTTGAGTTAGACGGTCAGAAAACTCACTAGATTTCTCGGAGAGTTGGGATAGGCATTCGCTAGAGATATAAGTCTGGAGTGTTTGTGTCTGCTGCAAAATCCCTGATTCATAGGTTTGTATAGCAGTAACGAAATCATCCTGAATCAGTGTTCCTGTCTCAGAAAACGCAGTCTCTAAGGCTGCTTCAACTTCCTGAGCTTTGTCTTGCAGAGTTGTGAAGGCTTCTTCGGTTGCTTGCCATGATTCTTCTTGGGCAGGGGTTGCCGTCTCCAAAGCACTATCTAGCTGATCAAGACTTGCCCTGGTTTCATCAAACTCCTGCTCTACATCCGATTGAGCAGCGATAATTTTTTCCTGGAGTTTGCTTAATACCTGTCCAGTCTCAGTGACTTCTGCATTGATTTGTTCTCTAATGGCGTTGAGTTGGTTGAGCAAGTTCTCACCGCGTGAGCTTAACTCTGTCCATTGAGTATCAATTTGAATCGCAGTAGAAGCAACAAGTTCCTCAAGACTATCAAGGCTGGCTTGAGATTGATCCACTTCCTCGACTAGCATCGTTAGTTTTGTTGCGGTTTCGCTTGCCGTAGCTTGAAAGTCTGACATGATTCTCCTTGATGTCTACTGCCTAATTCTCGTTTGAAAGGTATCTATACTAATGAGCTAACTTGATCCTGTGCCCGGATTACTCCATCTCTTACCTCATCAAGAATGGGTTCTAACTGGTCGATCGCCTCTCGCATCACTTTGCGCCCATTCGACATATTGGAGTTTGCACTTTCCATGTCGTCATCAATACCTGTGATGGCTGAAATTAACGTATCTAGCCCCTGATCGATCGCCTGCTTCAGATCGGAGCGAATTTGCGTTTCGGTTTCATCCAGCATTTGCTCAACTTGTTGCCGAATGTTCTGCTCAGCTAAGCTGGTCAACTGGGTGTTAAATTCACCACGTTGCTGAGAAAATTGGTCTGTTGTGCTAGCTAAAGAAGTGTCTGTTTCCTGATACATGGCTTCCAAGCTTTGAGTTAGCTCAAGCACCTGATCGTTTGCAGAGCTTTGTGATTTTTCCAGGTTTTGCTGAAGTTGGGTTGCAGTTTCTTCTGCCTGGTTGACTGTTTCAAGCAGGCTTTCTTGCTCAGTCTGAAATTTAGTGTGAGCTTGAGTCAGAGCCGATTGAACTGCTTCATTTACTCCTGCCAAAGCTTCACTACGGGTATTGAGTAAAGTATTGAGTTGCACTACCTTTTCACGGGCAGATTGAGCTTCATTAACCAGTTCTTCTTGCTTGGAGGGAACTAGCTCAGTGAAAGATTGAAAGGTTGTTTCAATTTCTCCCAGATCTGACTCCAACTGAGCTTGATGTTGAGCGATTTCCGACTGGATCTGGTCAAAAACTACCTGAATTTGGCTAGAAAAATTGGTCGATTGAGATTTTTTTTCTTCAATACTTCTCACGAGTCCTTCCACCTCAGCTTGGAGGGCTGTCAGTTGCTGAACTAATGTGCTAACTTTGGCTGGAACTACGGTGGCAGCTTGCGATAGAAGCTGTAGCGATTCTGCGGTTTGACTCATAAAAGTAGAAGCTTTATATTGTGTACGAGGTTAACGTAATGGACTTAAATATCTGATTGACTTAAAAGTCAACAAAGTCCATGACAGCATTGGCAGCTTGAAGTTGAACTTTAACAGCGGCAAGTGCCACTAGAATAGGGATTGGTGCCGTCATGGCTGAGGTAATTTGTGTCCCCACTGACATGGTTAAAACATTTTCCATGACTTCCTCAGCTACAGCTTCAACAATACCTTCGATCGCCTCTCGAAACGCGTCCTCAATTTTTTCTCGACAAGCATCTTTGCAATCTTCACTCACTTCGTTAAGGATTTCAGAGACTTTTTCTTTCAATTCGTTGCCCGCATCTTCTGAAAGGCTTCTGAAATTATCAAACAAATCACTCAATTCCTGCTCTGCATCACCAAAGCTGGCTTGAAGCGTTGTCAAATGTTCTTGAGTGAGTTGATTGCTGAGAGTTGTAAAAGAATTTTCAGCAGTTGAGGTCAGATTATCCGTTAGTTCAGTGGTGAATGCTTCAAAAGCAGCCTCTGTTGAAGTTTGGAAGGTCGTGGTCTGTTGCTCTACGTTGGCAACTGCTTCATCTAAACCTTCAAACACGTCTTGGGTTGTCTGCTGAATTTCAGTCAAAGCCTGTTCAAGGGTAGCGTTAGCTTCTTGAACTGTGCTAAATGTTTCAGAGAGTTCAGTTGTCGTTCCTTCAAGTTCAGTACGGTTGCTAGTCGCTTGGGTTTCAAAGGCAGTTTGTGCCTGCTCAACCGATTGAAAGTTGGTATTTAGCTGCTCCGTTCCTTCAGTAAGGGCTTGCTGTAAAGCTTCCAGAACCTCAGTAGAAGCAGTTGTTTCGCTCTCCACGGTATTTTCAATCTCAGTTAAGCTGCTGACCAGTTCATCAATGCTGGTAGAAAACGCTTGAGTAACCTGAGTCAGAGATTCAGCCATATTAGATATGCTGTCGTCTGCCTGCGTTAGTTCTGCGGTTGTCAAGTCTAGCAAGCTCATAAATTGATTGAGCTTTTGCGTGACTTCTTCTAAACTTTGTCCAAATTCTGCTAGCTCTGCCATAGGTTAAAGCTCTACTTCTGTCATAAAGGAATTGTTTCACTGGACTGAATTAGAGATAGTCATTGACAAGCTCTAGAACAGGCTTAATTTCTTCAACTAAATCAAGAATTTCTTCAACTTTGCCAAGAATGTCTCTAAACTTGCCAGCAAAGTCGTCAAATTTATCAACACCCGTCTCTTTCAATAGCGATATTCCTTGATTGAGGCTATCTGATGCACCCGATAGCTCGCTGGGAAACTGCTGAAGAAAGAGTTCTTCTACAGCCGACAAGGCATCTCCAGAGGTGGAATCTAGAAGCCCTTGAAGTGATTCCAGTTGAGTATTACCTTCCTCTAAAACCCCATCTACATCGGCAACTAGAGAGGTCAGTTTACTGGCAATGTCTTGCTCAAAGGCTTCTAGTTGAGAAGTTAGATTTTCGGTGTTGCTTTCAAAGCTTTGCTTAGCTGAATCGACAGCAGTACGGAATCCCTCAAGGTTGTTGGTCGTTGTCTCTTGCTGGCTAACTAATTCTGTTTGGAATGTTTCAACCTGTTGAGCTAGTCCACTGAGTTTCGTTTGAGTAGTTTCAGCTTGCTCCTGAATACTAGAGACGGACTCATCCGCGAAACTTTTAAACTCATCTAATTGAGTTTTGATTTCATTCGTAGTTGCTTCGGTTTGTTCATCAATTTGAGTGACTCGACTTTGCAAAGAGCTTAAGTTTTCAAGCGTTGTTTGTAAGATAGCTTGCAAACCTTGCTCGGCTTCATCCAATTTGGTTGTGAAATTGTCAAAGCTAGTTTGAGCTTCCTGGCTACTGGTTTGAACCGTTTCTGTGAGTTCAGCGATCGCTGAATCAGTTTGGTTAACAACGCCAAGAATCTGATCAGATGAGGCTGATAAGCTCAGCATTCGTTGAACAGACTGATCAATTAGAGCCTCAAGTGATTCTGCCATCTGTAGTGTCCTTATCTTTACAGTTATGATTTGAAAAACCTTACAGTTAAATGGTTTATTATAATACTCACTTTCAAGCTGGAATGATAAGACTTAAGAACCAAGTACTTGTTGTAGTGCTTGATTGCATACATCAGCAGAGCTGTTTTCTCCTCGGCTATACAAAATTGCACATTGTCTATAAAGTTCACTTTCCAATCTATCTAGCATGAGAAAGTCTTCAGGAGTAGAATCTTAACATACTTCAAGATTTTTTCATAATGCAGAAGTTTCTCTAACAACTTCTAGCAAGTCACTTATTCTTTGCATATCAGCTTGGCGTTGTCTTTCTGCTTCATCATTTTGGACAGGAGTAGCTGGAGTGGGAACAGAATTAGATGGACTGGGTATTTGTCTGTTAACAGGTGATAGATAGCTGAAAGCCATACCTGGTAAGCGCTTTCTCGACTTTAGGGTCAACTGACCCAAGCCATTTCTGCTTTACTGATTTGAACTTGCTAGTTTCTATTTGACCTATGTCTGTAGACTCAACAATTACAAGACTAGCTTGAGTAAAACACTTGAATTCAGATTGATAATACTGCCAGATTTACACTCTTTAGAAGATTGAGCACTCAAAGTAAAAGTGCTCATCTTCTATATGAGTTGTACAGGAGAGAACTACCTTTAGCGATGCTTTACCGTACCGTCAGCGTAAACCGTCCTTGTCCGGTACTATCATAGGCATTCGCAATAATAGTATAGGTTCCATTGCTGTTTAACGTCACAGTTAGCGCTGAGTTAGTAGTGCTCCCTGTATCATCATTCCGTCCAACCACATTATCGTTTGAGTCCAACAGCGTTAGGTGAGTGTCAAAATCTCGGCTCTCCATCGTAATAGTAACTCTCTGGCCTGCTCTACCAGAAAACGTATATGGCGTGTAACGACTGTTGTCCGAAGCAAGCCGGAGTGATGTGCTGTCAAGAACTCCTTCTACCTCCAGTATGGGCTGAGGAGCATTAGCTTGAGGAGTACTTCCTGAATCACAGGACTGATCAATAAGGCCGAGAGCCACATCCATAGACGCTCCTAACAGAGAGGCGAGTTCTGCACGGGTGATACGTTGATTAGCTCTAAAAGTTCCATCTGGATAAGATTGTAACACTGCCCATCTGTCCACCAAGGCTTGTATATCTCTATAGCCAGGATCGCTTGGACTAAGATCACTAAATTCAGTGACTGAAACAACTTGTGCAACATAGGTATCCGACTGATTCACCCATTGAGAAGTTGAACTGAGATTGCCGACTTCATCTGCTGACTTAGAGGTATGCGAAGATAGCTGCCCTGAAGCTAAAAATGGAGCCTCGCGTGTTGAACTCGCTGATCGAGAAAACTCCTCAATCGGCCTAAAGAAGTAACGGTTGAGGATCACTGCAGCATCCCTTCTTGTTAGTGCCAAATCACCATTGCGTTCTGGACTCCCACTTCCTGGTTGGTATAATAACCGTTCTCCTGTAGCGCGACCTATTGTTAGGTACGATTGGTAGTAGAAAGCATTTGGAGAGATATTTGAGGAGGGTGTAAAAGGGCGGTTGGGTCGGCGGAAACCACATCTCCCTTGGCCTGCTCTCCTAAACACTTGATTTAAAGCTGCACCAACCCAATCAACCGTTTCAAAGCGTGTAGCATACTCATCTCCTCTAAAAGTACTATCGCTGTAAAGTCGAATAAACCCGGCGTCTGAACCCATCGCAAATCGCAAAAGCTCAAATGCCCAATCTGATGAGGATACATCGATCGCTTGTTCCACTGAAGTCGCAAAACGAGGCATATAGCTTCGCTGAAAAGTTTGACTGAGAAAGACAGGGGTTTGAGCATTTATACTTTCAACCCACGGATTTGTTTTTCTAGCAGAGCTAACATTTTCTTTAGGTTGTGCATTGTTCTCAGATGCAAAAGCCTCCATAACATCAGATGGAAATAGTAAAGTTGAGACTAAAAATAGAAAAGTAGTCACTGGTACGGACAGATGAGAATACATATCGTCAAATCCCTAATTCTAGTTAATCAAGTACAAATTCTTCCAATCTGTTGGGTCTAGCTGCTAGCAAAACCCATTACATTTTCAAGTCTTATTACCCACACCCTAAGTTCAGCCAATCATCTAACTCCAGTTCCCCTGTACCACAACGAGGATCTCTTCCATTTTCTTCAGCCCGTCGTCGTTCAACGTCCGCATCCTGTGTCCGTCGTCGTGCATCTTCCTCCGCCTGTGCCCGTCGTCGTGCATCTTCCGCATCCTGTGCCCGTCGTCGTGCATCTTCCGCATCCTGTGTCCGTCGTCGTGCATCTTCCTCCGCCTGTGCCCGTTGTCGTCGTGCATCTTCCACTTCCTGTGCCCGTCGTCGTTCAACGTCCGCATTCTGTACCCGTCGTCGCGCATCTTCAGCATCCTGTGCCCGTCGTGCAGCTTCTGCGTTGGTATCTCTTTCAGTACTAGGTGTTGTAGGAGTGGGTGGTGATGGTAAAGATGGAGAAGATGGAGAAGCAACTGGACTTTTAGATGGTGATGGAGAGGGACTGGGCGTTTGGCTGGGTGTTGGTGTGGCAGAAGGGCTGGGAGTTGGTGTAACAGAGGGACTAGGCGTTTTTTCGATGTCAGAGCTATCAGTCTGGGGTGGAGGAGTTGAGTTGAAATAGAAAAGGACTCCAGCTATGAGCATTGATAAAAAGATTGCTCCAGCTAACAGCAACTTATTTGAAGATGAGGTGCGAGTAGGCTTATGTTGCGGGAAAGTGCGTTGCGGTTGCTGATCTAAAGTTCGTGGTTGCTCAATTTGAGGCGGCTGAATGCTCGACCGACCATTACTGGTGCCAGTTTGCCCATCAGGATTAGCTTGAGCTGGAGTATGGCCAATAGGAGTGACTTCCGTTGGCATATAGCCACTGTTGCTTATTGCTTGAGTAGGGGTGTAGCTGCTATTTGCCGCAAGATTTGGAGATTCTAAATCTTGCAAAGCTTGCAAAACTTCTGAAGCAGATTGATAGCGATGCTTGAAGTAGTGCCGCGTCATTGTAGTTAGCACGGTCGCTAACCCATCACTGACCTCAGCCTGATCTCGCCAAATGGCTTCTCCATCCTCATCTTCTCTCAGTTGTGAAGGAAAAAGCCCGGTTAATGCTTGAATTGCTACCATCCCCAGCGCATAGATATCGCTGCTGGGGCGGGGCTTGCCACTAGACTGCTCCGTGGGCATGTATCCTGGAGTACCGATCGCCACTGTCACACTAACTTGCCCGACTGCCGTCGCTTGCTGCATTCGGATTTGTTTTACAGCCCCAAAATCAATCAATACTAATTTGCCATCGTGTTTACGTCGAATAATGTTGTCGGGCTTAATGTCTCGGTGGATAACTCCTTGCCCATGAATGGACTCCAGGATGACCAATATATCCTTGAGCAAAGCCACGACCTGAGGTTCTGCCCAACGCTGCCCCAACGGCAACTCTGCACTGAGGGGCTGTCCATCAATGAACTCTTGAACTATGTAAAATTCTTCATCTCGCTCAAAGTGCGCCAGCAGCCGAGGAATCTGATCGTGGTGCCCCAGCTTCTCTAGTATTTCTGCTTCACCCGTAAACAAGCGTCTTGCCGTTACCAAGAAGTTAGGGTCATTGCTGGCAGGCTTAAGCTGTTTGACCACACATTTAGGATTGCCAGGGCGCTGAGTATCCTCGGCAACGTAGGTTTGCCCCATGCCACCTGCACCCAGAGGATTGATGATTTTGTAGCGATCGCTAAACAGGTGACCAATCATACTTAACTGAGGGATATACTGACTAGACTATACTCCACCTCTCAAATATTTTCTAGAAAACTTCAACTTTCTTTAATGTTTTTTATTTAGATAAATAGTAAGCATATAGGACTTACGCATTGATAGGAAACTGAAATATACATTCCTGCAATTTAGTGTCAGAGACTACATTTCGGAGTAGATTTTCAGGAGATTCTCGGCAAATCTTCCAGTTGAAGCCGTTACTGAGAAACGCTGAAATCCAGTAATTACGTGAATTCACACCCGGCCTTTTGGGTCAATGCGTAAGTCCTAATACACTCTTTACTAAGGAGAGGATTTTTACCCTAGATCCCGATCCTTGGAATACCCTTTTACGTCAGCTCTCGCAACCAAGACTGCTGCAACTCGAAGAATACCTTGAATTTCTCTTGCAGAAAGAGAAAGCAGGGTAAAGAAGGTGTTGGGTTGAGTGCGATCGCTCTAGAAGCGTGGGGCGATCGCTGAGATAGGTGCGATCGCTGCCGAGCCTTCAAATATCTAGCTCACGGGCATTGCAGAGTAGAATAAATTCAACGTCTTCACTCCCGACACCCGCCATGAGCCAATAGTGTTTTTACCGCAGAACGCGATTATTGCAGAAGAAAAGCTGACCAAGTACTTGCTCGTTCTGTTGCCAAAAGATGACAAGTCTAAATTTTTGGCTCAGGCGGGGTATAAATTGGATAACTGGCAACAACTTGAACAAGACCTCCGAACTAAAGTCTTGAAACAACCCGCTGAA